>JADMIO010789754.1_pt1 | contig 34931 bp, 44 predicted proteins | sample 8958161 | NCBI WGS metagenome assembly JADMIO01 (sample SAMN16585339, study PRJNA669376) | soil metagenome | isolation source: Crop rotation soil | place: USA: Cullars Rotation, Alabama | collected 2011
CTTTCCCGCCCGCGCCCGCGCCCGTGCCGCAGCCGGCGCCCGCCGTCATCACGCCGGCGCAGGCGGCCACACTGGAGCGGATCCTGGTGCAGTACATCGGACCGATGGGAGAAATCGTCTGCGCCGACCACCTCGCGCAGGCCGGCAACCTGGCGGCGCTGATCGCCGTGCTGGCCGACGAGGTGCCGGACAAGGCGCAGGCAGCCCTCTTCAGCAAGGAAGCGAGCCGCCTGCTGGCTTAAAAACCGAGGGTCAAAAACCGAGGGTCAGGCCTGACCCCGGGGTTGCCTTTTGTCAGGGCTGACCCTCGGTTTTTGACCCTCGGTTTTCTGATGGGCCTTATTGCTGCGGATTGACCCGTTCGACCTTCGAGTGCAGCTTGTTCAGGCCGGACAGGTAAGCCTTGGCGGAGGCGACGATAATGTCGGGGTCCGAGCCGACGCCGTTGACGATGCGGCCCGAGCGCGACAGGCGCATCGTCACTTCGCCCTGCGACTGGGTGCCGTTGCTGATGGCATTGATCGAGAACAGCACCAGCTCCGCGCCGCTGTTGGCTTCCTTCTCGATGGCGTTGACGGTGGCGTCGACCGGGCCGTCGCCCTCGCCTTCGCAGCTGAACTCCTTGCCGTCCATCGCGAACACCACCTTCGCCTGCGGGGTCTCGCCGGTTTCGGAGCGCTGCGACAGCGACACGAAGCGGTAGTACTCGCCCTCGTGCGCATGCTCTTCGTCCGACACCAGGGCCATGATGTCCTCGTCGAAGATCTCGCTCTTGCGGTCGGCCAGTTCCTTGAAGCGGCCGAAGGCGGCGTTCACTTCCGCTTCCGACTCGAGCTCAATGCCCAGCTCCACCAGGCGCTGCTTGAAGGCGTTGCGGCCGGACAGCTTGCCCAGCACGATCTTGTTGGCAGTCCAGCCGACGTCTTCGGCGCGCATGATCTCGTAGGTCTCGCGCGCCTTGAGGATGCCGTCCTGGTGGATGCCCGAGGCGTGCGCGAAGGCGTTGGCGCCGACGACCGCCTTGTTCGGCTGCACGGCGAAGCCGGTGATCTGCGAGACCATCTTGGAAGCAGCGACGATCTGGGTGGTGTCGATGCCCAGCTCCAGCTTGAAGTGGTCGCCGCGCGTGCGCAGGGCCATCACGACTTCTTCGAGCGCGGTATTGCCGGCGCGTTCGCCCAGGCCGTTGATGGTGCACTCGATCTGGCGCGCGCCGCCGATCATCACGCCGGCCAGGGAATTGGCCACAGCCAGGCCGAGGTCATTGTGGCAGTGGACCGACCAGATGGCCTTGTCCGCATTCGGGATGCGCTCGCGCAGGCGCTTGATGGTCGCGCCGAATACCTCGGGCACGGCGTAGCCGACGGTGTCGGGGAAGTTGATGGTGGTGGCGCCTTCGGCGATCACCGTTTCGAGCACGCGGCAGAGGAAGTCCTCGTCCGAGCGGCTGCCGTCTTCGGGCGAGAACTCGATGTCGTCGGTGTACTGGCGCGCGCAGCGGATCGCCAGCCTGGCCTGCTCGAGCACCTGCTCCGGCTCCATGCGCAGCTTCATTTTCATGTGCAGCGGCGAGGTGGCGATGAAGGTGTGGATGCGCTTGCGCGGGGCCGGCAGCAGGGCCTCGGCGGCGCGGGCGATGTCGCGGTCATTGGCGCGCGAGAGCGAGCAGACGGTCGAATCCTTGATCGCGCTGGCGATCGCGCGGATCGCTTCGAAGTCGCCCGGCGAAGCGGCGGCGAAGCCGGCCTCGATCACGTCGACCCGCATGCGTTCGAGCTGGCGCGCGATGCGGACCTTTTCGTCCTTGGTCATCGACGCGCCGGGCGATTGCTCGCCGTCGCGCAGGGTGGTGTCGAAAATGATCAGGCGGTTCGAATTGCTCATGGCGGCTCCATTAAAAAATCAAATAACGGCGCCGCCTGGACCTTGGCAAATCCGGAAAGCCGGGCAATTTGGTCAAATTCGGGGACAGACACCCAAATGAACCTTCGGTGTCTGTCCCCAAATTTGACCGAATTGCCCGCTTGTCCGGATCTGCCCCGGTTTAATCAGCGGCGCTCGCTTGCGTCTACCGGGTCTTCGTCGGTCTGCACGATGCTCACGGGCTTGCCTTTGGCAAGGCGCCACGCGAACACGGCATAGCCGGACAACCCGTACAAAACAAAGATCGGCATCAGGACTTTGGGCGGGTCGATCGACACCAGCGCGAGCGCCAGGGCGATCAGGAACACCACGATGAACGGCACCGACTTGCGGAAGTTCACGTCCTTGAAGCTGTAAAACGGAATATTTGACACCATCGACAGGCCGGCGAAAATGGCGATGCCCAGCGAGACCCACGGCAGCTGGATGCGCCCCGAGACCTCGAGGTCGGTCATCAGGAGCACGAAGCCGGCCACCATGGCCGCCGCCGCCGGACTGGGCAAGCCCTGGAAGAAGCGCTTGTCGACGACTTCGATATTGGTGTTGAAGCGGGCCAGGCGCAGCGCGGCGCCGGCGCAGTAGATGAAGGCGGCGATCCAGCCTGCCTTGCCCAGGCCGCGCAGCGACCATTCGTAGATGACCAGGGCCGGCGCGGCGCCGAAGGACACCATGTCCGACAGGCTGTCGTACTGGGCGCCGAACTCGGACTGGGTATTCGTCAGGCGCGCGATGCGGCCGTCCAGGCCGTCGAGGATCATGGCGACGAAGATCGCCCAGGCGGCGTGGTCGAAGCGGTCGTTCATCGCCATGACGATGGCGTAGAAGCCGCAGAACAGGGCGGCGGTGGTGAACAGGTTGGGCAGCAGGTAAATCCCCCGGCTGCGCACCGGGTTGCCTTCGGCGTCGAATTTCTTGCGGCTGAACCGGCTGAAGCGGGACAGTTTCGCGTTCTTCGCGGCGGGCGGCAAGCCTGGTTTTTTGCGGCGGGGGAAGGTGGCCATAATTTCCGTTTCAAGTGATTGTGTCGCTTTGTGCGGCCGCGCCCGGTTGGGGCGCACCTGTGCCCCCGTATTATAGAGGGGCAGCCTCGGACTTAGCGAACTGAAAAGCCTACTTGAACTTGACCTTTCCTACGAGACGCATATCAAGCGTGGTTTCGCCAGGTTCGAAACTCGGCTCGGCCACTTGCGCGTCCGAGGCCATTTTCGAGCGCATGCCCATGACCTGGACCATTTCCGGACGGTTGCCGCCGGCGCCGTAGTTGCCCGAGCCTTCGTAATCGATGGTGTCGAGCACGGCGTCGGCCGGGCTGCGGCCCATGGCGGCGGCGATCGAGGCGATGCGCTCCTGCAAATTCTTGTAGGCGGCGGCGATCCGCTGGTCGTCGAGCTTTTTCATCGTCGCCGGCAGCAGGCCGAACTGGATGCCATTGAGGGCCAGCACTTTTTGCGCGGCGGCCACGGTTTTCGGCAATTGTTCCAGGTTGCTGGTTTTGACTTCCAGGTAGTGGCCGACGCGCCAGCCGGTTGGCAGGCGCGGCTTGGGCGCCACGCCGTTGACCGGCACCGGACGCTCTTCCGGATAGACGGCGTAGGTGTAGTAGCCGTGGGTCTTGAAGCTGGCCTTGGGGTCTTCCTTGCGGATCAGGTCGGTGCCCTGCTTCATCTTCTGGTTGACGCGCGAGGCGGCGGCGGCCTTGTCCTTGTCCTGCTCTTCGATGAAGAAGGTGGCGGTGGCCTGGTCGTTCGGCGCCACGACTTCGCCGTTGGCGGGAACGATGACCATGGCGCCGCTGGTCGATTGGGCATGCGCCGAGGCGGCGAGCGCGAAACCGGCGATGAGGGCGAGGTGTTTGAGCGACATTGTTCTTCTCCAGTGTGGAAACGATGTAAAAATCAGAACAATACCCTCATTTCAAACGGTGCTGGTGTTCGGTATTAATTGCTTGCAAGTGTATTCATTTGTCGCCGTCGTCCCCGTGCAGGCGGGGCGGTCCGACGATTCGGGCCAAGTACTGCGCAGAACTTGGCCCGAACCGTCGGACCGCCCCGCCTGCGCGGGGATGACATTCCACATTGACCGGCGACGGAGTTTAGTTCTTCGACTGGTCGACCAGCTTGTTCTTGGCGATCCACGGCATCATCGCGCGCAGCTTGGCGCCGACTTCTTCGATCTGGTGCTCCGAAGTCAGGCGGCGGCGCGAGATCAGGGTCGGGGCGCCGGCCTTGTTTTCCAGGATGAAGCTCTTGGCGTATTCGCCGGTCTGGATGTCTTTCAGGCACTGGCGCATCGCGTCCTTGGTCGCGGCGGTCACGACTTTCGGGCCGGTCACGTACTCGCCGTATTCGGCGTTGTTCGAGATCGAGTAGTTCATGTTGGCGATGCCGCCTTCATAGATCAGGTCGACGATCAGCTTCAGTTCGTGCAGGCACTCGAAGTAGGCCATTTCCGGTGCGTAGCCCGCTTCGGTCAGGGTCTCGAAGCCGGCCTTGATCAGTTCGACGGCGCCGCCGCACAGCACGGCCTGCTCGCCGAACAGGTCGGTCTCGGTTTCTTCACGGAAGTTGGTCTCGATGATGCCGGCGCGGCCGCCGCCATTCGCCATCGCGTACGACAGGGCGATGTCGCGCGCCGAGCCGCTCTTGTCCTGGTAGACGGCGATCAGGTGGGGCACGCCGCCGCCCTGGGTGTAGGTGCCGCGCACGGTGTGGCCCGGGGCCTTCGGGGCGATCATGATGACGTCGAGGTCGGCGCGCGGCACGACCTGGCCGTAGTGGACATTGAAGCCGTGGGCGAAGGCCAGCACGGCGCCCTGCTTGGCGTTCGGCTCGACATTTTCCTTGTAGACCTGGGCGATGTTCTCGTCCGGCAGCAGGATCATGATGATGTCGGCGGCTTTCACCGCTTCGTTGACTTCAGCGACCTTCAGGCCGGCCTTCTCGACCTTGGTCCACGAGGCGCCGCCCTTGCGCAGGCCGACGGTGACGTTGACGCCCGATTCGGACAGGTTCTGTGCGTGCGCGTGACCCTGCGAGCCGTAGCCGATGATGGCGACGTTCTTGCCTTTGACGAGGGAGAGGTCGCAGTCTTTGTCGTAGAAAACGTTCATGATTTTTTATCCTGGTTTTATAAATGAATGATGAGAGGAATACGGTGCTTGCTGCTTATACTTTGAGGATGCGTTCGCCGCGGCCGATGCCGGAGCCGCCGGTACGCACCGTCTCGAGGATCGAGGCGCGGTCGATGGAGTCGATGAACGCGTCGAGCTTGCCCTTGTTGCCGGTCAGTTCGATCGTGTAGGTCTTTTCCGTGACGTCGATGATGCGGCCGCGGAAGATGTCCGCCGTCCGTTTCATCTCTTCGCGTTCCTTGCCGACCGCGCGCACCTTGATGAGCATGAGCTCGCGCTCGATGTGCGCGCCTTCGGTCAGGTCCACCACCTTGACCACCTCGATCAGGCGGTTCAGGTGCTTGGTGATCTGTTCGATGATGTCGTCCGAGCCGCTGGTGACGATGGTCATGCGCGACAGGGTCGCGTCTTCGGTCGGCGCCACGGTCAGGGTTTCGATGTTGTAGCCGCGGGCCGAGAACAGGCCCACCACGCGCGACAGCGCGCCGGCTTCGTTTTCAAGCAGGACAGAAATAATATGGCGCATTAGAGGTCCTCCGAACCGAGCAGCATTTCGGACAGGCCCTTGCCCGCCTTGACCATCGGCCAGACGTTTTCCGCCTGGTCGGTGATGAAGTTCATGAAGACGAGGCGGTCTTTCATGCCGAAGGCTTCTTTCAGCGCGCCGTCGACGTCGCCCGGCTTTTCGATCTTCATGCCGACGTGGCCGAAGCTTTCGGCCAGCTTGGAGAAGTCCGGCAGCGAATCCATATAGGACTCGGAATAGCGCGAGCCGTAGTCGATCTGCTGCCACTGGCGGACCATGCCGAGGAAGCGGTTGTTCAGCAAAATGATTTTCGGGGTCAGGTGGTACTGCTTGCAGGTCGCCAGCTCCTGGATGCACATCTGGATCGAGCCTTCGCCGGTGATGCAGGCGACGGTGGCGTCCGGATTGGCCATCTGCACGCCCATGGCGTAAGGCAGGCCCACGCCCATGGTGCCCAGGCCGCCGGAATTGATCCAGCGGCGCGGCTTGTCGAAGCCGTAGTACTGGGCCGCCCACATCTGGTGCTGGCCGACGTCCGAGGTGATGAAGGCATCGCCCTTGGTGATGTCGAAGACCTTCTGGACGACCGACTGCGGCTTGATGACGAGGTCCGAATCCTGGAAGTGCAGGCAGTTCTTGCCGCGCCATTCGCCGATCTGCTTCCACCAGTCCTTGACGGCGGCGGTGTTCGGCTTGGCTTCGGCGGCGTCGAGCTGCGCGAGGAATTCGACCAGCACGTCCTTGACGTTGCCGACGATCGGGATGTCGACCTTCACGCGCTTGGAGATCGACGAAGGGTCGATGTCGACGTGGATGATCTTGCGCGGGTTGGTGGCGAAGTGCTTCGGGTTGCCGATCACGCGGTCGTCGAAGCGCGCGCCGATGGCGATCAGGACGTCGCAGTTCTGCATCGCCATGTTCGCTTCGTAGGTGCCGTGCATGCCGGGCATGCCGACGAACAGGTCGGACGAGGAGCGGTAGCCGCCCAGGCCCATCAGGGTGTTCGTGCACGGGAAGCCGAGCTTGTCGACCAGGCGGTTCAGCTCCGGCGCCGCATTCGCGAGGATCACGCCGCCGCCGGTGTAGATCATCGGCCGTTCGGCCTGCAGCAGCAGCTGGACGGCCTTGCGGATCTGGCCCGAGTGGCCCTTGTCGACCGGCTTGTACGAACGCATCTCGACTTCCTTCGGATAGTCGAACACGCATTTGTGCATGCTGATGTCTTTCGGGATATCGACCAGCACCGGGCCGGGGCGGCCTGTCCTGGCGATGAAGAAAGCTTTGCGCATCGTCGCGGCCAGGTCTTTCACGTCCTTGACGAGGAAGTTGTGCTTGACGACGGGGCGGGTGATGCCGACGGTGTCGCATTCCTGGAAGGCATCCTGGCCGATTGCATGGCTGGGCACCTGGCCGGAGATGACGACCATCGGGATCGAGTCCATATAGGCGGTCGACAGGCCGGTGACCGCATTGGTGACGCCGGGACCGGAGGTGACCAGGGCGACGCCGACGGTGTTCGAGCTGCGCGAATAGGCGTCGGCTGCATGCACGGCTGCCTGCTCGTGGCGTACCAGGACATGTTGGAATTTGTCTTGCTTGAAGATGGCGTCGTAGATGTAGAGGACTGCCCCACCCGGATAACCGAAGACGTGCTTGACGCCCTCTTCCGCGAGACAACGCACTACAATCTCAGCGCCCGTGATGGGAGCCGATGTTTCGTTAATCATGATACATTCCTTTCAAGACCCATTGGGAGGTGATCGGATGCTCTTTCCTAACGAAGACCGCGTACCGCGACAGTGCTCAGGCTTCCCTTCTTTCTGCGGTCATGTCGATCTTTCATCTCACCGTAGGGAGATTACGAAACGGCACTAAGCGCAACTCGTTTGGCATGAGTTTCTGTGGCGATTACTGCGAACCTCTCGCGCTTGTGGCGCGGGTTAGAGCAAACTGCCTACATATGAAAGCGCGTCATGTCGTTGTTGGCCTTGTGTGCCGGTCACGACCTGACCATAGAGCTTCGGGGTTGCAAAGCGTTCTATACCTTACTGCGTTGCACCATTTTGGTCAAGCAAAAAAACAAGATTATTTTGGTCGGACAAGCCCTCCCGGCGGTAAATATCATGCAAAAGGGGCCATTTTTTGCTAGGATGCGTCAGTTTTGCCCCACCCAGACCGCATGGCCACAGACAAAGAACTTTCCGATTTTCTCGAGCATGTCGAGCGGCGCGCATTCAAGCAGGCCGTTTACGCCGTCCGCAAGGACGAAGCCGCGCTTGATATCGTGCAGGACGCGATGATCAAGCTTGCCGAAAAATACGGAGACAAGCCGGCCGCCGAACTGCCGATGCTGTTCCAGCGCATCCTGCAAAACACCATCCTCGACTACTTCCGCCGCGAAAAGGTCCGCAATACCTGGGTCACGCTGTTCTCCGGGCTGGGCAAGCGCGAGAATGACGATGAGGAATTTGATATACTCGATTCGTATGAGGCGGAGCAGGGAACGGCGGCGGCCGAATCCAGCGCCGACCAGGTCGAGCGCATGCAAACCCTGACCCTGATCGACGCCGAAGTACAAAAACTGCCGGCGCGTCAACGGGAAGCCTTCCTTATGCGTTACTGGCAAGATATGGATGTGGCCGAGACGGCCGAAGCGATGGGGTGTTCCGAGGGCAGCGTCAAGACGCACTGCTCGCGCGCAACGCACGCCCTCGCCGCTTCCCTCAAAGCCCTGGGAATAAAACTATGAACTCCGACGACCTCAATTTTGCGTACAAAGTACGCCACGCGCTGAACGAACATCTCGACCATCTGCCGCCATCCACGGCCGATCGTCTGGCTTCCGCACGTAAAATTGCCGTTTCGCGCAAAAAATCCCAGCCCGTCGCCGTGCGCCTGCTGCAGCGCGCCTTCGCCGGCGGCGGCACCTCCAGCACCGAATTCTCCTTCATGCAAAAAATGGGCGTGGCCATTCCCCTGCTGGCCCTGGTGGTCGGCCTGGCCGGTGTCTACCAGGTCGAGGAAGAGCAGCGCATCGCCGAGATGGCCGAGCTGGACGCGGCCGTGCTGTCGGACGAACTGCCCCTGACCGCCTATATGGACGAAGGCTTCAACGCATACCTGGCGCAGCGCGCCCAATAAGGATGGCAGGTCTTATCATTTCGACCAGACTGCGCGCGGCCTTCGCCGCCACGACCATTGTTTCGCTGGCTGCTGCCGCCTCCTGGGCACTGGCGCAGCAATCCGCCCCCCCGGCGGCCCCTGCCCCGGCCTCCGCCGCCACCGTTCCCGCCCCTGCCCTCGCAGGCAAGCCTGCCGCCGCCAAGCCGCTGACGGCCAAGCCGGCCATGGCGAGCGCCGACAAGGCCCTGTGGAAAACCTTGACGCCGCCCCAGCAGACCGCCCTGGCCCCGCTGGCGGCCGAGTGGGACAAGATGGATGCGGCCCGCAAGCTCAAGTGGATGGAGATCGCCAACCGCTTCTCGTCGATGAAGCCGGACGAACAGGCGCGCGTGCACGAGAAAATGCGCGAATGGATGCGCCTGACCCCGGAAGAGCGCCGCAAGGTGCGCGAGAACTACACCGCCACCAAAAAGATCGACAAAGACCAGAAGACGGTGCAGTGGGAGCAGTACCAGCAGCTGACCGACGAGCAGAAGAAGCAGCTGGTCAACGACACCAGGAAGAAAACCCCGGTGACCAACCTGCCGGCCAAGAACCAGGTCAAGCCGGTGGCGCCGGTCAAGAGCGGCAAGCTCGTGCCCGAGGTCGTTTGCCCGGCCGGCACCATCAAGAATCCTGCAGCGGCGATGCCGGCCTGCGTCAAGGCGCCGGAGCCCGTCGTGGCCCCGCCGGCCGACCCGGCGGCCGTGCCTGCCGCCAGTGCCCTGCCCGGCGCCATCAATGTGGCCCCTGCACCTGTCACCACCCCACCGGTCAATCCGGCCGTACCCGTTACCAATGTCAAATAGCAAGCCGTCTGTCGCAACACCCACCCTGAAGCGCCGCCTGATCAGCATGGTTTATGAAGCATTCCTCTTCACCGCGGTGGAGATGTTTGCGATGCTGTTCTTCGTCCTCGTCACGCAAAAGCTCGACAAGGGCAATCCGATCTTCCTGTACGGCCGCGAAGTGTTTTTCGTGCTGGTGGCGGGCGCCTATTTCATCCACTCGTGGACGGGCAGCGGGCATACCCTGGCGATGAAGACCTGGCGCATCAAGCTGGTCAAGGTGGGTTTTGCGGCGGTGCCGGTGCAAAGCGCCGTGCTGCGCTTCATTTACGCCTGGGGCTTCTTCCTGCCGGCGATCTCGATCTGCTACGCTTTCCACCTGACCGGCAAGACGCAGGTGCCGATCGCGCTCGCGGTGAACATCATCGCCTGGGCCATGACCGCCTTCCTCGACAAGGACCGCCAGTTCCTGCACGACCGCCTGGCAGGGACGCGACTAATCCAGCTGCCCAAGCCCGAGAAAGCCGTCAAGGCAGCACCGAAAGCTTAGACGCTGCCGACGTCAGGCCACACCTTCGCCTGCCTCACCCCAACCCGGGAACACCAATACGGCAGGGTGACACTTCAAAGCCCGCGCAATAGTTTTAGCATGCTCAATATCCAGCGCGATGCGATCGCGTTCGATCAATGCGAGCGTCGGCTCAGGAATAAGCGTTCGGCTCGCCAATTCCATTCGCGACATTCCTTGCAACTCACGCACGATGCGCACGGATTGGCCGACTGAAACAGCGATGTGTTTTTTGGCTGGCAGGAAGTCATTCACGCCATCAGACTCGATAGTCATGGGCCATCACCTTTACAACAGAAATTCGAAAAACGTTAGTCTCCACTCGATAGATTACGCGCCATTTGCGACCAAGGCGAGAAGACCTGTGGTTTGTCCACTCCCTCGAAGAATCTCGTCGCGAAAACCAGAAATGGCACGAACCCCCATGGGTCCGCTGATGCGCGCGATATCTTTCCACTTCTCATATCGGCGCAAGATTTCGGCTGGGACTGCGCCAGTCATTACCTGCTGGTGGACTCGCCGATGTTCGCTGATTTCCCACATTACCAACTATGAGAATGTACGCCGCCCGCAGTCAAGGGTGCAGACGGCCCCTACTTGATCTATCTCATCAGCGATAGCAATCCTCAATCGGCGCGATCAATAACACTTTGTTGACAGGCTTGTGGACCAGCCCTATTCTCGCATCCATGAACTCGATGGACATTCTCTTCTTTACTTTTGCCCACCCGGCGCGTTGTTTGCAACTGCCGGGGCCGAGACAGTGCGCCCATTGATTTGCTCGATACGAGCACCATCTTAAAAGGCCCACTGGGGCCTTTTTTACTTTCTACCTGGAGCATTTATATCATGAAGTTCGCCGACGAAGAACGCACGCGGGACCACTGAACAAGGGTGGTCGCATGGCCCCGCGGTGCTTGTTTACCCAAACAAAACCCACGACCGCCCGCCATGTTCAGAAAGACCATCATGACTGCGACTAACTCCCGCGCGAACTCGCGCAACTTCGGCATCATTGCCCACATCGACGCTGGCAAAACCACGCTGTCCGAACGCATCCTCCTCAAAACCGGCGAGATCCATCGCGCCGGCGAAGTCCACGACGGCGCCGCCACCATGGACCACATGGAGCTCGAGAAGGAACGCGGCATCACCATCGGCGCCGCCGCCACGCGCGCGGCCTGGAAAGGCCACACCTTCACCCTGATCGACACGCCCGGCCATATCGACTTCGCCATCGAGGTCGAACGTTCGCTGCGCGTGCTCGACGGCGCCGTTACGGTATTGTCCGGCGTCGCCGGCGTGCAGCCGCAGACCGAAACCGTCTGGCGCCAGGCGCGCCGGCACGGCGTGCCGACCATCGTCTTCGTCAACAAGATGGACCGCGTCGGCGCCGACTTCGACCGCGTCGTGGCCCAGGTGAAGGAACGCTTCGCCACCGTCGCGGTGCCGCTGGCGATTCCCGTCGGCGCCGGCGACGCCTTCGAGGGCGTGATCGACGTCCTTGGCCAGCGCTTCCTGTCGTGGGACGCGCAAGGAGCGATGACGTCCGCTGCCCTCCCCTCGAATTTGCTCGCGCAAGCAAAAGCCGCCTACGCTGTCGCGGCCGAGGTGGCGGCCGACGCCGGCGACGAACTGACGCTCGCCTACCTGGCGCAGGAAACGCTGTCGGTGGAAGCGATCCGCATCGGCCTGCGGGCGATGACGCTCGCCCGCCGCGCGGTACCGGTCCTCGCCGGTTCGGCCTACCGGAACGCCGGCATCGAGCCCCTGCTCGACGCGATCATCGACTGGCTGCCGTCGCCGGACGACCGCGCCGCGCCGAAAGCGACGCTGCACGGCGAGCAGGTGGCGATCGGCACCGGCGACGACGCCCCGCTCGCCGCCTTGGTGTTCAAGGTGGAGCACGACGACCACGGTTCGCTGTCCTACGTGCGCGTGTACGGCGGCACCATGCGTGAAGGCGACAGCGTATGGAACGCTTCGTTGGGCGCTGCCGTGCGCATCGGCCGCCTGTACGTGGTCCATGCGGACCGCAAGACGGCGATCAAGGAAGCGCATGCGGGCAGCATCGTCGCCATCGCTGGCCTGAAGGACGCCTTGACGGGACATACCCTGTCGACCAAGGCCGTACCGGTCGCGCTGGAAGCGATCAGCGCGGGCGAACCGGTGGTGGCGCTGGCCGTGGAAGCCGGCAAGGGCGGCGACCGCAGCAAGATGCTCGCTGCGCTTGACCGATTCCGCCGCGAGGATCCCTCGCTGCGTCTCGAAAGCGACGCGGCAAGCGGCGAGACGATCCTGTGGGGCATGGGCGAGCTGCACCTGGACGTGGTGCTCGAGCGCGTGCGCCGCGAGACCGGCATTGCGATCAACGTGGGCGCGCCGCAAGTGGCCTACCGCGAAACGATCGCCGGTCCCGCCGTGGAAGTGGAGGGCAAGGTCGCCAAGCAGAACGGCGGCAGCGGGCAGTATGCGCGCGTGGTGCTGAAGGTGGAAACGTTCGAAGGCGCGTTTGCGTTCGAGAATGCGATCAAGGGTGGCGTCGTGCCCTCCTCCTTCATCCCGGCCATCGAGAAGGGCGTGCTGCAGGCGATGGCGCAAGGCCCCCTGGGCTATCCGGTCACCGGCGTCAAGGTGACCCTGCTCGATGGCGACTACCATGCCGTCGACAGCAGCGACCTGGCCTTCATGGTCGCGGCCAGGGACGGCACGCTGGCAGGCTTGCGGCGTGCGCACCCGCTGATGCTGGAACCGGTGATGGCGGTGACGGTGGATGCGCCGGCGCCCAATGCCGGCGACGTCATCGGCGACCTGCAGCGCCGCGGCGGACGCGTGCTTGGCATCGAGGAGCACGCGGGCCAGGTGGAAGTGCTTGCGGACGTGCCGCTGGCCAGCCTGTTCGGCCACACCAGCAGCCTGCGCTCGCTGACGCAAGGCCGTGCATTCGCCAGCACGGTGTACGCAAGACATGCGCCGGTGCAGCAGCGTAGTGAAGCAGTCGCCGCCTGACATGGCGGATCGACAAAGGCCGGGATTCAACTCCCGGCCTTTTTTGTTTGCATGGTCGAACCTTGCTTCTTCGCAAGAACGTTACCAATAATTGAAGCAACACTGTCGATTGGATTTTCGCCCACCTCAATAATGAGTACGACAATGCCAATCGACTTGTTAAAATTCGCAACGCAACTAAGGAGCAATGCCGACAAAGCTGGATTCGGAAAGGGAAAGTGCGCCTACTACGTACGTTTAGCGCTTGCCAGCGCCGGCGCCACTACGTTGGGCCATCCCGTGCACGCGAAAGATTGGGGGCCGTTACTCGTCAAAAATGAGTTCGGAACGGTGTTAGCTGTCACACCGAGCTCTTTCACGCCCGAGCTGGGCGATATCGCGGTGATTCAGGCAACCTCAACGAGCAAGAGCGGGCATATTCAAGGCTATGACGGTCGAAACTGGATTTCCGACTTCGTGCAAAAAGAGTTTTGGCCGGGACCGACTTACCGCACAGAGAGGCCAGCATATGTTATCTATCGCCGTTAATTACCTCATCACTTCTTGTGCCTTCTGCATATTAGCCATTAACAATGTCGGCGCGACGGAGATCGATTCACGGCTCTATTGCGACGAGAATGTGAGCGAAGCGAGACAGATCAGTCGCAGCGGAGGTGCTGCCCGGAGGACGGGCACGCACAGGCTTGAGGTGCGCACTCGAGGAAAGGTGCTGCGCTTTATGGACGAACCTCCTTTTGAGCCCCTGGGTGGTTCGCACTGGCTGTATTGCGGTTTTGAGGCTAATGTGAAGGTCCATTTGATCGGCCTCTCCAAAGGCAGCTTGTTTACTGGGAGGCTACTTTTCGATAACGGCGCACAGTCAGAAGGTGGTCATACGGTGTTATTTGCGCCTGACAAGCGCACGTTTTTGGCCATAGAACAAGAGGACGGCATGGATGGTGAGCTATGGACTGTGCGAACCGCAGATGGAAAATTGAAATGGACCGGCTATGCTGGAACAATCACAAAAGTAAATGGGATCGATACCGTTGAATCGAATTTCCACTATCCGAGCTGGACTCGATCCGGTGAATTACGCGCCCGAATGGCATGTGCGGACAGCGGACAAAGCCAATTGGTGAGCCTTCAGAAGTTGGGGAATGAATGGTATTGGCGGAATGCCGATGGCTGTTCGGCTAGCGTGCCACCAGCAAAGGAAAAGGATTGATCGCACCTTCCCCTGCGTACACGCCGTAATGCAAATGCGGCGGCGTTGAACGCGCATTGCCGGTATTGCCCACATAGCCAAGTGGCGTGCCAGCCTGCACGCGCGTGCCTGGCTTCAGGAGCGACGCCTGGTCCAAGTGGGCGTAATAATGGTAGAGGCCGGCCGGCCCCAGTACCCACAGCACATTCCCACCCAGGGAATTCTCGCCGCCTTTGAGCACTATGCCTTCGGTTGAAGCCAACACCGGCGTGCCCTTCTTCGCAAAGATATCGATGCCTTCGTGCCGCCGATTGGGCGCGCGCGCCGCGTGCCAGGTGTCGCTCAAGGAGCGCGGCATCACCCCGGCAACAGGCATGCCAATATGCGCCGGCGCAGGCATGCGCCATAAGCGCCACGCATACATGGCCGAGTCGAGCCAAGGCCAAGCCATTGCAAGCGCGACGAGAAACAAGAGCGCAAACCAACTTTTCTTGGAACGGAACAAATCGACACCAGCTTTCTCACATGATCGAACAGATCGGCCAAGCTTGAACTCACACTGGCATCTTGTCAAACCTGGCCAGCGCCGGATCGACAAAATCCCAGGCATGCGCGCGGACAGCGTAAGTGACGACCTGCGGCTGGTAGCGCCCCGGCTCGTCCAGGCTCGCCGCCCGCACCGAGAAGAACTGCGGCATCGCCGCAAAGGTCAGGAAGACGGGCGAGCCGCAGGTGGCGCAGAACGACCTGGTCTTCACATTGCCGCTGTCGGCCACCATGTCCCAGTGCTTCACGTCGCCGTTCTGCTTGACGAACTCGCGCAGGAAGGTCAGGTGCGAACCGTGCCCGGTGCCGCTCTCCTTCTGGCAGTCCAGGCAATGGCATTCGTTCGAGAACACGGGTTCCGCGGCGATCTCGTAGCGCACGGCGCCGCAAGCGCAGCCGCCGGTGTATGGTTTGCTCATGAGGACTCCCGATCAGTGAAGCGTGGCGGCGATGCCGCCGATATTGTGGACGACCTTGCACCAGCCCTCGCCCATCCTGGTGTACGCCGACTCGTTGACCGGCAGGACGAAGCCCGAGTGAACCAGGCGCAAGCTGGTGCCGCCGTCGACTGGCGTCAAGGTCCATGTCACGAGCGTATCCAGGCGCGAGCCATAGCCCACATTGCTTTCATGCCCGCCGCGCCAGACAAAGGCGAAGCGCTCGTTCTCCACCACCTCCACCACTTCGCAGTGGATCACGCCATCCCACTCGCCGGCGGGCGTGGTCTGGAAGGTGAAGCGATTGCCCACCACGGGCGCGAAGCCGCTTGGCGCCATCAGCCATTGCGCGATGACCGCGCCGGTGGTCAGGGCTTTCCAGATCGTCGCCGGCGCGTGCGGGAAGACTTCTTCGACTTCGATGCTGCGTGTGTCCTGGTTCATGGGTCCATCTCCTTGAGAATTGTGCGCAGGCCGGCGAAGCGTTCGCGCCAGAAGACGCCGTAGTGGTTCATCCAGTCGAACAGCGGCTCCAGCCCTTCCGGCTGCGCGCGGTAATAGACCTTGCGCCCTTCCGGCCGTTCGAGCACCAGGCCGGCCAGCCGCAAGGACTTGAGGTGCTGCGAGATCGCGCCCTGCGTGACGCCGCTGCCCTGCGTCAGTTCAAGCACGGTGATTTCCTTGGACTCGACAATGCGCTCGAAAACAGCCCGCCGCGTGGGATCGGCCAGGGTGCGCATGACGGTGGTGATGTCGTGGGTGGTGTTCATGGGTATACATTAGCCAAAGCTAATGCATTAGTCAATGCTAATTTATTGTTTTTTTGCTTCACGCGCAGCGCATCGTGGCTTCACACTGCCCCGCTACGATGGCGCCACTTGGAACCGCGGAGGGATATTTGAAAAAGCGAGTCGTCGTCCTGGCACTGTGCGTGGTAATGTTTTGCGCATACGAGTTCGGCACCGACCTGATTGCCATCACTGCGGGACAACCCTTGAAGCTACTGGGGTCGACCGGCGCCCTTTCCCCATACGACTTGCGTGGAAGGCCGGTCAAGCCGATGCTGCATGCGACCGTGCGCGGCAAGAGTCTCCACTTGGTGATCCGTACTTTCTTCCATCACGCCGGGCCGTTCACACGCCCTTATTTGACGGTGGACGACGACCAAAATGGCATCATCCACATCAACACCCGCGCGAGGTTTGGCTTCGCTACGAAATGCGAATTCATGCGTCAGTTGGAGATTGAGGTGTCGGCCGAGGATTGGAAGCAGTTGAAAAAGCTAAGCGTCTTTAATGGTGATACGCGCCAGCTTGAAACGACGGTTATCCCTGTCGGAGAGACTGTGATCTTCAGGCGCGAACTAGCGCAATCATGGCTCCCGCAAGCCCGGGCAGAAAGTCCCTGTTAGCGTTTGAGCCTTTATGGGAGCTTCCCATAGGCTGTGTCCACAAAGACGTCGTAGGTCACCGCTGAACTACTGAGCTGGTGAAATGACAGCGTCTGCGATCCGCCTACCTTCAAGGTCGTTCCTGCGCTACCGGCATAAATTGGCTTGCCACTGGAAAGATCTTTTAGCACGACCATCAGATTTATCTCACCGTCCTTGCCTGCCTTTGAGTCCAGCCGCATTTCATACTGTCCAGGGAACGTTTGCGTTGTCGTCTCTGTCAGACGCATCAGCACGCCGTTGCTTACGGTGCTCGTTTCATTGCCGGCCAATTTCTTCACGGTGAAGTGAACGACCAATCCGTCCTCGGCATAAGCCAGCCCGCAGAACAACAGACCCAGTATCGCAATCTTCTTCACTAGAGAATTCCCCATCTATGATTTTCACGAGCATGGCACCGCCTCATCTGAATCTATCACTTCTTCGGCGGCTCGCTGCGCTGCATGGCCTGCTGTACTTCCTGCTGGATGGCCGGCATTACATTGCCCATGTAAACGCCAAACTTCTTCATCGCGCTGGCGCCGTGAGTCGAACCGTAGAAATCGGCCAGCGCATTGAGTTCGTCGGCGGTGAATACCTTGACCATCGAATCGCGGGCGATCTTTTCCAATGCGTCGACGCGGACGCCCTTGCGCATGTGCGCGACGAACTGCTCGCGCTTGTCGGCAGGGACCTGCTTGGCCATCTCGCTGTACGAGTCTTCCATCATCTTCGCCATCGGCACGACTTCCAGGTAGCGGTTGGCCGCCTTCAGGCGCAGTTCGGGGCTGTCGGCCGCCATTGCAGCGGCGCTGGCGAGAACCAGGGCCATTGAGGCGATGAAGGGTTTCAGGATTTTTTGCATGCTGTGCTTTCGATGGTTGTTTGCTGCATTATGCCGGTCTTTTCTTCCGGTGGTAGGTCAACGCCTCGCCGATACAGAATGCCAGCGCATCCATGGGCGGTTCGTCGGCGGCGTCAAGGACGAGCGCGCGGTTGCCTTCGAACGTGAAGTCTTCGGGGAAGAGCGAGCGGAAAGTGTCGACCAAGGTGCTCTGGCAGTTGAAATAGATAGCGTACTGGCGCGCAGACGCCTTCTTGCTGTGGATGCGGATCGTGCTGCCGCTCTTGCTTTGCGATGTGAGGTAGGCCGGCTCGCCCCACTTGAGCATCTCGTCCAGGTGCCCTACGCCATCGGTCGATGCCGCGGTATCGAAGATCAGCTGGCGCAGCGCGAGCAAGCGCGCGCGAATCGGCTCGGGATAGGCAGCGAACACCCGGGCGACTTCATCGTTGGCGAATGGGGTCATGGCTTTAGCGATAGTGTTGGGTCAGCGCATACACCGCTTCGACGACATTGGCCATGCGCCCGTAATCGAGCGTGTCCGCCGTGTCGTCGGGGCTGTGGTAGTGGCGGTTGCGCAGGAAGGAGGTGTCGGTGACCATCAATGCCGGGTAGCCGGCTAGCCAATAGCTGCGGTGGTCGGAATAGTCGATGCCCTGCATGGAGCGCGGCGCATTGATGGAATGGACCGGCAAATCCGTCGCGCCCTGCATGATCGATTTCGCCTGCCGGGTCGACTGGAAGTCGCGGAACTGGCCGACCAGGGCGATGAAGTTGGCCCGATCCGGATACAGCAGGGACATGCCCGGCACGAGGTAGCTCTGGCTGTTCGCCTCATCGCGGAAGTAGCCGATCATTTCGAGCGACAGCATCAGGCTCACCTCGCGTCCGGCCGCCTTCAGGGAGCGTGCATGCCACACGCTGCCCATGTGCTCCGTGCGGAAGTGCGGCGGTTCTTCGAGCGCGTAAGCGACCAGTTCGATCGGGCGCGCCTGCGGCTGGCGTCCCAGCAGGCGCGCCAATTCCAGCAAACCCGCGACGCCGCTTGCATTGTCGTCGGCGCCTGGCGTTGCGGTGCGGCCTTGCAGTGCACCGGTGACGTCGCCGTGGCTGTCGTAGTGGGCGCCGATCACCAGCAGCGGCCCTTGGGCCGGGCCGAATTTGGCAATCACGTTTTGATAAGTTGCGCCTTCGACGACCACGTCCTGCACTGACACCGTGGCGCCAGCCGCCGCGAACTGTTCCTGAATAAAGGCGGCCGCGCGCATCAAGTTCTTCGGCTGGTCGAAACTGCGCGGATGAAAATCGACCGAAAGCGCCCGCACATGCTTCTTGAGCAGTGCGGCGTCGGCCTTGAGGGATGTCGACGATGTCTCGCCGGAGAAGGGCTGGACCACGAAGCCCAGGAGAACCAGCACCGCGATCAAGACGAGCGCCGCAAGCAGCAGGATGACACGTCGTTTTCCGGGAAGACCTGGCTGCTGGCGTGTCATCGTTGTCCTTAGAAGCGTTCGTACTCGTGCAGGTAGCGCCACTGCCCGGCGGGCAGGCTGGCCATGGGGATGCGGCCGACCCGGATGCGCTTGATGTTCACCGGCTTCAGGCCCACGTCGCGGCACATGCTGTTCAACTGGCCGGGACGGATGCCCTTGGCCGCAAAGCGCAGGCGCGTTTCGTTCTGCCAGCTGACCTTCATCGGCTCGATCGCCTTGCCGTTGTAGCTCAGGCCGTGATTGAGCAAGGCCAGGCCGCCTTCATTGATCTGGCCCGACACTTCCACGATGAACTCCTGCTCCACGCGAATGCCGTCGTCCAGCAGCTTGCGCGCGATGCGGAAGTCCTGCGAGAACACGACCAGCCCACCTGCCCTGCCGTCGAGCGGCGTCACCATCTTCAGGTTAGCCAGGTGGCGCTTGAGGAAGCGCTGATTGCCATGGTCGGCGAGGACCAGGTTTTCTTTGGTAAGCAGCGCCAGCGTGTCGGCGCCGTTGGTGTCCAGGCCGGCCGGCTTGTGCAACAGGATCGTCACCGGGACGATTTCGCCCAGCTTCGCATCGTCGTGCAGCACGACGTCCTGCTCATCGCCCACGCGGGCGCCGGCCTCTTCGACGACTTCGCCGTCGACGCTGATCCAGCCGCCGGCGATGTATTGTTCGGCCTCGCCGCGCGAGCACGGGATCATTTCGGCGACGCGCTTGGCGAGGCGGATGGTGTTGTCGCTCATGCGGGTGCGCGCCAGTCCTGGAAGAATGCGGTAAAGGTGGCGATGATGTACTCGACGTCCTGCGCCGTCACGCCGATGTGCGTGACCAGGCGCGTGTGCTGGCCCACCGTTGCGCGGATGTTCGCCCTCGTCAGCGCGGAGCGCAGCGCATCCACCGCCGCCACGGGCACTTCCACGTAGAAGATATTCGTTTGCGGCGTGGCGACCTTCAGCTGCGGGATGGCCTTGAGGCCTTGCGACAGCGACGCGGCATTGGTGTGGTCGTCCGCCAGGCGTTCGACATGATGCTCCAGCGCGTAAAGGCCCGCGGCGGCAAGGATGCCGGCCTGGCGCATGCCGCCGCCCAGCATCTTGCGCCAGCGCTTGCCCTGTTCGATGAAGCCTTTCGGCCCCAGCAGCACGGAGCCGACCGGCGCGCCCAGGCCCTTGGACAAGCAGACGGACACGGTGTCGAAGCCCTTGACTGCCTCGCGCAGGCTGATGCCCTGCTTGACGGCGGCATTGCAGATGCGCGCGCCGTCCAGGTGCGTGGCCAGGCCGCGCGACTTGGCCAGCGCCGTCGCCGCTGCCATGTACTCGGGCCCCAGCACGCGGCCGCCGATGGTGTTTTCCAGCGCCAGCACCTTGGTGCGCGCGAAGTGCATGTCGTCCGGCTTGATATAGGCGGCGATGTCGGCCAGCGCGATGCTGCCGTCAGGCTGGTTGGCGATCGGCTGCGGCTGGATGCTGCCCAACACCGCGGCGCCGCCGCCTTCGTATTTGTAGGTGTGCGCTTCCTGGCCGACCAGGTACTCGTCGCCGCGCTGGCAATGCAGCAGCAGCGCGATCAGGTTGCTCTGCGTGCCAGACGGCGCAAACAGGCCGGCTTCGTAGCCGAACTGTTCGGCCGTCACGCTTTGCAGGCGGTTGACGGTGGGGTCGTCGCCGTAGACGTCGTCGCCCACGTCGGCCGCAGCCATCGCCGCGCGCATTGCTTGGGTGGGCAGCGTCACGGTGTCGCTGCGCAGGTCGATACAGTGTTGTTCGGCCATGATTGTCTAGCTGTTCGCGGTAAGGGTGTAAAAACGCTCGCCCATTTCTTCCAGGCCGAGCGTGGACAGCACTTCCTGCAAGCGGTCCGACGGACGCTTGCGCGGCAGGTTCTTGTAGGTCGCGATGATCAGTTCATTTTTCATCGAATGCTCCCAGCCCACCAATTCTGTCACATTGACCTGGTAGCCGTGGGCTTCGAGCTGCAGGCAGCGCAGCACATTGGTCAACTGGCTGCCGAACTCGCGGGTGTGGATCGGGTGGCGCCAGATCTCGGTCAGCGCGCTCTTGCCCAGGTCCTTGCCCTTGTTCTTCTTGAGGACGGACGCCACTTCGGCCTGGCAGCATGGCACCAGCACCATGTGCTTCGCTTTTTTCTTGAGGGCGAAGTCGATGGCGTCGTCGGTGGCGGTGTTACAGGCGTGCAGCGCGGTGACGATGTCGACCTGCTCCGGCAGCTTGTCCGAACGGGTCGATTCCGAGACCGACAGGTTCAGGAAACGCATGCCGGGGAAGCCGAGCTTTTGCGCCAGCGCCGTCGACTTTTGCACGAGTTCTTCGCGCGTCTCGATGCCGTAGATGATGGAGCCGTCCTCGTGGCCCTTGAAGAACAGGTCGTAGAGGATGAAGCCGAGGTAGGACTTGCCGGCGCCATGGTCGACCAGCGACACGGCCGGATGGTCTTCCTTCAGTTCCTTGAGCAGCGGCTCGATGAACTGGTAGAGGTGGTAAACCTGCTTGAGCTTGCGGCGGCTGTCCTGATTGAGCTTGCCGTCGCGCGTGAGGATGTGCAGTTCCTGCAGCAGGGCGACCGACTGTCCCGGGCGGATTTCCGGCGCCAGTTCCACCGGCTTGGCGGCGTCAGCGCGCTTCATCGATCCACGCCATCTGGATCGCTTCGAGCACTTTTTCGCCGCCGCGCGTGTGGTCGTCGTCGAAACCTTCGAGGTCGACAACCCAGTTGTGCAGGTCGACGAAACGCACGGTCAGCGGATCGATGTCCGGGTATTTGTCGTAGAGCGCCTCGGCAATCGCGGCAATATCACTCCATCTCATGGCAGTTCCGTTCAATGGTTCTTTTCGGCGGCGTGGTTGATGGTGTACTTCGGCAGTTCGACGACGAGGTCGGCCTCGTCGACGATCGCCTGGCAGGACAGGCGCGACACGGCTTCCAGGCCCCAGGCGCGGTCGAGCAGGTCTTCTTCCTTCTCTTCCGGCTCGTTCAAGGTGTCGTAGCCCTCGCGCACCAGCACGTGGCAGGTGGTGCAGGCGCACACGCGGTCGCAGGCGTGCTCGATGTCGATGTCGTTCTCGAGCAGCGCGTCGCAGATCGACTGGCCTTTCGGCGCTTCGAGGACGGCGCCATCAGGGCAGAACACGGGATGGGGGAGGACGACGATTTGTGGCACGTTATTTCCTTGGTTCGTTTATCTCAGACTTCGTCCAGCGACTTGCCGGCGAGCGCGGTGCGCACGCTCTGGTCCATGCGGCGCGATGCGAATTCTTCGGTGCCGTTGGCCAGCGCTTCGACCGCCGCGTGCAGGGCTTCCTGCTTGCTGCTGTCGGCAATCGCGGCGGCCACGGCGGCGCGCACGCCGTCCATCAGTGCGTCGATCGAGGCGCGCTCGGCGTCCGTCAGCAGGCCGGCATCGGCGTCCAGCGCGGACTGGGTGGCCAGCAGGATGCGTTCGGCTTCGACCTGCTCTTCGCGCATGGCGCGGGCCTGCATGTCGCCCTGGGCGGAGGTGTAGGAGTCCTGCAGCATGCGCGCCACTTCGTCGTCGGCCAGGCCGTAGGACGGCTTGACGGTAATCGAGGCTTCCACGCCGGATCGCGTTTCGCGCGCCGACACCGACAGCAGGCCGTCGGCATCGACCTGGTAGGTGATGCGGATGCGCGCGGCGCCCGCTACCATCGGCGGAATGCCGCGCAGCTCGAAGCGCGCCAGCGAGCGGCAGTCGCTCACCAGTTCGCGCTCGCCCTGCAGCACGTGCACGGCCAGGGCGGTCTGCCCATCCTTGAAGGTGGTGAATTCCTGGGCGCGTGCGCACGGGATGGTCGAATTGCGCGGGATGATCTTCTCGACCAGGCCGCCCATCGTCTCGATGCCGAGCGAGAGCGGGATCACGTCGAGCAGCAGCCAGTCGTCGCCGGCCGCGCGGTTACCCGCCAGCAGGTTTGCCTGGATGGCGGCGCCGAGGGCGACCACCTTGTCCGGATCGATGTTCGCATGCGGGATGGTCTTGAAGTATTCGGTCACGGCGCGGCGTACATGCGGCATGCGGGTAGCGCCGCCGACCATGACCACGCCGTCCACATCGTCCACCGCCACCGAGGCGTCGCGCATCGCTTTCTTGATGGCGGTGAGGGTCTTGCCGACCAGGTGCTTGGTGATCTCGGCGAAGGTCTCGGCGGTCACCTTGACGTGGACGATCTCGCCGGAATTGAGGATGGCGTCGATGGTGGTGTCGGCATTCGTCGACAGCAGTTCCTTGGCCTGGCGCGCCTTGACCATAAGGGTGGCGGTGTCCTCGTCGGACAGCGGGGCCAGCTTGGCCTGCTCGCTCACCCAGCAGAACAGGCGGTGGTCGAAGTCATCGCCGCCCAGGGCGGAGTCGCCGCCGGTGGACAGCACCTCGAACACGCCTTTGGACAGCTTGAGGATCGAGATGTCGAAAGTGCCGCCGCCCAGGTCGTAGACGGCGTAGATGCCTTCGGAGCCGTGGTCGAGGCCATAGGCGATCGCCGCGGCGGTCGGTTCGCTCAGCAGGCGCAGCACATTCAGGCCGGCCAGCTGGGCCGCGTCCTTGGTGGCCTGGCGCTGGGCGTCGTCGAAGTAGGCCGGCACGGTGATGACGGCGCCGACCAGGTCGTCGCCGAGGGAATCTTCGGCGCGCTGGCGCAGGGTGGCGAGGATCTGCGCCGAGATCTCGACCGGGCTTTTGACGCCGGCCACGGTTTTCAGCTGCACCATACCGGGCGCATCCTGGAAATCGTAAGGCAGGTTCTCGGCGTAGGCGATGTCCTTCAGGCCGCGGCCCATGAAGCGCTTGACCGAAACGATGGTATTGCGCGGATCGGTGGTCTGGTGCGCCTGCGCCTTGTAGCCGATGTTGGCGTTGCCGTTCGGGAGGTAGCGGACGATCGAGGGCAGCAGCGAGCGGCCGTCCTCGTCGGCCAGCACTTCCGGGCTGCCGCTGCGGACGGTGGCGACCAGCGAGTTGGTGGTGCCCAGGTCGATGCCCACGGCCAGGCGATGCTGGTGCGGTGCGGTGGACATGCCGGGTTCCGAGATTTGCAGTAGTGCCATGGTCGTTTTCGTTGTTGTGTTGTCCGCTGCGCCAAGGGCGCAGGGTTGCGGCCGGCTCAGCCCTCGAGGGCGTTCAGCGCACGGTCGACTTCTTCACCAAATTTTTCCAGGAACATCAGCGCGCGCACGCCCTGCGCCGCGTGCTCGAAATCGCCGGCGTCGAGCTGCCGGCCGATGTCGGCCATGCGCGCCTTGCGGTCGGCCTTGACGTCGGCATCGAGCTTGTCGAGCGCATCGAGGTCGCCTTCTGCCTTCGCTTCGCCCAGCGCCTCGCGCCATTCCATCTGCTGCATCAGGAAGTCCATCGGCATCGCGGTGTTCGACTCGGTCTTCAGGTCGACGCCGTTCTGCTCGCACAGGTACTGCGCGCGCTTTTGCGGATTGCGCAGCGTCTGGTAAGCCTCGTTGGCGCGCGTGGCCCACTGCATCGCGACGCGCTTTTCGGCGTCGGTCGCGTTGACGAAGCGGTCCGGATGCACCTTGCCCTGCACATCGCGGTAGGCGGCGTCCAGCGCCCCCATGTCGATGGCGAAGGTGGCCGGCAGCTGGAACAGGTCGAAGTGGTTTTGCACGACGTCAGATGCGGAAGCTCTCGCCGCAACCGCAGTTGTCCTTGACGTTCGGGTTGTTGAAGCGGAAGCCTTCGTTCAATCCCTCGCGGGCGAAATCAAGTTCGGTGCCGTCGATGTACGGCAGGCTTTTCGGGTCGACGAAGACCTTCACGCCGTGCGATTCGAAGACCGAATCCTCGGCCGCCGCTTCATCGACGTATTCCAGCTTGTAGGCCAGGCCCGAGCAGCCGGTGGTCCGTACGCCAAAACGCAAGCCCACACCCTTGCCGCGACGTTCGATGTAGCGGTTGATGTGCTTGGCTGCTTTTTCGGTCAGGGTAACTGCCATTGAATCTCTCCAGCGAATGCCGTGATTAAGCCGTCGGGTGCTTGGTTTTGTAGTCCTGCACCGCAGCCTTGATGGCGTCTTCCGCCAGGATCGAGCAGTGGATCTTGACCGGCGGCAGGGCCAGTTCTTCGGCGATCTGGGTGTTCTTGATCGACAGCGCCTGGTCGAGCGTTTTGCCCTTGACCCATTCGGTCACCAGCGACGACGAGGCGATCGCCGAGCCGCAGCCGTAGGTCTTGAATTTCGCGTCCTCGATCAGGCCATCGGCGCCGACCTTGATCTGCAGTTTCATGACGTCGCCGCAGGCCGGCGCGCCGACCATGCCGGTGCCGATGGTTTCGTCGCCCTTGTCGAAGGCGCCGACGTTGCGTGGATTTTCGTAGTGGTCCAACACTTTGTCCGAATATGCCATTTTGATTCTCCTGTGTTCGTTAAGTGCGCGGCGCTTAGTGGGCGGCCCATTGGATCGTGCTGATGTCGATCCCTTCCTTGTACATATCCCACAGCGGCGACAGTTCGCGCAGCTTGTGGACCTTGGCCTTGAGCAGGTCCACGGCGAAGTCGATGTCGGCTTCGGTCGAGAAGCGGCCGATGGTGAAACGGATCGAGCTGTGCGCCAGCTCGTCGCTGCGGCCGAGGGCGCGCAGCACATACGACGGTTCCAGCGAGGCCGAGGTGCAGGCCGAACCGGACGACACGGCGATGTCCTTGATCGCCATGATCAGCGACTCGCCTTCGACATAATTGAAGCTCACGTTCAGGTTGTGCGGAACGCGGTGTTCCATGTCGCCGTTGACGTAGACTTCTTCGATTTCCTGCAGGCCCTTGGCCAGGCGGTCGCGCAGCGCGGTGACGCGGGCGATCTCGCTGTCCATCTCTTCTTTGGCGATGCGGAAGGCTTCGCCCATGCCGACGATTTGATGGGTCGGCAAGGTGCCCGAGCGCAGGCCGCGCTCGTGGCCGCCGCCGTGCATTTGCGCTTCGAGGCGCACGCGTGGCTTGCGGCGTACGTACAGCGCGCCGATGCCTTTCGGGCCGTAGGTCTTGTGGGCGGTGAAGGTCATCAGGTCGACCTTGGAATTGGCCAGGTCGATGGCGACCTTGCCGGTCGCTTGCGCGGCGTCGCAGTGGAAAATGATGCCCTTGGCGCGGCAGACGGCGCCGATGGCTTCGATCGGCTGGATCACGCCGATCTCGTTATTGACCAGCATGACCGAGACGAGGATGGTGTCGGGACGGATCGCCGCTTCCAGCTGCTCGACCGTGATCAGGCCATTGGCCTGCGGCTCGAGGTAGGTGGCGTCGAAGCCGATGCGTTCGAGTTCGCGCACGGTGTCCAGCACGGCCTTGTGCTCGGTCTTGACGGTGATGATGTGCCTGCCCTTGGTCTTGTAGAACTGGGCCGCGCCCTTGAGGGCGAGGTTGTTGCTCTCGGTGGCGCCCGAGGTCCAGATGATCTCGCGCGGATCGGCGCCGACCAGGGCGGCGACATGGGCGCGCGCTTCCTCGACGGCCGCCTCGGCGGTCCAGCCGTACATATGGCTGCGCGAGGCGGGATTGCCGAACTGCTCGCGCAGGTAGGGAATCATCTTGTCCGCGACCCGCGGATCGATCGGCGTGGTGGCCGAATAATCCATATAGATCGGGAAATGCGGGGCAGTCGCGAAAGTCTGCTCGATGTTTTTGTCCAGGGGCGCGTTCATCAAATCACTCCAATTGCTTCAGTTTTGTCCGACGGCGGCATGGGTGCGGGGCATGACCATGACGTTGTGCTGTTCTGCGTTTTTCTGTTTTTGCTGGTCGACCAGGTCCTGCAGGGACACGGAATCGAGGTAATCGACCATCTTCTCGTTGAGCGTGGCCCACAGCTCGTGGGTCATGCAGCGCGCGCCGGTCGCGGCGTCGGCGCCGTGGCAATTCTCCTTGCCGCCACATTGCGTTGCATCAAGCGGTTCATCGACCGCGATAATGATGTCCGCCACGGTGACTTTGTCCGCCCGGCGGGCCAGGCTGTAGCCCCCGCCCGGGCCGCGGATCGACTCGACGATCTCGTGGCGGCGCAGCTTGCCGAACAGCTGTTCCAGGTAGGACAGGGAAATGGCCTGGCGCTGGCTGATGCCCGACAGCGTGACGGGACCCTTGCCCTGGCGGAGGGCGAGATCGATCATCGCAGTTACAGCAAAACGGCCTTTTGTGGTCAGACGCATCACAACCCCGGTCACATGTTAAAATATTGCCCTAATTCAAACCTCTACGTCTTGATTGCAAAACCTGAAGACCGTATTAGTTGAATGAATTAGTCAAGTATATCAAATCCCGGGCGGCTTGTCTTGGAGGCCCCCAGAAATGCGGCGGCGCAGCAAGCTCATCGGCCCGAACAAAGTTTGCATTCCCTCATTGCCAATAAAGCTCAGGTTGTACGGATGTTCCGCGACGACCTGGGGGCAGCGCGCCGTTTCCGGCAGCTGTTGCAAGACTTCGGCGATCTTCCCCCACAGGATCAGTGTCGGCGCCGGTTCGCGCCCGGCCAGCGCCGCGAGCACCACTTGCAGGAAGGGCAGCCAGGCGCGCGCCTCGACCGCCGGCTTGACGTGGGGGCGGAACACCAGCGCGGCGTTCAGGAGCAGGAAGCCGTGGGCGGTGAGGTTGTCCTGCAGCTCGGCCAGGGTCTGGATCGAGCCGTTGGCCTGGGCGGCGGCGGCTACCGGCGCCATCGCTTCGCCGCCGGTGTCGTCCAGGCGCAGCTGGCCGTCGGCCACCAGCAGCATTTTCATGAAGTTGCGCAGCGAGGTCGCCTTGTTGACCGGCTTGGACAGGCCGGTTGCGCACCACAGGCTGCCGACGGCCCCATCCATGAAGCAGACGCCGGTGGCGCTCTCGGCGCGCGGGTACGGTCCCTCCCCCACCAGCACATAGCGCACCTCGGCGAGCGGCTGGGCGAAGGCGGCGAACAGGCGCTGTTCCGTCGGCAGGAAATCGTCTTGGGCGAGCTGCTTCAGGTAGCCGGGAAAGGCGCGCGCGGTGGCGTCCAGGCCCTTGAGGAGATACGGCCGCCACGAGGCATGGGCGCGCGACAGGGCATCGAGGATGCTCGGGGGGATGGTTGGTGCAGGCATACGGCATTGTAAGCGACCATGCCGATCCAACCATGCGTCACGCATTTGCCGAAGCGGGCATGATGACGATTCGATCACGTTCCCACCCACGGAGGTTCAGATGCAAACCGTTTCAGAAGTCATGACCAAGAATGTCCAGAGCATTTCTCCCGAGGAAAGTGTGCGCCGCGCTGCGCAGCTGATGGACGAATTCAATGTGGGATCCATTCCCGTCTGCGACGGCAACAAGCTGGTCGGCATGATCACGGACCGCGACATCACCGTGCGCTCCACCGCCGCGGGCCAGGCGCCGGAAAAGACCCGCGTCGGCGATGTGATGAGCACCGACGTGCGCACCTGCTACTCGACCCAGTCGGTCGACGAAGTGCTGGGCCAGATGGGCGACGTGCAGATCCGCCGCGTGCCAGTGGTGGACCAGGCCTCGCATACCCTGGTGGGTATTGTTTCGCTGGGCGATATGGCGGTCAAGCATTCGACTGGCATTGACACGGCGCTGGAAGAAATTTCGTCGCCATCGGCACCGGAGCAGGGCCGCGCGCATTAGGTCACCGGGATTACCGCTCAAAACGCGAGCACGTCATCCCCGCGCAGGCGGCGGTGCGACGCCTCGCGATCCAAGGTTTGCGCAAACCTTGGGTTGCGAGGCGTCGCACCGCCGCCTGCGCGGGAACGACCGCGTTAGCTCTACTATTCCGCGTCCGCCTGCTGCCCCGGATGCGCCTGCTCGAACGCCGGCAGCTTCATGCAGGCAGCATCGATCCGCACAATGGTCGGATACGGCGTCATGTCCACATTCACGCGGCGCGCATTGAAGGCCTGGGGCACCAGGCAGCAGTCGGCCATGGTGGGGACGTCGCCGTGGCAGAACACGCCGGTGTCCTTCGACCCTGCCAGTTGCGCTTCCAGCGCGGCCAGTCCCTCGGTCACCCAGTGGCTGATCCACGCGTTCTTCACTTCCTCGCTCAAGCCCATCGGCCCGACCAGGTAGCGCAATACGCGCAGGTTGGCCAGCGGATGGATGTCGCAGGCGATCATCATCGACAAGGCCCGCACGCGCGCCCTGCCCGCCGCATCGGCCGGCAGCAGCGGCATGCCGTCGCGGTGCACTTCGTCCAGGTACTCGATGATGGCCAGCGATTGGGTCAGCAGCCTGCCATCGTCTTCCAGCGCCGGCACCAGGGCCTGCGGGTTGATCGCGCGGTAGGCGGCCTGCAGGTGCTCGCCGCCGCCGCGCAGCAGGTGCAGGGGCGCCATCTCGGCGGACAAGCCCTTCAGGTTCAGCGCCGCGCGCACGCGGTAAGCGGCGGAGCTGCGGAAGTAGGTGTAGAGCTTCATCGCTGCCGCCCCTCGTAGTGCTGCACCTGCTGGTCGATGGCGCCGAAAATGCTGGCGCCGGCCGCGTCGAACATCTCGATGCGCACGCTGTCGCCGAACTTGAGGAAAGGCGTCTTCGGCGCGCCATGCTCGATGGTCTCGTACATGCGCACTTCGGCCAGGCAGCAGTAGCCCACGCCGCCGTTCTCGATGCTCGACCCATGCAGGTTGCCCTGCTTGTTCGACACCGTGCCCGAACCGATGATGGTGCCGGCGGCCAGCTCGCGCGTCTTGGCGGCGTGCGCCACCAGCTGGGCGAAGCTGAAGGTCATGTCCTCGCCCGCATTCGGCTTGCCGAAGGGCTTGCCGTTGATCTGCACATTCAGCGGCAGGTGCAGCTTGCTGTCGCGCCAGTCCTGGCCCAGTTCGTCCGGCGTCACGCAGATCGGCGAGAAGGCGCTGGCCGCCTTGGACTGGAAGAAGCCGAAACCCTTCAGCAGTTCGTTCGGAATCAGGTTGCGCAGCGAAACGTCGTTGACCAGCATGACGAGGCGGATCGCCTGCGCGCACTGGGCCGCGTCCGCGCCCATCGGCACATCGCCGGTGATGACGGCCACCTCGGCCTCGAGGTCGATGCCCCATTCCTCGCTCAGCGCCCAGATCGGGTCGCGCGGGCCGATGAAGGAATCGGAGCCGCCCTGGTACATCAGCGGATCGGTATAGAAGGACGGCGGCACTTCGGCGCCGCGCGCCTTGCGCACCAGCTCCACATGGTTGATGTAGGCCGAGCCGTCGGCCCACTGGTAGGCGCGCGGCAGCGGCGAGTGGAACAGCGCGTCGTCGTAGGGCTGCGAGTCCCAGGTGGAGCCGTCGTTGAGGGCGTCGTAGACGGTCTGCAGGCGCTCGGCGACCATGTCCCAGTGGTCGAGCGCGAACTGCAGCGTCGCGGCGATCTTCGGGACCTTCTGGTATTTGCTCAGGTCGCGGCTGACGACGGCGAGCGAGCCGTCACGGCCGCCGGCTTTCAATGTGGCGAGTTTCATGTGCGTGTCCTCCGTGCTGTCTTAGTGCTTCTCGTGCATCCAGGCCGCGTGCTTGGGCGCCTTGCGGGTTTCCGACCACTCGTTGAGCATGTCCCATTTGACGGCGTCGAGCTTGTCCTTCATCTCCTGCGTGGCCGTGTTGACCGACAGTTCGAGGCGGTGGCCGTTCGGGTCGAAGAAGTAGATCGACTGGAAGATGGTGTGGTTGGTCGGGCCGATCACGCCGATGCCGTCCGCTTCCAGGCGCGCCTTGGCGGCCAGCAGTTCGTCCATCGACTCGATCTCCAGCGCCAGGTGCTGGACCCAGGCCGGGGTGTTCTCGTCGCGCCCCATGTCCGGCTGGGTCGGCAGTTCGAAGAAGGCCAGTACATTGCCCTGGCCGGCATCGAGGAACACGTGCATATAAGGATCGGGCGCGCCGGTCGACGGCACATTGTCCTCGGCGATGGCCAGCACGAAGTCCATGTTCAGGTATTTGACGTACCACTCGACGGTCTTCTTGGCGTCCTTGCAGCGGTAGGCCACGTGGTGAATGCGCTTGATTTTCATGATGCTCTCCAATTCCAATCCGCCATTAGAGTCCAAAACGAACTATCATACAAACAATATTTAATTACTAATTTATTAGATAAACCTATGAATCCGACTTTGCGCCAGATGCGCGCCTTCGTGGCCCTGTCGCGCACCGGCAGCTTTACCCTGGCGGCCGAGCATTTGCACGTGACGCAGGCGGCCCTGTCGGGACTGATCAAGGAACTCGAACAGACCCTCAGCGCCCGCGTAGTCGACCGCAGTACGCGCAAGATCGCGCTGACCGACATCGGCCGCGAGCTCTACCCGCTGTTTTCGAAGATGATCGATGACCTGGACGGGGCGCTCAACGACCTGGCCAATCATACCAACCTGCGCAAGGGGATGGTGCGCATCGCCGCGCCGCAATTGATGTCGTGCACCCTGCTGCCCGAGGTCATCGCCGCCTACCGCATCGCCCACCCGGAGATCCAGGTCAAGCTGGTCGATTGCGGCGTGGAGAATGTGAATGCGCGCGTGCTCAGCGGCGAAGTGGACGTGGGCGTCGGGCCCGAGCGCGACAATCCGGCGCAGGTGACGCAGCAGGTGCTGTTCGAGATGCCCTTCGTGATCGTCTACCCGCCGGACCATCCGCTGGCGCAGCGCACGCAGGTGGGCTGGGAGGCGCTGGCCGAGTTCCCCTTCATTTCGCTGCAGGGCCAGTTCACCGAACGCCTGCTCAGCGACATGCACCGCTCCCTGCGCGACATGCCCCTGAAACCGGCCAATGAAGTGACCTTCATGACGACGGCGCTGGCGATGGTCAGCGCGGGCCTGGGCGTGACGGTCTGCCTGCCCTACGCCCAGCCGCTAGTGAAGCTGCACGGCCTGCACATGCGCCGGCTCGAGCCGCAGCTGACGCGGCGGTTTTTTGTGGTCACGCGCGAGAACCGCTCGCTGTCGCCGGCGGCGGAGAGCTTCATCGCCTTCCTGTTCCAGTATGTGCAATCGCGCGACTGGCTATAATCGCAGGGCTTAGCTTTCCAACAGAACCCGCCATGTCCCTGAACACCATCGCGATCAACCAGTGCATGGACAAATTCGACGGCCACCACAGCGTCTGGCTGTTCGGCTACGGCTCGCTGATCTTCAAGGCCGATTTTCCTTTCATCGAGCGCCGCCCCGCCAGCATCTGCGGCTGGACGCGCCGCTTCTGGCAAGGCTCGCACGACCACCGCGGCACCGAGGCGGCGCCCGGCCGCGTGGCCACCCTGGTGCAGGAAGACGGCGCCCACACCGCCGGCATGGCCTACCTGGTCACGCCCGAAGTGTTCGCCCACCTCGACCACCGTGAAAAGAACGGCTACCTGCGCCTGGCCATCGACATCGATTTCGGCAAGGGCGAGGTGGTCGAAGGCCTCGTCTACATCGCCAGCCACGACAATGCCGCCTTCCTCGGCGAAGCAAGCGAACTCGACATCGCACGCCAGATCGCCAGCGCCAGCGGGCCGAGCGGACCGAACCGCGACTACCTGATCGACCTGGCCCACGCCCTGCGCGAACTGGGCAAGGACGATCCGCACGTGTTCGCCATCGAGCGCTACCTGAACAAGTTTTAGAACAAACTTTAGAACAGGTCCAGCTGGCCGGTGGCATTGCCGCACTGCTTGCCTGCCGAGTTCGGCACGACGAGCGGACGGCGGAAGCGGCCGCAGTCCATTTCCGCGAAGCGGCCGCTGCTCAGGTTCATGCCGAGCTTGTCCACGGTTTTCTTGAAGCGCTGGCGGATCAGGTCCGCCCACACGCCCTCCCCGCTCATGCGCTTGCTGAAGTCGCTGTCGTAATCTTTGCCGCCGCGCATCTCGCGCACGCGGTTCATCACACGCTGCGCCCGCTCGGGGAAGTGCGCCTCGAGCCATTGCTGGAACAGGGGGTTGACCTCCCACGGCAGGCGCAGCACCACGTAGTGCGCGCTGACCGCGCCGGCCTCGTGCGCCGCCTCCAGCACGCGCTCGATTTCCGGTTCGGTGACGAAGGGAATAATGGGCGCGACGCTCACCCGCACCTGGATGCCGGCGTCCGCCAGCGTGCGGATGGTGCGCAGGCGGCGCGCGGGCGCCGCGGCGCGCGGCTCCAGGGTGCGCGAAATGGCCGGGTCCAGCGTGGTCAGGGTGACCGCGGCGATGGCCAGGCCCTTGGCCGCCATGGGTGCGAGCAGGTCGATGTCGCGCTCGATGAGGGAGGACTTGCTGATCACCGCCGCCGGATGTTCGCACTCATGCAGCACCTCGAGCACGCGCCGGGTGATGCGCAGCTCACGCTCGCAGGGCTGGTAAGCGTCGGTATTGACGCCAATGGCGATGGGCTCGGGCACATAGGACGGATGGGCCAGCTCGCGGCGCAGCAAGTCCGGCGCATTGACCTTGGCGAACAGGCGCGTTTCGAAGTCCAGCCCCGGCGACAAGCCCAGGTAGCTGTGGGTGGGCCGCGCGAAGCAGTACACGCAGCCGTGCTCGCAGCCGCGGTAAGGATTGAGCGAGACGCCGAAGGGAATGTCCGGCGAATTGTTGCGGGTGAGGATGGTCTTGGCGAACTCGTCCGTTACCTGGGTCTTGAGGGCAGGCGCATCGTCTTCCTCATCGTGCGACCAGCCGTCGTCGAAGCCCTCGCGGCCGTTGACCTCGTAGCGTCCCTGGAGGTTGGATACGGCGCCTCTGCCCTTGCGGGCGACCAGTGGCCGCGGCGGCAACATGACGCGTTCCTCAAACTCTTCCTCGGGGGCAGGCACGGGAATACCTCGATACTGTATGAATATACAGTATTCTAGTCCGCATGGCGGAGCAATTCAAGCCCTGTCACAGGCTTACGCTCGTCATCCCCGCGCAGGCGGGGATCCAATCTGGACAAAACACCTGGATTCCCGCCTGCGCGGGAATGACGGTGTACGAAACATTTCCGCATGCCGGAGCATTTCAAGCCCGGTCTCGTCATCCCCGCGCAGGCGGGGATCCAATCTGCACGAAGCACTTGGATTCCCGCCTGCGCGGGAATGACGGGGTACGAAACTTTTCCGCGTGCCGAAGCAATTCAAGCCCGGTCACAGGCTTACGCTCGTCATCCCCGCGCAGTGGGGAATGACGAATCAAAGCTGGCGGGAATGCGCAGTGTAGTGGTGCAGGAAGCGCCTGAAGGCCGCCCCGATCGGCGCGCACAGGCCCGGACGGCCTTCCAGCGTATCGATGGCGAGGCAAGCCGCCTCCAGGGTCGACAACTGGTCCGGCAAATGGGTCTTGCGGATCCGGTAGTTTGATGGCGGCAGGTCGCGCAGGGCCAGCCGCGGCAAGGCTTGCAGGGCCGGATTCAGGTACAGCATCTTGCGGCATTTGCGCCAGGTGCCGTCGAGCACCACCAGGCGCAAAGCCGCCGGCGCGAGCGCCACCGCATCCAGCACCGGCGGCGCGGCGATGCCGAGGGACCGTTCATCCGCCGTTTCCGGAAACAGCAGCACGGGCGTGCGCCCGCCCTCCCCCAGCAATCCGGCCAGTGCAGCCTGGTCGAACGCCTCGCCGGTCACCATGACGCTGCCCGGCAAGGACAGGTGCAGCAGGCGCGCGGTGCCCTTGGCATTGGCCACTTCGAGCGGATGCTGCAGGATCAGGACGGCGGCCTGCGTCTGCACCGCCGCCGCCAGGGCGCACACGCAGGTGCGCTGTGGTCGCAGGCAGGCGGCGCACATTGGCCGCCTGGTGTCCGGCGCCGTCAAGCCGTCAGCAGGTGCTGCCCGGGCCGGGGCGGACGGCTCAGTTGCGCCGCCATCGCGGCGCCATCGAGCTTGAAGGTGCCCACCACTTCCGACAGGGCCGCAGCCTGTTCCTGCATCGACGCCCTTTCCAGCACATTGGGATCCTAAGCTTAGAATTCCACGTGGACAAGTTGT
>JADMIO011411886.1_pt1 | contig 34930 bp, 33 predicted proteins | sample 8958161 | NCBI WGS metagenome assembly JADMIO01 (sample SAMN16585339, study PRJNA669376) | soil metagenome | isolation source: Crop rotation soil | place: USA: Cullars Rotation, Alabama | collected 2011
CCCGTCGATGCGGCCACTATAGGCTTTTTATATTCTTCGCGTACACGACGGATCTCTGCGTTTAACTCCTGACTCGGGCCAACGACACCGCCAGGAGAGTCAATATGAAGTAAAATGCCTTTGACGTGGGGATCGGATGCATATTTGCGCAAAGCTTTTAGTGGGCGTTTTCCATCCATGATAATGCCCCGAATGTCGACCTTCAGAATTCCGTCTTTTTGAGGATTTTCGGCCTGCCGAGATTCTTCCACTAGCGAAACAATTCGTCCAACAATAGCGACGAAAAAAATTAGCATCACAACAAGAAATGCACCTTTGATAAACTTCCAAACATTGGACACCAGAACCTCCCAATCGAATAAACAGGACTAAACCCATTAGACTGGACCTAGGCTCCTCTGTCACGCCAGACTGCAGTCGACCAATTATGCATCGAGCTGTAAACGAAGACTCGACTCAGGTCGTGTTTTCAAAGTCGCGCCATCCAGATCTTTCATTTCTGAACTCAGCGCGCCGAAAAATAGAGGACGAAAATGAAAAAAATGGCCACTATTCACAAGATTGCGATCCGTCTAAAAGACGCCTTCGAGGCCCTGGGCTACGACATTGACATGCCTCGCCTGGAAACCCTTTCGACGCTTATTTTACGCTCGATGACCGGCCGTTCGCGGGTCTTTCATGACTATGAACATATCTTCGATGTCGCCGGAGCCAGTGGTCCACACGAAACCATCGCAGCTCTCTATCACGACGTTGTCTATTACCAGGTGGATAGAGGATTTCCTCCAGTTACACGCCGATTGCTTGAGCCCTTTATGTTCGATGAACATGGGTGCGTTCGACTGCGCACGGAAGTTCCCCAAGAGGAATGTGGGTTTTGGATGTGTTTGAAAATTTTTGGCCTGAACGCAGGCCAAGAAGTTTCAGTACTTCAGGGCCTAAATGAATTCTTAAGCGCCGTGATTTGCACTCAGCAAATCTCGAGTTTTGTATCCAAAAAGGATCTCGTCAAAATTATCGCGTGTATCGAAGTTACAATTCCGTTTCGAAAACCCACGAGCCCCTATCCTTCCGTTGTCCACTCGCTCTTAGCCAGAATTCAAGAGACCGGAAATGCCTTTGGAATTCGGTTTACAGCTCAAGACCTCGACCAAATCGGAATAAGCGCCGTCACCATTTCAAACAATGACTTGGAAAGCTTTGCATTGAATGATCCCGGCGAATTTCTGTCCCATACCTGGCGTCTGCTACCTGAATCGAACATCACACTGCAATTTCCCGAACAGCACACCATTCGCGACTATAGGTTGGCGATACAAAAGATGTACGGATTTTTTCGTTACCTGAATCCATCAACAGTCTTCCATTGCTATAAAGACTTTCCCAGTGAAATTAAGTATCAAAAAATGCAACGGGCCGCGACGGTCAATATCCATATGGCCGTCAAATATCTGGAAGTAATCCTTGTCGCGACAAGCGTATTAGAAGCCATCGCCCATGTCACCGGAGGAGATCTTCCCATGGCGATGATGATGGGTGATGTCGGTAACAAGAAAATTAAAGCACATCGCATGGAGGATTTTCTTCCTTCCGAAAAAATTCGCCTTCCAGCAACTCACAACAAAACGCTGATGAAATTATTCATGGCCGGGCGAAATAAAGATTCACAGTTCGATACCCGACACAGTCCACTCGCGGCCTATCTCTATCCACGGCTCTCGCTTATGGATTTTGAAACTGCCATTTTTGATTTGAGCCTCATGTTTGAAAATCGAATGACACCAAATCATTTCCTGGCCACGTTTCCACAGGAAATTATCACGCACATCACTCACGCCTGCGCGCAGATTTCTATTACTCGGGCAGAACGCCTCAAGACACTTGCGAAAGAACTTAAGTCGAAGGGGCGAAAGGCCGGCTAAGTGGACCAGCCTAAATATGGCTGGAGATGAAAAGCTGTCCTGAAGTTTAGCCCGATGCTTTGGCGATAAAATAGTTGCCTGACAGATTCCAAAATTTCACTCAACTCAATCGGTACCCACGTTATGACCCTTGGTGTCTACGTTCTGGCAATTTCAATCTTCAAAAAACACTTTATCAGCGGAAGATCTAGAATACCGTTTGCAACCTGTTTCTTAAGGAGTTGCTTTTTTCTTTTCTTCTATAGAACGAGCACCCCGATTTTTCGAATATCTATCAGCTAGATTAATTGAGTTGATAATGAAAGGTTTGTTACAAATAGGTTCCAATGTTTGGCTATAGTGAAAGGCGAGTGATCTGGGCCGAGAGGAAGGGGATGTGGCTTGAAGTTGTAGATCCTGATAATTAGGGAATTCTTCCTTCAGTTCAGTCGGAACAGACGTCGCCAACGTTTTTTCGTAATCCATGAAACACGTTTTGAACAACCTATTAAACTCCACCGCCGGAGGGGCTTTGGTTTCTTTATCTCTATCGACCCATTCAAAGTCCTTCGAATCAAAACCGTGATTTGACATGGCCAACCACTCCGATTGAATAGCAGGCTTCTTTAAACGAAAAAAACCACATTGATGTAAGTCACGATATTTTTCTTTCAAGGCGTTATATAAGGGACAAAATTTTCTCGATACTTCTAAATTAAAATAATATGTACCACGCCGACCATCAGAATCACGCGAAACTCTGCTAGCCGGTATACAAACCAATCCGTCCCCCGTCTTCTCGTACAACAAATTAGAATCAAACCCGACCCAGTCGCCATAAAAACCGTCCTTTACAGACCCACCCTCTTGCACGGTTGTTACTCGTCCCGAGCTATCAACGAAATACTTTATATTCAGCGTATAACTCTTCCAGCCACCAGTCTTGGCTCTATAAGACTCTTTAGCCTTTATAATATAATACGACACCTTATCGGTTTCAGGTTCCATAACTTTTTCAAAAGATTTAATTCTATTCGCAAATGAGCTTACAGTAGTACGTTTTATTCCAGACGAGGTAAGATCGGCATATTTACTAGCTAAGCTGTCACCGAGAAATTGATTACAGACACTGAAATCGATGTTTTCAGAAAATGCTGCTGTAGAACCAAAAATCGAAACGTACACCAGAGAAAAATACCCAATTGTTTTTTTAAGCGAATATATCAATGAATGCCCCTCCATTCGAAACGCATAGTTTAACAGCCGCATCTGTTTGGCCGTCAGACTAAGTTTGTAAAAGCGCCACGAGTTCCCGTGGCACTCTAACTTAGTTAGGGTATTTGAGATCAAATGCCTGCGCCACTTTATTTACATCGTATACCTAAAGAAAACATAGTGCGTCTTCTTCGGGCCCAAAGGGAACTGGTCGATATTTGTAACCGGCACCCGTTCTTTCAGTAAGACACGATCACATCATAAAATTTCTGCCATTGGAGCACTGCCTAGCTAAAAAAGCTGAATCTCTGTTTATCCGAAGAACAGTATGAACTTTTTCTGAAGGCAAAATCAATTCAATGTCAGAGGACTCAAAAATCAGTTACGAATGAGGACGTCTTGGAATCAGTGTTACTTGACTTCGTTCGTCGTCATGATCCGGTTGAAAAGGCCCAGCGAGTCGAAAAGAAAAAACCAGGCCAGAACCTACTAACCAGAGTGAACCAGAACTCTGGACGTCCAAAGCGCCTGGCAAAAGAAATTCGCTTAAATGCAAACCAGAGACACTCTGTTTACCTAAAATCCCAAGGTCAGTGTTGTTATGTGGACTCGAGTGGTGTGCGGTGTACAGAGAAACAATGGCTCCACGTTCACCATAAACTCGCTGTCGCCTTAGGCGGTACTAACGAGCCAGATAATCTCGAACACCTGTGCGCCGCCCACCATGATCTTGTCCACCAAATCAGTTTTCCTGGAGTCATGGCGCCATTCGTGGCCTATCAGTGCTCGTGAAGATAGTGGTGTGTTGGAAGTCCGTGCAATACGTGTCTAGGGGCGGATAAAAGATCAGTGGTTAGCGATCGGCTTATGACCTGCTGATAGAAACAAAGGCTTTGCAAAATGCAAAGTTACAGCGGCAAGGGCGAAAATAGCTATCAGTAGTACCTGAAAGACTGGTGATCCACCACGTGTTGCTAGATTATGAATCCAGTAGAGAATGTTCATCAAACAGATGCCGATGCCTGCCCATAGCGCAAAAACTTTAAGCTTCATCAGATAATTTCCAGTTAAAAAATAAATAATTGCCAATAAGGCAAAGGTAACAAGCTCGATATTAGCGGCTGGAGCCTGGCTATCCACTGCTGGCCCAAGACCACTCCCAACCATTAAGAGAACACAGAGTACAGCAAGAATTTGAAAAAATCTTGCTACAATCTTAACCCTTGTTGGGAAGTTAGATTTATCATTTGAGGTCATTTTTGAATTCTTCGATCCGTTTATCGAATTGTCAATGCCGACTAACCAAATAAAATCCACACGCAAGCACATCATGATGACACAGATTTACGAGTACGTCCCCAAGCTCGAGTTGCGCCTTACCATCACAAAAACCTGCGACTATCTCCCTAACTTACCGTGCGCAACTCTTTGCTTAACAAGATCCACGTGCTGACAGAGATGAACTTGATACTCATTTTCTAACTTAGCGGTACAATCGATGACGCTCGCCGATTGTCGAACCGGAACTTCAGCGCATAGTTCTTTTTCATAGGAGTTCAACTTGGATTTGAAGCAACTAAATCTACTCGCGGCAGTGGGATTGCGAACTGTTTCACAGATATTTACCGGAAAACCGTTCCCTCGTTCACCAAGGCAATTCACAAACTCTAGCTGTCCTAAATCAATTACGTACTGACAGATCGCAACTTCTAATTCTGATTCCAGTTTCGCGGTACAATCGATCATTATGGATTTCTGAGCGAAAGTCGTACTACAAACTCCAAGAACACCCACGGTAATTACAAGCGACAAGAACTTCATAAATCCTCCAAATAAAAACAAACAAGTTAAAAAAAAACGGAAGCCGAGGCTTCCGTTTTTATCCTACCAATAACGATATGACGACAGGATTTCTACTCCTCTGTAGTCTCTTCCTGCATCTGCTCTTCTTTTGGTTTATTCGCGTTTCTGAACGCTTCACCAAAGACATCGCCCAGGGACGTTTTCGAAGTTGAAGTGGCCTTGCGGACATAGTCTTCAACGTCTCCCCGCTCAGCTCGAAGCTGAACCACTTTAACACTGAGACCGATTTTGCGGGCCTCTTTGTCGATGGTTAAAACTTCTGCTTTTACGGAATCGCCCACTTTAGCTACATCGCCGATGTTTTCAACACGGCCATTGCTAAGTTCACTCACGTGGATCAAACCTTCGATGTCGGCTTCGAGTTCAACGAAAGCTCCAAAGTCTGCAACCTTCACAATTTTAACCATGTGTTGACTGCCAACTGGGTACTTCACATCGATCTGCGACCAAGGATCCGCTTCAAGCTGTTTGAGGCCTAAGCTAAAGCGCTCGTTTTCGATGTCGACTCCAAGAACAACGGCACGAAGCTTCTGTCCTTTAGCAAACATCTCGCTTGGGTGATTGATACGTTTTGTCCACGAGAAATCAGAAATGTGAACCAAACCGTCGATTCCTTCTTCGATACCAACAAAGATACCGAAGTCTGTGATCGATTTCACTTCACCTTCAATGATAGTTCCAGGCTGATAGCTGTCTTTCAACTCGACCCAAGGATTTGGCTCAAGCTGTTTCATGCCCAAGCTAATACGGCGGTTGACACCGTCGACATCTAAAACTTGAACAGTGACTTCGTCACCTTGCTTCAACACTTGCGAAGGATGCTTCACGCGTTTTGTCCAAGACATTTCGCTAACGTGGATTAGACCTTCAACACCTTCGGCGATTTCGATAAAGGCACCGTAATCAGCGAGGCTGACGACTTTACCAGTAACCTTAGAACCGATTGTGTATTTGTCCTTAACTGAGTCCCAAGGATCCGCTTGCAGCTGTTTGAGACCTAAACTGACGCGTTCTTTTTCATTGTCGTATTTAAGAACTTTCACTTCGACTTCGTCGCCTACGTTGATGACTTCTGATGGATGCTTAATGCGTCCCCAGCTCATGTCTGTGATGTGAAGAAGTCCATCCATACCGCCCAGATCGATGAAGGCTCCGTAGTCCGTGATGTTCTTTACAGAACCGCGTACGACTTGACCTTCTTTAATGCTTTCCAAAGTTGAGGCTCGGAGTGTATCGCGCTCTTCTTCGAGCAAGGCTCGACGAGACAGAACGATGTTTCCGCGCTTCTTATTGAATTTGATAACTTTGAAGCGGAATTTCTTTCCTAAGAATACATCCAGATTGCGAACAGGGCGAATATCGATTTGGCTTCCAGGTAGGAATGCTTTCACACCGATATCGACTTGCAATCCACCTTTAACCTTGGCGATCACGATACCTTCCACAACCTCTTCGGATTCGACGGCGCGGGAGATCTCGTTCCAAGCGTGCAGCATGTCGGCTTTGTCTTTAGACAGAACGACCATGCCGTTTTCGTTTTCGATTTTGTCGATGTAGACTTCCAGCTCTTCACCTGGAGTGACCTTTTTAATACCATCGATGCCTTGAAATTCCGAAATGGGAATCATCCCCTCGGACTTGTAATTGATATCGACGATCACGAAATCCTTTTGGACTTCTACAACTCGTCCTTTGACGATGTCGCCAGGGGCGAATCCCTGTTTTTTCAAGGAGGCTTCAAAAAGCTCCGAGAAATTTTCTCCGGTATTGCCTGGGCCTGCGCCTTTTAAGACTGCAGCATCCTGAGCATCAAGTTGATCGAGCACATTCTGCTCGGTGAGTTTCGCTTTGCTCACTTTAGATTTCGTGGTTTTAGTTTCTTTGGACATTCAAAAAGGTACCTCCTGGTGGTTGAAAAGGCCTCGGGCACGTCAAAGACGGCGAGGTCGACTTTCCAGCCGATTCCTCTCGTGGAGTGGTCCCCAGCAGAGATGGAGCACACAGTTATAGGGAGCCCGCCTCTAAAGTCAAAGCCTTCTTCAGGTCAAAGTGTTGGAAATAGACCCTTTTACAGGGTTGTCTCAAAGCGAGACGCAGACCCCATGAAAACTCCAGTTTTTGACTATTTCTTAGGCTGCGAGAAGCGGTTGCGTTATTATAGACAAGAGAGGAAAAACCGATGAGAAGAATGATTCCGGTCACCCTACTTGCGATTCTGCTTTCCATCACTGTTGCCTACCAAAACTGTGGTCAAAGAGGATTAAATACAGATCCAGAAAACGCTTCTGAGACTGAAAATGAATACCAGTCCAAAGACGTCATCATTGGCTCGACCGAGCAGATTTCAAAAATTGTCTATCACTCCAATCTCGAGTTCCCAGAAATGTCCCAAGGCACCCCTCATCTAACGGTCGAACCTCCAACAGGAAAAATGGAACTACGAACCCAATCGCCGACAGGGCCAAGCTTAAAAACCTGTATCGTGGACGACGACCGCCTGATTCGGATGCGAGATCTGCTTCAAGATGGAAAAATCTGTGAACCTGGGCCACTTCCACCGGGGTTGATGACATGTATGGCTATTTCTGTAAGTGATATCCGTCTGGAAATCCCCAACTCAGAACCGATTTCCCTGCGCCAGCCTATGTGCCACAACGGAACCTATCTTTGCGACCAACGCGACAAAGAATTTCGAATTTTACTAAAAGATTTGGTTCAGGTTCCGCCAGCAGGATGCCTTTAGCTAGCTCCGGGCTTCATCTTTTCCTTTATGAACTGAACTACGTCCATCAACCCTAAAAGACTGGTGTCCACGACAACTGCTCCGTCTGGAATTTGAAGTGGAGCCACGGACCGTCCCTGATCAGCCGCATCCCTCTGGGCCTGCTGAGCCTCTACTTTTTCGACGGCTTCTCCCCGTTCGATGGCTCGACGGGCGGCTCGATCTTCACTTCGTGCGGTCAGATAAAACTTGAAGGGTGCCGTAGGAAAAACGACGGAACCACAGTCGCGGCCTTCCGCCACAAGCCCGACAACTTGATTCGCACAGGATCTTTGAGCTTCAAGTAAACTTTGACGAACAAGTGGAAACTTACTGATTTGACTGGCGATTGCACCGACGCGTTCTTTTTTAATCTCATGACTGACATCGCGCCCGCGATAGTAAACTTTTGTATCGTCGCTGGCCATTTCGACGCTCCAAATATCAGAGACCGCAAGGGCCGCCAATCGCGATTCATCGGTGAGATCTAAGTTTTCTTCATGGGCGACAAAACTCAATCCGCGATAGAAAGCTCCGGTTGAGACCCAGCTCCAGTTGAGAAGGCGTGCGAGTTCACGACTGACCGAAGTCTTGCCTGAAGCCACGGGGCCATCGATGGTCACGATACTATGAGTGACAGCAGCGGATTTTAAGGGAGCAGTGATTTTTGACATCGGTGGTATCAGTTACGCGAGCTTGCCAGGTCTTTCAAGACAGTTTTGATAGCCTGTAATGCAATTTGATTTTCTTCGCTAGTCCCAATGCTCAGACGGATATGACGTGGCAAGCCATAGTTGCGGACCGGGCGCACGATTACCCCATGCTTGAGAAGTCCCTGAAAAACCAAATTGGAATCAAAGCTCGTTTCAAACAAAACAAAGTTAGCCTCGGATGGAATGCACTTTACCCCCAGAGTCTGAAGCTCTGAGATCATTCGATCCAGCTCGCGCCAAGTCAGCTTCACCGTAGATTCGACATGCTGATGATCGTCCAAGGCCGCAATTGCCGCGACCTGAGCCAAATGATTCACGTTAAAGGGTTTCCTTACGCGATCGATATAGTCGATCACTTTCGAATCGGCCCACAAGGTCCCCAAACGAATTCCCGCAAGACCGTAAGCTTTTGAAAGTGTTCTCAGGACACAGAGATTGGGGTGGGTCTTCACAAGCTCCAGCACGGAACCGTAATCCTTCGCCCGCGGATAGTCGACGTACGCCTCATCTACTACGACAAGAGTGTCTGTCGAGGAACCAATTTTCGAAAGCAAAGTTTCAATCTGTTTTTTAGGAATATAGCGACCCGTTGGATTATTGGGGTTCACGAGGAAAATCAGACGGTGTTCACTGGGTTTGTAGTGCCGAAGAAGGGAATCGACGTCCATTTCAAAGTCAGCCCCAACTGGAGCTTCATCGTAAGGAACACAAAAGGATTGCGCCGCAATTTTATAAGCCACAAAGCTCGAGGCAAAGCTAAGCACTCGGCCACCTGCAGATGCATATACTTTGATAAGAAGGTCCATCAACTCGTCAGAACCATTTCCGAAAGTAATCATCTCGGTCGGAAAGCCGGTTTGGTTGGCTACTTTTTGTTTGAGTTCGAAACAGATAGGATCGGGATAGCGGTGCAGGTCTTTCATCGCTTGGGTCATGGCATCGACGGCCTTGGGACTTGGACCCAATGGGTTTTCGTTGCTTGCAAGCTTCACGACGCGTTCAAGTTGGAACTCGCGCTTCGTTTCACCAATAGGTTTTCCTGGGACGTAGGGGACAAGATTAAGGATTGGATCTGCGACTTTCATGGAGTCGACGGTAGCAGGGTCGGTTGCTGGGGGCAAATGTTCAAACGACGGCAGCCCGGTTTTGTAGGCCGGGCCGACCCTATCTGTTAAAATTAGCGCGACAAATAGCGTTCACCACATCCAGTGATTCCATTGCTATGTATACATGTCATGGACAGAAGAGGCGTATGAGAATAAACAGGTTGACCGTCCATAACACCTAGAACCTTTTCAGTAAAAACTGTAACTCGATAATTGAAATTGTCGATCTTGACACTATAGTGGATTTCTCCAACGTACTTGCCCTTTTCGCTAAATTCCGGCTCACAAACTGTTGCGCTGGCATTGCATGAGCCAAGCCGAATAAAACCACCTTTATTAAGTTCTAGTTGACCGTAAGGTCGCCCAGCGGCAGCATTTGCCGGTCGTAAAATAAAGCTGTTGTTTCGATCTAGTGTTGGTACTCGGTCTTCGGCACTCGCATATGTAGAGATGGCCGTCGCAGCAAAAAAAGACATTGCTAAGATAAATAGTGATTTCATATTTTCTCCATTTAAAAGACCTATTTTAACAGAACAAAGACTTTGTTCTGTTAAAAATCCGATCGTGCTTACTTTCTACAAAGTCTGTCGAAAAGTTCGACAGAGCTCAGCGCCTCTTTCTTTTTTCTGTCGGTGTGGATAGTAGCGGCCTTGGGCTGCTAAGTGAACTACATCGTGGACAGAGATGAGTTCGGTCATCCGTCTTCTGAAGTACGACCAGGATATGCTAACGATCTTGCTACTCTTTTATGTCGAGGATCAGTCCCAAAGTCAGAGGCTTTTTTTTATCTAGGTGATATGTGGATATCTTGTCTTTGAGCGACCTCGAGCGCCCACGGAAGGGCGATTGTGCTCGTGAGGCCCGGATGGCCGTGTCGCTCAAAGACAAGATATCCACATATCACCGACTGTTAATAGAAAGTGCCCAGCTCAGCGAGCTAGCTCCGACATTGGACACTGCTACTTTTCAGCGCAGGCGTGTGCCATCGGGATTGACAGCTTCTTCATCTTTCCGAGTTGGATAATATTTTTTCTTTTTTCCTAGATCGTAGAAAAGGGTCCCTTGAATACCTTGCGCATCCCTCTTTTTGATTCTTCGCTGCCAAATTCGTTCAAATTCATCTTCGGTGGCAGCGAAAATATCGTAGATACAATTTTCTGCACCGTCGATAACTTGGATGTTCTTCATTCACCTAACCATAAGTGATAGGGGGTCGCACTGTCCATCAGACAAATCCACCTGACGATTTCATTTGTGGTGGACATTATTTCTTGATTTTTTTGATGCCCGCCGCTGCCAATTCTTTGAAAAGTTCAGATCAGAATAGTACCGTTTCGGAACCGAACGAAATTGTAACATGTTTTTCGTAAAACTCGACAGCCGCAGAAACATTTGTTGAAGGAATGCTAAAATGAACAAGACTGCCAATTGACTGCATCACATGCTCCAATAAAATATCAGAAGTTGGTCCCCACAAACCATTCTCTCTGCCAAGATGATTCAAATAATTTATGACGTGGCTTCCCCAGTAAAACTGGATCTCATGCTGTCGAAAGAACCGCTGGCTTCTTTTGGCGAGGTTGATAAGGAATGACTCCCGCAGCTTCGAGTAGATTTTGAATCACATAACCTTTTAGAGTTTTATAAGCCTTCCCCCACTCAGCAATACGAGTAAACGCAAGGCCGTCCCAGAATTTTCCTTTGGCTGGAGTCCCCTTCTTAGCCTTCATCACATACCGAGCAATAAGTCCTGTGATGGTTCTTAAGAATTTCTTAAAAAGTTCATGGTCCTTAGCTCGAATCGCCAGATGCAAATGGTTTCCGTTATTCGAGTACTTATAAATCGTTACTTCACATAAAGCGGCATACTTTTCGATTGTGGCTTTAACCCACTTTTTATTACCTATCGATCCCATAGAGAAGTGGCCTACCGCACGAGATGATCTTAGCACCAGATGCATCGGTTTTTTGGAATGAAACGGCCTCTTCGTTTTTCTAAGTCCTCGGGCGTGATCACCCCCGTGAACCTTACGATTAGACTCTTTCCAGTAGTCTTTAAACTCATCAGAAACGTGCGCAAAGGTTCGCTGTTTGTTTTTCATCCGGGTTGTAATTATATCATTTTTCATTCGAGGGCAATGTTATTTCAAAAGCGATGGACGATTTTATAACCACCGATTCTGTTCAACAATTTAGAGGGGTTAACCAATCCGTTTCAAGTGGATAAGAGCGGAGTTCCCTATCCAGTCCCCCCAGCTCCGGGACCTTACTTACTGCGCCAGCGGAAAGAAAAGAAATGGCGCGCTGACAACCTGAACGCGATTCCCTCGCAGTTCATCAAACCACTTTCTCGACGCGAGCAAGGAGGGAATCGCAGCTGCGATATGATTGAGCGGGCCCATATCTATGAGCTCAACGTTGGCTCCAAGGGCCTTCATATGCTGGTAGGTTTTTACTGACACTTCGTAGGGAACATCTAAGTCCTTTGTGCCGTGGTAGAACCGTACAGGCGTGACCGGAGCCCAGTCATAGAGATTGTTTTTTTTGAGGGCCAAATAAAACGTATCATTGGGATTATTCAACACACTCTGAATAAAAGTGCTTTGAAAAAGTCCCTCGGGTCGCCTTGGAAGTGCTCGGGTGATTTCTGCGAGATCATGGGTTCCATCAAATAAATCGGGAAGGTGATCTGCGTACTTCTCCTGCACCACTTCACGAAGTGAGGAATACAATTTATAGACATTGTTCATCGCCAAGACCAAGTACGCTGCGTATGAAGTTGTAGAAACCGAAGGTTTTGTGAATGCACCTTTTACGCTGAGATCGGAAAGATCATAGGGACCAGCCATTGGAGCGGCCGCGATAACCGGTCGTTTGAGCTCTTCCATTTTCTTTAAAAGTGCGGCGGTGACATGCCCACCTTGGGAGTATCCCGCAAGAAAAATTTCCCCTGTCAGTTTAATTTCAAGTTGGTCGAACAGCGCAATTCCGGCGTCGAGCATATCAACCGTAGAGCTAGCTTGCGTTTCGACATGGAGATAGGGATGCAATCCAGGGCTAACACCTAAACCTAAGTAGTCTGCCAAAACGACGGCATAGCCACCGGATGCATAGACAATGGCACTTAAAAGCGTTTCCCGATTGCTCCTATTTGAGGGTCCATCTTCGCGTTTAGTTTTTGTTCCGTGTTGATAACTGATCAAAGGGAGTGGGCGTTTTGGGAATAAAAGTGGTTCGATGACCATCCCCGACGCTAGAGAAAGTTGGCCCGTTAAATCTGGCGTTCGATAAATCACCTTGTGAAATCTCACACCATAAATAATCCGCGGAAAACCCTTGATGTGAAATTGTTCCTTGAGAACTGTAAGATTCTCGGCGCTCAAGACACCTACTGAGGTGGCTTGAACTAACTCTCCTCGAAAAGGAGTTGCGGCGAAGACCGAATTGGAAAAAAAGAGACAAATCGAAAGGACAAAGAGAGATCTCAATTCGCGTTTCATTTTTTTCCTCCTCGGCTGGCTATGTGCTGACTATGTACTGACTATGTCAGGAGTCGCCCGCCGACTTCTGTTAAGCTTTTTCGAATTTCATTGAGATGCTCAAAACCACTGCTTTCTAAAAGCACTTCGATCGCGGTCTCGCCAATCAAAAGTCCCTCGGTACTGCGGTCATGATACACCTGCATAATATTGGCGCGTTTTTGGGCGATCACATTAGCTAACTTCAATAAAGCTCCGGGACGATCTTCGACGGCCACTACAATTCTGGCCAGACGGCCATTTTTTTTCATGCCTCGGTCGATGATTTTTGAAATAATATTTAGATCGATATTTCCACCTGAAAGAATCACGACCGTTTTTCTTCCAAGGGGAAATTTCCCTGACAGTGCGGCGGCAAGCGCGATGGCGCCTGAACCTTCCACAACACTTTTTGCTCGCTCCATCAAAAATACAATAGCGTCGGAAATCTCGTCCTCGGTGACCGTAGCGACGTCATCCACCAATCGCAGTAAGTAATTCTTCAACATAAACTCACTCGCCTGCTTGACCGCGACTCCATCAGCAATGGTGACCGCCGAAGACTCCATTTGTACTAGAGTTTTCTTCCGATAGGATTCGACCATGGAAGGCGAGGCCTGAGTTTGAACTCCCAGGATGCGACATTTGGGATTGATGGCTTTGACAGCGGTGGCAATGCCACTGATCAGACCACCGCCACCGATGGGTACGACGATACAATCGACATCTTTTAGATCTTCGCAAATTTCTAAACCCAAGGTGCCCTGACCGGCGATGACTTTTGCATCTTCGAAAGGGTGAACAAATGTATAGGATTTTTCGCGGGCTAACTCGCAGGCAGCCTGATAAGCCTCATCATAAATATTTCCGCGCTGAATGACGTCAGCACCGTAGCCTTTTGTGGCCATCACTTTCACCACTGGAGCCGTCACAGGCATCACAATGTGTGTTTCGACCCCGTAATGAGTTCCGGCGAAAGCAACGCCTTGAGCATGATTCCCTGCGGAACTTGCAATTACACCTCGGGCGCGTTCTTCTTTCGACAGCGACCGAATCTTATTCATGGCTCCGCGGATTTTGAAGCTTCCTGTGGTCTGAAGATGTTCACACTTCAAGTAAAGTTCCGAGCCTACGCGAACACTACAACTTTTAGAATGATCCAGAGGGGTTCGTTTTACGACGGGTTGTAAGGCTTGTGCTGCCTCTTGAATGTGTGCAAGTGTGACCAATGAAGTTGAATCTGCGCTGGGTGGATATGACACCCGACTAGAATGTCATAAAGCAAGAGGCGATCAACCGGTTTCCCGCGATGACGCGCCTCTTGCTTCATCCTTAAAACACTACCGAAAACTGCAAGACTTTATCGATTTGCTACACCTTTTGAAGATTCACTCCAAACGGCGCTCAAACCGATCAACGGCCGGACCTCACCTGGCGGCGCCGCGGGCCTTAGCTGATTGTCGCCAAAACCCGTCGCCGTCATTTCGTTAAAGTAGAAAAAAGGCACGATCGTCTTCCCACAACTCTCGCACTTTTCTACTCTTTCCCTTCGCTCGGTCACGCCTCCACAGACATGGCAGCGCCGATAATGGCTGGTCGCACGTTTGCGCTCCATATCCACCTCCAAGCTACTTGCTGACTCTTCCACTTACTTTCACTTCTTGATCCTATTTTACCAGACTAGTCCAAGGTCCTGAAAATATTCTTTAATTATCTCAACGGGTTAGGTGTCTAATGACTTTTCGCATTATGAAAAAACAGAGTTAGAACAAGCAGATTCTGCAGCTCAATGAGGGAAGTTTTTTTCTATTGTCGTCAGCGTTACGCGTGGTCTGTCGTTCTCACTTTGATTCCTGATCCTCGATTTTCTAGTGGTGTTTATGTTGGCAATTGGATTCGTCTTTGACTAGCTTTAAACAGATGAAGCATATCGCCGCTATCGACGTTGGATCTAATGCCGTTCGCCTGGCGATCGGGGAAATCAAATCCGATGGCCGATTAGAATCCAAAAAAAATATACGTGCGCCCGTTCGATTGGGGCGAGATGTTTTCGATACTGGTGAGGTACAGGAAAAAGCACAAAAGAAACTTTTGAAAGCGCTTTATAAATTTGAAAAATTTCTGAAGAAATACAACGTCCGCTATGTCCGTGCTGTCGCCACAAGTGCCATGAGAGAAGCCAAAAACAGTCGCGATATTCTTAAAAAAGTAGAAGAAAAAATTGGAATACGCTTGTCTGTCATTAGTGGTGAAGAAGAAGCAAAACTGATCAACCGCGCAGTCCTTGAAGCTGTCGATTTACGGGATCGCTTTGCTGCACTGATTGATATCGGAGGCGGAAGTCTTGAAATTAGTTTTTTAAAAAATCAGTCATTAACTCAAACTCAGACATTTCCACTTGGGACGGTTCGTGTGATGTCCAAAGCGGGTCTGAAGCCCGAACAGACGGATATTTCGAAAATGGACGCCGTGATCAAGGCCCATGAAAAATCCGTAGCTGATTACTGCGCGAAAGCTCGAAATGGAAATCAGGTCGAGGTGGCCGCGGGAACAGGCGGAAATATCGAGGCGCTCGGTCAACTTCGCGTGACTTTACTTGGACGAGCAAGCTCTCGATTTCTTCTGCTGGATGATCTCAATCAGATTATCGAAACCCTATCCTCACTTTCTTATAAAGAACGCGTCGAAAAACTCGAGCTGCGGGAAGATCGCGCCGACGTGATTTTACCAGCAAGTTTGGCTCTAAGAGTAGCTATGAAAGCACTAAAAGTTTCTGAAATCCTGATTCCTGGCGTGGGTCTTAAAGATGGAGCTCTTCTCGAGCTGAGAGATTTTCGCATCAAGGGCGATGAGATTCGTCTTTTTTCGTGTCTTTATCGCCCCAAAGACCATGAGCTGGCTCATCTTTCGGCTTCTGCCAATCGTCGCATGTGACTGGGCTGTAATAGCCACTTAAGACTTCCTGAACCTTCCCGTGCTTGTGCGTGTTCAAAGCGGATATAGGCCGCAGCTCCCTTTTTGAATTCAACAAAACTCAAACTCTTATCAGAAGCAAGAAGCGCCGATGCAAGCAGGCCCAGATTGGGTTCATGCCCCACCAAAACTAAAGACTCTAGTTTATTTTTCTTAAGACGATCTAATATTTCACTCAAGGGTCTATCGGCTTCAAGCTCTTTCACCTCTAGCAGCGGAGCACTCACCCACAGATCCGATAGGATCTCTGCGGTTTGACGAGCACGTTGATAGCCGCTGGTCCAAATGGCATTGGGAGGATCAAAAACATTGTAAAGAGCTTTTGCTCCCTTTTTCATCAGGCGTATACCCTCTTCCGTCAGCGGCCGAAGACTGTCATCCTGTCCTGGATTTTCTATTGCAAACTCGTCTTGTTCCATAGCGCGCCCGTGACGCACGATTAAAAGATCCATTGTTATCACTCCATAAACGGAGCCGTTCGGCGCGCCAACTTCATCAACTGCTGATGGGTTCCGGCCTGTTGGTCATCCGACTGCGGCTGCCTTTGAACATAAGTCCCGTCGGGTTGCATATCCCACGCTTGCCGCTGGTCCTTCAACATAATTTGAAAGGTGTCCCATAATCTCTCGCGTAACGCTCGATCTTCAATGGGAACTGCGGCTTCGACCCGCCCTAAAAGATTGCGATCCATCCAATCGGTACTTCCAATATAGAACTCACCATCAACTGGATTTTCAGCTCCATTGCGAAAATAAAAAATCCGCGAGTGTTCTAAAAATCGACCAATAATCGAGACAACACGAATTCGCTCGCTCATCCCAGGCACTCGAGGTTTCACACAGCAAATGCCCCGAATAATCAGATCGATCTCGACACCTTCTTGAGAGGCCGAATACAAAACACGGCCTATAGCCGGATTATCAAATCCATTCATCTTGGCAATGATCTGAGCCGGTCGCCCTTCTTTTTTATGACGCGTCTCTCGCTCAATTTTTTCGATAAATTTATCTTTCATATTAACGGGCGCGACGAGCAATTTTCGATATTGCGTTTTTAAACTTCGCCCTGTCAGATAATGAAAAAGCTCGACCACATCTTCTGCGATATCCGGTCTGCAGGTGAATAAACCGAAGTCCGTATATAATCGCGCGGTCCCCGTATGGTAATTTCCCGTGCCGATATGGCAATAGCTGCGCAAACCGTCGCTATCTTTTCGCACAGCCAAGGCCACTTTGGCATGAGTTTTAAGCCCCACGATTCCGTAAACCACGTGAACGCCGGTGGACTCTAGCTCTTGCGCCCAGTTGATATTGCGTTCTTCGTCAAAGCGCGCCTTTAATTCGATCAAAACAACAACTTGTTTCCCGCTCTCTGCGGCCCGAATCAGCGCGGGAATAAAGGGGCTGTCATCGCCGGTTCTATACAGAGCCATCTTGATGGCGATCACCCGCGGATCATCGGCAGCGGTCCGGATAAAACGCTCAACACTAGCGGCAAAGGATTCGTAGGGATGATGAACGAGAATGTCCCCTGCGCGCATGATATTAAAAACGCTGTTCTCTTCGTCCAAAAAACCAGGAGGAATTGCAGGTGACCAGGATTCATATTTTAATAGCGGAATATTCAGATTGGCGATCTGTACTAAATCGGTAAAATCCAACTCGGCAGGAAGTTCGTAAACATCGTCCTCTGCCAAATCCAGTTCTTCGGTCAAAAATCGTAACATCCACGGATCTGGATTGGGCCCGTGCTCAAGGCGCACGATCTGCGCGAATCGCCGTTGGCGCAACTCTTCCTCGACCATTTCTAGCAAATCATCAGCATCTTCTTCGTCACGTGCGATATTTGCGTTGCGCGTGATTCGAAATGGCATCACGCTGAGAATTTTCATATTGGGGAAAAGGTCGCCCAAATTGTGTTGAATAATATCGGTTTGGGCGACAAATCGATACTGGCCTTTGAACTCTTCAGTCGTCAGTTGAAAAAAACGCGGAAAAACGCGGGGAATTTTCACCCTGGCAAAAAGCTTCTCATCTCGATCAGGATGACTGACCGTAACAGCAAGACTCGTTGAGAGATTCGAAAGAAATGGAAAAGGATGTCCTTGATCCACTGCCAGTGGAGTCAGAACCGGAAAAATATTCTCTCGGAAATATTTATTCGCCTGATCTCTTTCGCCAACTGTTAATTCGTCCCACTTAAGAATTGATACTCCCGCCTTCGCTAGGGCCGGCATAATTTCCTTACTTAGGATTTCCGCCTGATCGGCCAACATGGGTAAAACCTTGGAACGAAGGGTTTTGATAAATTCCCGAGGTCCCGCTCCCTCGTATTTCTGGTTGCGGATTCCTAATAGAGCTTGTCGTTTCAACGAACCCATTCGCTTCATGACAAACTCATCCAAATTGGAAGTAAATATCGCTAAGAAGCGAACACGCTCAAGCAGTGGTGTACGAGAATCCTTAGCCTCATTGAGTACACGACGATTAAACTCTAACCACTGAAGTTCCCGGTTGAAAAAATCGGGCGAGATCGTCTGCGAGTCCGAACCGGCTCCGGCATCTGTTGTGGTTGAGGTGTGATGCGGTTCATTGACATCCACGCCACCATCATCATGATTCTGCGGAGAATTACGTTTTCGCCCACGGCGCGCCTTTCGAACTTTTTGAGACGGATTGGAATTATCGGGCATAGATCTCCAGCATAGAGATCCATCTTACCACGCCTCTCAAATACTTGAATAGACGTCCAATGGTCCTTATAGAAATCTAATAATCTTGCTAGATGACTGGTCTAGGATTTAACGAACGTGCTTCATAGTCGGAAACAGGATGATGTCCCGGATGCTGGCGCGATCGGTCAGAATCATGACAAGACGTTCGACCCCAAGACCCACACCACCCGTCGGCGGCATCCCGACATCTATCGCATGAAGGAAGTCCTCATCCATAGGCTGTGCTTCTTCATCGACGACGCGTTTCTTTTCCTGTTCTTCCAGTCGTGCGCGCTGCTCTTCGGGGTCATTGAGTTCGGAGTAGGAGTTTCCAAGCTCCATGAAAGCTACGAAAGGTTCGAAGCGCTCGACAAGACCTGGCTCACTGCGATGTTTTTTGGTTAAAGGCGAAATTTCCACGGGATGATCGGTGATAAAAATCGGCTGCCACAGGTGTTCTTCACAAGTGAGCTCGAAGAGAATGGCACACATTTCACCGCGCTTAAGTTCCTTATATTTGGGGTCATCCATCTTCTTACCGCCATGCTTTCGACAGGCTTCAAGAATGTCGGATTCGGACATAGATTTGACATCGTACCCTGCGAACTCTTTGATGGCCTCATACATACTCAGTCGGCGCCAGGGAGTTGCGAAATCCAATTCGCGTCCTTGATAAGTAACCTTTGTACTTCCCGTGATCGTCACAGCAAGATGAGAGACGAGCTGCTCAAACTGACTCATCTGATACAGATAATCTGTATAGGCCTCATACCACTCGATCATGGTAAACTCAGGATTGTGAGAGCGATCAATTCCTTCGTTACGAAAGTTCTTATTGAGATCGTAAACTTTTTCAAAACCACCGACGATTAAACGTTTTAAGTAAAGCTCGGGACTGATCTTCATAAAAAGAGTCATATCCAGAGTGTTATGATGGGTCTTGAATGGTCGTGCTGCGGCTCCACCATAAATGGGCTGTAAGATCGGAGTTTCAACCTCTAAAAATCCACGTCCATCTAGAAACCTTCGAATTTCACCGATGATCTTCGAGCGTGTTTCAAAAACTTTCCGCGATTCAGGATCAATCACCAAGTCCAAATGTCGGTATCGATATTTTAATTCGACGTCAGCAAGGCCATGAAATTTTTCTGGCAAAGGTTCTAGCGTTTTACAAAGCATCGTCATTCTGTCGGCATGAAGACTGAGCTCTCCGGTCTTGGTTCTAAAAATTCGACCTTCGACACCCACGATGTCGCCAAGATCCAATAACTGAAAACTGGCGACACTGTCCCCTTGCAGTTCATTGGTTCGAATATAGATCTGAAGAACACCGGCTTGATCTTGAATATTGAAAAAAGCAGCCTTTCCCATATCCCGACGGGACATCACGCGACCGGCCACGCGAAAAACTTTACCTTCTTCGGATTTTTCACCCGTGTTCAGATGGGCATAAAGTGTGCGGATATCTTGACTGGTATGAGTGCGATCGAAAGTGTGAGGAAAAGGATCAACTCCCGCCGCTCGCAACTCGCCCAATTTTTTTCGCTTTTCAGCGCGCAGAGGGTTTTCGCTCATGCTCTTCCAGTGAATGCGTCCATCACATCGTGAAGCAACTGAACGGCTTCTTTTTTGGGACGCTGAAATGCGTTTCGTCCCATGATGCTGCCAAAGGCACCGCCGCGGGCGAGCTCACGAACTTCTTCAAGCAGTGCGTCCGTCGTTTTTGGCTCGCCTCCCGAAAAAATCACGATGCGCTTGCCGTTGAAACAACTCTGGACGACATGACGAATACGATCCGACAGTTTTTCGATTTTAATATTCTGCGATTCAAAAACTTTTTTCGCCTCGGCCTGCTCGATATAAGCCGTCGGAGGTTTCACCTTAACGATGTGAGCTCCCAACTGGCAGGCAATATGAGCGCTGTAAGAAATGACATCGATTCCTGTTTCGCCCGCCTTACTGACGTTCTCACCGCGTGCGTAGGACCAAATCACAACGACAAGACCTGCGCGTTTCGCTTCTTCTGTGATACGCGCAATCTCTTCGTAAGCTTGTTTACGTTCGCCACTTCCGGGATAAATCGTAAAACCAATACCCACGCAGCCCAAGCGAAGGGCCTCGTTGACAGAGCTTGTGAGCGCCGAAATCGGGCGCTCGACTTTAAAAAGAACGTCCGAGTTATTGACCTTCAAAATAAGTGGAATTTCACCAGCAAACTCCCGCGCACAAGCTTCGATCGCACCCAGTGGAGCCGCATAGGCATTGCAACCGGAAGCTAAAGCGAGTTCAAAATGGTAAGCAGGGTCGTACGCATCGGGGTTCATCCCGAAACTGCGAGCAGGTCCGTGTTCAAACCCTTGATCCACAGGAAGGATAACCATTTTTCCAGTTCCTGCAAGACGACCATGATTCATGATACGTGCAAGATTTGTCAGTGTTCCCGGATTGTCCGAGCCATACCAGCTAAGAATCTCCCTTACCCTGGGTGTCATATGCCCTACCTTTTCTGCAAGTGAATTGGGGCAAATCCTAGTTGGAGAGAGCGTTTAAATCAAGTCAGGAGGTAGGTTCGCGAGTGCGTCAAGGGGATCATCGGGGATCATCTGGCAAACCGGCACGCGGGCAGACTGGTACAGGCCGGGCATCCGTGTGAGAAAATCGAGCACTCTAAACCGTCACCGGAAACCGACCCGCACCCGTGTGCCGGTGTGCCAGTTTGCCGGTATGCCCGACTTAACTAACCTTCTTGTCTTCCTCTTTGGCGAAATCTTTTGGTTCTCGCTTGTCACGTTCAAGGACAAGGCCTACGGCAAGGGACACTACACGGGTAAAACGAATCTGTAGATCATCAAAGGATTTGTGATCAAGGCCCATGCGCACCGACATGGCACCAAACATATTCCCTCGGCAAAACACAGGGCAGATAATCATGGAGTTAAAAGAAATACTTTTTACGTTATTCTTAATTTGCTGCAACCTGGGATCGTAATCCAAATTTTCGATGACCGCCATTTTTTCAGTGTAAAGCACGTGATTGATTTCGGGGTAACGACCAAGGTTAATTTTTAATCCCCGCACGTTGCTGTCGTCACTAGAGGAGACCACCCATCCCAGTTGCTGTTCTTGATCACAGGCCACGACCGAAACACGAACTGAGTTTAAATTAAGAGCCAACATCTTCACCATATTAAAGACGGATTCTTCGCTGGCTCTGACTTTCTGACACTCGCGCATCAAGAGATCGACTAAGTACATTTGTAGTTCTGCGCCTTCGAGAGGATCGTTGAGATTCTGAGGAGCGCCTTCGTCTATACTTCCAATGTTCTTGCGCGATAATTGAAACACGATCCGTGAAGCCACGTTTTCGACATCGATGGGCTTTACCCAATAGTCGACAGCTCCTGCACTGATACACGACTTTACATTGGCAACCATATTATGATTGCTGGTGATAACCACTTTCACTTGATCTCGAACGTCTTTGTGAGAGCGAACCCACTTGACCGTAGAAAGCCCGTTCATCTCGGGAAACATCATATCGATCACAAGAAAATGCGGTTTCCAATCCAAAACTTTACGCCGCATCTCTTCCGCACCACGCACGTGCTGGACGATAAAACCCTTAGATTCCAAAAAGATTTTAAGCTGCTGACTGAGCAGAGATTCCTGATCCGCGATAAGAATTCGGTAGGCTTCCAAATTTAACATTTCTAGTTTTTCTATCGGAAAAAAAGGTCTGGACATAAAGCGTTTTGGGTCAAAATTGGAAAGGAAATCCAGTGACTTGTTGAAATCACCCAGGCTAGAAGAAGGGCCATGGCATTTTTAGTTTTTGAAGGCTTAGACGGAGCTGGTAAGACCACCCTGATCCAGCACCTTAAAGAGCATTTAGTGCAACGCGCAATCAAAGTTCAAGTCAGCCGAGAGCCCGGCGGAACGGAACTTGGAGAAGAGTTACGAACCCTGTTGCTCAAGACTAAGGGCCAGGCTCCGACTCCTCGCTGTGAACTTTTATTATATGAAGCGATCCGAGCTCAGCATGTCGATCTTCTGATTCGTCCCGCACTGGAACAGGGCAACTGGGTTCTCTGTGACCGTTTTACGGCGTCGTCTCTGGCCTTTCAATCGGGTGGTCGCTCACTTCAAGTCGATGAAATTGTCTGGCTAAATCAATTTGCAACGGGCGGTCTGAGGCCAGATCTCACAATTCTCATGGATCTCACAGTCGAAGAAAGTGATCGGCGTCGAGAAAATCGCAGTCGTACTTCGGGAGTTCCCCAGGACCGATTCGAACAAGAAGCCCGCGACTTTCACGAGAGGGTCCGACAGAATTATTTACGACAAGCTCTAGAGTCACCACAGGGATGGCTTGTCCTCTCAGCGTCGCAAACACCCGATTCTCTTTTCCAGCAGTTGAAATCTGAGTTAGAAAAAAGAAGATGGCTTCCTTAAAAGATCAAGTTATTGGACACTCCGCTCACCTTCGTGGGCTTACAGAAAGTTTAATCCGTGGGCATTTTTCCCATGCATGGATCTTTGCTGGCCCAGGTGGTATCGGAAAACGAAAAGTGGCTTTGGCATTAACGCAAGCTCTGGTCTGTGAAAAACGCCCATCGACTTCTGCCGATGCCTGTGGAAACTGTGGCCCCTGTCTTCGGATGATCCAGGGGACTTCAGAATCTGTACTTACGCTAGCTCCAACGGAAAATCAGATACGCCTCGAGGAAGCACGGCGTGTGTTGGAGTTTTTAAGTTTAAAGGGCCTGGGGCGCGCGCGAGTTGTGATCATTGACGGAGCAGACTTGCTGAATCCCCAGGCGGCCAACTCACTTCTCAAAACTTTAGAAGAACCTCCACTGGACACTTATTTCTTCCTCATCGCTGGATCGGCCCAGGATGTGCTGTTAACAATTCGCTCACGTGCCCAATTGGTTCGCTTTGCCGCGCTGACGGATAAAGAGTTACAGCAGATTGTCCCCGCAGAATCTTGGATCATCGCCAGCAGTCACGGACGAGTCGAGTTAGCACGTGCTCTTCTTGAGAAGGACAAATCAGAACTGAGGCTTGAAGCCCTTGGGCTGTTGGAAAGTCTTTCGCGTGACTCCATGTGGACCTTCGCTCAAAGGGCGAAAGCCATTGCCCCCGATCGAGAAACCACCATTGAGGTCCTACTTGTATGGCAACAGTTGCTTCGGGATTTTCTTTTTTCTAAGATAGAGCGATCCCGCCTGATTCATCAGGATCTTGTGGGTGAGACAACCTCCTCTAGCTTTTGGCGTGAATGGAGCTTAGCCTTGATCCAACGGCTCTTTGAATTATCATTGAGAGCGGAAAAGGACGTGCGCGCCAATGTTGATAAAGGACTGACCTTAGAACGTATTTGGATTGAAATGCATCATCATCGAAATCATAGCCAAGATCATCACAGAGAAGGACAACCCGCCCTATGAGCCAAATTCCAGCGGCACCGACAAAACCAAATATGTTCGAACATCTGCCCCTCGAAAACTGGGACGGCGTTCCTACTCCGTTGATTCCCCTTCCTGAACTCAGAGGCACGCCCATCGATATTTCCGGCATGCCTCAACTGGCCCGAGAAAATCCTGGATTTATTGAAACACCCCTTCGCGTAGTTGGGATCCGTTTCGCTGAAACAGGAAAGGTCTATGACTTCGATGCAGGAGCCACGCGATTAAAACTGAATGATGGCGTGGTCGTCGAAGCTGCAGAAAAAGGACTGATGTTAGGTTGGGTGGCTAAGCCGCCTCTCACCATAGAAAACGCACAGTTGAATTTAAAGTTGCCGCCGTTACTTCGCCTGGCGGGCACTGAAGATCACGAGCAAGCTAAAAAAGCAGCATCCATGGGTGTGGAAGCCACAATGAAAACCCAAGACGCTGTCAACAAACATCGTCTTCCCATGAAAGTCTTAAAAGTTGAATATACTTTGGACCTCAGAAAAAGCGTGATCTATTTTGCCAGCGAAGATCGTGTCGACTTTCGAGAACTCTTGCGCGAACTTGTCCATCTTCTTCGATCCAAGGTTGAATTGCGCCAAGTCGGAGCACGTGATCAGTCAAAACTGACCGGTGGTATCGGACCTTGCGGAGAGGAACTCTGCTGCAGCCGTTTCATCGATAAATTTCACAACGTCACGATTAAAATGGCGAAGGACCAAGATCTCAGCCTTAAACCCACGAAAGTCACTGGCGTCTGCGGACGTTTGAAATGCTGCCTCGCTTATGAAGAGCAAGCCTATGTTGATGCGCGAAGAGAAATGCCCCGAAAAGGAAAATGCGTCAGTTGCAAATCCGGTGGCTGTGGCGTTGTAAAAGACGTGAATTTCTTAAAGCGCACTGTGACCGTTCAGTTTGATGATGGGGGCGTACAAGTTTTGCCCGCATCGGAAGTCGTCGAAGAAAAAACGATGAACAATGATTTCAGTTACAAAGATGAAACTGTTGTGGGCAGCAGTGATGACGCCTCTGATCTCGAACTGGATGAAAGCGAGCGCGAGTGATGTCTGAGCGGTGGATCGATATCCATACCCATCTGGATATGCTCGAGCTTACTCCCGAACAAGCTCTTAACGAGGCCGCCGCACGAGGTGTTGACCGAGTCATTACCATCGGAACCCAGCCATCGGATCTCACCTTTGTTCAGGAAATGGTCGCACGTCATCCGGGAAAAGTATACGGAGCGCTCGGTTTACATCCCCATGAAGCAAAATTTTTCAACGACGATGTTAGAAAAACCATCGAAGAGGGCGTTCAACAACCCGGCATTGTTGCTATTGGTGAAATCGGCCTGGATTATTATTATGAACACTCCGATCGAGCCGCGCAAAAAATTGCATTCGAAAGTCTATTAGATCTCTCTGTCCAAACAGATATGCCCGTTGAAATTCACACACGAGACGCCGAAGACGACACCATCGCAATTCTAGAAAACTTCGGTGGACGTGTACGCGGCATCTTTCACTGCTTTACAGGAACACAGAAGTTAGCCAATGCGGGTTTACGGTTGGGACTGAATCTTTCTATCAGCGGAATCGTCACATTTAAAACTGCGGAAGATCTTCGCCAGGTCGTTCGCAATACGCCCGTTGATCGTCTGCATGTCGAGACAGATGCTCCGTTCCTCGCACCCGTTCCCCACCGCGGTAAAAAAAACCTTCCAGGGTTTGTCGTTGAAACTGGTCACTTCGTGGCTGGGCTTAAGGGAATGGATGTTGGTGTTTTTGCGAGGCAGATGATTGGGAATGCAGAGCGGGTGTTTACTCGGCTTCGGGGGTAGTTCTTTTTGGCTCTCAGCTCGCCGTTCTCGCTCGAGGTTGATCCTTGTGTCTAGTTGATCTCTCACCCTAAGTTCAACTGATTAGCACAATCCTTGGCAGTCGATGTTGCGGAGACCAGTGTTTCCGAGCATTCCGTACGCCGGCCGCGGGACGCCGAACGCCGCTACCGCCCGGTTATCAGCCGTAGAATTGCAATTGGCTCTCCGAAAACTCAATTCTCCTCACAATAATCCAGCCTCACATTGGAAGCCGCACCGTTGACATCTGTATAGGTGGCCAAACCACACGACCTAAATGCCAGATTTGCGTTCCCATTGGTTGTACCAGATCCCGTCAATGCCATACTCACGCTTCCCGACGTGGGATAACAACAGGTGTTGCTTTCCCATCTGACACTATTGTAGGTCGTCGTTGCTTTGTAAGAGGCCGTGTTATGATAGACGACCACGGTTCCTGAAACTGAGCGCGAGCCCGCTTGCCGGGACCCGGTAACACTTAGCCCCGTGGCATCGGTTTCTAACGACTGATCATAAACGATCCGATTGGATGCCGTTCTTAATATTCGGCGAAGAGAGCCAATCGTCAGCTGTCGTTCAGATGCAGAAATCCGCGTAATCCGAACACCACTGAAAGCCAATCGTGGAAGCGTTGTGGAGTCGTAGGTTGTATGTGAATTCGTACTTGTCCCAAGCTGAAAGAGCTCGGATATGACCGCAAAGTTGGATGTTGTCCGCGTGAGTGTATCGGCATTGTCACTTAAGATTCCTGACGTTCTATGGGTGAGGCATGTCGCTTCGTCATTATAGGTGTTCGTCCAACTTCCAGCTAAAAAAAGTGTGCCATTTAAAACTGTGCACGTCGGGAATGTCGACGTTAAAACATTGCTCGAGCATGTTCCACGAACAGTCGAAAGCTGACAGGCCGACGTCGCTAACGGTTTCCCTTTATTATATGAGTCGAAATTAGTTTCTAAACTCCGACGGCTAGAGCTTTCTGTTTCTGCAAGAATTCCCCCGATTCCCGTGACCGACTGAATAACCAAATTTGGAACTCGGTCATTTCCGTCTTCCTGTCCAAGGGGACCATGTTCAGAACACGAGCTCAACAATCCTGAACCAAGACCTGAAACAAGAAAAAACATCAAGAGCAGCGGATTCGACATAGAACACCTCACAACGCATTCAAGTATACGAAGATTTCAGCGTTAACCAAGTCAAAAAATTTCGCGGGAAGAACCAGGCCTTATTTTAAGGAAGGAGTATAGCTCGCCACAGGATGAACCTTCTGAGACGCCTGTACGATGGAAGTAAACTCTTGCGAGAACTGATCCATAATCGAACGCGCAAAAACGTCCGGCTGAAGTCCCACATCACTTAACGCACAGGTTGGAACCGGAGTTCCTTCATTGCGCACATTCACAGCGAAGTGAATCAATTGGCTGACGGGGCTGTTCGTCGCAATGGAAATACTTAGTTTTTTTCTGACATTGGTTTCAACCAGGTAGATATCATCGCCCTCGCGTATCCAGTTGCCCTCGGTCTTACGCTTCATCTCGTCCAGAACTAAACATGTCAGCAACCGCTGAAGCGCAACTGTCCCGGCTAACGTGAAATGAAAAACCTCAATGATAAAGTGAAGCATCTCGTTGCCTTCAATTCGAGATTGAGCTCGTTGGTCTTCGGCATCCACCATATGAGTCGTGATTTTACAGGGACCTTGCCAGGACACAATGGACGGACCTAATTTTCCCGTCATTTGATAGGCAAAGAGAGACGCCAACTGAGATCCGTCATAGGCAAACGTCGAACTGAACCAATGGGTTTGCATCTACGCCTCCTTCATCGCCCGGCGAAAACGCAAACACGATTCGCAATGACCACAGGTGGTCGCTTCAGCAAGATAACAAGGCCATATCCACTGGAAGCTGACGCCTAGTTTACGACCGCGCCTTACGATTTCTGTTTTGTTTAGACCCGTCGTAAAACATTTCGCTTGTACATGATTGGCCGTTGAAAAACGAAAACTAGCGCTTAAGGCGTCTAAAAATCCTTGAGTGTTATCGGGAAAGGTTTGTCCCTCTTCCAAATTAAATCCTGGGACCACACAATCGGCTCCAAGGCCTTCTGCATAGGCCGCTCCAATATTCAGAAAAATGCCATTGCGATTGGGAACCCAGACGGCACGCGCGGAGGATTCACTCTGAGCCCTGTCATCAATCAAGATATCGTTTGGAATCTGTTGGCTCGTTTTTAAAAGTGCGGTTTCCGTAAAATCCTGAAACCAAGGAAGCGACAAAACTAAATGGGGAATATCCAAATGTTTGCAAATTTTCTGCGCACTTTGAATTTCCTGACGGGCCGCACGTTGACCGTAATCAAAGGTGATCGCCTTAACGACCGATCCCTGTTCTTTCGCTTCATACAGATTTACGGTCGAGTCGAGTCCACCCGAAAGCAGAACGACGCTTTTCATGACGGCGCAATTCCCTTAGAGTCCTTTGCAGACTTCACTTTGGATTTAAGATTGGATTTCGTCTTCCGTTTTTCAGAGGACTTCGCTTTTTTTGTTTTACCTTCGGCTTTGGTGCTGGCCTTTACCGATGATGTTTTTTTTCCGCGAGGGTTGCTCGACGCTGTAGTTTTTACGATGATCTTGCGTTTTTTCTTCGGGGATGGAGCTTTTTGCAAGGATTGCTGAATTTCCTCGGCGCGTTTTACAATCCCTCGGATTAACTTTGAGGTGACCTCATTAAAAAGCTGAGGAGCCCGGCGTTCAAGCAAGTGCTCGAAAGACTCACGACGACGATTCATGCGCGGGGAATTTAAATTTTCCTGTGCTTCACTATCCTTAGAGACTTTAGAGAAATTCGAATCGGTCGAACGAGATTCACTCGACTTCTCTTCCGTCCTCGAAAGTCGCTCTTTCACACGCGACATTAATTCTTGAACACGAGGAGACTGAAGAAAGTCCTGGGACCTAAGAGAGGTCAGCACCGATTGAACGCGCGCTTCGATGTTGGGATCTCGGGCCATTTTCTCAAGGCGATCGCGCACATCCACAACCTGCCGCGAGAGCCGACCCTGCCATTTGCGTCGAATCGTTGACTGGATCTCACGCACCTGATCGACCTGGTACTTAACCTGATCTTTAACATGGGACCTAATCTTGGACATAAAAACCCCCAACATGTCGATCAACTACCATACCCCCCTATCATGGTAAATCACATTCTCGCTTATCCCCATACGATGGATCACGAGATTTTAAAAATCGGGTCGTACCTGACGCCCAATAAGCTGTAGACGTGTACGTCCCGCAAAGTGGTTAAACGAAACTTCCGCGGCCAGCTGAATGGTAGCTCCGGGAAGGATTTTTCGATGGGCTTCTTCAGCTCGGAAGAATAAACACTCCATTTCGTCATTTCCATTGGAAGAAACGACCCATTTTAGGTGCCCGCCCCGCAATTCTTGAATACGCACGACCGTTAAATGACGAAATCCTAACAAAGGTGTGGGAAAGTCCCGACCAAAGGGTTCTAACTGTAAATACCATTTCTGAAAATGAGGCGTCAGCTCTGAGAGTTCGGCCCATGCGGCGACCGAATCAAAAACCGAAAGCGGAGCCGTCGCAGCAGCTGCCCGTGCAGAAACCTTTTGCTGGAGCAGATTTCCAAAGGCCTCAGCATTTTCAGCCTTCAATTTAAAACCCGCGGCTTGAGCATGGCCGCCTGACTGCATAAGCGTCTCTGAACAGTCGCTCAAAAGCTCCGCAAGATTTAGACGACAGCCGTCGGGAAGACGAGCACTTCCCGTAATGAAACCATCTTCTGTCTGAGATCCAACAAATGCCGGTTGATGAAAATCGCGTGCCAGTTGACTCGCCACGAGGCCAATCACTCCCTTATGAAAATCACGAGCCCACACCCAAAGTGCTGACAAAGGTTCTTCACCCGACGCCAGTCGCGCCTCGTTTTTTTCTTCAAGATCAAAACGTGCTTTTTCTAATGCGTAGGTCTGCAAATCTCTTCGAGACTCGTTTTGCGACAAAACTGCTGTGATCAGCTCATCGGCCTGATTCTCATCTTCGAGAAGCAAAACTTCGAGAGGTGTCATTCCCAACTCGAGTCGAGAAAGCGCATTCAGTTTTGGGGCGATAGAAAACCCAACGTCCGCGCTTGTCAGCGCTCTTAGTCCCGTCGTTTTTTCAATCAACTTTTTCAACCCCGGACGCGATGTCAAATGCAGGCGGGCCAATCCATGACGGACCAGAGCCCGATTCTCAAGAATCAAAGGTGTCATATCCGTCAACGTACCAATGACAAAACAGTCCAAAAGATCTTTGGGATCAAAATCAAAGGATTCACCATTTATACGCAAAGATTTTCTGAGAGCGAGCACCAGGTAGAAAGCAACGCCCGCTCCTGATAGATGACCAAGGCCTGAACTACATCGACCACTATTGGGATTCACAATGGCGAAAGCTTCAGGAAGTGTGGCCTTGGGAAGGTGATGATCGGTAATAATTAAATCGATCTTACGCGAGATGCACATGTGTGCGGCCGCGTGCGCAGTAATCCCCACGTCCACGCTTACCACCACATTAACACCTTGATCAGAGAGAACCTCAATAGCTTCAGGATGCAGTCCATACCCTTCACTTAAACGCTTAGGTTGATAAACAATCAGATCCTGAAATCCCATCCACCCCATGCCACGCTTTAATAGTGCCGCACCAGAAGTACCGTCGAGATCAAAGTCGGCGTAGATCGCAACCGTCTCGCCTCGTTGACGAGCCAGAAGCAAACGATCAACAGCCTTCTGCATATCGTTCAGAAGGAAGGGATCGCGCAAATCTTTAAGCGAGGGATTTAAGAATCGAAGTTGTTCGTCGAGGCCATGGATGCCTCGCCCTTCCAGTATGCGTCCTATGAGATCCGGAAAAGCCGAAGCTTTTCCGGTCTCGGGCGACATCATCATGCCGTCTTCACCGCACCGACGTGTTTCACTCTATCAAAAACAAGAATCAACGGGGCTGCCACGTAAATAGAGGCATAGCAGGAAATAATCACACCAAGGGCCATTGTAAAGGCAAAGTCCGCGATCACACCATCGGCAAAGATCCAAAGAGCTAAAACCGAAAGAAGCACAGTTACGGATGTTACAATGGAACGCCCAAGAGTGTCGTTGATCGCACGGTTAATGATCTGAATGAGAGGTGTATCTCGGTACACATGGATATTTTCCCGTACCCGATCGAACACCACAATGGAGTCGTTCAGTGAGTAGCCGATAATAGTCAGAATGGCCGCCATAATCTGAACGTTAATCTCGCGCCCCAACACTGCCAATACACCAAGACTGATAATCGCATTGTGAAAAAGCACAAGGACCGCGCCCGGAGCAAAATTGTAATCAAAACGCATAGCCACGTAGATCAAAATGCTCAACAAGCTGTAGAAAGCCGCGAGCAGACTGTCGCGCTTCAATTGAGCTCCCACTTGTGGACCTACGGTCGCCAATCCTAAAACTTCGACTCCTCGATCTTTAAACTTTTCTCGAATGCCGTCGGTGAGTGCGATATTGCGTTGCTTTGTTAGTTCATTCGTTTCGCGCTCGTCTTTTCCATTTACGTTGTCAAAACGCAAGAGGTAATCATTTGTGCCCGCAAAGGTTTGAATCTGTGCATTGTCCAAACCTTTAGATTCCAAAAACGCACGCACATCTGCGATATCAGTTTTTTGCGCAAAACGAATTTGAACTTCCGTTCCACCCATAAAATCGATTCCGTAGTTGAATCCTTTGGTGAAGATCACCGCGAAAGCTAAAACCATAAAGGCAATGGAAACTCCCGCGAAAAAATTAATTTTTCCAACGAAGTCCCAGCCACCACTGGCCATACGACGAGACGAGTTCTTAGTTTCAAACCGATTATCAGACTGTGGCTTTGACATTGCTGACCCCTTTCAAGTGACGATCAAATCCGATTGGGATGTATTCAACTCCAAAGCGATACATCAGGACATCGGCAATAATACGCGTGGCATAAATTGCGGTGAACATGGAAACGAACAAACCGATGGCCAAGGTCACTCCAAAGCCACGGACAGGGCCTGTTCCAAAGTAATAGAGAATCACGCACACCATAATCGTCGTTAGATTCCCGTCCCAAATAGCGGACATGGCTTTATTGTAACCCTCTTTGATTGCCGCTGCAGGAGTCGCGCCTTTTTTGAGTTCGTCTTTAATCCTCTCATTTATGATCACGTTCGCATCAACGGCCATCCCCATGGTCAACGCAAGACCGGAGATCCCCGGTAACGTCAGTGTTGCATCGAGTGCCGATAAGACCGCGAGCATCAGTCCTACGTTCAAAGCCAGAGCCATATTGGCGATCAAACCCATTCCGCGGTACCAGTAAACCATAAACGCAAAAATCAAAACGTAAGCAATCCACGATGCGCGAACGCCCTTTTGAATTGCATCGGCGCCCAAAGTGGGCCCCACCGTTCGCTCTTCCAGTTGTTCTAGTTTTGCAGGCAAAGCTCCAGAGCGAAGTGCCATACTGATAGTTTTAGCTTCATCTAATTGTTTTTCTCGATCGCCTCGACCCAATTGAATCACGGCGTTTCCGCCTGTAATCGCCGATTTTAGAACAGGAGCTGAATAGACAATGTCATCCAAAACAATAGCAAGCAGACGACCGATATTCTTGGTCGTCACGTCTCCGAAAATTTTTGCTCCATCGGCATTAAAACGCAGAGCCACTTCGGGTTCGTTGAATTGACCGAATGTCACGCCAGCATCAGTTAACATGTCACCACTGAGAGTAGTGGTGGTCTCAAGTAAAAAGGGACGTTTGCCGTCACGAATATCTTTCACTCGCTCATCACGTTCAAAACGAACGATGGTTCCCGCAGGAATTTTTCCCTTGAGATCGTTGTTTAAGCGTTCGATATATTGATTATAAGTCAGATCTTTTCCGGTCGTTGCATCCGGTTTACCTAAGCTGTAATTCCCCGCTTTTTCTGCGGCATCGATGAGCTCTGGAAGTTTTTGAGACGCGGGATCTTGGGACACAATGTGAAATTGTAAGTGAGCTGTACGACCGATTAATTCTTTAGCTCGGTTCGCGTCGGCTCCGCCTTCTTTAAGCGGAAGCTGAATCAAGATACGGTCTGTACCTTGTTTCGTAATACTTGGCTCGGCAACGCCGAACGCATCGATCCGATTTCGTAAGGCTTCGATCGCTTGATTAACTGCATTTTCGCGAGTGGTTGTCACATGGGCCGCCGTTTGGCTATACACCAATCGCGTTCCGGTCTCTTCTGAGAGTTGAAAGTTAATGTAGCTCTTGTCCATAAATGCTTTAAGGGGTTGAACATCCGCGGGGCTCACTGCATTCATCGTAACGGACATTCCCTTATCACCTCCAGCCTCGACCGAAGTGACATTGATTTTCTCGTCAGCAAAACGCTTTTTTAAATTGTCCGCTTCGCGCGATGTGGATTCCTTAAGAACTGTATCTACATCCACTCCCATCAACAGATGAAGTCCACCGGAAATATCCAATCCATATTTCAAGCGATTATCGCTGAGGTACCACGCCTTTTTGTCAGCAGGTAAAAAATTGGGAACCACCATGTATGCGACCCACAAGAGGACCGCGATCAATACGGACAAACGAAGGTTCAGCGTGTTGCTCATGCTTTCTCCTTTGAAAGTCCAGCCACTTGGGATTTTAACATTTTGATTTTTACATTGTGAGCAACTTCCAAAGTCACAAATTTTTCTTCAATGGTATCCAAGCGGCCAAAAATTCCGCTGTATGTGATAACACTGTCTCCTCGTTTTAGTTTTTCCAAAACCTGAGCGTGCTCTTTGCGCGACTTGGCCTGCGGACGTAAAAATAGAAAATAAAAGACCACGAAGATCAGGACCAACGGAAGCATTTGCTCAACCATTGAGGGTCCCGTTGCGGCAACGGGCGTACTTTGCGCCCAGGCCTGGGATGAAAACAACATACTTAATTCCTCCGAAAAAATACAAGCACCTACGTCGCTGTAAATGGTAGGTGCCTACGCCACCATAATTTGCAAGCGCCTACGTCACCATGATCACCGAAAAGAATCAATAATTTTGCATGGCTAAGAAGTTGAGATGGGCATCGTTAGAGCGTTTTCGAAGAAACCCGATCGCCGGAATCTCTGTCACTTGCAACGAACCGCGTCAGGCATAGATCCCGAAACTCAGGCCACCTCGCAGCGGCGATAGCCTCACGGGCTTGTTTCATGAGGTCTAAATAAAAGTGCAAGTTATGGATCGTGTTGAGTCGCGACGAAAGGATTTCTCCACTCATAAACATATGTCTTAAGTAGGCACGCGAATAGTTGCGACAGGTATAGCAGGCGCATGTCGGATCCAGCGGCGAAGGATCTCGTTTATATTGTTCACGTTTGATACTGACCTTGCCTTGCCAGGTATAAAGAGTTCCATTTCTGGCCACCCGAGTGGGCATCACACAGTCAAACATATCAATGCCGGAGTCGACACAGAGGATCAAATCGAGCGGTGTCCCCACACCCATCAAATACCTGGGTTTGTGGCTTGGCATTTGATGGGCCACCTGACGAACCAGCTCATGCATCATGTGAATGGGCTCGCCGACACTTAGCCCACCGAGTGCGTAGCCCGGAAGATCAACCGACAGAATTTGTTCCAATGATTCCATGCGGGTGTCATAACTGAGCCCCCCCTGCACAATGCCAAATAGCAAACTGCTCGATCGAGTCATCGCTTCTTGAGAACGTTTCAACCATCTGAGTGTCAGCGCCATCGACGCCCGCACCTGCTCGGGAGTGGCAGGAAACGGCG
>JADMIO011638372.1_pt1 | contig 34911 bp, 24 predicted proteins | sample 8958161 | NCBI WGS metagenome assembly JADMIO01 (sample SAMN16585339, study PRJNA669376) | soil metagenome | isolation source: Crop rotation soil | place: USA: Cullars Rotation, Alabama | collected 2011
CGCGACAACTTGTCCACGTGGAATTCTAAGCTTAGGATCCCAATGTGCTGGAAAGTCGGCACTCGCCCTTCGGATCGGTCAGCAGCACGGGCCGCAATCCGGAATTGCTGTCGCGCACCAGCGCGCGGGCAATGGCGTCGCCTGCCGCGCCCGCACCGATCACCAGCGTTGGATATCCCCACCATTGCCGGTTGGCGCACAGTCGCCGGGCGACATTCCGCATGAGCGGGACCAGCGCCACCGCGGCGGGCCAGGCCGCCAGGCACCACAGCGCGAGCGGCCATGACTGCGTGACCAGGCCTCCGGCCATCGCGGAAAGCAGCACGACGGTCGTGACGTGCGTCAACTGTTTCAACTCGACGGCAGGATGGACCCAGATCTGCGAGTAAAGCCCTCCGAGCCACCATGCGATGAAGAGCGGCAACAGCGCCAGCGGCGCCGCCCACGCGGATGCCGACGCGCCGAAGAAGAACGCCAGCACTGTCCGCGCGAAAAGTGCGGTGAGGATCGCGGCCACGATGTCGGCCACAAGAATCGGACCCATCGTCCGCGTCACGCGCCAGAAAATGGTCCAGAGCGCGACGGAATCGGGCAGACTGCGTCCATCCGCTTCCATCAGGAGATCATCCGGATCCGGATCGGAATCGCCCCGCCCGAAAACCTCGCGCGCAACGCGGTCTTTCTGGCCTGCATCTTTCAACAGAGTGTCGAGCCCCGCGAAATCGGGCTCCACTCTGCCCCGGTAGCTCGTTGTTGCAGTCGTCATGGCATTTTCACCTTGCGGGAAGTCAATTCGCGAAATCCCATTTCAAATCGGTCCCGCTGCTCCCACACGATCTCCAACTCACCGCCCTCACCACTCGCCGCCGTTCTGAGAAATGGAACCGCCTGAAACTGCCGATTGCCCGGTTTCCGCCGGCTTCTCGCTCCTGAATTTGTCGGTGTTTGATGCGGGCCCGTCTTCGGCGGACCAGTTGGGCTCGATAATCGCCAGGGCGGCATCGACCAGCAGTTGCTTCTTGCCGGGCCGCGCGCTTTCACCTGCGCCGGGCTCGCCCCCGACCGAGGCGATGATTCGTTTGGCCGACGACGCATATTGCCAGGATCCGCGGTAGTAGCTGTTGGCCCGAAGCGCGGGCACGTCGTTGGCCACCGCGCCCAGCACGTGCGCGCCCACTTTTTCCAATTCTTCCATCGCCTGAATCGCGGCGCGGTGCGTCGAGTGATTCATCCGCAGCACGATCAGCGTCGCATCCGCCGACGCCGCGATGATCCGCGCATCATTGGCCATCAGCAGCGGAGGCGAATCGAGCACGATCCGGTCAAACGTGCCCAGCAACGCCCGCATGAGATGACCGAAGCGTTTACCGGCCAGAAGTTCCGACGGATTGGCCGGGACCGGCCCGCACGGCAGCAGGTAAAGCCCGGGAACGCGCGTGCGTTGAATCGCGTCGGCGAGCTTTTCCTCGCCTGCGATCACGCTCGACACGCCGATCGCGCCGGAAGTCTCAAAAATTAGATGAAGGACAGGCTCGCGCATGTCGCAGTCGATCAGCAGCGTGCGATGGCCCGCCTGGGCGAAAGCGATGGCGAGATTGCTGGCGGTTGTCGATTTTCCTTCGCCGGGCGTAGCTGATGCGAGGAGAATCGTCTTCGATTCGCGATAGGCGCCCAGGTGCAGCGATGTACGCACGGAGCGGTAGGCCTCGGCGCTGGGAGAATGCGTGTCGAGATAGAGGATCTGGCCGCGCGCGACCGGAGAGAGCCGGGCGTTGATGCGCGGCACCAGCCCCAGCACCGATGTCCCCAGCAGCGACAGGATTTCCTGTGGATTGCGGAACCGCGCATCGCGCCATTCCTGCACGAGAGCGATGCCAATTCCCGCGACCCATCCCACCATCAATGCAGCCAGCATGACCAGCAGCTTGTTCGGTTTGATCGGCCTGGTTTCAACCCGCGCGGGCTCAAGGAAACGAACGTTCATCGGCGGAGCGCTCATCTCATTGACGGTGATATCGCCGATCCGGTTTTCCAGAAGCTCGCACTGCTTTTGCATTCGAGCGACTTCTGATTCCATCTTCAGATATTCCATCGCCTGCGGACCGAGGTTCAGAACCTGCGCCCGCTGGCTTTGCGAGGCCTTGCGCAGCTGCTTTTCATTCTCTTCCGCGGCGGCAAGCTGCGTGGAAACACTGACGAGGTGAGCCTGGGCAATGGCGCGTTCCTTATCGGCGACGCGCCGCCGCAGGGCGGTGACCACCGCTTCCAGCGTCATTACCCGCGAGTTGCGCGGCCCTTCGAGGGCGGAAGAGGTCGACAGCGCCAGCATCTGTTGAATGAGCTGGCTGCGAAGCTCGTCATATTCGTGATCGCCCGCGTCTTTGGCCTTGAACTGCTGCGCTTCGACGAACGCCGACAGGCTCGCAGGATCGGCCAGCGCGCGCTTGGTCGCGGCAAGCTGCGAGCGGAGATCGATGGCGGTCATCTCGGCGGTAGTGAGCGAACTGGAGAGCGTCGCGGTGCGTTCCAGCGCGGTGTTTCCCCGGTCGGCGCCGAGGGAAATCACGTCGTTCTCGCTCTTGAATTTCTGCATCGCCGTGACGAGCTCTTCACGCTTCGCCTTCAGCTCGGCTTTTTCCTTCTCCAGCGATTGAAGCATCTGCGCGCCTGCGGCGCGCTTTCGCAGGGCCAGCTCGGCGATGTATTCCTTCACAATGCTGTTGGCGACCGCCGCCGCCTCTTCGGGCCACGGAGATTCCATCGTCACGACGACTACATCGGATTTCTTCGCGACGTCGACTTTGAGCGCGCCGCCACGCCGAAGAAATCCGACTGGATCGTCGCCCACCTTTGTAAATGTTTTCATTGTGCGGAAATTCACCGCATCCAGCGCCCGCTTGAGAACCGACGCCGACTGAAACACATCGGCCTGCGTCTGAACGTAAGTCTCCGATTGAGAAGCGGGGCCGCGGCGCTCTCCCAGCGCATCAGCGTCCGTCTGCTCGACAAGCACCTTTGCGCTGGCGCTGAAGATCGAGGTCGAGACCAGAAGATAGAGGCCCGCGGCCGCGACACAGGCCAGCACTGCTCCACAGACGATCCAGCGGCGTCGCCAGAGAACAGCCGGCAGCGATGCCGCTGCCCCAACGGCGTCGATATTTGCAAGACGCCCGGGGGCGTGGCGATCGTATTGACTGATCTGATGCATGGCTGACCGTCTGTAGTGAATCTTCGTCCAATCAAAGAAGCGCACCGATCCCGAACCCGCGCGGTTGTTCCAACCCGCTGTCCGGAATCTGAAGCGCCATCTGTCAACGCGGCGATCTGTCTCTTTGGGGGCGATTCAATCGAATGCCGTTCCCTGGATCAGAGATTAATTGATCTATATAACGATTTGCAAGACAATTGTTGGACCAGGACATCAGGTATTTTCGCTATAGACATCGCAATCACTTCCCCATACAGGTTTTTGCATCAGGTTTTCCGGAAATGCAAATGTCTGGTTTGGATTTCCTTACTTATGCGCGAGTGAAATTCGATAAAATGGGGATTCTGGCCGGAATCTTCGGGGCGATTTGCATTCGCGTGAATATGCGGAATAATCCGCTGATCTGTCACAGTTTCTACAACCGGAAAATCTTCGCCCGCATTCCCATTTTGCCCAGAATTGTGTCGCGGGAAGCAATTTAATCGGGTTGAGTTGCCAGGATTACACGCCATATTGGTAAATATTAACCATATTATTGTCTGCCCATCCAATCGATAGAGTCGCCATATTCGTTGCATAGTTTACTCAGTGCCCCTCACGGATATGAGATTGCGCTTGCGACGACGAGGGTCTCCCATATATGCTGCGAGATGCATTGGAATGCAGGCGAATCCCGAGCGCCGCACGACTGCGGTGCGAGAAATTCCCCGGTTCGCTCATCCGCCGCCATCTGATTCTGCCGAGCGGAATGTTCCCGGTATTACTCTCATGCGCAAGAGGGTCCGAATAGTCCACGTCATCAACAGCTTCGAATTTGGCGGAGCCGAGGCGATGCTCTGCAACCTGCTGCTGAGAACCGACCGCGACCGTTTCGAGCCAACCGTTGCGGCGCTGATCGACGACATGTCGGTGGCCGGACCTGTGCTGGCAGCGGGAATTCCCGTGGTGACGATGCGGATGAAAGCAGGGATTCCCGATCCGCGCGGGCTCGCGCGGCTTGCGAAGCATCTGGAGCAGGAGCAGCCGACCATCGTGCAGACGTGGATGGATCATTCCAACCTGATCGGCGGGCTTGCCGCAAAAATCGCGACGCGCGCCAAAGTGGTGTGGGGCGTGCACCACTCCAACCACGTCGCGGGATTGACCCCGCGGACGACGCTGATGACCGTTGCCGCCTGCGCGCGGCTCTCCCGGCGCGTCCCGGCGCGCATCGTCTTCTGCTCGGAGCACGCGCGAAAACTCTATGCCGCCCGCGGGTTTTCTCGACGGAACATGTGCGTGATTCCCAACGGCTTTGACATGCGCAACTTTGCCCCGGACGCTTTTGCGCGAGCAGACGTGCGGCGGGAACTTGGCGTTGCGCCCGAAACCATTCTGGTTGGTCTCGTTGCCCGATACGACCCGCTGAAGGACCACGCGAATTTCCTCCGCGCTGCCGCCGAGTTGGTAAAGAAACGGCCGGAAGTCCGCTTCCTTCTCTGCGGGGACAAGGTCGACCGCTCGAATCCTTCCGTGATGGAGGAGATCACCGCCCTGAACCTGAAGGGGCACTGCCATCTTCTCGGCGCCCGTCGAGACGTCGCTCGGATTCAGTCGGCGCTTGACGTCGCGGTTTCCTCTTCAATCAGCGAGGCCTTTCCACTGGTGGTCGGCGAAGCGATGTCTTGTGGCGTGCCATGCGTGGTGACGGACGTGGGCGATTCAGCGCTCATTGTTGGCACGACAGGCCGGGTTGTTCCGCCGAGCGATCATGCCGCGCTTTTCGGCGCTCTGGATGAAATGCTCGCCATGACGGTCGATGCCCGGCGAAAGCTGGGAGCAGATGCCCGCCAGCGCGTGCGGGACCTGTTTGATCTCGACGCCGTCACCCGGCGATACGAATCGCTCTATGAAGGGCTCGTACCTGCGAAACACCAACCGGCGCCGGGGCGCGGTCATCTTGTTTCGGCGATGCACGCCGCCGCACGATGAGATTCTGATGAAAGATGATGGGATTGATTCATGCATCGGCAGAGTTCTGAAATTTCCGATTTTCCACGCCGGCCAGCAACGGACCCGCGCGCTGCGCGCTCTCCGTTTCGCCGGCGGGTGAGGGTGCTGATGATCGTCGAATGCAGCGCCGGAGGAACAGGCCGGCACGTGCTGGACCTTGCGGAAAGCCTGCTCGAGCGTGGATGTCAGGTGCATCTGATTTATTCCACCGTCCGCATCGACCGAATGTTTGTCGACCGTCTGGCGGAATGCGGGAAACTCAATCACGTCGCCATCCCCATGCGCACCGGGCCGCACCCCAGCGACATGCCGGCATTGCGCGAGATCAGGCGATACATGCGGAAGGCCGGTCCGTTCGACGTGATCCACGGCCACAGTTCCAAAGGCGGCGCGATGGCGCGTCTGGCGGCGATCGGAACGGGCATTCCCGCATTCTATACGCTGCACGGGCTGATCATGATGGACCCGGGCCTGGCGCGCTGGAAGTGGCTCCTTTACCTCTCCATTGAGTTGGGCCTCAGCCTGCGCACGGCGCGGATCATCGCGGTTTCTCCTGAGGAGTCGCGGGCGGCGGTGCGATTGGGCTTCGGGCGCAGCCGCGTCATCACGGTGCCCAATGGCGTGCGCGAATCGCAACTCACGCCGCGCGCTCAGGCGCGGCAGATACTTGGCGTTGAAGAGCGCGCGACCGTGATCGGATTTGTCGGCCGGCTCGTCGAGCAGAAAGCACCAGAGATCCTGATTCGCGCGTTTGCGGCTGCCGCCATGGTGCTCCCCGACGTGCGTCTGGCATTGGTCGGCGCCGGGCCGCTGGAACAACCGATGCGCGAACTCGCAGCGCAGTTAAACGTGGGGGAAAAAATCATCTGGCTCGGCGAGCGCGACGCGCGCGGAGTGCTGGCCGGCTTTGACCTGTTTGCGCTGTCGAGCCGCAAAGAGGGACTTCCTTACGTCGTATTGGAAGCGATGGCGGCGGGATTGCCCGTGGTGGCCACGTTGTCGGCCGGCGTTGAAATTCTCGTCGCGCCGGGCGTGAACGGCGCGGTGGTCCCGCCCGATGACGCGCCGGCGTTTGCAACCGCGTTGATCGAGCTCGCGTCGGATCCGCGGCGACTGGCGGCCTGTGGCGCGGCATCATTGGAACGGGCCGCCGAATTCACCGTCGACCTCATGGCCGACCGCACGCTCGACGCCTACCTCTCGCAGATTCGGGAGGTGAGACAAACATGACTCAAACTCTGGAAGCTGAAACAGTTGAATCGCGTCGCCCGGGCCGGTCAGCCCGCCGCGCCCACAAAACCCCGCCGGTGATCATTCTGGGCGGCGGGGCGAATGCGCTTTCCGTGGCGCGCAACCTGGGAGAGATGGGCGTCGTCGTTTATGCGCTCAATGAAGCGGCGGCGTTTGTTCACTCCTCACGCTGGTGCCGTCGGCTGGATGCGCCGGTGGCGCCTTCGGGCGAAGAGGCGCGCGTCTGGGCCGAATACCTTCTTGGGCCCGGATCAGATGCAGTCGCCGGCGCGGTGCTGATGGCGTGCAGCGACGCGGGCATCGAAATGATCGCCGCTCATCGCGGCGCGCTGGGGGAAAAATATCTGCTCGATGAATCGCACCCCCCCGCTCAACTGGCGATGCTCAACAAACTGGCGACGTATCAGGCGGCGGTCGCGGCCGGAGTTCCGACGCCTCGCTTCTGGCTCGCCGATTCTCCCGAGGAACTGGCAGACGTGCGCGACAGGTTGGTTTATCCGCTGATTGTGAAGCCGCGTCTCTCGCACGTTTTCGAGGGCCGCACCGGTAAAAAGCTGATCATCGCGAAGAACTTCGAAGAAGTGACAAGCGCGGTTGCCGCCGTCACCGCGACGGGAACCGGGTCCATGCTTGTGGAGATGATTCCCGGTCCCGATGATCTGCTCTGCAGTTACTTTACGTATCTCGATGCCGACAGCAGGCCGCTGCTTCATTTCACCAAGCGGATTATCCGCCGATTTCCAGTGCTGATGGGGACGGCCTGCTATCACATCACCGACTGGAATCCGAAACTCGTCGAGCTTGGGAATCGGCTGTTCAGTCACGTTCGGCTGCGCGGGATGGCCAATGTTGAATTCAAACTCGACACCCGCGACGGCCAATACAAATTGATCGAGTGCAATGCCCGCTTCACTGCATCAGACTGCCTGGTGGCTCGGGCGGGCGTGAACTTCGCCCGGCTGGTTTACAACCGCGTGACCGGTCGCCCGCAACCCGCACAGAAGCCGTATCGCAGGAATCTGCGACTTTGGGATCCCGTTCGCGATTTCGAGGCGTATCTTGCACTCAGCCAGACGGGCCAGCTCAACTTCCGGCAGTGGCTTGCCAGCGTGTCGCATCGGCAGACGTTTGCGTACTTCCGCTGCTCTGATCCGATGCCGGCAGTGGCACGGCTGACGGCGCCGCTGCGCAAGCGATTGAAGCGGCTCTTCCGGAGGGCGGGAGCAGGCCGATGATCGATGCCATTCAAAACTTCATCCGCGGCACCGACTCGGTGATCGCGCGCCTGTATCTTTCAATATTCACCGAGCGCAACGCGCTGATGCCCTTTCTCTTTCATTCGCTCTTCCGCGACGAGCGGGAAATCGCCCTGAACCACGTCGATCCTCTGCAGCGCACCACCGTCGCGCAGTTCCGGCAGTTCATTGAGTATTACCTCGAGCATGGCTACCGCTTCATCAGCCCCGCCGATCTTCTCGCAGGCCTCAAGCCGCGCGGGAAGTATGCGATGATCACGTTCGACGACGGCTACTACAACAATCTGCTGGCCGTCCCGATCCTGAAGGAGTTCAACGTTCCGGCGCTGTTCTTCATTTCGACGAATCACGTGCGCGAGAACAAGAGCTTCTGGTGGGACGTGCTGCACCGCGAGCGCACACTGCGGGGCGCGCGGCGCAGCGCGATCTACGATGAAGCGATTTCGCTGAAATCTCTGCGCAACGATGAGATCGAGGCCCTGTTGGTTTCGGAATATGGAAGCAGGTCGCTGCGTCCGCGCGGGGACATCGATCGCCCGCTTTCGCCCGATGAACTGCGCGCCTTTGCATCAAATCCCCTGGTTCACATCGGCAACCACACCGCCGACCATGCGATTCTGACCAATTACCCGCCCGATCAGGCCCGCGCGCAGATTCGATCCGCACAGCGCGACATTCAGGAGATGACCGGAATTACGCCCATCGCGATCGCATATCCCAACGGCGGCAACACCGATCGCATCCTGGAAATCTGCCGTGAAGAAGGGCTGCGCGTCGGGTTCACCGTTCGGCCCGAGAAGCGCGGGCTCCCGCTCGACGCGGATTCGCGCGATCTGCTGCGCATCGGGCGCTTCACTCCGCACGGCGACGCGCCGATCGTTGCGCAGTGCCGGACCTATCGGTCCGATCTGCTGTTCTATGGAAAATTCCGCGACGGATATTTACGGCTGCTGCGCGGGCAGGTCGCTCAGTGAGCGCGGCGCATTCGTTGCAGATTGCGCCGCGTCAGCACGATGAACGCCGGCAAAAGCAGCGGCCTGGCGATGAACGCGTCGATCAGCATGGCATTTACTTCGCCGGCGGCGCCGGGGGACGCGCGGCCATCCGGAAGGTGGTGATCATCGTCACGAGGTGATTGAGCGGCTCGCCCTTGAGGCTCGATGTGACGATGCTTCCATTCATCATCGGCTTCATTCCATCCGCCAGCGGCGCCAGCATCGGGCCGAGAATGACCAGCGGGCCGCCGTTTTCGGGCGGATGCTTGAGATCCTCCAGGGCGCGGTCGACGGCATCGCGAAGTTGCCGCGCCGAGGCCCCGTCGGCGGTGTTCGCGCTGATCGTCAGCCCGGGATTGTTCCCCAGCGCCACCGCGATGGTGATCCATCGGCTTGCACTCAGCGGGGGAAGCGCGTCTTTGGCCAGCTTCGGCGCTGCATCGCGGCCTGCAAACTTGTTCATCTCTTCCTTGATCTTCGCATCGGGAATCATCGCCAGCCTGATCGCCGATTCGCTCATCGTTCCCAACGCATCGGAAAACGCGCGGGAGCGGACGGGGTCAAGCTTCTCCGGCGCCTCCTGCCCTTTGCGGTGCATCACCACCCAGTTCTCAACCTGATCGAAAAGGATCTCGCCGCGCTGTTTCTCCGGAACATCCTTCATCAGCGCCTGCTCGAGCGCTTTCATGTCGCCCCCCGCTTTCAGCCGAAACCAGACCACCGGCGGATTCATCCCGCGCTGGTTTTGCTTCCCGTCTGCGTTGAGATTATTCCCCGCGTCGCCCACGCGCTGGCTCGATGTTCCGATCACCACGACCGACTCCACCCCCGCCTTCACCGCCTTGTCATAGCGCTCGCGGAAGGACGCGATGAAATCATTGGCCTGGTCGGCGTTGTCCCCCATCGCCGTCGCCGCGGCAGCGCGAATCTGATCGGGCGTCAGATGAGCCGCGTCAGCGTGGATCACAAAAAACGTGTCCGGCCCGATCGCTTCGGGAGGCAACTCAATGCCCGCGGCGCGCGCCGTCCTTCCCACGCACATCGCAACCAGCGCCAGCGCCGCCATCCAGTTCAGCTTGAGCATCGACTTCTCCTTCAGATGAGTCCCTCTGCAGCGTACGCGGCGGCGCGCGAAAGGGTGACGCGTGAAATTTTACCTTCACTCCTGTTCCACTTCGTGCACGTCGCCCAGCACGCCGCGCGGAATGCAGATGGTGAGCACCGTCAGCTTCCCCTTCGTTTTGGCCTTATGCCGCACGCCCCGGGGAACGTAAACCACCACGCCTTTGTGAAGCTCGACTTCTTCATCGTCGAGCACGAGACTCCCCTGCCCGTCGATCACGTAATAGAATTCGTCCGTCCGCTCGTGATAGTGCAGCTTCGCATCCTGAATTTCGACATGATGCACTTCCGCGGCAGCGCCGTCCTTTTCCTCGATCAGGCAGCGGATCTGCCCGCAGGTTTCGGCCCAGGGAATCGCTTCCGCCGGATCGCGTCGCAGAAAACGGGTTGCGGTGGTCATGAATTCTCCTTGTGTGGCTCGCACGGATGCCCGGATCGCGCCGCCGCTTTCAGGCCGCATCCGCGCGGATTTGCAGCAATCTATTGTGACGCCATCGAAGCATCGCTGCAACAATTTCAGACCGGCAATGGAATGGCTGCTCATTTCGCTCCGGCACGGCGCAGAGCGGCATCGTATTCCCCCGGCACTTTCACCGACCTGCCTTCCGGTGACCACCATCGCGGCGTCTCGCTGTAGATCCAGACATACTCATCGGCGACTGCCAGCGCCTTGCCCACGCTCGCCTCAAGCTCGGCGGGGGAAAAGTAATTCTTCGTCACATCCTGATCGTTCCATTGATGCCCCTGATATTTGAAATCCAGCCAGATTCCGAAGCCGAATGATGTCGTCTTCTGGTACTTCGCCGGATCGGCCACGATCGGAATGACGCCCTCTTTCATCGTCTGATATGCAGTCTCAAATTCGGCCGCCTTCTTGAAACCGTAGGAGAGCTCGTAGCCATCCACGATGATCGTGCGCCCGCGCGCCGCTTCGACCATCCCGTCCAGGAACGGCGCAAGCAGGCCATATTCGCAGTCGGCCAGCGCCACCTTTCCGCCTTGCGATTGTTTCCACGGCAGACTGTGGCCGAATGTCAGAAACACGACCAGATCAGGATAACCGGTTTGAAAGGCCTCCATCACTTCCCTGCCGCGAAGGCGCGCCTGGGCGGCGTAGGCTTTCCAGTCTTTGGTGGCGGCATCGCGCTGCTTGCGATAGTTGAACAGTTGAACTGTGTATGCTTCGTCATCGAACAGCAGGCCGGGGCATCCGCCTTCCTTTGCAACGTGCGCCGCGAGTGCGGCGTTTTTCAACACGGGCGTAAAGTCGTCAAACCAGTCGACATTTCCCGGAGACGAATTAAAGCGGAGAAAATTGTGCTTGAACCGCCCGAATTTTGTCGCCTTCAAATCGGCAAGCGCGGGCTGAAGCTCGGCCAGGGTGAAAGTTCTCTTCCCCCAGCAATCCCACATGAAACCTTCTTTCTTACCGTCCGGCCGCGTTGCAAGAACGTGAAAAACGCAGCCGTCGAAAGGCGTTCGCTGCATCCCGGCGATATGCTCGCGCAAGAATACAGTATCCGGCTCGTCCCAGCCGAACTCGATCAACTTTTTCGTCGAAGCCCTTTCGGCCCCCGAAAGCGTCACCGTAAGCACAAGCGTCAAGATTCCCGAAGTGATTTTAATCATGTGTCGGTTCAGGCGAGGAGACCCCTCACCACGTTGCCATGCACATCGGTAAGACGGAAATCGCGGCCGCCGTAACGGAAGGTCAGCCGGGTGTGGTCGAAGCCGAGCAGGTGCAGCATCGTGGCGTGAAGATCGTGGAGGTGGACTTTATTGTCAGCGGCTCTGAACCCGGTTTCGTCGGTCGTCCCATAGCGGATGCCCGGCTTGACTCCCCCGCCGGCCATCCACATGGTGAATCCCGCGTTGTCGTGATCGCGCCCTTTGGTTTTGTTGAGAATCGGGGGCCGGCCAAACTCTCCGCCCCAGAGGACCAGCGTGTCGTCGAGCAGACCGCGCTGTTTGAGATCGGTGAGCAGCGCGGCTACGGGTTGGTCGGTCTCCATCGCATGCTTCGGGTGATTGGCGACGATTTCGCCGTGATCGTCCCAGAACCCGTGGTTGACCTGCACGAAGCGCACGCCAGCCTCGGTAAACCGGCGAGCCATGAGGCACGCCCGGCCGAAATGATCGGTGGGCTTCTTGTCGCCAATGCCGTACATGTCGAGCGTGGCGGCGCTTTCATTTTTTGTGCCCATGAGCGGAGGCATGTCGGCCTGCATGCGGAAGGCCAATTCGGCCGAGGTGATCATTCCCTCCAAGGCGGCGTTCTGCTTGTCGCGGGCGAGGCGCTGGCCATTGAGTTCCTGCAGCAGGTCGAGCTGATGGCGCTGGGCAACGGCATCGTGTGCTGTATTGTGCAGGAAGGGTAGCTGAATGTCTTTCAGCGGCGCGGGGGGAAGCCCATTTCCAGGGCCGCCATCACCTATCTGCGTTCCCGCGCAGGCGGCGGGAAGGAAGGCGCTGCCGTGCTTGAGCGACCCGCCGCCCGCGAAGTCAGGGTTGATGGTGATGAAGCCGGGGAGGTTCTGGTTTTCGGTGCCCAGCCCATAGACCACCCACGACCCGACGCTGGGGCGGGTGAAGGCAAAACTGCCGGTGTTCATCTGCAGAATCGCCTGCGGGTGGGCGGCATGGTCGGTGTGCATTGAGTTGATGACGCACAACTCATCGGCATGCTTCGCCATATGCGGGAGCAGATCGGAAACCATCATCCCGCTTTGCCCGCGCGGCGAAAACTTCCAGGGGCTTTGATAGTAGACGTTCACCGGAAATTTGGGGTTGACCGGCTTATCGTGCAGCTTTGTCAGGGCGGGCTTGTAGTCGAATGTGTCAACCTGCGAAGGGCCGCCGCACATAAAGAGGAAGATCACGCGTTTGGCCTTCGGCGTGTAATGGGGCGCTTTGGTGATGAGCGGGTTCACCATTTCACTGGCGAAGAGGCTCTTGAACGCGAGCGATCCAAAACCGCAGGCGCTGGTTTGCAGAAATCGCCGGCGGGAAGAAGCCGGGGTTTCGAATGCGTTGCGACTTCTGTTCATAAGTCTCAATCAGTAGAGAGTTCGAAACTCACCTGCCATCATCATGGCCTGGCATGCCATCGCCCACGAATTCGCATCGGCGGGCTTGTCGGCAAGAAACCGCCGGAGGCTGGCGATTTCGCCCGGCGCGGGGGCGCGGGTGAAGACCATGCGCCACGCCAGCGCGATGCGATCATCGAGCGAATGCGCCGGCAACGCAAGAACGCGCTGAGCCAATCCAGACGCATTCTTCATCATGAAATCGCTGTTCATCAGGAAGAGCGACTGCGACGGAACAATGGTCGAGCGCCGCGCCCCGGCCACGCCTGCGGGATCGGCCACGTCGAAGCACTGTTGAAGCGGCAGCGGCCCGCCGCGCAATACCGGGAGATACACTGCCCGATACGTCTGCGTATCCATCAGGGTCGTGAGGAAGCCATTGCGGCCCAATTCGCGCTGCTGCGGATTCATCGGCCGGGCCAGCTTGTCGACGATCGATTCTTCCAGCATTTCGTGCTTCAGCGCCCCGCTCAACGCCAGCACCGCATCGCGCATCGCCTCGGCATCCATCGGCTTGCGGTGCGCCCGGCCGAGCAGCGCGTTGCCGGGATCTCCTCGCATTAATGCGGGCGACAGATCGCTCGTCAGTGCGTAGGTATGCGAGAGCATCAATTCGCGAATCAGGGCCTTGATGTTCCAGCCCCCCTCCACGAATCGCGCCGCCAGATCGTCCAGCAACTCCGGATGAGAAGGCCGAGCCCCCTGCTTGCCGAAATCGTCCGGCGTTTCCACCAGGCCGCGACCGTAAACATGCAGCCAGACGCGGTTGACGATCACGCGGGCCGTCAGAGGATTCTTCGGGCTGGCGATCCAGTCGGCCAACTGAAGCCGGCCGCTTTCCGCGGCGGGAATCGGCGCGAGCCTCACCTGAATTGCGCTCAGCGCACCCCGCGGTACGGGCCGGGTCGTCGGTCGTTTCGGATCGCCCTTTTCATACAGTGGCGAGTCGATCGGCTTCTCACGCTCTTCCACGCCCATTGCACATGTAGGAATCTTCGGGCGTTCTTCATTGTTCTTCTTGAGCCGCGAATTGAACGCGGCCAGGCGGGAGTCGAACACAGAAAGAATGGCGAGCTTTGCCGCCGTCGCGATTGCAAGGCGCTCGGTCCTGGGATGCGGCCTGGTCGCGTCGTACCCGGATTTTTTCAATTCTTCGCGAAGCGCGTCCCGCTTCTTCGTGACCGGCTCCATCTCCTTGATGATCTCGGCGCGCTTCAGTTCATGGACCTTCAAGGCGGCCGCCATCGCGCGGCCGGTCGGACCGAGCGGAATGCCGTCCGCCTCTTCCATGCGGTTGTTCGTCTGCACCGCGCCCAGGCTGCGCGTGCTGCGGAAGATGCCCGCCATGGCGTAATAGTCACGGGCGGGAATCGGATCAAACTTGTGATCGTGACACCGGGCGCAGTTGGCCGACAGCGCCAGAAACGCCCGGCAGGTCGTGTCGATTTGATCGTCGGCGACGTTCAACTCATAGGTGAGCGGATCCATCTCGCCCAGCGTCTTGGTGCCGATGGCGAGAAATCCCGTGCCAAGCAATTGCTCGTCGGCCAGTTTCGGATCGGTGACCGGCAGCAGATCCCCGGCGATCTGCTCGCGGATGAAGCGGTCAAATGGAACATTGCGGTTGAAGGCCCGCACCACATAGTTGCGGTAGCGCCATGCTTCAATGTAGGCCATGTTGCGGGTGTTGCCCGACGACTCTGCATAACGCGCCACGTCGAGCCAGTGCCGGCCCCAGCGCGCGCCGTAATCGGGCGAAGCCAGCAGCCGATCGACGACCTCCGCCAGGGCGGCGGCGCGGTTGGCCTGTGCCGCCTTTTCAAAAGCCGCCATCTCTTCCAGCGTCGGGGGAAGCCCGATCAGATCGAAATAGACCCGGCGAAGCAGCGTGGCGTTATCGGCATCCGCCCCGGGCGTAAGCCCCGCTCTTTCGAGCCGATTCAAAATGAAATAATCGACGCGCGTCGCCGGCCACGCTGCGTCCTTCACCGCTGGTAAAGATTGCTCCGCAAACGGCTTCAGCGACCAATGCGTTTCCTCCGCTGTCAGCGAACAGCAAACGCAAAGGCAGAGGAAAGCAACCCTGCAGAAATTGGATAAGAGAGAAACTGGCGTAATTCCCTTTCCCGGCCGGCGCACTTGCCGCCGCCATGACGCCAATGCGTCCGGCTATCCATAAAAACTTTTCATTGCTTCAAAGCAGTTCCACGATGGGCTTCCCGCCTTCATGCACGATCGGCACGGGCCTTCCCTGGCGGTCGGTCCATTGGGCGTTCAGGTCGATCCCGAGGTGCTGGTAGACGGTGGCGGCCAGATCCGCCGGGCCGACGGGACGGGTGTCGATGCCGTAGCCTTTGCGATCGGTGCTGCCGATCACCTGACCGTGGCGCAGACCGCCGCCGGCCACTACCATCGACATGACGTTGGTCCAGTGATCGCGGCCGGCGTTCTTGTTGATCACCGGACCGCGGCCGAATTCGCCCATCATCAAAATCAGCGTGCTGTCGAGAAGGCCCCGGCTTTCAAGATCGGTGACAATCGCGTTGAGGGTCTGATCGACGCGCGGCATCAGCGGCTTCAAGCCCTTTTCAATGCCGAACCATTGCACTTCATCGCCATGATGGTCGAAGTAGCCCCATGCGCCGCTGACGACGACGAAGGTGACGCCCGCTTCGACAAGCCGGCGTGCGAGAAGGGCTTTCTCGCCCATGCTGGTGTTGCCATAGAGATCGCGCATCGCTTGCGGCTCTTCGTCGATGTTGAATGCCCGCTGGGCCTGGCCCGAGCGCACGACCTCATATGCCTGCTGCGTGTAGCGATCGGAGGCGGCGATCGCCTCGTTGCGGTCGAGCGTGCGGGAAAACCGATCGATGCTATGCCGCAGCGACTGGCGATCGCCCAGACGATCAACCGTGATGCCTTCGGGCAGCGCAAGCCGGCCGCCCAGCTCTTTGCCATTGACCGGCTCATACGCATGACCCATGTCGCCCGCGCCCCAGATATCCGATTTCCATTTATCCGCCAGCCCGATGAAGCCCGGCATGCCCGGCGCATTGGCGCCGCGGAATTTCGCGGCCACCGCGCCCATCGACGGAATGCCGCCCCCGTCTTTTCCGTTGTCTGTCCGACGCGCCAGCGGATTGCACGCCTGCATGGTGATTGGCGTATGGTTGCTCGCGCTGCAGTCGACCGAGCGGATGATCGTCAGCTTGTCCATCAGCTTCGCCGTCAGCGGCAGATGCTCGCTGACGCGCACGCCCGGCACTTTCGTGCGGATGCTGTTGAATGGCCCGCGCACCTCGCTCGGCGCATCGGGCTTGGGGTCCCACATGTCGATGTGACTCGGCCCGCCCGACAGCCAGAAGAGAATGACGCTGGTCTTTCGCGCCGGCTTCCCCGCCGCCGCGGCCAGCGCCTGATGCTGCAGCAACGCGGGCATGGAAAGTCCTGCAAGCCCCGCCATTCCCGCCTGAAGAAACCCTCGGCGGGTGCTGCCCACCCGCACAATATCTTTGCGGGTTGGCCCGAATAACGACAAGATGCCACTTCCTGCGTGATCAGCGCGGTTGCAAGGTTTTGCCATAACTGCCTTCCCTGTCGTGATTGACGAACATGCCGAGGTGACAATTATTCTATCGGATTCATCCATTTGTGTTGATTCCGGTGTCATGGGCATCCTGCCCAGGGCGTGGCAAAACTTCCGGGGGAAGTTGCGGTGCCGAAAGATGGCGGCTAATTCAATTCGTATTGATGTTGTAACACTGCCTTCCAGCACTCGGACCACTGATCGCTCTGGTGCAATGCCTCGAAAGCCATCACGGATTCGGCGTTGATGCCGTCCCATCGTTTCCCCGGCCCCTTCACCCGATCAGGGACCACACGGCACTGGCTCTCCATCGGACCGCTTCCGATCTGCCAGCCACGAGCCAGGAATTTGGGATAATTGATCATCTCCTTCCGCTCCACCACATAGCCCAGCAGTCCATCGATTGCCTTGCGTCTGGCCGCGCCGCGGCACTGCTTGCGCGTCTCCAGCAGTTTTTCCCAGAATGGCTCATACCCCTCGTGCTTGACGATGTGCAGGAGGTTTCCAGCCAATTTACTGCCCGCCTCGTTTTCCTCTCCAAAAAGGCTCCGCCGGGCCTTGTGAACATTTTCGCCCAGGTGATAAAAGTCCAATCCTGTCGCGGTCACCAGCAGGCGTTTGTGGATTTGCCCGATGATCCAGGGTCCGCCGTCAACGTTGGCCACACGGTCGTCGGCATCCTCGAAGTCGATCCGATCGGCGTCACGCGCCATCACCCGGCCCGCTTCCTGGCAATTTCTGCGAGTCACCGAGATCAGCCGATGCTTCATCTCGTGATCGTAGAACATCACCGCCTTGAACTCCTTATATCGCTGATCGGTACCCTCTTTTCGCGGCGGCAGCGGCCGGCGTTTCTTCCCGCACTTTCGGCGTTTGGCCACGACCTTCTCCCGTCGAGCCACCTTTTCGGCGTTGGTGATCAAAGGGACCATGAATCCATCGCTGCTCATGTACACCAGCGATCGGCCATCCGGGCCGATACAAAGCCGGCTTGACCAATTCGGCAAAAGCTCCCCCGACTCAGTCAGTTGCAGCACCAGCCTGCCATCGCATTCGACAACTTTTCGCAACGCCTCGCCGCTGAGGCCCACTTGAGCCGTGCGTTTGAGCGTGCTGGCGGCACGGTCGAAACTCTTGCCCTGAGCGTTGACCCGTGCAGCCATTTCCCGCACGCCCAGGCTCACGGTCGCCTCTATCGCGTCGAGCATTGAATCCGAAGGAGTGCTCGTGCCTTCCGATGCACAGTAGTAGTGCCGGCGGTTGATGCGAACGTGTCCGTTGACGGTCAGAATCCCGTGCCCGCTACGCCCCTTGTCTTCGTGGGGAGTGCCCGTTGCGGTGTCCACCGGGGGAAAAAGCGGCTTCCGCCGCATCTACGCGCAATTGCAATGCCGCCTGGAAAGTCGCGCGTCTGAACTCACCCAGCAGGTCGCGAACCTTCTCCTCGCTGTCGACAATGACTCGGCCATGCGGCGCGTCATTGACTGTCTGCGCAACCTCCGCCATCATTCGTTCAAAATCGCCGCGCATCCGCTCAATCAGTTCTGACGACGCAAACTTTTGCTGCCGATCCATGGCATGACTCCTTGAGGCCATCCCTGGCCCTCGCTGAAAACAACCCCGCTACAGGTGGTATCATATCAGATCAATCAACTTTCCCCGAAAGAATTGTCACGCCCCCTGCCCATGTCCTGGCTTGAAACTAAGACACGGGCAGGATGCCCGTGACACAAGAAAGGCGCGCCCATTTTCCAATTCGACGTCGCCTGAGTAGATAGAGGCTCCCTATGGACGAACAACCCGGCGAACCCGGCGCGTGGGATCGGTATCGGCAGTATCTGCTGTTGCTGGCCCGCGCCCAGTTGCAGCCGGGGGATCGGGCCGAGCCTTCGGATATCGTGCAGCAGACGCTGATGGACGCCCATCGCGATCAGCGGCAATTTCGCGGGCAGACGCCAGCGCAGCGGGCGGCATGGCTTCGCCGCATTCTGGCCAACAATCTGGCGGACATTTTCAAAGGCCAGCGGCGCGAAAAACGCGATGTCGCCCGGGAACGCTCGCTGGAGCAGGCACTGGCAGAATCATCTGCCAGCCTGGGCGCGTGTCTGCAGAATTCGCAAGCATCGCCCAGCCAGGACGCCCAGCGCGATGAGCAGGCCGTGCGCGTGGCGCATGCCCTGGCATCTCTGCCGGCCATGCAGCGCGAAGCGCTGCTGCTTCAACACTGGCAGGGGAAATCGCTGGCGGAGATCGCGCAGCGGCTCGATCGCACGCCGGCGGCGGTGGCGGGACTTTTGAAGCGCGGACTTCAGGCGCTGCGCGGGCTTCTGCAGGAGGACGAAACATGAGCGATGCGCCCACCCAATCCGACAGCCACGAACAACGTCTGGACGAGCTGATTGCCGAGTATCTGCAGGCGCGCGACGCCGGCGCGGCCATCGACGAACAGGCGTTCCTCTCCCAGCACCCGGAATTCGCCGGTCGCCTCAAGGCCTTTTTCGACGACCGCCGGCGGCTGGATCGTCTGGCGGCGCGGGTCAATCCGATTCATTCCGCCCCGACCATCGGCGCGGAATCGGCCCCCGCCGGTCCCCGTCCCGGCACGCGACTGCGCTATTTCGGCGACTACGAGCTTCTCGAAGAAATCGCCCGCGGGGGAATGGGCATCGTCTTCAAGGCGCGGCAGGTGAGCCTCAACCGCGTCGTGGCGCTGAAGATGATCCTGAGCGGCAACTTCGCGTCCGACGCGGATGTCCGGCGTTTTCATGCCGAAGCTGAAAGCGCCGCCAATCTCGATCACCCGAATATCGTTCCGATTTACGAAGTGGGCGAGCATGAGAATCTGCACTACTTCAGCATGAAGCTGATCGAAGGAGGCAGCCTGGCGCGAAACATCGCCCGCTTCACCGCCGACCCCAAAGCCGGCGCCAAGCTTCTTTCGACCATCGCCCGCGCGATTCATCATGCCCACCTGCGCGGGATTCTGCATCGCGACATCAAGCCGGGAAATATTCTGCTGGACAAGGATGGCGAGCCGCGCGTGACCGATTTCGGTCTGGCGCGTCAGGTGGATGGGAACAGCAGCCTCACGCTCTCGGGCGCGATCGTCGGCACGCCGAGCTACATGCCTCCCGAGCAGGCGGCAGGCGACAAGTCGCTGACGACCGCCGTCGACGTCTACAGTCTGGGCGCGATCCTCTATGAAGTGACGACGGGCCGGCCCCCGTTTGCGGCGGCGACGCCCGTGGAGACGCTGCGCAAGGTGCTGGTGGAAGCGCCGCCGCGACCCGCCGGGCCCAGGGGGCGGCTCGATCGCGATCTGGAAACCATCATCCTGAAATGTCTGGAGAAAGATCCGCAGCGGCGATATCCGTCCGCTCTGGCGCTGGCGGAGGAACTGGATCGATGGGTCGAAGGCAAGCCGATCGAAGCCCGGCCTGTCGGCGCGGTGGAACGCGGGTGGCGCTGGTGCCGGCGGAATCCGCTGGTGGCGACGCTGCTGCTGGTCATCAGCTTGTCGCTGCTGGCGGGCGCGGGAATTTCGTCATGGTTCGCGGTGAAAGCCAGCGCCCACGCGCGCGAAGCGGAGAACAGCGCGGTGCTGGCCCGACAACAGCAACAGCGCGCCAACAGCAATGCGGAAGAAGCTGCCCGCAACGAAAAGCTCGCCCTGGCCGCGAAGGAAGATGCGGCGCAAAAAGCTGTACAGGAGGAAAAAGCCCGACGTGACGCGGAGATTTCGCTCTATTTCAGCCGGATCGCGCAGGCGCAGAATGAGCTGGCGGCGCAAAACATCAGCCGGGCCGAAGAGGTTCTGGACGAATGCCCGGAAAAGTTCCGGGGGTGGGAATGGAATTATCTCAAGCGCATGCGCTTCGGCGCGCAGATGAAGCTGCTGGGGCACAAAAACTCAATCTGGGGCGTCTCCTTTTCTCACGACAACAAGCGGCTTGTCACCGCCAGTTGGGATGCGACGGCCCGCGTGTGGGACGTTGCCACCGGCAAGCAGATTCACGAACTGAAGCATACGAACTACGTCTGGGCGGCGCGCTTCAGCCCCGATGGAAAATTCATCGCCACCGCCGGCAACTCGGGCGTCAAGATCTGGAATGCCGAATCCGGCGTTGAATTGCAGACACTGGGGCACGACTACCCGTCAGCCGTCATGAACCTGAATTACAGCAGCGATGGCAAGCGTCTGGCCTCGTGCGGGTACGACGGAACGGTGCGCCTCTGGGATTTTGCCGCGAACAAGGAACTGCCGATCTTCCGCGGACATCAGGGCGGCGTGCGCGGGATCACCTTCAGCCCCGACGATCGCCGGCTGGTTTCCGCGGGCGACGACGCCACCGTGCGCGTCTGGGACATCGAGAGCGGAAAGCTCGTCTTTCCTCCGCTGCCCACGCGCGGTCCATCGTGGGGCGTGGCGATCAGTCCCGACGGCCAGATGATCGCCGCGCCGTCTCCGGAAGGAACAGTGCAATTGTGGGACGCCAACACCGGCAGGGAGAGGAGCAGAATTCTCACCGACACCAACTTCGACGTTTCCTTCAGCGCCGATGGCCGGCGGCTGCTGACATGCAGTTGGAACAAGACGGTGAAACTGTGGGACGTGGCTACTTCCCGCGAGATTCTCACGTTGCGCGGCCACGAAGATTCGGTGCATCGCGTCGCCTTCAGTCCCGACGGAACGCACATCGCCGCCGTCGGTTTCGATCATCAGGCGATTGTCTGGGATGGCACGCCGCCCCGCGACGACGATCAGCGCGATTCGCTCACGTTTGGAACGCAGGACAGCGCGATCATGTGCGTCGCCTGGAGCCCGGACGGCAAGCATATCGGCTCATCGCACGGAAATGAAATTCGCATCTGGGACGCCGCGTCGCTGAAGACCAACAGCTTGCGCACTTCCGACAAGATCCAGGGCAGCGACACGGGCGTCCGCAACTTCGCATTTTCCCCCGATGGCCGGCGCATCGCGTCGACCGGATGGAGGGAAAAATCGATCCGCATCCGCGACGTCGAATCCGGCAGTCTGCTGAAGACGCTCGATGGCCACACCGATAACGTCACCTGCGTCGCCTTCAGCCAGGGCGGCGACCAGCTTGTTTCCGGCGGCGACGGGGGTGAATCGGCCGTCCGCCTCTGGGATCTCGCCACCGGCGGGCAACGCGAACTGGGCCGGCATGGCAATTCCGTGGGCGGCGTGGCGTTTGACCCCTCCGATCCATCCCGCATCGCGTCGGTGGGAGGTGACAGCCAACTTCGCATGTGGGGAAAGGTGGATACCGACGCCCACGTTGCCCCGGCGGCACACACCAAATGGATCAGCACGGTCGTCTTCGACCCAAAAGGCGAGCGACTGGTGACTGCAAGCCACGATGGCGCCGCCATCATCTGGAACGCGACTTCGCTGACGAAGAAATTCACCCTGACGGGTCACACCGACCGTGTGATGTGCGCTGCGTTCAGTCCCGACGGGACGCGCGTCGCCACCGGCAGCGGCGACGGAATGGTTCGATTGTGGGATGCCTCCAACGGAAAGCCGCTATACGTCCTGCGCGGCCACAGCGGCTACGTCTGGAGCCTGGCATTCAGCCCCGATGGCCAGCAACTCGTCTCCGCCGGCGGAAACCGCACGCGCGGCGAAATCAAACTCTGGTTCCTCGACAAATTGAAGCCGGCGACGAACGATGCACAATAATCTGACAGCGATTCAACCCATTTCCCAGGAGCTCTCAATGCATGTTTCGAAATGTCTATCCGTTGGATTGCCGATCATGATCGTCGGGCTGTTCGCGGGCCCGGCAGGCGCCGCCGGAGCCGACGCGCCGCCGAAACCCGTGGAATTGAAGGTCCTGCAACGACTCATCGGCACATGGAATTCTGAGACGTGGACCATGCCCGCCGAATGGACGCCGAAAGAAGTCCACGCGACCGGCACGCTCGTACGCGAGTGGATTCTCGATGGCCAGTTCGTGCAGGAGACGGCTCAACATTCGGACGGGAACAAAGACCTGGTGATTTTCGGATGGGATGCGCAAAGGGCATCCTACCGAGCCTGGCATTTCAATTCTGGCGGATGGACCGGCAATAACCCGGGCCAATGGGACGCGGCGGCGAAGAAGCTGACATTTAACTCGGGCGAAATCGACGGAAAGACCACCATCGCCACCATCCAGTTCATCAGCGACGACGTTCACGAATGGAAAGCCACCACGACTGATAAAGCCGGGAAGGTTTACTTTAACGGCGGCGGAAAGTGCACGCGAAAGAAGTAGTTGTTGTGGCAAGGGCCAGGTCGTCGAAACATGGGCGGCCCGCCCAATGCCACGCCGACGCCGAGTTCCTTTTATTTAAGATGGGATGAATGAAATTCTTCTTTGCGCCTCCTTTGCGTCTTTGCGGTTTCTCCCCGCGCGAATTGGATTTCACCGCCTCCCCAGCGCAAAATCCGGCATAACCACTTTCCACGATGAAAGCAGTCATGCCAGATTCATTGCTTCCCCGGGTTTCAGAAACTTCTTCATCCACTCCGGTCACCGCGCCGGTTTCTCTCGACGATTACGAAGCATTGGCCCGCGCCCGCATTCCGCTTCCCGCGTGGGAATTCCTCAACGCGGGCTCGGGCGATGAGGTCACGCTGCGGTCGAACCGCGAATCGTTCGCGCGGATCCGCCTGATGCCGAGGGTGATGGTGGATGTGTCGAGCATCGATACGTCCATCACCCTGTTCGGCCAGAAGCTGCCTCACCCGATCCTGCTCGCGCCGACTTCATCGCAGATGCTCGCCAATCCCGAAGCGGAAGTGGCGACGGCCCGCGGCGCGGGCGCGGCCGGCGCTATCCTGGTCGCCAGCACATTTTCAAACCGAAGCATCGAAGAGATTGCGAAGACGGCGACCCAGCCGCTCTGGTTTCAGCTTTATGTGGAAGACGAGCGCGCGAAGACGAAAGACTTGATCCAGCGTGCGGAGTCGGCGGGTTGCCGGGCGCTGTGCATCACGGTGGATCTTCCCTGGAAGTGCGCCCGCAACCGCGAAGACCGCGTGGCGGAACAGACGCCGATGCTCCCCTATCCGAATCTCGGCATGACCAGCCGACCGGGCGGAAGTGCCCGCAACGTCGGGCGCAGCCGGCGATTCAGTTGGGGTGATCTCGCGTGGATTCAGTCATTCGCAAAAACGCCCATTCTGTTGAAGGGCGTGCTCAATCCCGACGATGCCGACCTCGCGGCAAAGGCGGGCGTCGCCGGCATTATCGTCTCCAATCATGGCGGCCGCGCCCTCGACACGGCGCCGGCGACCATCGACGCCCTGCCCGCGGTGGTCGATCGCGTCGCCGGGCGAATCCCGGTGCTCGTCGACAGCGGCATCCGCCGGGGAACCGACGTGCTCAAAGCCATGGGCCACGGCGCGACTGCCGTTCTGATCGGCAGGCCTTATCTATATGGACTGACCGTGGCGGGATCGGAAGGCGTGCGGCACGTGATTGAAATCCTGCACACCGAATTCGAAGCAGCCATGGCCCTGACGGCACGAACCTCCGTGCCGGCAATCGATCGCTCGATCTTCTATTGACGGAGAAGCCAAGCCCAAAACATGCCAGCCGTGAGGCGATGCACCATTTGCAACAATTGGCTGATCACCCCATCCGTGGAAAGCGCGGCCCGGCAGTCTGGTTGGCGCGGGAAACGATTGACCGCGCCCCATCGCGCCCCAAAATGCCACATTTGCGAAGCTCATGTGCCTCCCATCGTGCCCAATACCTGGGTCGATCGCCCTTTTCACGCCTCAAAACGCCGCTTTCCTGGGGTCTGACCGCGCATCGTTGCGCCCCATCGCGCATCATTGCGCCACATCGCGCCCCAATGTTGCGCCCCAATGTTGCGCCTGCACGAATGCACGACCGGTTCATTCCATCGACATCGACACCGACATGGATCATCAGAATCTCAGGCCAAATCCGCCAGCGTCAGGTCACCGGCGCTCCCCATCGCTTTCGCCTTTCTGCGGAGAAGCCTGTTGATCTTGATAATGCAGAGGATGAAGAGCCTCCCGGCCTCCCCCGCCTCTATCTCCCGGGCGCATGGGTGTTCCGCCAGTTGCTCCAGAAATACCATCCCCCAGCTCCCGGCAACACGCCCGGCAAGTTCCAGCAGAGTTCCCGCCTTGCCCTGATTTTCGGCCGGCAGACGCAGAAAACTCCGCTCCAGGGCGCTGCGCGCCGCCTGGCCCTCGGGACGCTCGACATCCGGTCCCTCGACCATGTCCGGCAGCGTCGGCGCCGTATCCTGACCACCAGGTCCGCGGCATTTTCCATTCATCCGGTCGAGCAGCGCAAGCGCCAGCCTGCCATCTCCCTGTTTGAGCCGCGACGTGATGGCATTCATCGCCGTGTTGCGCAGGAGCAGCATCTGGTCCCGTCCGAATTCAAGTTGTTCGCGTCGCCACGCATTGTTTGCCGCGATAAAGTGCGGATCGCGAATTCGCCAGCGGAAGAGCGTCCCGCGATCGACCTTCGCCGCCGCGGCGGCTTCATTGAGCGATTTCCCCTCCTCCAGCGCCCGCAGCGCCAACACCTGCGCCCGCGTCAGCATGGCATCGCCAATTTTCACCCGTTCCGCGTTGCGGGCATCGGGCCCGTCGCGTTCCGCCCCATCTCCATTTTCTGCCGCCATCGCGGCGTCCAGCTGTTCCGCCACAACGGCCTGCTCCGACGTCACGCCATTCTGCTCGAGCATGTGAAGTCCTTTCAAAAAGTCACCATCAATTCAAGCCCCGCCGGCACTCACGCGACCGCGGAGCCGCGATACCAAACATTATGCGAACATGCCCCATCATGTCAAGTAAAAAATCCATAATTATGCAAAATTTATGCTGCAGTGAGGAAGCCCTGCGCCCGGCGCGACTTGTGTCGTTCACGAATCGACTCCCGCATTCTGACGACCGCACCAATCCTTCCAGATCCGGCGATATGCCAACTCCATGTCCCGCGCGAATCCCGGCGCATCCATCAGCGGCGTAGCGCGCAGGCGGCCGCGCGATTCGGCGCGAAATCTCTCCAGCGCGGGAAGATCTGAGGCAAGCCGCTTCGCAATCGCAATGTACTGTTCCTCCGAATGCGCCACGAGTTCCGCCAGTCCCGCGTTGCCAAGAATGCTCGCGCCGGCGCGCGACACGGCGGTCTTTCCCGCCAGCGTTACCACGGGCACGCCCATCCAGAGCGCATCGCACGTCGTCGTCCCGCCCGCATATGGAATTGGATCCAGCGCAATGTCGATGCGGCGATAGAGATTGAAATATTCGTCCATCGGAATCGGACCCTCGAAGGTCACCTTTGCCGGATCGACCCCCTGCTGCTCCAGCACATCGCGCAACCGCTGGCGATGATTCCCTTCGCGGGCGTGCAGCAGAAGCCGCGAGTCCGGCACTTCGCGCAAGATCCGGCTCCATAGCAAAAGCGCGCCAGGCGACACTTTCGCGAAATTATTCAGGCAGCCGAACATGACATTTCCGCTCGCGAGCGACGGCGGCGGCTCGACATCGGGCGTGGGAACGCCGGGGTCGTAGCACCAGTAGCTGCGCAGCCGGATGGATTGTTCGGAATAATGCTCATCGCCCGTGCCGGGTGGATCGAGATATGCATCGGTGAACCGGTAGTCGATTGCGTCCATGCCCGTCGTCGAACAGTACGCAAGCCACGTGGCCTGAACCGGCGCGGGCCGGCGGGCGAAGGCGAGCAGCCGGCTGTTGGCGGTGTGCATCGTCAGATCGACGAGGATATCGATTTCATCCTGCCGGACGCGCTGCGCCGCAACTTCATCCGAAAGGCCGAGAATGCTTTGCCAGTGATCTGATGCACCGCGGAGCCGATCGGTCATCGCATCGGGCGTGCGCACGTCGGAGTAGCAGAAGATCTCGAACGCCGCGCGGTCGTGGTTTTTCAGAAGCGGCAGCAGGAACCGCCCCACCGGATGCAGGCCGAAATCGGGAGAGACGTAGCCAATCTTCAATCGCCGGGCGGGATCGCGCACATTCGGATGCGGCTGCGCCGTCACCCGCAGCGGCCGGGCGTACCGGTCGTTCCATTTGCGATGCTCGCAATAGATGGCGTGGGAGTCATAACCCGGGTGAAAATGCAGCAGGTAGAGCCGGCTGCTGGCCACGCCCGCATCGGCGGGATTGAGGGCAATCGCACGGTCGTATGAAATCAGCGCCTCGTCAACGCGTCCTTGATCTTTCAGCACGTTGGCGAGATTGCTGTGAGCCGCCGCCGAATTTGGATTGAGCGCGATGACCTTCTCGCAGGCGGAAAGCGCCTCGTCGAGCTTTCCCATATCTTTCAGCGCGAAGCCGAGATTCCCCAGCGCATCAATGTATTCCGGCCGCAGCCGGATTGCGCTTTCGTAGCAGGCAATTGCCTCTTCGAGCTTTCCCTGGCAGGTCAGAGCGTTGCCGAGATTATTGTGCGCTTCGGGATATTGCGGCTTGAGCGCAATCGCGCGGCGATATGCAGCGATCGCATCGTCCAGCCGCCATTTTTGCCGCAGCGCGATCCCCAGGTTCATCTGATATTCCGCCGATGCAGGCCTGGCCTCCACCGCGCGGAAGAGCAGGTCGATGGCAAAATCGGTCCTGCCCGTCTGCAGCGCGACGACGCCGAGCAGATGCAGCGCGTCGGGATGATCGGGCTGCGCGGAGAGGATCTGCTGATACAGCGCTTCGGCTTCGGGAAGGCGTCCCGCCTGATGATGTTTCACGGCGATCTGAATCGCCGTTTCCGGGGTGATCTGCTGCATGGGCGAGTTTGTCTGACTAATGCAGTATATCGCCCGCGCGCTTTGCGGGAACGGCATGCGCGCGGTAGTAATTCCCGACCATGTCAAAAACCACGGACGGCCCGAAGCGCACGAAGCCTCACGCAAAGAAACGCCGCAAGAAGAAACCCGCGCTCTCGCCGCTGCGCAGGCCGGAGGGAATGTCGCTGGAGGACTGGCAGATCGAGCTGCGCCGGCAGTTTGGCCAGCAGCAGAAATTCAAGCTGAAAAACCTGGGTGAAGAGCCGGTCTTCACCGACTTTCAGGTTTCCAATCCGCAGAGCAAACGCGAATATCGCGTCGCGATCCGCGGCGGCATGCCGGGCGACAATTTCTGCTCCTGTCCCGATTTCGCCACCAACACGCTGGGCACCTGCAAGCACATCGAATACACGCTGGCATATCTGCGGCGACAGCGCGGGGGCGCTGCCGCGCTCAAGCAGGGATTTCTCCCGGGGTACAGCGAAATTTATCTTCGGTATGGCGCGAAGCGCGAGGTGACATTGCGTCCGGCATCCAATGTCCCGCCGGAATTTTCGCGCGTGGCCGCGAAATTCTTCGACAGCGCGGGAACGTTGAAGCAGGATGCCTTCGCCAGCTTCGAACATTTTTTATCGCAGGTGTCGCAGCTCGATCATCCGATGCGATGTCATGAAGATGTGCTTGCATTCGTGGCCGAGTTACGCGACCGCGAAAGCCGGCGGCAGCGCCTGGCGGAAGTCTTTCCGCAGGGAATTCGCAGCCCGGCGTTTGAGAAGCTGGTCCGCGTTCCGCTCTACGATTATCAGCGCGAAGGCGTCCTTTTCGCCGCCGGCGCGGGCCGTTGCCTCATCGGCGACGAAATGGGGCTGGGCAAGACCATTCAGGCGATCGCCTCGGTAGAAGTGATGGCGAAGCACCTGGGTGTCGAGCGGGTGCTGGTCATCTCGCCCACTTCGCTGAAGCATCAGTGGGAACGGGAAATCTCGCGGTTCACAGGGCGCTCAAGCCAGGTCATCGGCGGCCTGCGCGGGCAGCGCGAAACGAATTTTGCGACCGACTCGTTTTACAAAATCATGAATTACGATTCGGTCCATCGCGACCTGGATCTGATTCAGAACTGGTCGCCAGATCTGGTGATTCTCGACGAGGCGCAGCGGATCAAGAACTGGAAGACCCGCGCCGCCCGCTCGGTCAAGCTCGTCAAGTCGCCCTATGCGATCGTGCTGACGGGAACGCCACTGGAAAACCGGCTGGAAGAACTCGTGTCGATCGTGCAGTTTGTCGATCAGCACCGCCTGGGGCCGACGTTTCGCTTTCTGCATGAGCATCAGATTCACGATCCGGAAACGGGGCGCGTGGTCGGGTACAAATCGCTGGATTCGATCGGCAAGACGCTGGCGCCGATCCTGCTTCGCCGCAGGAAACAGCAGGTGCTCAATCAGCTTCCCGGCCGGCTCGACAAGCATTTGTTTGTCCCGATGACGCCGCAGCAGAAGCAGCATCACGAGGACAACCGTGAAGTCGTCGCCCGGGTTGTCGCCAAGTGGCGGCGATTCAAGTTTCTTTCCGAAGCCGACCAGCGCCGTCTCATGATCGCGCTGCAGAACATGCGCATGAGCTGCGACAGCACCTACCTTCTCGATCATGAAACCGATTACGGCGTGAAGGCGGACGAGCTGGTAACGGTGCTGAGCGATATTTTTGAGCAGCCGGATTCGAAGGTCGTCATCTTCAGCCAGTGGCTGAAGATGCACGAACTGGTCGTGCGCAGATTGCAGAAGCAGAAATGGGACCACGTCCTTTTCCATGGAGGCGTGCCGGGAACGAAGCGCCCGCAGCTTGTCGATCGATTTCGCGAGGAAGCGGGTTGCCGGGCGTTTCTGGCGACGGACGCGGGCGGAGTGGGTTTGAACCTTCAGCATGCCTCGGTGGTCGTGAACATGGATCTGCCGTGGAATCCCGCGGTGCTGGAACAGCGCATCGGGCGCGTGCATCGCCTGGGCCAGAAGCAGCCGGTGCGCGTGGTGAATTTCGTTTCGAAGGGGACGATCGAAGAAGGCATGCTTGACGTGCTGAAGTTCAAGACCTCGCTCTTTTCCGGCGCGCTGGACGGTGGAGAGAAAGAAGTCTTCCTGGGTGGAAGCCGGCTGAATCGCTTCATGGAAACCGTGGAGAAAGCGACGACATCGATTCCAACCCCGGTCGCCGAGGATATGCCCGAGTCGGTCGATGCAGACACCGATCGGGAAGACGGCGATGGCGAACCCGTTGAAGCGCCTGCTGTGGCCGCGGCTCCATCGACGCCGCGCGCGGATGCGGCCGGTGGCGGCGGAGAATTCTGGTCGGGGCTTTTTCAAACCGGGATGGCGGTGCTGGAGCAATTGGCCGTCGCCTCGCGCCCGGCAAAAGGTGCGGATCCAGCCGGGCCCGCCAAGGGCGCTGCCGCGCCGGGGCTTTCGTTCATTCGCCGCGACGACCGCACGGGAGAGAATTACTTCCGGCTGCCGGTTCCCGAGCCGGAGATTCTGGATCGGGCGCTGGGGGCGATCGGCGCGTTGCTTGAACGGTTCAGGACGCGGTAGGCTCTGAGCATGAGTCATCTGTTTTCACCACTGCGTCTGCGCGATGTGACATTCAAGAATCGCGTCTTCGTTTCACCCATGTGTCAGTATTCGAGCGATGATGGGATGCCGACCGACTGGCATCTCGTGCATCTCGGAACCCGCGCAGTGGGTGGAGCGGCGATGGTGATGGTGGAAGCGACGGCGGTTTCGCCTGAAGGCCGCATCTCGCCATGGGACAGCGGAATGTGGTCGGCTGAACATGGAATCGCATTTCAGCGAATGACGCAGTTCATCACCGGAAATAATGCCCTGCCAGGGGTGCAACTGGCGCATGCCGGTCGGAAGGCATCGACGGATCGGCCATGGCTGGGCGGAAAGCCGATCGCTTCGGAGAATGGCGGCTGGCAGTCCGTCGCGCCCAGCGCTGTGCCTTTCGACGCTGGATATCCCGCGCCGCGCGAGATGACGGCGGCGGACATCGAGATGGTCGAGAACCAATTCGTCTCGGCGGCGCGATGGAGCCTCCAGGCCGGATTCCAGGTGGTGGAAATCCACATGGCGCATGGATATCTGCTGCATGAATTTCTCTCGCCGTTGTCGAATCGGCGGCGGGACGAATATGGCGGATCACTGGAAAACCGGATGCGGTTTCCGCTTCGCGTTGCGGGAGCGGTTCGCGAAACGTGGCCGGCGGCGCTGCCGGTTTTCGTAAGGATCTCGGCCACGGACTGGGCGGACGGCGGCTGGGATGCAGAGCAATCGGTGGAATTGTCGCGGGAATTGAAACGGCTTGGCATTGATCTGATCGATTGTTCCAGCGGCGCGCTGGTGCCTTACGCGAAAATTCCGGTGGGGCCGGGGTATCAGGTCCAGTTTGCCGAAAAGATTCGGCGAGAAGCGAACATCGCAACCGGCGCTGTCGGCATGATTACCCAGGCTCGTCAGGCCGACGAAATCATCGCGTCCGGAAAGGCGGATGCGGTTTTGCTGGCCAGGCAGCTTCTGCGCGACCCGTACTGGCCGCTGCATGCGGCGGAAGAACTGGGAGACGATATTCCCTGGCCGCGCCAATACGGACGGGCCAAAGCGCGATAGAATGCAGCGGTAAGAATCCCGCGTCCGCCCGCGACTTCTGGTTTGAGAGCAGGAGCAACAGATGCACATTTGCCACGATTTTGTTGCAGGCGCTTCGTCGTCTCAACTCACCCGCCGGCATTTTCTCGCCGCCGGCGCGACGATGGTGTCCATCGTCACAATGGTCGACGCGGAACCGGCGGCTACGAAGCCGGCGCAGAACTGGCGGAGCCTGTTCGACGGGAAAACGCTGGGCAAATGGCAGGTTTCCGACTTCGCCGGCCATGGCGACCCCACTGTCGAAAATGGAACGCTTCTGCTCCCCTTTGGCGAAATGCTGACCGGCGTGACGTACTCGGGCGATGTGCCGAAGATGAATTATGAGGTCGAGCTCGAGGCGAAGAAGCTCGACGGCGCCGACTTTTTCTGCGGCCTGACATTCCCGGTCAACGAGACGTTCGCATCGTTGATCTGCGGCGGGTGGGGTGGGCCGGTGGTGGGGATTTCCAGCCTCGATGACATGGATGCCGCCCGCAACGAGACGCGCTCGCTGCGCCGCTTCGACAAGGACAAATGGTACACGATCCGGATGCGCGTTCTGCCCGATCGGCTCCAGGCCTGGATCGACAATGAGAAGGTCGTTGACGTGGCGACTACGGGAAAAAAGATTTCCACGCGCGTGGAGGTGGATCCGAGCAAGCCGTTCGGAATTGCTTCGTATCAAACCTCGGCGGCGCTGCGGCATATCCGCATTCGCAACTTAAATGCGGACGAGATTCCGGCGACGAAGCCCGCGAAGTAGATGGTCGACCCGCGGCAGTGCAGCTATGCAGGCCCGAGTTGAGGCGGCAGCGGCGGTGGAATCGAAATAACTTCCGCCGGCGTCCCCGCGATCCAGAGACGCAGGCGGTCGAGATAGAGATACACCACCGGCGTCGTGAAGAGCGTCAGCACCTGGCTGACGATCAACCCCCCGATGATGGCGATGCCAAGGGGTTTGCGCATTTCGGCGCCGGTGCCCGTGCCCAGCGCCAGGGGGAGCGCGCCAAGCAGCGCCGCCATCGTCGTCATGATGATCGGGCGGAAACGCATCAGGCAGGCTTCGAAGATCGCCTCCTTCGGCGACTTGCCTTCCTTTCGCTCGGCCTCGAGCGCGAAGTCGACCATCATGATCGCGTTTTTCTTCACGATGCCGATCAGCAGGATGATCCCGATCAGGCCCATCATATCCAGATTCATGTCGCAGACGCGCAGCGCCAGCAGCGCGCCGACGCCTGCCGAGGGGAGCGTCGAGATGATCGTAATCGGGTGAATGTAACTTTCGTAGAGAATGCCCAGGATGATGTAGACGGTCAGCAACGCCGCCAGGATGAGAATCGGCTGGTTCTTCTTGGCCGCTTCGGAGGCCTGGGCGGTGCCGGCGAAACTGCCATGGATGGAAGCGGGCAGGCCGACCATGTCATGCTCGGCGGCCTGAATTTCCGCGATGGCATCGCCCAGAGAAGCGCCGGGCTGAAGGTTGAAGGAGATGGTGACTGAGGGAAAGAGCCCGCTGTGGGCGACCGCGAGCGACGTGGTTTTCGGTGCATAACTGGCGAACTCGATGAGGGGAACGAGCTTGCCGGTGGTTGATTTCACCTGGATGTTTTTGAGGGCGTCGGGGCCCTGCGAGAATTTCGGATCGACCACCTGCACGACGTGATATTGATTGAGCGCGGTGTAGGTCGTGGAAACCTGGCGCTGGCCGAACGCGTCATAGAGCGTGCTGTCGATGGCAGCCTCGGTAACGCCGAGAGTGGCCGCTTTGGCGCGATTGACGACGATCATCGTGGTGAGCCCCCGGTCCTGCTGATCGCTGATCACGTCGACAATGCCTGGAAGCGTGCGCATCTTTTCGGCGATCTGCTGGGCCCAGAATTTCAGTTCGGGGAGGTTGTCGCCCTGCAGGCTGAACTGGTACTGCGACGCGCTGGCGCGGCCCCCGACGCGAAAATCCTGCACGCTCTGAAAGTTCACCGCCGCTCCGGGTACGCGCCCGCATTCCCTGCGCAGATTTCTGATGACTTCGTCGGCGCTGATTTTCCGCTCTCCGTTGGGGCGAAGGGTGACGAACATGCGGGCGGAGTTCAGGGCGCCGCCAAAGTTGCCGCCGACGAAAACGTCCGCGCCGGTCACATCCTTGTCCGAAATGACCACGTCAGAATATTGCTTCAGCAGACTTCCCATCTGCTTGAAGGAGATATCCTGGTCGGCGGTGATGGTGCCGATCAATCTGCCGGTGTCCTGCTGCGGGAAAAACCCGGTGGGCGCAATCACGTAAAGCCAGATGGTGAGGAAGAAAGTCGAGATCGTCACCAGCAGCGTGATCAGCGGATGGCGCAGCACGCGGCTCAGCGCCCATTCATAGCCCGCCAGGATCCCGTCGAAAATCTTCTCGGTGAATCGATACATCCGCCCGTGCTTTTCCTGGTCCTTCTTCTTCAAGAGCCGCGCGCACATCATGGGCGTGGTGGTCAGCGAGACGATCAGCGAGATCGTGATCGCGACCGTCAGCACCACGGCGAATTCGCGAAACAGCCGGCCCACAACGCCGCCCATCAGCAGGATCGGAATGAAGACGGCAATGAGCGAAACGGTGATGGAAAGGACGGTGAAGCCGATCTCGCGGGCGCCGCGCAATGCCGCCTGCATGGGGCTCATCCCCTCTTCGAGATGGCGGGTGATGTTCTCAATGACGACGATCGCGTCATCCACCACGAAGCCGGTGGAGATGGTCAGCGCCATCAGCGAGAGATTGTCGATGCTGTAATGGCAGAGATACATGACGCCGAACGTTCCGACGAGCGAAACCGGCACGACGATGCCGGGAATGAACGTCGCCCGCCAGTTGCGCAGAAACATGAACACGACGAGAATCACCAGCCCCAGGGAGATGAGCAGCGTCCATTCGACGTCCTGAACGCTGGCGCGGACGGTGGTGGTGCGGTCCATCGCCATGCGCAGTTTCATTCCCGCGGGAATCTCCGCCTGCAGCTGCGGCATGAGGGCGATCACGCGATCAACGGTTTCGATGATATTGGCGCCGGGCTGACGGAAGATGACGAGCATGACGGCGGGGTTGCCGTTATCGAGACCGCCGGTGCGGATGTCTTCCACGCCATCGTAAACGTTGGCCACGTTTCGCAGCGTCACCGAAGTTTGCGTGTTGGTGCGAAAGCTGATGATGAGGTTTTTGTATTCCTCAGCCTTGTGCAACTGATCGCTGGCGGCCAGGGTGTACGTGTGCTGATCATCGGCCAGCGCGCCCTTGGGACGGTTGGCATTTGCGCTGCCCAGCACGGTGCGCACATCCTCGAGGCTTAGTCCGAAGCTGTTGAGCTGAACTGGATTCACCTCCACCCGAACCGCCGGCAGCGCCGATCCCCCCACCGTCACCTGCCCCACGCCTTCCACCTGCGACAATTTCTGCTGAAGAATCGACGAAGCGGCATCGTACATCTGGCCGCGGTCGTAGGTGTTGTTCTCGCTGGTCATCGCGAGAATGCAGATCGGCGCATCGGCGGGATTGACCTTGCGATAAGTCGGATTGCTCGGGAGATTGGTCGGAAGCTGACCGCGGGCGGCGTTGATCGCCGCCTGAACGTCGCGCGCCGCGGCGTCGATATTGCGGCTCAGGTCAAACTGCATCGTCACCGACGTCACGCCCATCGTGCTCGTTGACGTCATCTCCGTGACGCCGGCGATGCGCCCGAACTGCCGCTCCAGCGGAGTCGCCACCGCTGAGGCCATGGTCTCGGGGCTTGCCCCGGGAAGGCTGGCGCCGACGGAAATCGTGGGGAACTCCACCTGTGGCAGCGGGGAAACCGGCAGAAAAAAATACGCCAGCCCCCCCGACAGCGCTATCGCGATCGTCAGCAGCGTCGTCTTTCCAGCACAGTGGGATCCGAAGCTTGGAATTCACGTGACTTGAAGTCGCG
>JADMIO011070294.1_pt1 | contig 34909 bp, 26 predicted proteins | sample 8958161 | NCBI WGS metagenome assembly JADMIO01 (sample SAMN16585339, study PRJNA669376) | soil metagenome | isolation source: Crop rotation soil | place: USA: Cullars Rotation, Alabama | collected 2011
CCCGCCGGAGCACGGTCACCTTCACGGGCAGCTTTCCGCCCTGCGGCACCGTGGGCGCGCTCACTTCCGTGGTGGCGGTACACATCACCGGGTCGGTGACACTCACTACGGCAGAGCGGCCCAGGCGCTGCGGTGTAGGGGTGTTCACGGTAGGACCAGTGATGGCGTCGATCTGCACCTCCCGCACCAGGGGCTTGCCGTCTCGGACGGAATGCGCCAGCATCGTGATGGGCGCGAACGCTCCGGGCACGGCGGCAGCACTGGCATAGAGCACGATCTGGGCGGTCGTCACCCCGGGACCAAAAAGCACAGGCTCCATCGTTACTCCCGCGGGGAGGCCCTTCGCTTCCAGGCGAACCTCCCCGTCGAAGCCGCCGCGCCGCTCTGCGTAGGCCATCCATTCCATGCGCCCGCCCTGCGGCACTTGCTGGTTATCGGGGCTGCGGCTGGAACGATGGTCCGGCACCATCACCACCCGGTAATCGGGCTCGGAAAGGCGTATTTCCAGGCGGTACACAAACTCCGGTCCGCCCCGGTTGGCGCTGTACAGGTCGCGGATTAGCAGACGGTAGGTACCATCTTCGGGGCAGTTCCACTGGATGCGTGAGTCGGTAGTCCGGGGAGCAAAGAAAATGTCGTTACCGGTGGGGATGTTGAAATCTTCGTTCTCGGCTAGCAGTTGCCCCTTGGCGTTGTAGAGGCGCAGTGCACTGTCCATGGGAGAGCCGAGGCGCTGGGCGAACAGCTCGAAGACGATCTGCTGGCCCTTCTTCGCCGTCAGCTCGTAGTAGTCCACGTCGCCTGGCTTGCCGGCCTGGCCGTTCAGCACGCTGGGCCATTCCACGTGGGTTGCCGTTTCCGGAGTGTCGTTGGGCTCTTTCTCCAGAGCTTCGGGCAGGTCGCCCACCATAAACGGTTTGCTGTCGCTGGTGCCGGCCGCGCCCGCCGCCACGTTCAGCGAGATCTGCTCCGTAAACGCATCCGCGGCCCGTCCCCAGTGGCGAATGGAAAGCGGACCCTCCGGGCGCTGCAGGTCCTGGGGCAGGTCAACAGTGGCCGCCAGCATATCCAGCGGTCGGCCCTTAATGGCCGCACCGTTGGGCTTGCCGCCCGGTAGGTTGCGTCCGCCGTACGTGACGTTGACCTTGGTCCCGCGCTGCCCTCCAGCCGGAAATACGTAGTCCAGGTAAGGGACCTGCCCAATGTGGATGCGATACACGCACACGTCGGAGCCCCGGTAGGTAAAGTCCCACACTTTCAGCACGTAATCCCCGGTCTCGGGTACCTGTACGTCCAGGAAGGGGTCCACCCCGTTATAGTCGGTGCTGAATGCGATCGGTTTCCCAGAAGCTGTCGAAAGCTGCAGAGTGCCGTCGAAGATGAACGCCTGCGCGGGCGTCGCGTCGATGCGCATGCCCCAGAAGTCGACGATCAGCCGCTGCCCGGCCACCGCGTGGAAGGTGACGTAGTCGATATCCTCGGCGGGCTGGATAGCCCCGTTCACGATGCACGGCAGAGAAGCGACCGCAGTAGCCTGAGATGCAGCGTTGTTGGGCTCCTTCTCCTGGACCTCCGGCAGGTCGTCCACGGCAAACGTTCGAGCGTTGGTCGCCCCCTTGGGGCCGGTGGCCCGCACGTCGTACAGGCCCACGGGCACGCTCGGCGCGATATCAACTCGAAACTTCAGCCCGTCCAGCTTCTGCGCTCGGATGCCGGGATGGTTGAACCACAACCCGGTTGCCGCCTGCGTCACCGCATCGCCCTGCAGAGCAACCTCCACCGTCTTCCCCTGCTGACCACCGGAAGGGTAGACGGAAGTGATGCCGCTCGTCGACTGCGCCACAGCGGGGTGTGCCGTCAGGAGCAGCAATGCCGGGACTAACCACAGAGAACGACCCAAGTGTCTGAGCGGCGATGAGGCAGTATACATGGGCGGCGCGATCCTCAGGGGCAATCCGTGCCGGACGGGAACATTGGATTGAGCGGCACACGGCTGGAAATAATGGCTGAGGACCACATGGGATCTGGCTGTCCCTCTGTGGCCCTCTGTGCTCTCTGTACCTCTGTGGTGAGGTTCGGATCGCCCGCAGTTACAGAATCTCTTTGATGACTTCGCCGGGAGGGGAGACCTTCAGCGGGCGGTTGGCTTCGTTGTAGAACTCCACTTCGGGGTCGATTCCGAGCAGGGTGTACATCGTGGTAAACAGATCGCCCTGGGTAAGGGGATGGTCCTTCGGGTATTCGCCGCGCGCGTCGCTCTCGCCCAACACCATCCCGCCCTTCACGCCGCCTCCCGCCATCGGTATCGACATCACGTTGGGCCAGTGATCGCGGCCCGCCTGCGGGTTGATGCGCGGCGTGCGACCGAACTCCCCGAACGACATCACCAGCGTGTTCTCCAGCATGCCGCGGTCGGCCAGGTCGCTTAGCAGCGCCGCCCAGGCCTTGTCGAACTTGGGCAGCAGGTTGCTCTTCAGCCCCTCGAAGTTGTTGCTGTGCGTATCCCAGCCCCCGCTGTTCACGGTAACGAAGGTAACGCCGGACTCGATCAGCCGGCGGGCCATCAGGCAGCTCTGGCCCAGGTTGTTCATCCCGTACGTCTCGCGCAGCTTGGCCGGCTCCTGCGAGATATCGAACGCCTTGCGCGCGTCCGCGGAGGTAACCAGCTCGTAGGCCTTCCCCTTAAAGGCGTCCATACCGCGCATCAAGCCGGAGGGGTCCGCTTCGCGTGCGAACGTGTCCAGCTTGCCCAGCAGCGCCTTCCGGTCCACCAGCCGCTGCTCCGTCACCGCGCCGGGCAGCGCCAGGTTCTTCACCTGGAAGTTGGAGTTCGACGGGTCACCGTCTACCGAAAACGGGTTATACGCCACGCCCAGGTACCCGGCGTTGCTGCTCGTGGGGGTGTTCGGAACCGTCACGTAAGCCGGCATTCCGGGGCGGTTGGCGCCGCGCATCTTGGAGACGATGGAGCCATAGCTCGGCATCTCGTTGCGACCACCCAGAATGGGGAAGTAGCCGGTCAGCATCATGTGCGTGGCCTGCTCGTGGCCGGCATTCGGATGCGTGAACGAGCGCAGGATGGTGGTCTTGTCCATCACCTTGGCGCTGTAGGGCATGTGCTCCGCAAACTGCACGCCGTTCACGTTAGTAGGAATGGCGTTGAACGGCCCTTTGAACTCGAGCGGTGCGTTCGGCTTGGGATCCCACATATCCATGTGCGAGGCGCCGCCCGCCTGCCAGATGAGGATGCACGCCGTCTTCTTGGCTTCTTTGCCCTGTGCCGCGGCGGCCGCCCGCATCCGCAGCACATCCGGCAGCGTGAGGCCGAACGCCGTCAACGCGCCGACTTTCAGGAAGTCGCGGCGCGAGGCGCCGTCGCAATACCGGGCGGAACGCCCGCCGAAGTCCACTCGCATAGCAGATCTCCCGTTACCTTTCGAATGCGTGCCGTGCGATGCGCGGCCCAGTACCCCAAAAACGGATCAGTGGTTGAACAAAAACTCGTTGGTATTCAGCAGGGCCCAGAGCACATCTTCCAGTCCCGCCTTGCGATCCTTCTTTGCTGCCAGGTACTCCAGGGCGCTGGCCAGCTCCTTCTCTCGCGGCGGACGGGCCAGCGCGGTGAGGTACAGCTCTTCCACCGCTTCGCTATCCGGCTTCATGGCGGTGGCCAACAGGTTCGCCCGGCCCTTCGCATCTTTCACCTTCACATCGATCTCCGGCGAGTTCATGATGTGAAGCGTCTGGGAGAGATTGCCCTCGGAGGAGCGCTCGCAGGTGCAGGCAGTCTCACGTTTCGGCCGCCCGAAGACATCGAGGAAGTAAGAGGGCACCGTCTCATCCGGGAGCTGGATGGCTCGAGTCCCCGCGGGGAGGCCGCTGTACTTGTCGGAGGTGCCGGTTACCTGGTTCAACGCGTCTAACAGCACCTCGGCGGAGAGCCGGCGGGCGTAGGCGCGCGAGTAGTTCTGCGTGTCTTTAACGTTGTTGCCCTGCGGCTGTGCGGTGAGCTGATACGTGCGGGAGTTCATGATCTGCCGGATTACGTATTTCACATCGAACTTGTGCGCCACGAAATCTTTCGCCAGGGCATCCATCAGCTCGGGGTTCGACGGGGGGTTGGTGAGCCGCATGTCGTCCACGGGCTCCACCAGTCCGCGTCCCAGAAAGTGCTTCCACAGCCGGTTGACCTCCGCGCGGGCCAGGAAGCGGTTGTCGGGCGCCGTCAGCCACTCGGCCAGCTTCTGCCGCGGATCTTCGAATTCGCCCACCTCGTATTCCGGCCCGTCCAGGGCCTTCGGCTTCATGATCTTGCCGCTGACCGGGTTCCGCGTGGAGCCGTTGGAGTTCACGAAGATGCCGGACAGGCCGAAGCCCAGGTCCTTCCGGGCCACCCGGGCGAAGAACGCCGCGAAGCCGTAGTAGTCGTCCTGGCTCCACTTCTCGTACGGGTGGTGGTGACAGTTGGCGCAGTCGATGCGCATTCCCATAAAGAGCTGCGCCGTATCGTTTACCAGGTTGGCGTCGCGGTACCAGTTGGCTGGCGGGTTGCTGCTGCCATCGCCCTGCGCGGTAATCAGCGCCGTCACGAACTGGTCGTACGGCATGTTGCTGTTGACCGCGTCGCGGATCCAGTAGTGGAACGTCCAGCTGCCCACCTTGCGCTCGCCAAACGGAACCTGGTTGCGAAACACGTCCGACCAGCGCTGCGCCCACATTTCGCCGTACTCGGGGCGGTCGAGCAGCGCGTCGATCAGCTTCGCCCGCTTGTCCGTCGCGGTGTCCGCGGCAAACTTCCGCACCTCGTCCGCCGTGGGCAGGGTGCCGATCGCGTCCACATAAGCGCGTCGCACGAACTCGTAGTCGGAGCAAAGGCCGGAGGGCGTAACGTTCAGCTTCTTGAGCTTGGCGTAAATCAGTTCATCAATCGCGTTGCGGGCCGGGAACGCTGGGAACGAGCTGATGCGGTCTTCCATGGGGACGGTGACGAGAGTGGAGGCCACCTGGCCCATGTAGCGAACCATGATCGCCGCATCGCCGGTGTTCTCGCGAGTCACCACCGTTCCGTCCTGCTCCGGGTCGGCCACCTGCTCGTCGTTCGACTTGAACTGCGCTTCGGCCGTTACGTCGCGCCGGGAGCCGTCCGTATAGGTCGCCATCACTACCAGGCGCTGACGATCACCCTTGCGGTGCAAGATCCGCTCCTGCGGCTCTACCGTGATCGAGGCGATCTTTGGGTCCGTGGGGTCACCCACGGGAATGCCCTCCGCCACCCAGCGCCGCAGCAGTGCGTACTCCGGGGAATCCTTCTTGAAGCGGATGCCGCCGCCGTGGGGCACTATGCCGGTGGGCTTCGTCAGCAGCAGGCTTTCGTCCGGATTGGCCAGGCTCAGTCGCCGGCCGCGGCCCTCCTTCACCAGGGCGTCGTAATCGAACACCGGGTCGTAACCGAGGAGGGAGAGCTTGAACCCGTTCTGGCCGGCGGACTTGCCGTGGCAGCCGCCGGTATTGCACCCGGTTTTGGTCAGGATCGGGAGGACCTGGTTCTCAAAGTTGAGGGGATGGGAAACATGCGCGTTCGTCACCGTAAAGGGAGCAACGCTCCGCAGGCCGTCCACCCGTACGACCACTTTCGCCTGTCCGTCTCCGACCGGGGTGACGATGCCGTTCGGGCTTACACGCGCTACTTTCGGGTTGCTAACGGCGTAGACAGCGCGAGTGGAAAGGTCTACCAGGCGGCCATCGGAGAGCTTGCCGGTCACCAGGAGGGTCTGGCGGGCGTCCGGACCGTTCAGAGCCAGCGGAGCCGGCCCAATCTCCACCTGAACGAGGCGCGGCTCGGCAGTCGCTTTGGCAGCGTTAGCGCGGACTACTTTGGCGACAGCCCTCGGCGCGGCACCCGCGGCGAGGGGCACGCCCAGTACGGCGGTCAGGATGGCGGCAGTGGCGACGCGGCTCATACGCAGTTCAGTTCCGCCCACGGCGCGGCTCTCCGGCGAGCAGCGGCCAGACTAGCCCAGCTACGACAGGGCATAGTTTGGGAGTGCTACCGGCACAGGTGGTTTCGGACGATTGCGGTCGGACCGCTGTTGCTCTTTAGTTGCGCCTTAGGTGTTTGGCTTCGAGCGTATGAGTAGGGGATATGGAGAAGGTTGGAAGTAAGGGGGATTCTGAGACAGGTAACCGAACTGAGAAATGACCAGAGAGTGCAACAGTCAGGGAAGCAGGTCTGCTATAGGAACCGCGGCTGTAGGCGCAGCAACGGGAGAGATTGTTCCGTGCTCCGGGATGCGCGTGACGCTTGAGTAGTGCCCGGCAGCCGGATCGGGGTTGCGGTGGACTCCCAGCGCGCGCTCCGAGAGCACAAGCACCCAATACTCGGAAATCCCAGAGCGGGCGTAGAGGCTGGCTTTCCGGCGAAGGTCGTGTGCAATACTACTTTCCGATACCTCCATTACCAGAACCGCCTGGCGAGGATGCCGACCTGTATACTCCCGCCGCCTTCCCCTCACGACAGCAATATCAGGCTCAGGCTCTGACGCCGCCCCTAGGGAAAGCGGCAACTGTACGCGCACCATGAACTCGCTGCCGAAAACTACAGGGAGCAGATCCTGGGCAAGACCGACGGCTGTGGCGTGTGGGCTGTTCTGCGGACTCATGCGCAGAATCTCTCCGTCGATCAACTCAAGGCGCTCTGCAGGATCAAACACGCCCGCTTCCGCGGCCCGGTAGTACTCTTCAACCGTCCACAGGCGCTGTTGCGGCTCTGCCAGGGACATTCTTCGCCCTCCTATGGGTCATACGACTCCACGGCAAGAATACCCCGGACGTGCCAGCGGGTCAACGACAAGCGCGCAGACGTCAGCAGATCCGGGCAGCGCAGGCAGGGAAATGACTGAACCTCCGCGAACCCCGTGCTGTGCGCGTAGGCAGCGGGTTTGCGGTCCGAGTGTGGGAGAGTGAGATGCGAATTCTGATTACGGGGGCGGACCAACCCCTGGGATTGCTGGCGGCGCGGGCGCTGCGCGGAGAGCACCAGCTGCGGCTGGCCGGAAGCGGCGCGCTGGCCCCGGTGGGCTTCGACGACCTCCCGTATTCGCCGTCGGACCTTCGAGAGCCGGAGCAGGCCGAGCGGTTGGTGGAGCGCGTCGACGCCATCCTCCACCTCCAGCCCTACGCCGTCCCCGAAATCACGGACTCAGAGTCCGAGAAGCAAGCGCTGGACGTTGCGTCGCGCGGTACGTTCGTACTGCTCCACGCCGCTCTGAAAGCCGGCGTGCAGCGCGTGGTGATGGCTTCTCGCCTTGAGCTGATGGCCGCCTACCCCGAGAGCCACCTGGTGGACGAAACGTGGAAGGCAATGCCGGATGCCACTGCTGCCAGCCTCTCCCCCTTCCTGGCGGAGCTGACCCTCCGCGAGTTCGTGCGCGCCGAGAGCCTGCTGGGTATTTGCCTGCGTCTGGGTGAGTTAGGAAACGGGCGGGAGGGCACCACGCCGGCAGACGCGGTACGTGCGCTGCAATCCGCACTCACGATGGATGTGGAAGGCCGGAAGTACCGCTGGTGGCTCTATCACATCGGTTCCACGGATCGCTTCCCGCTGGGGACCGCCGCCCACGCGCCGCTCAACTTCGCACGCACCGGCGGATAGGGCTCCGAACCCCACCGCATGTCGGCGAAGACGCGCGGAGGACCGCGAAGACGAACCCGACGGAGACCTCGGGCAGCATAGGATGGGTATAGGAAGGCAGCGGGATGCCAGCAGTTACAGCGGGTAGGGTTGCAATTCTCGGGGCGGGCGGACCCGTGGGGGTGATGGCCACGCGTGCGCTGCAAGACCATTACGCACTCCGAATTACCGACGCTCGTCCGCTGGCGGATATCGCGGCAGCGGGCCGGCCGCAGTCGCCGGGAGCTCCGCTGCCGAAGGTGCTGCCTGCCCCACACGAATGCACCGTAGTAGATGTGACGGACTACTATCAGGTTCTGGAAGCGTCACGCGGAATGGACGCACTGGTCAACGTAACGGTGGTGCGACCGGACCTGCGCCTGGCATTCCTGGTGAACCTGGTGGGGGCCTACAACGTGGCGCGCGCCGCCGTGGAGTGTGGCATCCGCCGCATCGTGCACACGGGCCCGCAGCTCGTTATCAACGGTTTTCCCGGCGACTACCTGCACGAGTGGGATGTGTTCGACGACGTGCCCGAACGTCCGGGCAGCAACCAGTACAGCCTGAGCAAGCACCTGGGCGGCGAAGTGACGCGCGTCTTCGCGGAACGGCACGGCCTGGAGATTGCGGAGTTCGTCTACTGCGCCTTCCGTCCGGCAGATCGTGCGGAAGACCCGGACGGAAGCGGCGTCTTCTGCTTCACCACTGCCTGGGAAGACACGGGTACGCCTTTCCTGCACGCCCTGCGGGCGCCCTCCGAAAGCTTCGAACGCCCGCTGGAGCGCTTCCTGATCACCTCCCGCCTGCCGCATGGCAAGTACGGCCATCTGGGCAAGGCTCAGCGATTGCTGGGTTGGGAGCCGCAGCACGACTTCCGCCGGCTCTGGATGCGGCCTGGCGCGGGGTTGGGGACCTAACCGCAAAGATACGAAGAAGCGCGAAGGGCCGCAAAGAGCGAGGCCAAATGAGCCAGTTCAGCAATTGGAAGACGACGGGGGACGGGGATCAGCTATGCCAGCGGTGACCGAAGGGAAAGTTGCTGTATTCGGAGCCGGGGGACCGGTAGGTGTTGTGGCGGCGCAGCACCTGAAGGATTACTACACGCTGCGACTGACGGACGTGCGCCCCCTGGCGGATATCGCCGCCGGGCCCCCGCAGTCTCCGGGTGCACCGCTGCCGGAGGTGCTTAGCGCTCCGCACGAATGCCGGGTCGTGGACGTAACGGACTACGCGCAGGTTTTGGAAGCGGCGCGCGGCATGGACGCCCTGGTCAACGTCACCGTCGTGCGTCCGCACCCGGTTCTCGCGTTCCACGTCAACCTGATCGGGGCTTACAACGTCGCGAAGGCGGCGGTGGAGTTGGGGATCAAGCGAATCATCCATACGGGGCCCTATCACCAGGCGCTGGGCCACAATGCAGACTACTGGTGGGACTTCGACGTTCCGGACGAGGTTCCGCTCCGCCCGGGAGGCGACCTTTACGCCGCCAGCAAGTTCCTGGGCGGCGAGGTAACCCGCGTCTTTGCGGAGCGCCACGACCTGGAAGTGATCACCTACCTCTACTGCAACTTCATGCCGGGTGATGGGGGAGACCGGCCCAACGGCAGCGGCTGCGGTCCGTTCACCACCAGTTGGGAAGACTGCGGCTCCGCGTTCCTCAACGGCCTGCGTGCACCGGCGCCGCCGCACCCGTACGAGGTGTTCTTCATCTGCGCCAACGTGCCCCACGCAAAGTTCTCACCCCGCAAGGCGAAGCGGCTCCTCGGCTGGGAGCCGCGGCACAACTTCGAGCGGCTCTGGATGCGCGCCGGCAGCGGGTAAAGGACCTCACCGCCAAGCAGCGCAAAGGGCCGCAGACACTCGACCCCGCCACAGAGTGCACCGAGGGTTCGGAGAGTCGCATAGGGAGCCATCCAGAGGCGGACTGGGGCTCGATTGGCGAGCGTGATACCTCTCCGTCGGGACCTGTGGCTCGGCGCGTACCGCAGCCGCGCCTCTCCGGGCCGAAGCCGTCCGGGCATCCAGTCATCCGGAGCCAGGCAATGGCTGCCGAAACCGCCTCAACACAATCTCCTGCATCTCCATAGCGTCTACGCTGTCTCAGTGGAAGTTGCGAGGCACGCGGGAAGAGCGCTCCGTTGCCTCCATTCCCAGGTTTCTACCCCGCAGTCGCGGTTCTGTTGAGGAGAGTGCATGTTCCGCGTGCTCGGTCCCGGCGTGAACCGCAGCTGCCAGGGGTTCTCTCGCCGGGAGCTATTGCAGGTTGGTTCGGTGGGCATGCTCGGGCTTTCGCTTGAGGATGTCTTGGCGGCCCGGGCCGCCGCTGCCGCGCCGCGAGACCGGGAGCTGAACTGCATCTTCCTGTTCCTGTGGGGCGGTCCGCCGCAGCACGAGATGTGGGATCCCAAACCGGACGCGCCCTCCGACGTAGCCGGGCCCGTGAAGCCGATCAGCACCAACGTAAGCGGCATCCAAATCGGCGAGATGCTGCCCCGTATGGCGAAGATCGCAGACAAGTATGTCCTCGTCCGCTCCGCGCACCACGAGGACTCCGTACACGGCAACGGCGCTCACCATAACATGACAGGGATGGCCAAGCAGGCCGCGTTCGAGAACCCTAACATGGGCGCGGTGGTCGATCGATTTCTGGGACCGCGCGGGGCCATGCCGTCCTTCGTCACCATCGGCCCGGTCATGTGCGACATGCCGGTCTTTCCGACAGGGCAAGAAGGCGGGTTCCTCGGCAACTCCTACCAGCCGTTCCGCATCCTCGATCCGCTGGCGCCTGTGGAGAAGCAGCCGTCTCTCGCGCCGCCCCCCGGTATCACGGTGGAGCGAATCTCTCGGCGCGACGCCCTTTATCACCAGATCGACCGCTTTCAGCGGCTGGTGGAGACCGACTCAACCCGCGGCTTCAACCGTGCCTACGAGCGCGCCATTACGCTCACCACGGCACCGAAGACCAAGGAGGCATTCGACCTGGGCAAGGAGCCGCAGTCGGTGCGCGACCGCTACGGAAATGACGGCTTCGGACAAGGATGTCTGCTGGCGCGGCGGTTGGTGGAGGCCGGCACGCGCTTCGTGCAGGTGAACTGGGATGAGCTTCCTAACGTCAACTTCGGCTTCGATAATCACGGGGACAACCACAACCGGCTGAAGATGCAGTTGCCGCGGTTAGACCTGGCTCTTTCTGCCCTACTCGAGGACCTGCACCAGCGCGGCATGCTGGAGCGTACCCTTGTCATCGCCACCGGCGAATTCGGCCGCACGCCCAAGATCAACGAGTCCGCTGGGCGAGATCACTGGCCCTTCGTGTACTCCTACCTCATCGCGGGCGGCGGCATTCCGGGCGGACGCGTAATCGGCGCCAGCGATCCGCAGGGGGGCTATCCGGATACGTTCCCGGTGACGCCCGACATGCGAGCCGCCAGCGTCTTCCGGATGATGGGCCTGGATGTGACCCAGCAGCTCCGCGCCGACAACCTCATCTCAGACGCACGCGGCATTCCCGGTCTCTTCGGCGACGAGTAACGCCGCGGCGAAGGGTCCCGTCACGGCGGGCGGCGGTCCGAGACGAAACCCTCCTGTACCGCGCGCCTATTTGCCGACGTTTAACGAGCCCTGGCCCGGAGCCAACCGGATCTCCACCGGCTGCGACTGCCGGATGATCTCTACCGGCAGGTTGCTGCGAACTCCCACGATCTGAACGGGAAGCACCGCCTGCTGCAGGGCCGCAACCCCAGGCGCGGGTGTGAAGAGACCCTTGATGAGAATGCCCCACAGGGCCACGGTGATTAAGAACAGGAGCGATTTTGTAGTGCGGTCGGGCTGCTGCATGGCTACCTCCGGTCACGGGATGGCAGCCAAGGGTGGCGCCGTGCTATCTATACCCAGCGCTGTGCCGTGTCGCACATGCGGGGCGCTCAGTCCGCAAGCCCCCGGCATGTCGGAAACGGCGGCGCACGCCCGCAGCTAACCCTCCGCCTTACGCCGCTGTTCGAGGTCCGCAATGACCTTTGCGGAGAGGAAGTCGATTGCGCGGGGCAGGAAGCGGTTCAGCCAGATGCCGGCGCCGTAGTAGCGAGGGAGGACGGCCCGCCGCCGCGGACTACGAAGCAACCGCACCACCAGGTTGCCAATGATGGAGGCGGGCGGCATCGGAATACCGTTGGACGCAGTCATCTCGCTCTGCACGAATCCGGGCAGAATGGTGGTGGCGTGCAGCCCCTGCGGCTCAATCTCCCGTCGCAGCGCCTCGGTGAACGCGGCTACGGCGCCCTTCGTGCTGGCGTATACAGTGAGCCCACCGCTGGGGATCTCCGCAGCTACCGACGCGACGGTCAGGATGTGTCCGCTCCGCCGCGCCAGCATGCCCGGAAGTACCGCCTGCACACAGCGCATCACTCCAAGCACATTCACTTCGAACTGCTCCATCAAATGCTCGTCGGATACGTCCACGAAAGGCTCACCGTGACCCACGCCGGCGTTCGCCACCAGCGCATCGATACGCCCAAAGCGCTCGTCGGTGAGTGCCACCATGTCGCGGATAGAGGCCGGACTTCGCATATCGGCACGGATCACCAGAACGTCCTGCGGTCGGTCGATGCGCCGGGCGAGAGCCTGCAGCCGATCCAGCCGGCGAGCAGCCACGGCAATTCGGTGGCCGGCCTTCACACAAGCCTCTGCCGTTGCCTCCCCTAACCCACTGCTGGCCCCCGTAATCAGGACCACCTTCGATTCCCTCTCCGCCATGGATCCCGTCTCCCTATGTTTCCATCACTCACTGCATGAGGGTTATATCGGCCCCTGCCTCCGGTGAACGGCCCCATAGCCGCCGGGTTGCACGCCGCTCATGCTAGCGGTTAATCGAGGGGACCTTCGCCTCGTGCGTGCGCTGCTCACCCGGGGCCCCGACCCGGGTGCGCCCGGCCTCCCAGGCCGCCGTTCTGGCTTGCGGCGAACCATTCTACCATCATCCCACGATCGAACTGCGGTGTGCTCCGACTTCCGATCGACAACCTCAGGGAGGGGTTCCGGCGTTCATGCGGTGAAAGGGCGGAGAGAGCTCGGCGCGACTCGGAAGATTGCATTCCGCAGGTGCCCGGGGTCCGATTCGAGGGTTTTCAATGGCTCGTTCCACCGATGTCCGGCCCGTGGCCGTTTCGCTGTATTACCTGCCCATCCGCATGCGCGTGCCGCTGAAGTTCGGCCCGGAAGTTGTGACTTCGGTTACGTGCGCCCGGGTCAGCGTTACCGTAGCCGATAGCAAGGGGCGCACGGCCACCGGCTGGGGGGAAACACCGCTCAGCGTTACATGGGTCTGGCCCAGTGCCCTGTCGTTCGACAAGCGGCAAGACGCCCTCAAGCGGCTGAGCGGCAGCATCGCCGAGTCGTTCGCCAACTTTTCCGTGGAAGGCCACCCCATTGAGGTGGGAAACGCGTTCCAGCAGGAGGTCCTTCCGGGATTGCTCGACACTGCCAACAGCGCCCGCCCCAACGAGGAGCCGATGCCCTGGCTGGCCGCGCTGGTGTGCTGCTCGGCGTTCGACCTGGCGCTGCACGATGCGTACGGCAAGCTGCACGGTTTGCCGGTGTACCAGACCTACAACTCCGACTTCATGAACCGCAGCCTGGCCTCCTATTTGACACCGGCCAGGGGCAGTGACGTCTCGTTCGTGGGTCGCTATCCGTCGGATTACCTGGCTGCTAACCCACCGGCACAACTTCCCGCCTGGCATCTGGTGGGCGGCGTAGATCCGCTTACGCCATCGGATCTCACGGGCGGTGAGCCGCGGGACGGCTACCCCGTGCTGCTTCCGGACTGGATCCGGCGAGACGGACTGCAGTGCCTCAAGATCAAGCTGCGCGGCACGGACAGCGCCTGGGATTACGAGCGAATCCTCCGCGTGGGGCGGATCGCGGCCGAGCACAACGCCGATTGGCTGTCCCTCGACTTCAACTGTACCGTTAAGGATCCCGCGTACGTCAACGCAATCCTCGACCGGCTGATGGCGGAGCATCCTCGTTTCTACGGCATGGTCCTCTACGTGGAGCAGCCGTTCCCCTACGACCTCGAAGAGAACCGCATCGACGTGCACAGCCTTTCCGCCCGTAAGCCCCTGTTCATGGACGAAAGCGCGCACGACTGGCACCTGATTCGCATGGGCCGCGAGCTTGGCTGGACCGGGGTGGCGCTGAAGACGTGCAAGACGCAGACCGGGGCCCTGCTTTCGCTCTGCTGGGCCAAAGCGCACGGGATGTCGCTGATGGTGCAAGACCTCACCAACCCGATGTTGGCACAGATTCCCCACGTGCTCCTGGCGGCGAATGCCGACACGATCATGGGCGTGGAAACGAATGGAATGCAGTTTTACCCCGAGGCGTCTCTCCCCGAGGCGGCCGTGCATCCCGGTCTCTACGCTCGTCGCAACGGCGCTGTAGACCTGTCCACCATTTCCGGACCCGGTTTCGGATACCACCTGGATGAGATCGAGCGCGAGCTGCCGGAGCCCGCCGCCGGCTTCGGAAACTAGACGCCCACCGAGGAATTGCTATGCAGGCTAAAGAGATTCGCTTTTCCGTGTTCACCAAGCCGTGGAAACAACCGCTGCCGGAGTTGGCGTCTTTTGTCGCCGGACTGGGGTTCGATGGCATTGAGCTGCCGGTGCGGCCGGGCTATCAGGTAGAACCGGAGCACATCGGCCGCGACCTGCCCCGGGCGGCGGCGCTCCTGCGCGAGCACGGACTGGAGATCGCCAGCATCGCCGGCCCCACAGACGAGCCGGCAATTGCCGCATGCGCGGAGAGCGGTGTTCCGGTGATCCGCATCTGCCCGTCGATCCGGAAGGACGAGACGTACCTGGAGGGGGAGGAGCGCCTGCGCCGCGAGTACGATGCGTTGGCGCCGCTGCTGGACCGCTACGGCGTAACGCTGGGTCTGCAGAACCACTGCGGCCGCTTCATTGCTAACGCGATGGGTCTGCGCAGTGTCCTCCGCGGCTACGATCCGCGTCACGTTGCGGCAGTCTGGGACGCGGCCCACAACGCTCTAAACGGGGAAGAGCCGGATCTGGCCCTGGACATCGTGTGGCCGCAGCTCTGCATGGTCAACTTGAAGAACGCCATCTGGCAACAGGTGACCGGACCCGAGGCGGAGGTCGCCCGCTGGAAAGCGTATTGGACTTCCGGCCGGCAGGGCCTCGCATCCTGGCCGCGCGTGGCCGACGAGCTAAAGCGGCGCGGCTACCGGGGCGTACTGTGCCTCACAGCAGAGTACAGCGACGAACACTCGGTAGATCGGCTCATCGCGGAAGACCTCCACTTCGCCAGGTCCCTTTTCGCAGCCGGCTAATTGACACCCCCGCCGACTGACCGAGCATGTTTCGGCCCAGCTCCGACCCGTCGCCGCCGGGGGCGGGAGGCGCCTATCCGCGCGGCGGCTATCGGGGTTCCGGCGTGCATCGCGCAGCACCCTGTTGGTGGAGAGGTGTCAGGGGCACTCGAGCTGCTCTCTCCGCGCAGCCAGCTCCTTCCACACCGCGTCTCCGCGCGGCTTGGGAGACGCGAGGATGAGGACCGCCCGATGCCTGGCGGGAGTGCAATCCCACACCTGGGCTTCCACGTTCAGGGTTATCGATGCTCCGGTTGCAAAGGGATCGTAGGTCTCGATAGTCCCGCGGAACGCGCGCGCCTCGTGTCCGCCGTGCTTCGCCGGTTCCGTGGCAGGCTCCAGGCGGACCCGGAAATGGTCCGGAGCAAAGGCGTACTTCTTGCCGCCCACCGCCGTGCACAGGCCGGAGAAATAACGGGTCAGGTTGCTCTCCAGCCCCTTCCGGCTCGTATCCGGCTCACCTTCCAACCACCAGGCAAAGGCATAGGTCCAGAACGTGTCCGACTTTGGCTGGAAGAAGCCCGGCGCGAACCGTACTTCCTCCAGGCCCCGGTACGGCACCTCCGGCGCAAAGCCCAGCGGAAACGGAATTGTCTCGCTGCGCCAACCGGTAGGCGCCGGCCATTTGAACGGCGGCGCCTCTGCCGCCCGTGCAGAACCGAGAACGAACGTGACCGCCAGGGCGCACAGGGTAGCCACGCGGCGAGGGCAAGCGACCATGCGACTATTCACTCCTCTTCCGTGTACGGGCGGTAGCCACGTACCATCAGACCGCGCTGACCGCCCTTCTTCACTTGCGCTGCCTTCTTCTCCGCGTCGGCGCGCTTATCAGTGGTTGTCGCGCTCACCGTTACGTAATCGTCCGGGCGGCGATAGCGGTTGATGAAGACGGGCCGCGGCTTCTCGGAGAAGTTCTCCTTGGAGCCGTGGATACAGCGGTAGTGGAAGAAGATGGCGTCTCCAGCCTTCCCAGTAACCGGCAGCGCCTTCTCCCAGGGCCAATCGTGCGAGTCCAGGCCGAGGTGTGAAAACGTATCGATGTGCTTCAGTGTGCCGAACCGGTGGGAGCCCGGCACAACATGGAGCGCGCCGTTGTGCAGGTCGGTATCCACCACGTAGTTGAGGGTTGCCACGGGTCCCTCGTAGCGGTGCTCGAAGTACGAGGAATCCTGGTGCAGGTGTTTGGGATGACCACCCACCGGCTCCTTATAGAGACACTGCCCCATGCCGAATAGCTCGATGTTCGGTCCAACAATCGCCTCGACGATGTCGAGAACACTGGGGTCAGTGGCCGTGTGCAAGAAGGCGGCACTGGTCTGGTAGCTGACCGCCAGGACCATGATCTGCTTGTCCCGGGCAAAGCCTGCGGGCGCCGGCAGAAAGAGGGTGCCGTCGGGCGTGCGCCAGCCCTCCGGTATCTTCTCCGCCCGGTCCAGTTGCGAGATCGACTGCTGCGCCGTCGCCTCAATGTCGGCGGACAGTGCCGCCAGGTGTGGTTTCATCAGCCCCCGGACCACCAGGCACCCGTACTCCCGATAGATCGCTGCGGCTCGCGCGGTGTCCACACTCTCGGCAAAGACTTCGATGTCCTGAATCCCCACGTTCGGCAGGGCAGTGATTGTTTCGCTCATCTGCATGGTCCTCACTACTGCTGATGTCAGTCCGGCTCGCGTTTCCCAGGCCTCGCCGGACCCGGTAAGCATGAACCACGTAATACTTCTACGTCTTTATGGGTCGAGATGCCTGTGTGGATTGACGGCCGCCCTTCGATACACGGTAGCATAATCCCGACGGTGGCGAGTGGAGGACGGCGATGGCAAGCAGCGACGAAGAACTGAGTGCGGGCCGGGAGCTGGACGCGCGGGTCCACGAACTGGTGTTCGGCGGTACCGCCTGTGCAGACGGGGAGCTGACGGCGGACCTGCCGTACTACAGCACCGATCTGGTGGCTTCCTTTTCCGTGGCGCGAAAGCTGAAATCCGACGGCTGGGTGGTGGATGCAGATAACTGGGTGGGGGGCGGCGCCAGCATCCGCATCAGAAACCCGGTGGAAGACGAGCTGGCCTTCGTGGGGAAAACCCCCGCCGAAGCCCTCTGCCGCGCGGCCGTGGCTGTGTACCGGTCGCGCACCTGATCGGACAAACCGCAAAGACGAACCCGCACAGACTTTTCGACAGGATGAACAGGATGGGGAGGGATGATCCGAACCAGGAACACGAATTTTCGGCGCTCCGGCGTGCGGTCAGATCCTGAACGGTAGTCGCCTCCAGACATAGGGCGGTTCCCGATCCATTCCTGTACTGTTCAAAACTGGTTCGGGTCCTTGCGTCCCTTTGCGCTTCTTTGCGTCTTTGCGGTGAGGTCCGGTCGGCTGGAAAACTAGACCAGCATGTCGTGCATCACCTCGCCGTCTTCCACGAGCGGAACGGGGCGCTGCTGGCGGTCGAGGATGGTGCTGTGCGGGTCGATGCCCAGCAGGTGGTAGATGGTACAGAGGATGTCCTTGGGGCTGACTGGCCGCTCTTCCGGGTAGCCGCCGGTGGAGTCCGTCTTACCGATGACCACGCCTTCTTTAATGCCCGCCCCCGCGAACAGGTTGCAGTACGCCTCCGACCAGTGACCCCGGCCGCCCCCGCCCTGGATGGGGCTGCCGCCATCTTGCCCGTTGTCGAACCGCGGGGTGCGGCCGTGCTCGCTCATCACGCATACCAGCGTGTCATCCAGCAATCCACGCTGGTCCATGTCCGTCATCAGGGCGTTGAACGCCATGTCGAAGCCCGGACACAGTTCGGTGGTCATCCGGTTGACCAGCTTCACGTGGCAGTCCCAGGCGGAGTTGCCCAGGTTGTACTCGTCCCAGAAGACCGTGGTAACGCGGGATCCGGCTTCTACCAGCCGGCGGGCGGCGAGCGTGGCCTGGCCGAACAGCGTCATGCCGTAGTTCTCGCGCACCTTCATGGACTCCGACTGGATGTTCAGCGCGTTCCGCAGCCGGTGGGAGGTGAGTAGGTTCATCGCCAGCTGCTGGGAGCGGGTCCACGCCTGGACGTCTTCGTTGGAGTCCAGCGAGGCGCGGTGGCTGTCGAACTGCTGGAGGATGCCCTGCCGGCGGTTGAGCCGGTCCAGCGTAATGTCGCGGGCCGAATCTCCGGCCGCGAAAGTGAAGCGGGTTTCCGGAGTGATTCCGCCGTACGGGTTCTCGCGTCCGAGGCCGTAGGGGTCGACACCCGTGGACTTCCCTTCCCAACGAGAAACGACGGGAGCCCAGCTCGTACCCAGCCACTGCGGCTGCGGACCGGGGCGGCCGAAGTGGTGCGGCAGGATGATGTTCTGCGGGATGGTGATGTCCGGACCGCCGGACTTGCGCCGTGCCTGGGTATCCACCAGATCGACCACAGAGCCGAAGTACGGCCAGTGTCGCGGATCCCGGGTGTTGGTCTCCATCTGCAAGTCCGTCTTGCCGGTGCCGGTCAGCGCGAACGCCACGCCGTGAATGGGCCACGGATGGGTGACGGTCCGAACCGTAGCCACGCGGTGCATCCACTTGGCCATGCGCGGCAAATGCTCGGAGATCTCGATTCCGGAATTCGAGGTGCGGATCGGCTTGAACGGGCCACGGATCTCAGCCGGAGCGTTCGGCTTCATGTCCCAAGTGTCGAGCTGCGCGGGCGAGCCGTAAAGGAATAGGATCAGCACGTTCTTGGCTTTGCCGAACGTCTTGCCGCCCTTCGCCGTGGAGGCCTGCGCAGACTGCAGCGCCAGCACGTCTTCCAGCGTCAGCCCGAACAGGGAGAGCGCGCCGGCCTGGATCAGGTCTCGGCGCGAGACCCCATCGCAAAGCTTGCGGTTGTTTCCCAGGACTCGCACCACAGACATGACGTGTCGTCTCCCACTCCGCAGTCACGGCGCCGCTCCGCGCGGCGCACCTCTGACAGAGTATATAGGAACATCCAGGGCCGCGCGAGTTGCAATCAAGTAAAGCCAGTCCTTACGAGCGCCACAACGGACATAGGTAGGCAGCGGAACAGGCAGAACAGCGCCTATCGCAACATCGTACCCGCGCGGTAGAACTGAAGAATGCTATCGGCGCGCCGCCCGGTAGGCGATGTGCTCGGCGTCCTTACCCTCAATCAGAATGGCCTGCACGTGTGCGGCCAATTCCCCGCCGAACAGGGTGACGAGTGCGACAAGCCAGGCCCATACCAGAATGCCGATGACAATCGCCAGGGAGCCGTAGATCAGGTTCCAATCGGAGAAGTGCCGCACGTACGCCGCGAACAACGGCCGAGCGAGCATAAACAGCAGCGTCGCGGCGCAGGCTCCCACCGCACATGCGCGCCAGCTCTGCCGCCCGCGGGGCACTACCCGGTAGATCAGAGTGAAGCTGGCCATGAGCAGTAGTGCGCGTGCCGCGGTGATGAGAAGCTGCGGAAGCTCCGGGTGGCGCGCATCCAGGTCGCCGGCCACCCAGAAGAACCGGAACAGGTAGCCTACCGTGAGCGCCAGTACGAAGAGAAACCCCAACGTTACGGTAAGCACCATCTCGAACACCAGGCGTGCCGGCACGGTGAGCGTTTCTTCCACGTCGAATGCCACGTTCAGTGCGGTGGTCAGTGCCGCAAACACCCGGCTTCCGGTCCAGAGCAGGGTGCCCAGCGAGAACAAGCTGGTAGCACCCCGGGTGTGGTACAGGCCCAGGATGGTGGTGCGGATGAGCCGGCTTCCCTCCGGCAAGAAGTCTCCCGCGAAGGCCGACACCTCGCGGACCGCCCACATCGGCTCCACCAGGTACGAAGCCACGGAAACAGCGGCCAGCAGCAGCGGGAACATGGAGAGTACCGCGTAGTATGAAAGGGCTGCCGCCCACTCCGTACCGTTGGCCAAAAAGAGCCGCTGCGTTGCCAGCACAAACACGGACCCCACCCTCCGCCATGGCTGCGGAGGCGAGGGGCATGGGCTTGTAGAGTCGGGTTGGGGCATCTGTTGACGAGGGACCTGCGGAAGGTACACGCGCCAGTGCGGCCAACCGTGGGGTAAGACTTAGTGAGGCCGGAATGGCCCCGGCACGAGTAGTTGTAACCGACTGGGAGGGCGAGAACACTCGCCCTCCGGCGCAAAGCCGCTAGACGTAGTTGAAGCCGTACCACAACAGCGGTAGGGGAAACGCCTGGCGTGCCAGCAGGGCCATCTCCCGCGGCAGCTCCGGTACCGCCCGGGCCTCTGCCGTATCCCCGCCGAAAACCAGGGCCGTCAGTTCTCCCGGCGTCTCAAGTTGCACCCGGTCTGCCCCCGCCGAAAGCACAGCTCCCTCGCCCTCCGGGTCCAGGCTAAGTCGAGAGCCCACACGCTCATCTAGCAAAGGCCGGATAGCGCGGCAGAACTCGGAAGAGTCGATGATGCCCAGGGTGCCGGGAAAGGTGGCCGTGGAAGCGGTCCAGCCAAATTTCAGCGCCTGTGCCCGCCATTCGCCATCTGAAGCACCCACCACCACTTCCGCCGCCGACGTACCATAGCGCGCCGCCAGGCCCGGCAGCACCGCCGCCAGCACGCTGCGGCTGCCGGCAAACTCGCGGACACGTACCACGGTGCCGCCGTCGGAGCTGCCGGGCGCCGGGCGCTGCACTCCGGCGTAGGCGAGTGCCACTCCTCCGCGCCGAATCGTCAGGAGATCGGCCGGCTGGTTCATCAGCATACCCGCCGACATCAGCTTGCACCAATCCTGTGCCGGGCGAATGAACCTCACCGGCTCCGCCTGGTAAAGCGAAGCAACAACCGGCAAATCGCCGCTCTCGAACGGGACCGCCTCCAACGCGTCCGGCAGCTCCGCGGCCGGGGCCGTGTAGCTGTGGAACGTGCCCACCTGCACGTAGCCCAGGCGATGGTAGAGACCACGGCCCCCGGAAATGAGCATCAGGCTAGCGCCAAGGTCCCGTGCGTGCCGGCGGGCGTCGGCCATCAGCCGGCTGGCAAGGCCGTGGCCGCGGTGTTCCGGATCGGTGGCTACCGCACCCACACTGGCCACCCGCACACGCGCTCCCAGGATGTGCGCGTCGCGGATGGACAGACCTACGTGCGCCACCAGGCGTGTACCGGCCCGAGCCACCCGCAGGTTTTCCACGTTCTCGGCGTCGAACACCAGCGGGTACTGTTGGCCCATGCTCCCGGCGCGGTTAGCGCGAAACACACGATCCGCGAGTTCCACCAGGTCGGTCAGTTCTTCCCGCCGGCAATGCCCCAGTTCATACTCCATCTCCGTTCCCTCCAGCACGAGGTTCCACGCGGGATGCCCTCTCCCTGCTCGCCGGTCTCGAATCGCCGAAGGGATCGCTGGTTCGCTCTCCGAAACGCATTGGCAGCGGCTGCACCGGTTGAGGCAGCCCCCGTCGCGCAGCAACCCTTCGGAGATCAGCGAGGAGCTACCAACACCATGCCTGCGAATAAGATCTTGTGGGAAGAGCACACCTGGCCGGAGCTTCGCGAAGCCGCCAGCGAGAACCGCGTGGTGGTGATCCCCGTCGGCACCATCGAGCAGCACGGACCGCACTTACCGCTGTCTACCGACTGCATCACCTCGCGAGAGATTTCCCGCCTGGTGGTGCAAGCCATTCCGGAAGAAGCCATCCTGATGCCGCAGGTGTATTACTCGTTCAACCTCCACCACATGGATTTCCCCGGCACGGTGGCGGTGGACGGGCACACCATCATCGACTACGTTACGGACATCGGCAAAAGCGTTGCGCATCACGGCTTCCGAAAGATCTTGCTGGTTAACGGCCACGGCAGCAACGTGCCGTTTCTCGATATCGCGGCCCGCAACATCAACAACCACACGGAGTCTGTGGCGGCACTGGTGTCATGGTGGTCGCTGGCCGACCCAGCGCTCTCCGAGATCCGTGAGTCCGAGTATCCCGGGGGGCTTTCACACGGTTGCGAGCTCGAGACCAGCGTGATCCTCCACTTCCGCCCAGACCTGGTGCAGATGGACAAGGCGGAGCGGGACATGGACTACCCCATGAGCAAGTACTTCTTCTGGGACCTGCAAAAGCCCAGCAAGGTCCACTTTCAGGAGTTCTTCAGCCGCAACAGCCGGACCGGCACCAAGGGTGACCCGACGCCAGCCACCGCGGAGAAGGGCCGGCGCGTGGTGGAGTGCGTGGTGGCGAACATGGTGGAGTTGATCCGGGAATACCGCGAACGCCCGCTCCTACCCCGGGTGGACCATCACTAGGATCGGGGCGATGAGCGGTTCCACGGAAGTCATCGAGATCACGTTACACGCCCCGCTGCTGTTCGACCAGAGCATCGGCTATTGGACGGGCGACCCGGACGAGGCAGCTCTATCGCGCGCGCTGGCCACTGTCGATCCGCATCCCGAAGTGGCGCGAACCGTATTCGCCGGCGGGGTAGCGCTCCAAGGCCCCGAGGGGCCCGCCCGGGAACAGGCCCGCCTGCTGCGGGAGGCGGGCCTGGAATGACACACCTGCGTAGTCGGTCAGAGGCCGGCAAGCGCCGAGCATGCCACCGTACGACGCACCTGATCGGCACAGGTTAGCTCGTTGGAGTTGCCACCGGGCTGCCGCTCCTGCGCACGCTGATCTACGGCTTTCCTGGTTATTCCGGTTTTTCGCTCCACGCTCGTTTGCCCTGGCCTTCCACCGGGGTAAGTACCCGGAGCAGGCTCGATTCCCGTGTGCGCCAGATCACATCCGGACGAGCGCGGCTGGGTGAGAGCAATGATTGAGACTGCACCGGCACGCGTGCTGCTGGTAGATGACCGACCGGAAAACCTCCTGGCCCTGGAAACCCTGCTGACGCCCGTGGGCTACCACCTCACCCGGGCAGAAAGCGGCCGGGAAGCGCTCCGGCACGTGCTGCAGAATGACTTCGCCGTCATCCTGTTGGACGTGCAGATGCCGGAGATGGACGGTTTCGAGACAGCCCGCCTCATCCGCGCCCGGGAGCGCTCCCGCCACACGCCCATTGTCTTCCTGACCGCCCACAGCACCTCGGACTCGGAGGTGGCGCGTGCCTACGCCACCGGCGCCGTCGACTACCTGCTCAAGCCGCTGGTCCCGGAGATACTTCGCGCCAAGGTAGCCGCCTTCGTGGAGATGCGGCGGATGATGGACGCCCTTCGCGATGAAGTACTACAGCGCCGGCAGGCGGAGGAGGAGGTTCGGGAGTTGACCCGCTCCCTGGAGCGGCGCGTGGCCGAGCGCACCGCCCAGTTGGCCGCAGCCAAGGCAGAGGTGGAGGAGAACCTCCGGCGCCTCCGCGAGTCCGAGGGCATGCGGGATGATCTCACCTCCATGATCGTTCACGACCTGCGCATTCCGCTCACCTCCGTACTCGCCGGGTTGGAGACGGTAGAGGCAATGGGACCGCTCAGCGACGTCCAGCGTGAGTGTCTCTCCATGGCGATGGATGGCGGACGGACACTCTTGGATATGGTGAACGACCTGCTGGACATCAGCAAGATGGAAGACGGCTCTCTGGGCCTGGAACGCGAGGACCTGGCGCCCGCGGAGGTAGTCGACGCGGCCGTGAAGCAGGTCGCATCGCTGCTGGACGGCAAGCAACTTACGCTCAAGCGCGACCTGGCTTCGAAACTTCCCCACGTACTTGCGGACGGCGATAAGCTGCGCCGCACTCTGGTGAACCTGCTGGGCAATGCCATCCGGTTCACTCCCGCGGGGCGGCGGATCACGGTATCGGTCCACCGCCGGCTTCAGGACCCCGCCCTGCTCTTCGCGGTGCGAGACTCGGGTGAGGGGATCCCCCGACACGCCTTCGACCGAATCTTCGAGAAGTTCGGCCAGGTGGAAACGCGGCGGTCCGACCGGGCTCGGTCGACTGGTCTCGGCCTCACCTTCTGCAAGCTAGCGGTAGAGGCGCACGGCGGCCAAATCTGGGTGGAAAGTGAGTTGGGGAAGGGAAGCACCTTTTACTTCACGATTCCACTGCTCGCCCTGCGGTTAGAGCCGCCCGCCGTCGAGATTCCGCCAGAAGTGGGGCCCGGAGACGAAGATGACCCCGCCGGTCTGGCGTGCGTGCCTGAACTGGCGCTGCGCGAGGCAGCTTAGATCGGATCCTGGCACCCCCTGGAAAAACGGTACGGTCCTTTTGGTAGATTGCATCTCAAACTTTTGGAGGAACCTGGAATGATGTAATTGATGGTCGCTCTACCCACACCGTTCGAATTCCAGAGGCCCAGCAGCTCTCGCTGGATCCAGATAATCGCTCCCTTGGCGATTACCGCCGTTGCGACTACCGCGCTTCTGGTTTCGGTAGACTTTTCCGACCCCCTTAGTGTCTTGCGTGCTTGCCTCGCGGTGGCCTTGCTGTTCGCGGTCTTTGCCCGGCAGGCCAATCTCATCATCAACCTCAATCGCGTGGCCAACGACCGGATACGGCAGTTGTGCGTGATGGGCGACGTCATCACCACGCTGAGCGAGTCTCCGGACGTGGAAAGCACGCTGAAGGTGGCCTTGGAGCGGATCATCCCGGGTCTGCACGCAGACGCGGCCGCGGTATGGCTTCCCAGCGAGCACGATCCGAAGCGGCTCATCCTGGTAGAGCAGGTAGGCTTACCCGTCCCCGAGATCGGTACCGACCTCCTCGAGGTGGTGTCGGAGACCATGCGTGCCTGGGACGGCGGCGCGCGGCGGCACCGCCATTGGCTGGCCGGGCAGCCCAAAACGCACGGCGCCGCGCACTGCATGACGGTAAAACTGGGGCGGCGAGCCGAAGACCTGGGGTTTCTAACCGTGGTCCGCTGGGCCAGCCCCTTCGACGAGCCGGATGGCGGCGTCCTCACCACCATTGGCTGCGACATCGCGGGCACGCTGCGCAGCCTGCGGTTGATTCTGCAGATCCAGAAGCTGGCAGATTGCGATCCGCTGACGGAGCTGTACAACCACCGGTACGTGCACGAGTACCTCGCACAGGCCGGCGAGCGTCACGTGCGGGAGGAGAAGCCGCTCAGCGTGTTGATGCTGGACCTGGACAATTTCAAATTGTTCAACGACACCTACGGCCATCCTGCCGGTGACGCCCTGCTGCGCCGCGCCGCGAACATCCTGCGTGGGTTCTTCCGGGAATCCGACGTGGTAGCGCGCTACGGCGGCGACGAATTCATTGCAATTCTACCGGAAACCAGCCTGGAGCAAGCCCTGGCCTGTGCCCGAAGACTTCAGGCGCGCTTCAGCGACGAGCACTACACGCCGGAGGGATCGCTCCGGGTCCCCATTTACATTTCTTGCGGAGTAGCCAGCTATCCCGGACACACGGGTGATCCCACGCTGCTGGTGGGCATAGCGGACGAGAACCTGTACGCCGCCAAAGCCCGCGGCACGGCCGGTGTTTCCGCTGGCGGCGCGCAGACCCCGGAACCCACGTTGGATGAGAAGGGCGGGTTCGAGCTGTTACGCGCGCTCGTGGTTGCGGTGGATAACAAGGACCGCTACACGCGCGCCCACAGCGACCAGGTCACCTTTCTCGCACTGCAGATTGCGGAAACTCTCGGCCTGGACGCCGAGGCACAGCGATCCCTGCATCTGTGCGGCCTCGTCCACGATCTTGGGAAAATCGGCGTGCCGGACCGGATCCTCAGCAAGCCGGGTCCGCTAACGCCAGACGAGTTGGCTGTGATGAACCAGCACCCCGTTATCGGTGCCCTGATCGTAGGGGCACTGCCGGGAATGGAAGAGGTGGTTCAGGGCGTGCGCCACCACCACGAGCGGTACGACGGGAGCGGCTATCCGGATGGCTTGGCGGGCACCGGGATCCCGCGCATCGCTCGCATCCTGGCGGTCGCCGACGTCTACTCCGCTATGACCACCCACCGGCCGTATCGGAAAGCTCTTCCTTCGGAGGCCGCGCTCGGCATCATCGAACGCGGCCAGGGCACCCTCTTCGATCCGGAGATCGCGCGTGCCTTCGTGGAGGTGCAGCGCCGGTCCGAGACCGACGCCGCTTGAAGTGCTGCGCTCCATCGTGGGCGATAGAAGCGTGGCAGCCAGGTACCGACGCGCTGCTGCTCGCTAACGTCTGTTTCGAAAGCAGCGATGTTGCCAGCGCTTCTCGCGTCAGGAACGGCCGCTCGTATCGCTGTACTCCGAAGAGTACGACGCGCACGACCACCCTGCTTTCCGCAGCTCGCCGTAAGCCGCGGTGCGGCCCCGCACCCGACGATCCGGTCTACCGGGGGCGAGACTGCCCGCGAGAAGCGTCGTCCATCTACCTGACTCCGGAAGCGGCAGCCTGCCTATCACGTTCCACGTCCCCGAACCAGTGGTCCAGTTCGGCTTCCATTTTGCGAACTCGTTCCGGCTCCGCCGCCGCCAGGTCTCGCTGCTCCCACGGGTCAACCGCAACCTGAAACAGCAGCGGGGGTGGGGGATCGGGCACGCTCCGCGTAGGCTCCGGGTCCCGGCAGATCTCGGTGATGCCGTCTGGCTGGTACTTGAGACGGCGGTCCCACTCACTGTCTTCTGCCGTGATCCGCATGGCCTCCGGTATAGCGGGACGGATGAGCTTCCAGGGTCCGTCACGCATGGCCGCGTTGCACGTGCCCACCGGTGTGTACCGGTTCCACTGCCAGAACCGCTGCGGGTCCACCTGGCCGCTCTCCCCGCGCAGTAGCGGCAGTGCGTTCCGCCCATCCAGCGGCAGCGGAGCCTCGTCGCCGATGCCGGCTGCCGAAAGCAGGGTGGGAAGCCAGTCGGTGAAGTGCACCATCCCGCCGCACTCAGTGCCGCCCGGGAGTCCGCCGGGCCAGCGGACGAGGGCGGGAACGCGAATGCCGCCCTCGTACACGCTGCCTTTGCAGCCGTTGAACTGGCCGTTGTAGCGCGTGGTCTTCAACTCCCCCTCGCCGCCGAACTGCGGACCGTTGTCGCTGGTAAAGAGCACCAACGTGTTTTCGCGCAGGCCCTCCGCGTCCAGCGTCTCCAGCAGGCGGGCGATGCCCCGGTCCATCCGCGCATTCATACCGTAGATACGCGAGACACCCTCCGTGAACAGGCCCGTCTCCCGGAACGGCGCGATCTCGGATTCCGGCGCCTGGAGGGGGAAGTGCGGCGCGTTGTAGGCCACGTGCAGGAATAACGGCTCCGAATTGTGCCTCCGGACGAAGCCCACTGCCTCTTCCGTAATGACGTCGGTGAGGTATCGCCCGTCAGCGCGCCGCGTGACGCCGTTGTAGTCCAGGCGCCAGTCCCAGTAGTCTTGCCAGCCGCCCCGGAAGCCGGCAAACTCCCGGAAGCCGCGCGCGTTGGGGTGGAACCGCGGGTCTAACGCGCCCAGGTGCCACTTTCCAAAGAGGCCGGTAGCGTAACCTACTGCCTGTAGCCGGTCCGCCAGCGTGCACTCCCGCAGGCCCAGCCGGTCGAGGCCCCTTCCTTCTAGCGTATCGATGGCGCCCGTGCGGTGGGGGTAGCGACCGGTTAGCAGCCCCGCCCGCGCGGGCGCGCAGACAGCGGAAGCGGAGTAGTGCTGTGTCAGTCGCATCCCCTCCGCTGCCAGGGAATCGAGGGCCGGGGTGCGGACCGCGTCGTGACCGAAAGCACCCAGGTCGCCATAACCCAGATCATCGGCCAGAATTAGAATGATGTTGGGAGGAGTGCTCACGGTACGTCCTCGTGGCATAGAGGCGGGACCTGCCGCTTACCCTTCATCCGCCGCGGTGCGAAATGCCTCCTGTCTTCCGGGTCTCGGCCGGCGGAGCAGACAGAACAGACGGAAACGCGATGGCCCCACCGAACATCCTGCTGTTCCTCACCGACGACCACGGCGCGTGGGCGACCGGTTGCTACGGCAACCGCGAGGTCCGGTCCCCGGTTCTCGATCGGCTGTCGCGCGAAGGCGTCCGCTTCCAGAATGCCTTCACTCCCAGCCCGGTTTGCTCGCCGGCCCGCGCCTGTCTCTTGACCGGTCGCACCCCTTCCCAGGTGGGCATCCACGATTGGATCGAGGAGCGACTCCCCGAGTATGGACAGCCCGACTGGCTGGCGGACGAAATCACCTTACCCGAGCTGCTCTCTGGAGCCGGCTACTACTGCGGACTAAGTGGAAAGTGGCACCTGGGCCGTTCCCACGAAACACCGCGCGGGTTCGACTGGTGCTTCGGCCTGCCCGGTTGGCAGGGCACGCACCGCGGTGAATACGCCTACCACCTGAACGGTGCCCGGCTCACACTCACCGGAAACAAGACGGCGCTCATAACGGACCACGCTCTCCGGTTCCTGGATGCCGCGCCCCCAGCCTCTCCGTTCTTTCTCAACGTCGCCTATATCTCCACCCACTCACCCTATTCCGGGCAGGAGCCGGAGCTGGAAGCGCTCTACGACGACGCGACATTCTGCGATATCCCTCCATACGTGCCGCACCCCTGGCACAAGAACGAGGGTGCGCCGCCCGGTGAAATGGCGGCCGAGGAGTGCCGGAAGCGGTACCGCAGCTATTACGCGGCAGTGACCGACATCGACCGCAGCGTGGGCAGGATTCTGGCGCACCTGGAGCAGCAGGGCCGCCTGGACCAGACACTGGTGGTCTACACCTCCGATCATGGCTGCGCCTTAGGGCACCACGGCTTCTGGGGCAAGGGCAACAGCACGCGCCCCCTGAACATGTACGAAACCAGCCTGCGTGTTCCCCTGCTGATGCGCTGGCCCGTAGCTCTCCCACGCGACCAGTCAGTTCCCCAGTACGTGGACCACTACGACACATTCCAGGCGCTCGCGGAGTGGTCAGGCATTAGGCAGGCGCTCGATTCGGCGCGACGCTATCCGGGTCGGAGCCTGGTCCCCCTCACGCGTGCGGGCAATGCGCCGTGGAATGACACCCGCTACGGCGAGTATGGCGACCTGCGAATGATCCGCACGCCGCGCTGGAAGCTCGTGCGCCGCTATCCGGACGGCCCGGATGATCTCTTCGACCTGCAGCAAGATCCCGGCGAGACAACCAACCTGGCAACGCACCCGGCCCACTCCGACCGGCGCGCGGCACTGCTGGCCGAACTGGAAGGCTTCTACGCCGTGCACGCACGACCGGAACGGAGCGGCCTCCGCGTGAGAGAGCTGCGCGGCCATAACTCCACGCACGAAGCCTGGCGCGACGGCCGCCGCGAGCAAAACCTCGGGCAACCGCCCGGCGGCGGATGATGGGGGAGGCCAGCAACTTCCCGGGCAACCGGTTTCGGCAGCGCGGACAAAAGACAATTCAAACGCGAGCTCCGCGCTCTCCGTACCCTTTGCGTTGAATTCGGAACAGCGGTTATGACTTTCATCCCGTTAGGAACGCTCGCGCCCGGTACTGCAGCAAAGGCGCCGTCGGCATTCCACGTGATGCTGAAGCCCACGGGTGCCATCTGTAACCTGGACTGCACCTACTGCTTCTACCTCGACAAGGAACAGCTCTATCCCGGCGACACTCGCTTTCGGATGACCGAGGAAGTACTCGAGTCGTTCACGCGCCAGTATCTGGAGGCCCAGCGGGTTCCGGAAGTAACGTTTGCATTCCAGGGCGGCGAGCCGACGTTGATGGGCCTCGACTTTTACCGCAAGGCCGTAGAGCTGCAGCAGAAGTTTCGCAAGCCCGGCACGCGGGTGATCAACGCTCTCCAGACAAACGGCGTGTTGCTGGACGAAGATTGGGCGCGGTTCCTGAAGCAGCACCGCTTCCTGGTAGGCCTGAGCCTCGACGGTCCGGAGCACCTGCACGACGCTTTCCGCGTGGACAAAGGGGGAAATGCCACGTGGCCCCGCGTAATGCGCGCACTTGGCCTGCTCAAGGCGCATGGGGTGGACTGGAACCTCCTCTGCGTGGTCAACCGGCGCAATGGCGATTATCCCACGGAGCTATACCGCTTCTTCCGGGAACACGGCGCGGAATTCTTGCAGTTCATCCCCGCCGTGGAACGCCCGCCGGAGGGGGGTGTTTCCGACTGGTCGGTTGGACCCGAGCAGTGGGGTGACTTCCTCTCGCGCGTCTTCGACCTCTGGGTTCGGCACGACGTCGGCCGCGTCTATGTGCAGCACTTCGACGTGGCACTGCAGGCGTGGCTGGGACTGGAGCCGGGCTTGTGCGTCCACGCGGAGACGTGCGGCAACTGCCTGGCGATGGAGCACAATGGCGATCTGTTCTCCTGCGACCATTACGTGTCTCCCCAGCACTATCTGGGGAACGTTACGCAGGCGTCGGTGGCCGGCCTGGTAGGTTCGCCTTTCCAGCGCAAGTTCGGCACCGGCAAGCGGGATACGCTGACGCGCCAGTGCCGCGAGTGCCCGGTCCGTTTCGCCTGCAACGGCGGCTGTCCGAAAGACCGCTTCTCCACGGCGCTGGACGGCGAGCCTGGCCACAACTACCTGTGCGCCGGCTACGAGCGCTTCTTCAAGCACATCGACGGTCCGATGCAGACCATGGCAGACCTCTACCGGCGCGGGCGCCCACCCGCGGCGATCATGGAGCAATACGCCGCGGCCGCCCGGCGTCGCGCCGGCCGCAACGATCCCTGCCCGTGCGGCAGCGGACAGAAGCACAAGCGCTGCTGCGCGGGACGTGCCGGAGCGTAGCTCCGCATTGGCCTCAGTCACGGGAAAGTACCCCTTCGATGACCGAACTTGATGCGCGGTTTCGCCCCGAACTGGAAGCGGTCCGCCGGGACCTCGACCCCGAGAGTCTCACTCCGGCTAAACTGGATTCCCTATCCCGCACCTGGGAGCCGCGCGCCCGCCCCAGCGGCAAGGACTGGAACGAGGAGTTTGCAGTCACCCGGCCCGATGGTTCCAGCACCGGCGTATGGGGGGCCCGCTGGCTGTTCCACCTGCTGGGCATTCCGCACCGGGCGGTAGATATTGGCCTGACCACGCCTGCCGGTCTGGTGCTGCTACAGCGCCGGTCGCACCTGAAAGCGGACAACCCCGACCTCTGGGACCTAGCGGTAACCGGCCACGTCTCTCGCGCGGGGGGAGAGCACGCCGAAACCGGCTACCGCGCCGCCGCCCTCCGGGAGCTGGAAGAAGAGCTGGGCCTCGGTCCCCTGTTGGAGCGCCGCCGCAAAGAGATGGCCGGCACAGCCGCCGGCGTGGACTGCCTGTTGGTAGGGGATGGCCTGATAGAGATCGGCTCGCCGCGCGCCGACCCGCCCGACCCCGACCCCCGCTGGTGGCACCTCAACGTGGAGGTCCGCCAGCTCTTCGGCGGCGTCCTCTCGGCCGAGGCCCTCGCCCATCTGTACCTGCAGGAGGAGGAGGTCTCCGGCGTCTTCCTCTGCTCCCGAGCGGAAGCCCGCCGGCTGCAGGCGCTTGAGGAGTCTGCCCGCCGGGAGCCGGGCTCCCCTCCGCTCCTCTTCGCCGGCGGCGGCTTCCGCTCGTTCGGGCTGTTCCTGGACTGGCTGGACGCGACAGGCGCCCGGCTGCCCTAGGCGGCGGTTTTCTCCGCGCGGGGGATGGTGCACCCGGGAACCGGTATGCTATAATCCCCGCGCGATGGCTGGTTCCTGGGAACCGCGGTCGCAAATGAGCCGGTAGCTCAGTCGGTAGAGCATTTCCCTTTTAAGGAAGTGGTCCTGGGTTCGAGTCCCAGCCGGCTCATACAAGCTATAACCCACTACACGGTGACGCACAGAAGCCGCGTTCCTTGCTCCCTTTCGAACTGAAAGTCAGCAAGGAACGCGGCTTCAACATCACCTCCCAAGCCGAAAGCGGCGGCAGCCCCGTACCCGAGACCCCCGCTCTTCGCCTCCAGCGATTCCGCTCCTCCGCGCGGTTGAAACGTGGCTCTCAGACTTGAAAACGCAGGGCGTGTCTGCGACCTCCATCACGGGTCGCAAAGGCAGCGTCTCCCGCGTCGTCTGGTGGCATGCGCACGAGCGAAACGGGGAGCCTCGCTATCTGGCCTACCCGTTTGGCCGTCTGAGCGGCGAGTGTATCCGGCTGGTTGGCGGCGAGGGGAGGGAGCGGCGCGGTGACTCGGTCCGCGTGGGCGAGGGCGACTGCTCGGCGCTTGTCTCGCCCCAACGCCCTACGGCGGGTTGATCCGCAGCAATGGCAGCTTCGCCTGTAACCTGCGCCTTCCGGCGTAGGTGACCTGCGTGCCCTCCACTCGCAGCACCCGAAGCTCCGTAAGGGCTTCCAGTTTTTTCAGACCGGCGTCGGTGATCCGGGTCCCGCTCAAAGTCAGGTCGTTCAGCCGTTTCATCCCCCCGAGGTGGGCCAGTGCGGCATCGGTAACCCCGGTGTGGGCGAGCACCAGGAACCGCAGACTCTTCAGCGCCGCCGCCCGGGCAAATCCCTCGTCCGTCAACTTGCTCCCCCCGAGCGCCAGCACGGTCAGGCGGGGAGCGCTGGTTAGCTGGACGAGCCCGTGCCCCCGTACCTGCGAGCCGGTGAGACTTACGGACCGCAATTCACGCAGCCCACGCAGGTGTGCCAGGCCCGCGTCGCTCACCCGCGGCGAGTCCAGCGACACGGCCTCCAGGCTCGGAAAGGCGGTCAGAACCGACAGGTCCGCATCTGTGACGGAGGTGCGGCTGAGGTTTACTTCCACCACCGGCTTCTCGAGGCGAGACGGGTCCACTCGCACAGACCCCTGCAGCGCTCTCACGGTCGCCGCCGCTTCCTCCTGTCTCTTGTCCAGCGAGTGGGTTTCCGGTGGTGCGGGCGTGGAATTGAGGAGGAACGCCCAATAGCTTCCCAGCCCCACCACCAGGATCGCACAAGTGGCGAAGACCGCGTTCCTTACCGCCCGGGTCTGCTCTCGACGGGATAGCACCCAACCCGCCGCACCCCCCACACATGCCCCGGGCACGGCGAGAAACGCCTCCAGAAGGCCGGTGAGGTTCCCGAACCGGTGCATGAGCATGTCGAGGAGGAGCAGTCCCCAGAACACTACGGCTCCACCCACCGCCGCGGAGATCACTACGATCGGCAGACTGCTGGCCACCCGCGGCCGGGTTTGGGAGCAGGGTTCGGTCCGGCTGCGGGCTATCACAGCCGCCGCTATGACGCTGGGGAGGACGCACTCGACGAGCAACCCGCCGCCCAGCCTCACCCCGAACAGGCGCGACACGGCCACACTCGCGAGAAGTCCGAAAACAAGACCAAGTGCGAACGTTCCCGGCACGTGTCTGCGGTGCCGCATTGAAACGCGTGCCGCCGCGAGATGAGCCACGCCCAACAGCGCCGGCACCAGGCCCACCGCGGGGAGCCGTAAGAGCGACGTGATCAGCAGCATCGCCACCGTGTCTCTGCTTGGCGACCTTACTACGGACCATCCAATGGCAAGTAGGAAATGAGTTCCCACCCATACCAGCCAGTACTGCAACAGCAAACCGGCTTCATCCGGCCGACGGACCGCAGCGGAGTCTGGCGTTCGTTTACCTTCGCGCATCAAGCCTGGTTGCATGCTTCAACTCCGCCTCATGTGCCCTGTATTGCGGCACGAGCGAGCACTCGGACCGCGGTCTGAGACTCGTCTCCCGTTTCATCGTCCCAGTTGTCCGTCTCCCAATCGTGAAGAGTGCGTGAATAATTCACCGAAGTCGGGCGGTGGGGATGAGGGTGCCTGGTCCGGCCAAGGAGGTGCGGGCCTGGCTGGGCACGAAATCTAGGGCACGTTCATGATCGAATGAACCAGGAATTGGGTGCCGCCCGCGAATGCCAGCAACGTGCCGGATCGAACTGCTGGGTGGTCTCCGCGTCCTTCGCGGCGGGGAGGTGGTCACTCACTTCGACACGCGCAGAGCGGCCGTTCTCCTGGCCTTTCTGGCACTTCGGCCCGGCCGCGCCCAATCCCGGGAGATGCTGGCGGAGCTCCTCTGGCCGGATGAAGACCCCGCGGCCACCCGTCCGCGCCTGCGGCAGACTCTTTCCACCGTGCGGCATCTGCTGGAGCCCGGCGGCAGTCCCAGCCCCATCGAAGGCGACCATTCCCAGGTCCAGCTACTCCCCTCCGCGGTGCGCACGGACGTAGCGCAGTTCAACGGATGTCTGCAAGCGGCGTCAAGTACAGCGGAGCACGTGGAGCGGGCCCGGTCCCTTTCCGAGGCGGTGGCTCTGTACCGTGGAGAACTGTTACCCGGCTTCTACGATGACTGGGTGCTGACCGAGCGCGCGCGGCTGCACGAGGCGTACCTGCAGGCGCTGTTGGATCTGGCGGCGGCGAAAGCCGGGGCGGGCGACGCGGCCGGTGGGCTGGAACTGGCACAGCACGCCGTCCGCACCGATCCTTTGCGGGAAGACGCGCATCGCTGCTTGCTGCGTTTGTACTCGGCGGCCGGGCGGGTGCCGGACATGCTGCGGCATTACCGCGATCTCACGCGCCTGCTGCGAGAGGAGGTGGGCGCCTCGCCCTCCGCCGCCACGCAGGCCCTGTACGAGGAACTACGGCAGAGCGCCACCACCGGGGCTTCCGAGGGCGCGCAAGCCCGCCCGCCTGAAGCGCGCGTTTCCGCGGACCCGTCTCCTGCCGGTTGCAAGGCACCTCTCGAACCGGTGGGCGGAGGAGTGGTCCTCACTTCGCCGTTCTACATCACGCGGCCGGCGGACGCGGAGCTGTGCGCGGCGATCCGGCAGCGCGACAGCATTGTCTTGGTGAAAGGACCTCGTCAGGTCGGCAAGACGTCCCTGCTCGCCCGGGGGCTGCACTCCGCTCGGCAGTCGGGCATCCGCGTAGTACTCACCGACTTTCAGAAGCTGACGGCTGCGCAGCTCGGATCGACGGACCAGCTATTCCGCACCCTCGCGGAGATGCTGGCCGAACAGTTGGAGCTAGAAACGCCCGTCGAGAGCGTGTGGCAGGAGCAGCGGGGCTGGAACGTCAACTTCGAGCGGTTTTTGCGGCGGGTGGTG
>JADMIO011096002.1_pt1 | contig 34899 bp, 30 predicted proteins | sample 8958161 | NCBI WGS metagenome assembly JADMIO01 (sample SAMN16585339, study PRJNA669376) | soil metagenome | isolation source: Crop rotation soil | place: USA: Cullars Rotation, Alabama | collected 2011
AATACCGCTATATTCTTCCTCGTAGCAACGATCAATTGCCTTGATCCCATAGATGTTAGGCTCATCGTATTAAGATGGAATGACGGAGGTATTACAGGATTGTTAATTTTGCAGGCTGATTCAAACACTTCGAGCCAGTGCTTCGCAGACTACGGGAGAATTCACTGAGCATGCTGGAACTTATTGGTAGCCAGTGCCTAAGCTGATCGGTGCTTGCGGTATTGCAAGTGGATTTAGAGCTAACAGTGTCTATTGTTTTAGGGTTGGGGCTGCTTGCGGGAGGACTTAGATCCTGAGGAGGGTTTCGAGGTTCCCGGTATGTTCTCATTGCGGAGCCTTTCGAGTTCGGCTTGGAGTTTCTCGATCGTACTGGCTTGTTCTTTCTGTTGAGAACGTAGATCGAGATTGGCGTTGGAGAGTTCGCGGATTTGCAGCCGAAGATCATTGATGGACTCTGTCGTGACTGTTGCCGAGGTGTCGCCTTGTATCACCGGTTGTGCCGCTGCGGGTGGCGCAATCTGGGGACGAGATGAGCCCGCTGCCGGTTGAGGGGATCTTTGTACTGCTAGGATCTCTGTCGGGTTGAGCGAGATGTGAACCTTTTCAAACGCAGTCCAGTGCGGTTCCTTCTCTTCAGGAACAGAGGCAGCCTGTGCTGGGCCGGTCACCCATAGTTTCATGCCTTTCGTGTCACGCGGATCTCGCGTCTCGCCCCCTCCTGGGTCTGCTTGCAGAAATGCGGAATGGTCCGTGAGTATCACGTGCAAGTACTCATCGCGAAAAAACAGGCTCCCAGAAATGCTGTCATTCTCATAGGGTGCATCTGTATTTTTGACGACAAAGAAGATCCGTTCGCGTGGGGTTGCTTCCCGGAATGCTGCAACGAGCGGCTCAGCCAACTCGACGAGTTCAGTCTCTGTGAACACCGGCTTCGGCTGTGGATTGCTGAACAACCCGATCACAATCCCGCTCCATCCCGATACTTCCAGCGACCCGAGGAGTGAGCGAATGTCTCGCGGGGTAAGATTTGCGGGATGCCTGTTTTTCACGGGGGGTGCGCTATGTTCGTTCGTTGACAAATCGGTCACTATGCCGACTTGAATACCTGATGCCTGATACAGAACGCGCTGCTGGCTGGTTGCTCCGCAGGCTGGCAGTACCAGCAGAGGCAAGAGGCCGAACAAGAGACCGGCCATAGTACTCGTGCTCTGTGCCATGCCTGTCCGCCTCGTAAGCCATGAGGCGGCACGAGAATGGGACTTATCGGAGGATCGTCGCATACTTTCCTGCCTTATGAATCCGGAGGATGAAATGGGCCATGAGCTGCATTTCAATGCCTCGAGAATGGGATCCTATTTGCATGCAAATAGGATGGCCCAGAGCTTTTCCCGGGACACCTGCCCATCCCTGGATATCTGTCCCATCCAGGCGCGATCGACAGCTTGATCGATTCGCGGAACTTCTCCTTCACGAGAGATGCGGTATCCGGCAGGACACTTTTCCCCAAGCAGGCGAAGCGCATCCCTTCGCTCTGATGAGGTCAGCACATCTTGCTCCTCAATGTATGGGTAGAGAATTGTTCCGCCTGTTGCTGTTTCATTGACGATTCGAACGTTCGATGCGCAGCTCGCAAGAGCGATCGAGAACATAAGTACGACCAGAATGCTATCCTTTCGCGGACAATATTCTTGTTTCATACGAGGAAACGGTGAGAGGTGCTGTCCTTCTGCATGCGCAAAGGGAGGTAACACATTATAATCAACCCTGAGGTATTGTGCCACCTCCCTATCGTCCGTCTTTTCTTTCGACTAAGTACGTACGAATGCCCGCTATTGGTATCGGACCTGAAATTGGGCTAGAAAGACATTCTGTGCGAAGGCGTCGGTGTTGGGGACTGTCGTGCCTGGTCCACTCCCCTGGTGATGGCGAAACTCATAGTTGATCGAGATCTTACTTTGAATCTTGGGCGGAAGATTCTCGAAGTAGTAATTGAATCCCACAATGGTGCGCGTATACATATCATTGCTCATTGTGGTGCTGGGATCGAATTGTTCATACATCACAACCGGCTCATAGTTCTGAAGGGGTCCGTCCGAAATAAAATACTTTCCGAGAAGATACCATGTCCGCCGTTGGACACCCGGAGATCCGTTTCCCCCGCACTGGACCACGTTCAAGCAAGCTCCTTGAGCCGGGGTGCCGACCGTGGTTTGATTGGCTCCGTCATGCCCCTGCCACCATTCGCCCTGCACCATCAGTCCAGGAAGGTAACGCGAGGTATAACGGAAATCGATTCCGTACCGGTCAAAGGCTCCTTTCCCACGCCCGTTGATTTCGGTATCCGTGTTGTTGCTCTCTCCCGCCAGTACCGTAAAACTGACAAACGAAATGTCCGTCAACAAAAAGCGAGCTCGTGAGTAGAAGACCTTGGGGCCGTTTGCCCCAACAGCGTTGGCCTGGAAGTTATTATTGTTCATAATCCCGAACACATAGTCCAGCTTGTGGAACAAGGTTCCTCTGACATCGGCAAAATAGTCGCGCTCCTGAATGAAGTCGATCGTACCGACCGTGCTGTTTCCCGACCCGTTTCGCGCGACTGTGCCGCTGCCGACCGAGTTGAGGTAGGGTGAACTGATGACATCGCGAAGACCGCCGGACTGTTCTGTGAAAATTCCGAAGGGCATACGGAACACACCCATCCGAATGACATTGAGATTGGGCGCGATGCTGGGGATCGGCCTGAAATCGATATAGGCTTCCCGGAACATCGTGGTCGAAGCACCTGTCCCTGCTGCAGCGGTGCTACAGTTCGCACCCGCACTACAGCCCGGTGTGCTGTTGGTCAGATTGATACTCTGCATTTCCATCAGGGTGTGCCATTTGGGAATGTATTCATTGACTTTCCCATACATGAGTACCTCAGACCGTCGGACCGACAGGTTATCTTGGCTCTTGCCTTCGGGGGTATCCGCATCCTGATGTGTGTAGAGAAACTGCAGGGCGTTCAATCCTATGTTAAACTTGCCGCCCAGCGACGGAAGTCTTTCGATCTTGGCTTTCCACTCCTCAACCATGCCTAAGCGCTGATCGAGATTCGTGACGGGATCTGGTCCGAGCGCAGCGGAACTAGGTGCTGGAGCCCCTTGTGCTCCCGGCCCTGCTTTTTCACGTTCGGCTTGAAGTTTGAGCCATTCTTCTTTGGTGATCTGCCCCTTCTCATAGAGAAGGTCCTCAAGGCCGGCTTGAGCAATTTCGGCCTGGACAATCACCCCAAGACTGATCACGCAGGCGATGGTTGCGAATCCCAGTCGTGTCATTCAAATACCTCCATCATGACATTCCTCTCCTTTCCGATGCCCCCAAGAGTGGCTAGTGAATTGCACTTGTGTTTGCTGCCGATAACTTGCGTCATCCACTCCTAAACAGTGAACGGTTCGATCAGCGTGTTTCTGATCCCGTCACTTCTTCGCGGCGCAGTATGTTTTTTCAGGAAGGGGCGAATAACCTGCTCCGGCATCTTCTTTAAATTCTGCGATTTCGAGCCCGCCTGTTTGCCACACATGGATGCAGTCGGCGACTAAGAAGGGCTCGGTCTTGGGTATGCCATTCAGCAGGATCGGCCGTCTGCTCGTGGTTGTTCCCACAATAATGAACCGGTTTCCCTTCATCAGATCCAGTGCTTCAAGTCCCCCCGCATAGAGAAATGCGAATTCATGATCACCTGGTCTCGTACCATTTGTATCCGTGGGCCCATAGGCAGGATGGTTCACAATCGGAAGTTGCTCCGCGACAATCACGATGCCCTTGCTGTCTTTGGTAGCCTGGACGATCCGGCCTCCCAGCAGGACTTTGATCCCTGAATCGGATTTCCCCGACTCATTCGTCGGCCCCGCGTCACGCCAGGCCTCAAATTGAAACGTTGGAGTGACTTTGTCCATGACTTCTGGCGGAAAGGGTGTGTGAGGAGCGCACCCAGACACCATTGCGCATACGGAAGCCGTAAAGGTGATGAGATAAGTAAGTTTCATGGTGCTAACTCCATTTTGAAGACAATTGTTGACCTAGTTCGAACTCGCCAGAGATTTGATTACTAGAATAGGGCACGGCGGGAATATATGACCGGCATGTTATTAGACTGATACCGGAGTGTTAACGGCACGTTAAATTATTAACGGTGCGTTAAAATATATGCAGCGTGTAGAATTCTTCCGCCCGGTTTGCTTAGGAGAGGGATTACGTTGTGAGGAAGGGTTCGAGCGTCCTGTTTTTATCTCGTTGCGGGGCCGATCTTCTTCGGCAAGTACTTTCGTTATCGCGTCTGATTGATCTGCTATTTAAAAACATAGATCAAGATTGGCCGACGCGTTCGCTGATTCTGGTGCACGCGTCGATCTGTTCGGTTTCAAACGCGAGGGGGAGAAGAATTGCGCCCCCTAGAGGACGCGATAGTACTGCACCGCGCTGACTCCCGTGTTCGCATCGCGCTGAAGCACGACGGTCGCATTTCTGGTCACTTCGTTCACGCTCACGATCATGCGAGCTGAGAACAGGTCACTTTTGACGTCGTATTGAGTTCGAAGTCGCTGTCCAATCTCCACGAAACTGCTCACGCGATCCAAGTCCACAACGGTCTTGAAAGGACGGGCCTGGATAATTTCCGTTGCGATGCTTTGTGTAATAGCTGGATCGAGGGCTTGAAGTATGAGAGGACCGGCCGTATTGATATTCACCTTCTTTCCCCCTTCTATTGGAAACACGGTGACGACCTTCGAGAGCTTCTCGATAATCTCGGGAGTCATACCCTTAATTAGGCGTAATTCCAAGAGTGTCTGTAACTTAGTATTGGCTGCCTTATAAGAGGGCCGTTGTGCCTGATAGTACAGGCTTTCTGCGCCGGCAGGTTCCTGGACCTCGTTGTCATCCACCCAATCGACGATCACATCGACTAAATCGGGATTGACCTGCAGGAGCTCGAAGAGCCGCTTGAATTTTTTGACGTTAGCTGCCTTGGCAGTGGCATCTCCGCTAACTGCCAGGTCGTTCAAGTTCAGCTTGGCCAGTTCATCTTCGATTTGCGCGTTCAGGAGCCCGTCTCCGATGGCGTAATTTTTGATGGGAAAGGCCCACAGGTCGGTGGGCGCGTCGAAGGATTGTCCCGTTTGTTTCTTCTTCAAAATGTCTTGTTGTAAGACGCCTCGGGCCGCCTGGACTGCCGCGCGCGCGAGTACGGTGGCTTTGAAATTATCGCGGAAGGCTGCCGCATCGCGGTATTCCCGCCTCGCTTCAGCATCGAACTCCAGAATTAAAGCCACTAGGAGGGTCAGAACCAGCAGGGCGAGAAGGAGCGCAATACCACGTTCATTAGACTTTCGCATAGGTCACGATTCTCAGCGTGGCATCGAGATTGGCTGGATTATCATATTTCGGTTTCATTTGAAGATGGTGCACCTGAACGTCATACGGTGCATGCTCGATGGCCACGAGCAGCGCGAGGATCTGAGGAAGCGAGACACCGTCGAGTCGAAGGTCGACTGCGGTTTCCTGATAACCCTGGACGATGGTGGGGGTTTGTGGCTGCATGCCGGTGATCCGGTCGCGAATCTGTGCCGTCGTGGTCGCTTCTTCCATGAACGCCAGCAGCGAAAACTGAGCAGGAGGGTTCGGCATACGCTCCTCGAGCTTGGCTATACGTGCCTGCTTGGCCACATATTCCTGCGCCACGAGCATAAGCTCCTGGCTATCTTTCGCTTTGCGCCGTGCTTGGCGATCCAGCTTGTCGATCGTGTCCATGAGTGGATCGATGATCAGTAGGAAGATGAGCGCGACGGCAACTACGCTCCCGCCGACAGCCACGAGAATGCGTTCGCGTTGTGAAAGGTGATGCCAACGCTCTTTCAGGGTCTGCATCATGGCCGTTGCACCGAATAGGTCAAGCGAAACACGACCTGGTTTTGCACGGCTCCGACCCGGGTATCACTAATGGAGACGTCTTGAAAAGATTCAACCGCCGCGAAAGCCTGCTTGATCTTTTCGACTGCATCGAACGTCGTGGTTTCCGCCTCCAAGTGGACACTGGTCCCGTCTATCGTTAATTCACGAATGGTCAACGGTGTTCCTGGCGGCACGTGCTTCGCCAATTCCGCTAGGCTGGCAAGGACATTGTATCGTGAGCCGTCGACAACAGAGAGTCCCTTTTCGACCTGCGAGACTCGATAATGGGCTTGGTCCAATTCTTCCCCGGGATTCGCGCCCGGACCAAATGTTTGCTCGTATTGAGCTTGGATCTCTTCTTTGAGGTTCTTGACCGTCGAGTCTTTCAGCATCATGCGAACGGAAAGGTCGGTCAGCGCCAAAATTCCGAGGATGAGCCCACCCCACAGGGCCAACCGCCGGTCCTGCTTCGAAACCTGTCCCGTTGCCGATGCCGCATCGCTGCTGGCTTTAAAATCCAGCGCAAGATTTGACCCTGCCAGCCTCGACTTCCAGCGAGGTCTCACGATATTCGGATGGATGGCCAATCCGAATGCAATGGAAAAAGCTCGAGGGCAACTGGCGCCAAATCCTTGCCGTGGGCCGACTGGAACTAGGCCAAGCTGTCGCGCCATATGCCCGCTAAGTTCTTTTAGTTTGGAGCCGCCTCCCGATACCCAGCAATGAGAGAGCCGTTGATGGACGGTGCCCTCATAAGAATGAAGGGAGACGCGCAATTCCTTCAGAAGCGGTTCGAGCCAGGTATCGATTTCCTGTACTGCAATGGCACGCTTCCGTCGTTCCGCTTCGGCAAAGCTGCAAACATGTCGAACGGCGAGTGCATGGGTGAGATGATTCCCTCCCCACAACACTGTCCGTAAGAGCACTGGACGGCCTTCATGTATCAGGCACAAGGTCGTCTTCGAGGCGCCCACATCAATAATCGCCATATCGCCGGGAACCTGGGCTCCTTCCTCTTTCAGGAATTGACTGACAGAAAACAAGGCCATGCCGTCAATCGTGATCGCGGAGGGATTCAAATCGGCGGACGCCATAAACTGAAGATGCTCGGCAATTTTTTCTTTGGGCGCTGCCGTGACAAGGACTTCGGAACCTTTGGATTTTGGCGTTCCTTCTTGAGCTTCCCGCGCGGGCAACAACAGACTGCCGACCGTGACGTCTTCCAAGGGCATGGGAATAAGATTTTCCATTTCGAACGGAACGACTTGGGCGAGCTTGGAGGCATCGCGAAAAGGAAAGGAGAGCGTTCTAACAAATACATCCTGGCAGGGGAGTGCTGTGACAATTTCTCCGCTCCCATACAACCCATGCTGCCATAGGAAATTTCTGAGCATGGCAGCCCTATATGCCGGCTCCGTCTGTTCCCGGCGTCCATAGGGAACGGGCAGGTGGAAATACTCCACCGATTCACGTCCGGTCAGACGGCGTCGAAATCGCACGGCCTTAATGGCTGTCTGGCCAATATCGAGCCCGACACATTCAGCAATCATCGACAACTGCCTCTCCTCCTAATCACTATCTGTCCAATTCCGTCTATCTTCTCTGGTTGTTCATCTGGTTGATTTGGTTCGGATCATTCAACCAACTATACAAGATAGACCGGATAGACTCTCCCGACACGATAGACCAGTTAAAGCGACACCCTCGCATTCATGATCGGCCCGACCAACTTGAACGTCAATTGAGTCCCTGGCTGGAAAGGCGGCAAGGAAAAGCTCGCCGCCTTTTGGGCAAACCCTGAGCCGGGAACCACGGTGACGGTAAGGTCCAGAAGGCTCTGCTGCAGCGGTTGATGCAACGTCACGCGCCCCTGAGCCATAAACGAACCATCGTCGCCGTCTCCTTTCAACTCCGTTACATCACAGGCTGCATCGTGACAGGCGACTGAGGCTTGGATGCGGCCGAATGTCAGTGAAGGTATCGATTGAGTGGCGGAAGGAATCCGGTCGATGACCAGATCCTTGATTTCAACCTTCACGGTCCCTTCCCCTTTGATGGCAGCATTGCTACCCGCTGCACCGTTCCAGCGATGCGCGAAATCTCCCTGAATCATGCCACTGGTCACATAGGGTTTCAAAACCAATGCAAGATCCATCTGCTGGAGGTGACCTTTTACGGCAACAGGTCCCTGTAACTGCCATGAACTTGTCGTGAGAGATCCCGTAGCCCGCCCAGCACCTCGTTGCGTCTCTCCCGGAAGCTGGACGGTGTAGTCTAGCACCAGTTTCCCTAAGATTGCCTCAAAGACTCCAATTGTTGCGCGCATATCTTTGATGGGAATCGCGACAACTGCCGGTCCTGCGATGACGACATCATGCCACTCGATCCCCGCAGGAAACCCTACCGACCAATCCGCAGCACGAACTTCCCATCCTGTCGTTCGTTTAACTTCGGTCAGTAGGCGGTTTTGGAGTGGGTCGTAGGGAAAGGTCAAAAAGAGAAACACGATGAAGCAAACCAGCGATGCCAACATCCACCCCACTGGGCCTTTCAGCGTCAGTGTCTCGGGCCACCCCCATGGCCAAGTGATCATGAGGCCCCCACCGCCACCCACTGGCGAATAGTCTGGAGTTCCGCATTCTCTTGAAGAAGCGTTAATTCGATCAAGAGGGCTTTTGGAAGAGACTGGAGTCGCGTACGACCATCCCACTCATCCACCCAAAGACGATTTGTCCCGTCATAATAGCGGACGTTAAACGCTTTGACCTTGGTGGCCAATTCGATTTGCCCGACAGATTCATCTGTCAGACCGTAGAGATTCTTTCGCACGTATCGAAGCAGGCGATCACCCTCTCGCGTATAGACGATACGAACCATCTCGGTATCTTTGGCTGACTCCGCTCCGCGATACTGTCCCATGGTCAGAAAGGCAATTGTATCTGCCGGTAGACCCTCCAACTGGCCGTTAATACCCATCCAAGGGCCGGCCGGGGAGTTCTTACCGACCGACAACTCATCAATCATGACGCGCATGGTGCTGCGAATCATTTGCTCATTCGCCGAATTCGCTCTCGCCGCATCGATCGCATTCGTTGTCACAAAGAGAGATCCAAAAACCAGGGCGGCAATCGTGGCTAGCAGTGATACAGCCAGCAAGACCTCGACCAGGGTAAATCCGCCCTCAGAGCGTAGGGGTTGTCGAAAAGACATAGGTACTGACCTCAACCCTTTCTTCGACTTCACCTCGCGGCCACAGGATTTGAATCTTCACTTCCCGCACGATTGGTAACGGCGTGGTGGAGACGATTCGCTTCCACCGATAATTCAACGGACGATCCGCGATCCCAGGGGTGGGCTGCGATCCCAGGGGCGTCGGTAAAAATTCTCCGGCTGTTTCACCAAGAGGCAATAGCGTTCCCAATTCCGTCTCAATCAGCTTTTCCTGTGCGAGAATCGTGGCGGTGGTCATTTCCTTGGCTCTTGCATGGAGGTCGAGATCCCAATTGCGAAGTCCCAAGAGAATCGGCAGCGCCAGCGCGAGGATGCCTAGCGCGATCACAACCTCCAATAATGTGAAACCCCGTTCATTCCCCATAGGTACTCACCCGCGGTGACACAGCATGTTGTACGTCGACTTGATTACACTCCTGTTGCTGGCGTCTTCAGCAATATCCTCACACGATCGGGAATTGTGAACGGCTTGGGGGGCTCAATCCGTTCATCACTCATCCGAATCGCTCCCGTGACCGGCTCAATGGCAATGGCCAGAATGTTGCTGCTCGTATTCATCAGATGCATCGTCGCAGGATCGATCCTTCCCGTGGGGTAGAAGAACAGATCAATCCGTCCGGATTCTTTTCTTCCCTGATCGACCAAAATATCTGAAAAGCGAATGGTATCCGGAAGTTTCAACGGTGTGGCCCAGGTAGGGTCGGTGGGCAGCTTTTCCTCATTTCCCTCCAGGATCATCGGCCAGTACATGCCCCTGTCTATGTCAACGTATAAATGGACCGTCTTTTGAGTCAACATGGCTAGGCTTTGAAGGGATCGAACGGTTCCGACCATCTGTCGGCCAACGGAGCCCAGATTTTCCTCCAATGAAATTCGAGGCAGGATAATTCCTAGTAGCCCAACGAGCAAAAAGAGAACAAGGATGATCTCCAGAATGGTGAATCCACGTGAGGAATGCAAAACGGGAAGCCCCACGTGTGCAGAGCCTGCCGGGGTATTCCCAGCCGCTGACGAATGGCCAATGATCATTAATGTCTTAGTCCTTGTCCAGATTAAAGTTAGAGATGTCGGCATTGATCCCTTCACCCCCTACTTCCCCATCGGTTCCCAGGGACATAAGCTCGTAGTCACCGAGAGGTAATCCCGCCGGGGTACGCTTCTGACTGGGGCTCAGATACTTGTAGGGATTTTGCCAAGGATCTTCGGGAAGCTTTGGAAGATATCCACCAATCTTCCATTTCTTTGGGATCACCCCGACCGTCGGTTTCTCGACCAGAGCTTTTAACCCCTGTTCGGTCGTGGGATATACACCGTTGTCAAGCTTGTAGAGCTGTAAGGCTCCTTCGATATTCCGAATTTGAACCTTTGCCGCCGTGCGCTTCGCGTCATCGGTTCGCCCCATAATGCGAGGGACGACCAAGGCCGCAAGGATCGCGAGGATCGCCACGACCACCATGATCTCGATAAACGTAAAACCCGCGGTTTTACCCAGGTTGGGAGGCATGAGGCGCCAGGCGATGGAGCCTCGCCGTAAACGGTTCCTACTCCACGTCGTCCACATATCCTCGGGCTGCTCTCTTCCAGTCATCAACCACCTCCCATGAGACTCATCACCCGGTTCCCTATGCCGATCACTGCTTCTTTCAGGCTGTAGAAAGCCATCTCGACATACAAACATCTCGAAAATGTGTTCGTGTGGTACACCAACTGAACATTCCTGCAGGAGGTTCAAAAAGTCCGGACTTCTCACCCGCCCAACCCCGTCGCGCCAGGACGCGCCGTTCCGCGGGCAAGGCCGCAGCGAGTGAAGGCCCGAGGCGTACCCCCTGGGGCGCACGGTGCGACGAATAAGGAGCACCACGTCTGTGCGCGCCGCCGAGTGGTGAGGCGGCCGGGGCTTTTTCAGCCTCCTGCTAATGCACCATCTGTCCCATCTCAAAGATCGGCAACAGGATGGCCACCACAATAAAGAGCACCATCACAGCCATGACCAGAATCATGATCGGTTCCAACAACGACGTGAGCCGCGTAATGACACGATCCACCTCTCCATCATAAATGTGAGCGATTCGACGCAACATCTCTTCCATTTCACCGCTTCGCTCACCGACCGCAACCATATGGGTCACGAGTGCGGGGAACTCTCCGCTGCGTTTCAAGGGTTCGGCAATCGTTTCCCCTTCGCGAATATTCTGCCTGGCCCCCTCGACCGCATGTTCCAACACACGGTTGTTTATCACACGTTTTGCAACATCCATTGCATCCAACAGCTGTACACCGCTCGCGAGCATGGTTGCAAGAGTGCTCGTCAGGCGAGAGATCGCGACCATACGGGCGACCTCGCCGATGAGTGGAAGCTTGAGCAGCCATCGGTCGGCGGTAAGCTGCCCTGCATCTGTATTCATGGCCCGACGTGTCCCCCAGGCAATCAGCAACACCGCACCAAGAATTACAGCCCAATAATCGGCAAGAAAATGGCTGATGCTCATCAGCATGATCGTCGGCCACGGAAGGGCTTGCTTCATACTTGTAAAGACAGCGGTAATTCTCGGCACGGCAAAGGTCATGAGGAAAAAGAGGACGGCAATTGCGATGACCATCATCACGGCGGGATACAGCATGGCATTCGTCACCTTATGCTTGAGCGCCAACTGCTTTTCCAGAAACTCTGCGAGGCGGAATAGGATCTGATCCAACGCTCCGCTGGCTTCACCGGCCCGCACCATATGCACGTAGATTTGAGAGAACTCGCGTGGATAGCCGCCTAGTACCGCACTATAGGCTGCGCCTCCCCGGATGGCTTCACGGATTTCGGCCATCAGACTCTTCACGGATTTTTTCTCGGCCTGATCCACCATCACCCCGAGCGCATCAACCAGTGGTAGACCAGCCACGAGCAATGTCGCCAACTGTCGGGTCATCATCGCGACCTCAGTCGTGCTGAGGGCAGGGGAGCGGCCGATCCCAGGGGATGATTTGCCTGAAATGCTCGTTGTCGCACTGGTGGCTGGGACAGTACCCTGTTCCACCATATCGGTGGGAAACACGCCGACCTTTCGCAACTTGACGCGCGCAACCTTAGGGCTCTCGGCATCGATGATACCGGTCGCGGCTCCGCCGTCGTTCCGATACCCCTTATATTGGTAGACGGGCATCCGCTAGATCTCGACTTCCTGTTGGGTAATCCGCATCAATTCTTCGGTCGTCGACACCCCGTGAAAAACTTTCTCTGCCCCTTCATCTTTCAATGTCACCATCCCCTTCGCGATTGCCGCTTGACGAATCGACGCCGCGTCAGCCTTGTTACCAATCAGACGGCGGACCTCATCGTCCAACACAAGAAGTTCAAATATGCCAGTTCGGCCTCTATAACCGGTTTGGGAACAGGACGGACACCCGACTCCTCGATAGAACGTGGGACGTACCCTCGGCGGTACGATACCGAGCCGGATCAGTTCTTCATCTGCCGGGGGATAGGGCTGCCTACAGTCGGAACAGACTTGCCGCAGCAACCTTTGCGCAAGAACTGCGACGACCGATGAGGCAACGAGAAACGGTTCGATGCCCATGTCGATCAATCGTGTGGCGGCGCTCGCAGCGTCGTTCGTATGAAGCGTGGAGAAGACCAGGTGACCCGTGAGTGAGGCATGAATAGCAATTTCGGCTGTTTCACGATCGCGGATTTCGCCGATCATGATCACATCGGGATCTTGCCTGAGAATCGACCGCAATCCCGCGGCAAACGTCAGATTGATCTTGGGGTTCACTTGCATTTGGCCTACGCCGAGCAGCTGATATTCCACCGGATCTTCGACGGTAATGATGTTCTTGTCCGGGGCATTGATGTGAGTCAATGCCGCATAGAGCGTCGTCGTCTTCCCACTCCCAGTCGGCCCGGTCACGAGAATGATGCCGTGTGACAACTGGATCAGTTGCTGGATGATTCCCAAACGGTCTTGAGAAAACCCCATTTCCGACAGATTCAACAGGCGGTTCTCTTTCTCCAAAAGACGTAGAACCACCCGTTCGCCGTGTGATGTCGGCAATACCGAGACACGCAGATCGACATCCTTCCCTGCCGTCCGAATTCGAAAGCGGCCATCCTGCGGCAATCGTTTCTCCGCGATGTTCAGACCGGCCATAATTTTCAAGCGCGCAATAATACTAGCCTGCAGATGTTTCGGGGGGGTTAAGACGGGATACAGTACCCCGTCAATGCGATACCGAACGACCAGCCCTCGTTCGAACGATTCGAAGTGAATATCGCTCGCTCGCTGCCTGACGGCTTGGAAGAGCACGGAGTTGACTAATCGTATAATAGGGGCTTCGTCTGTCGCATCCAGAAGGTCTTGCGGCTCATCCAATTCGTGAGCGATCTGGTCGAGACTTTCACTCGCCGCGATATCCTCCATCACTTGCTCGGCCCCTGCAGGACTTGCCGCTTCGTCATAGACACGATTCAAGCAGGCCAGGAGTGACAGGCTGCTTGTGAGTATCGGTTTGATCGGGAGCCCGAGCAAGAGTCGCAGATCGTCCAATGCGGCGGTTTCCATGGGGTCAGTTGTTGCCACAAGGACAGATCCATCCTCTGTTTTCAGCGGGAGGACATGATAGCGACGCGCGAAGTGGATCGGAACTTTCTTGACCCATTCATGGTCGACTTGGTTCACATCAAGATCCTGGAGCCAAGGGAGTTCAAATTGAATGGAGAGTGCCTGGAGAAGTTGCTCTTCCGTAATGGCTCTGAGTCGGATCAAGATTTCGCCCAGCCGCCCCCCCTTGGTCTGCTGGAGGTTGACTGCTTCAAGCAATTTGGACTCGGCCAAGCCAAATTTTTCTTCGAGGATCGTTCCTAAGAGCGGCCGACCGGAATGTTCGTCACTCATCTCACAATACCCAATTTTCGATGGTTCATCCCTTGGGATCGTCCATCAGATTTGGCAGATTTGGGACAAGTCCCCAACCCTTTGGAGTGTAAGAGAATACTCTCTACCAGCTCTTACTGACAAGCTCATGAAGGCTCCTAGCCCTTCTGTGGGGGCATGTCTTCCTCATCCTGTCCAAGAGGTGATGAAGGACAGCCAGTAGCTAGAACAGAAAAGGGCGTAAACAGAGGAGGATTCAGCGGATGTCGTACGTCATCGCAGTTCGCTGATTATTACGCAGGACATCAAGCTTCACGGTCTTCTCGTTGCGGAGCTGCTGGAAGAGGGTGAGCATCGTACCTGGATCACGAATCTCCACGCCATTAACCTGTTGGAGAACATCCCCATACTTCAAGCCGATCTTCTCATAAAAGCTGGAGGGCGCGATGAAATCGAGACGGAATCCATTGATCGCACCATTAACCAGGTAGGGAACAGCTCTCGCCTGAGTCAACAGCTTGGGTAGATCGCCCATCGCTTGTTCAACCTCTCTCCGATCAAGCACTTTGCGTATAGGACTTCCAGGCACAGGCACTACGGCTGGTCCTGCTGAAACTGGGGCCGACGGAGGCTTTTCGATCTGCGAGGCGACCAGGCCAAGAAACTCCTGTTGATCGCCCAGACGAACGACCATTCCGTCTCTGCGGATTTCGCTGATCTCACCGACATCTGGTATCTGGTCATGCAATCGGAAAAATAGTTGACGTTTACTGGAAAGTTCTTCCACGATGACCGAGATCCCCCCAAGATCACCCATCACCACTCCCAGTAGTGCAATTTTTGAGGCAAGATTTAGCGGGGCCCTGGAGGGTAGCGAAACGGATCCAGTAGCGCTCATACCAAGGGGGTCAGCCGGTAGGGGAAAGAGTCCGCTCGCGCGAATATGCTCAACCAATGATGGTACCGACGCTGATGCTTCAGTCGCTTGTTCGGAAGTCGTTGACGGCAGAACCAGCCCAGTCGGAACAGACAAGGCCTCTGCAATCACGCCGTTGATGATGTGGGCCACAAGAAATGTGGCACATAAGACATAGGCAAAAATGATGGCTCGCCGTATGTTCATATTCTTCGCACCGGTTTCTGGTCACTCGTCCCGTTTAGACAGAGATTCTAGTGTGAGCGAAGGTCACATGCAAGAACAACCATGAGATCGGCAGGACAAGCAAAACCATACAGTTCATAGACAACAGATCGAAATCGAGACATAATTCGACGTTCCAACCACCATCTATGGAGTATCTCGTGAAAAAAGCGCTGATTAGCGGTATTACAGGGCAGGATGGATCGTACTTGGCAGAGTTTCTCCTTGAGAAGGGCTATGAGGTCTACGGCATTATTCGACGATCGAGTTCATTCAATACAGGACGGATCGATCCCATTTACGAAGACCCGCATGTGCCGCATCGACGGCTCCATCTGGTCTACGGAGACCTCAACGACGCGAGTTCACTGAACCGCATCATCCGAACAATCCAGCCCGATGAAATTTATAATCTGGGCGCACAAAGTCATGTGCGTGTGAGTTTCGATATTCCCGAGTATACCGGTGAGATTACCGGACTCGGAACGATCCGTCTCCTGGAAGCCATTCGTGAGTCGGGCTTAATGCCGAAGTTTTATCAAGCCTCGTCGAGCGAAATGTTCGGCAAAGTGCAGGATGTACCTCAGCGGGAAACAACACCATTCTATCCTCGTAGTCCCTATGGAGCAGCCAAAGTTTATTCCTATTGGATAACGGTCAATTATCGAGAAGCCTACGATCTCTTTGCCTGTAACGGTATTTTATTCAACCATGAATCGCCACGGCGCGGCGAGACGTTCGTGACTCGCAAGATCACGAAGGCGGCGGCGCGCATCAAGTTGGGTGTGCAACATGATCTGTTCCTGGGAAATCTCGACGCCAAGCGTGATTGGGGTTTTGCCGGCGACTACATCGAAGCCATGTGGCTGATGTTGCAAGCGAGGACCCCAAACGATTACGTTATTGCCACCGGCGAAACACATACCGTCAAGGAAATGCTCGAGCTCGCGTTCGATCGTCTGCAACTAGACTGGAAGAAGTATGTGAAGATCGATCAGAAATACTATCGTCCGACTGAGGTGGACCTCCTCATCGGCGATGCGAGCAAAGCGAAGAAAGAACTTGGCTGGGTACCGAAGGTACGATTCCATGAATTGATCGCGATGATGGTCGACGCAGACCTGGCTGCCGAAAAAGAAAAATTGGACGGGACTAGGAAAGAAGCTGCGAGTTAGAAGTTGGAGATGGGGACGGCAGTATGACGTCATTTTGGCAGGAGAAGCGCGTTGTCGTCACAGGCGGAGCGGGCTTTTTGGGATCGTTTGTCGTCGAACAGCTCCGCGCGAAAGGTTGCCGAGAGGTCTTTGTGCCCCGCAGCAAAGACTACGACCTCGTTCAGATGGATGCCGTGAAACAACTCTATAGCGATCATGCGCCAGATATGATCATCCATCTGGCAGCACGGGTCGGTGGGATCGGTGCGAATCAAGCCAATCCAGGTAAATTTTTCTACGACAACTTGATGATGGGCACGCAGCTCATAGAAGTTGGGCGCCAACGGGGGCTGAAGAAGTTTGTGGCGCTGGGCACCATATGTGCCTACCCGAAGTTTGCCCCTATTCCCTTTAAAGAGGACGACATCTGGAATGGATACCCTGAGGAGACCAATGCCCCCTACGGTCTTGCCAAGAAGATGATGCTCGTGCAGTCCCAAGCCTATCGTGAACAGTATCGCTTCAATTCAATCGTCTTATTCCCAGTGAACCTCTATGGCCCTCGCGATAACTTCGACCTGGAGACATCTCACGTCATCCCTGCCTTAATACGCAAATGTGTGACGGCAAAAGAAGGAAACGCCGCCACACTCACATTGTGGGGAGACGGATCTCCGACTCGAGAGTTCTTATATGTAGAGGATGCCGCACAAGGTATCCTTGTCGCAGCCGAGCACTACGAAGGAAGCTTACCCGTCAATCTGGGGACAGGGGAGGAAGTTACAATCCGCACTCTTGCCTCCAAGATTGCCAAAGAGGTTGGTTTTACAGGACAGATCCTCTGGGACACCACCAAGCCTAACGGACAGCCTCGACGGTGCTTGGATGTCAGTCGGGCTAAACAATTTGGCTTTCACTCGAAGCATACACTTGGCGAAGGGCTTAAAAAGACGATCGAATGGTTTCTCGCCAATCGCGACAATCTTCGACAAATCACATTTTAGTCCTGACAATTATTGCATACCTGTTGTGCCGGCTAATCCTCCCGCTTCGTGATGTCTCTCTCGAATTTCATTCCTACATCGATCACTACCATCCCGCCAGATGACCGGAGCAAATTTGAACGAAGATGCATACACCTCGACTGTTCTTCCAGTCTTATGCGTGTTTATGTGGACAGAAAGACATTGAAATGTAAAGGGTTTGGAAACTCCCTTGAATGGTCCAAGACTTGCGAACTCAATATCATTTCATCGACATAGGAAACAAAAACGTGAACGAAATCAATGCGGCGCTCCTGAATCAAGAGAGTCATCTAGTCTCAGACCTAGCGTCCTTGGAAAATGAAGCTAGGGCTTCCATTCAAGAAGTACCTCTGCTGACATTCAATGCGACAGCCTTGGCTGAGACACCCAACGGGCAAGAAGCCTATGAGCGGGGAACGACTCTCAAGAATGTGGGACTCTTTAAAGAAGCAGCTGAGCACTTTGAGAAAGCGGCACAGGATCCCGCATACGCGCTCAAAGGCTTTGCCCAAATGTGCTTCAGCCTCAAGCAAAGCGGAAAATTGGAAGAAGCGGCTGTGGCTTTTCGACGAGCGCTGCAAGTGTCTTCGATTTCTTCAAAGGAACAGATTCAAATCCTCTACCTCTTGGGGAGAACATTAGAGTCACTCGGACGCATTCCCGAAGCGTTAGAATCCTATCGATGGCTCCGCCGTGAAGCGCCACAATATCGAGATGTCGCCATGCGCATCGAATCGTTGAGCACAAGACGAACGTACCGCATCGATCGACAAGTAGAAGGGGACACTCCCTGGGCACATCAAGCGTTGCAGATGTGGCTGGGCATCCGGCGAAGCGGGAGATAACGCTCCAACAACGTCTTTTCTCCGACTGGCCGTGGATACGAGTCCTAGCCGGACGCTCGACCAGGGCTTTAAGCGTGGCCGTAATATCTGAGAAAGGTTGAGGTCGAGACTAAGGTTAAGCATCGAGCAACCTCCTTTTCCTAAGTCTTAACCTTATCCTTAACCTTCCAGCTCCGCTGCGCCCCTTAGAATTCTAGCAGCGCTTGATGATCGAGGGCAGATAGTGAAGCGAATTGATCCGATCATAGGGGCAAGGGCAAATTTAAAGAAGATTGCGCCAATCATCGACACGCTGAACGCGGCCGAGGCGCGAGGCGGTCCAATACGTATTCGTCTGATCCAGACGGGCCAGACCCTGATGGTTGAGCTGTAGTGCCTGCCAATAGTAATCAAAATAAACGATTCGTAATGTACCTGACCGACGCTATTGGTGGTCATGGTGGGATAGCGAAATTCAACCGAGATTTCATGCAGGCCGTGTGCTCGCACCCCGCCTGCAATGAAATGGTTGCCTACCCAAGGGTCGCCACAAATAGTGTGACAGGAGCAGTACCCCGAAACCTGAAATACGTTACTGAAGCACTAAATAATAAATATAGGTATCTGACCGCAGTAACACGGGGATTATTGTCTTTCGAGGAATGCGACCTCGTTGTTTGCGGGCACATCAATCTATTGCCCATCGCCTGGATGGCCAGTGTATGGGCAGGAGTTCCTCTAGTACTAATAATCCATGGCATCGAGGCCTGGGCTCCACATACGAATACGTTGGTAAATCACATAGTGATGCGCATCGATGCATGTATTTGTGTAAGCGAAGTCTCAAGATCACGATTTATGTCATGGTCAGGAGTGGCCATCGAAAAATGTCATATCCTGCCCAACTGCATAGACCTTCTTCAATTTTCCCCGTCTTCAAAGAATGAACCGTTACTATCCCGTCATAAGTTGAACAACAAGACCGTATTGATGACTCTCGGGCGGTTGGTTTCGTCAGATCGGTATAAGGGCTTTGACGAAGTCTTGGAAGTATTACCTCATCTGATCGAGCGGTTGCCTAACGTGATGTATCTGATTGTCGGGGACGGACCGGACAGAAACAGACTGGAGCACAAAGCAAGCGCCCTGGGAGTGGCAGATCGCGTTGTGTTTACGGGCTTGATTCCAGAATCAGAGAAAGTTGCGTACTACAGCCTAGCCGATGTTTTTGTCATGCCCAGCCGAGGAGAAGGATTTGGAATTGTGTACCTTGAGGCAATGGCCTGTGGTATCCCAACGGTAGCGAGCCGTCTTGATGGCGGACGTGAGGCCCTACGAAATGGGATGCTGGGTATCCTAGTCGACCCAAACGACCGGGAGGATGTGAAGCAAGGTATTCTGGAGGCCCTAAAACAGCGTAAGGGCAGACCAGACGGACTCGAGTATTTTTCTTTTCCTGCATTTGAGCTACGACTTCATGACATTCTTGATCGGGTACTTAGTGCAAACACTGAGTGCAGAGCTATGAAGAAAGTAAGTTTATGGCGCTCGTGAAAGTAATGCGACTGACTTGGCATGCTCACACGTACTCAAAAGACGTGTTAGCTCAACCGGCGCTGTGTTCACTCTTCCTCATGCTATCAATGTTGCTGGGTGTCGATTGTCTTATGGCGGAACCTCTCAGCTCGAAGGAAGTACTAGTTCATGTCGTACAACCTTTGAGCAGTAAGCAGATTTTACCGAATACGTTTCCCCTACCAGGTGAGCCTAGAGATGTGATCGATATTGTGGCATGCCGGGGCGAGTATGAGCCAGCCAGTTTTGCCGTCCGCCCTTTGGTCCGGGATATCGCGGGCTTGCTTGTTGAAGCAACTGATTTGGTTGGGCATTCAAGCACGATATCTAGGGACAATCTTGACATACGTATCGTGAAAACGTGGTTTCAAGGTGGTGGCGGATGGAACACCATCGACCAATCTCGGTTAGGCAGCGGAGCAACACTCGTACCCGAGCTGCTCCTCAAAGACGATCAACTAGTACAAGTTGACCACGAGGCCAAGAGCAATCAAATCCTCTTAAATTTCTCCAATGGCGCAAGGTACGTCTCAACCAATGATCTGGCTTCTGCCAAAGAGCGTTTGATTATCCCTGCTCATACTTTCCCAGTTCGCGACGCTACTCAACTGCAGCCTGTAGATATTCCAAGGAATGAGACCAGGCAATTCTGGATCACCATGCATCTCCCAACTACTGCAATAGCCGGGAACTATGAGGGCAAGATCTTTCTAAAAGAGAACGGAACGATCATCAGAAGCGTCGATTTGCACGTGAGCGTGTTACCCTTTGATTTAGCCAAGCCAAACTTGACATACAGCATTTACTACCGCGGCCAGTTATCTGACAAACCCACGATATCCTCGGAACAAAAGAGTCGGGTTCAGTTCGAAACGGAACTACGCAACATGATTGCGCACGGAATTGCCAATCCGACGATCTATCAGCGATTGGATAGGAAGCAGATGAGTGACGTTCTCGCGATCAGAGGGAGCGTCGGAATTGTGCCGGATGCATTGTACTATTTGGGAACGGGCACGGGAAATCCCTCGACCATAGAAGGCCTTCAAGAACTGCGTAACCGACTGAAATACCTTATGGACATTCCTGCAGTTAATCAGTTCCGTGAAACCTATGTGTACGCGATCGATGAAGCGAAGGATGAAAGGCTTAGCTCCCAACAAAAGGCATGGAACGTTGTTCATGGCGTCGGCGCAAAGGTATTCGTAGCAGGATACAAAGGCACCTTTGAGAGAGTTGGTAGCACGTTGGATCTCTTGGTACTCGCCGGCAGGCCGAACAAAGAAGAAATGCAGAAGTTTCATGCGATCGGTGGCAAGGTATTTTCCTATGCAAACCCCCAAACAGGGCCAGAGAATCCTTACCTATTTCGTAGGAATTATGGGCTTGATCTCTGGCGCAATGGCTATGACGGAGCGATGCCCTATGCCTACCAAGACTCAATGGGGTTTATCTGGAATGATATTGACCATTCGAGATGGCGAGACCATGTCTTTGCATACCCCACCGTTGACGGCGTCATAGACACGCTGGCGTGGGAAGGTTTTCGAGAGGGCGTCGATGATGTTCGCTATGTGACAACGTTGGAAAACTTGCTCCGTCATGTTGATCCCTTGGTAGACAAAACTGCGATTGATGCCAATCGCTTTCTGGACGGTTTGCGCGAAGAGCTTCCCATTGATCTCGATGTAGCACGAAGAACGATCATTGAGTATATCGTGAAGCTTCAATCATCGGTGCGCGTATCTCCTTGACCTGACAACTACTAGTTTTTTGAAGGCTATCGACGGGTTTTATTGATGTCGCAGAACATGCCAAGTCGACTGTCGATTATGCCAACTACATCATTGCGTTCGATAGTAAAACAACGGCTTCCGCATTGGATCGGGCGGCTTTATGCAAAGGTAAGAATGATACTTCTGCGACAAAGCAACCGAAGAAAGTCAACAAAGGAAGTGTTTACGCGTATATATGAGGAAAGTAAATGGGGTGGAATAAAAGGACAGTATTGTTCGGGAAGCGGTTCTACAGAAGGCCATGCCTCCCTTTATAGCGAAGTGGTCAGATCATTTATCACGGACAAAACAATTCATTCTGTGCTCGACTTGGGGTGCGGGGACTTTACAGTTGGAGCCAAGATCAAGATGGAAGGGGTTCGCTACCACGGCATCGACATTGTCGATGACTTAATAGCACGCAATCAGCGGGAGTTCGGCAGTGCAGAAGTCTCTTTTCACTGTTTGGATATCGTTGTCGATGAGTTGCCTGATGCAGAGCTGTGTTTGATTCGTCAGGTCTTACAACACTTATCTAATGCCCAGATCATGAAGGTATTACACAAGATTAAGAAATACAATTACGTCCTGGTAACGGAACACTATCCATCGCCGTTCGTAAAGGCGATCCCGAATAAGGATAAACCACATGGTGAAGACGTAAGAATATACGATGACTCAGCCGTCTATCTTGATCTGCCACCATTTAATCTTCATATCGCAGCAGTCATATTGGATACCGTTGCTGGAAAATGTTTGGTGAAAGAAGGAGAGTCCCTAAGGACATTTTTAATAGACAATTGGAATTGTGCCGAAGTTAAAAATGCACGGATTTCATAGGCGAGGACAGTAAAATAAAATGTCGACATATCGTGAACGCGTATATCAGCACTATATAAACGCAAGGGACAGCTCGTTGGCGTCTGCAAATGTTTCAGGACTCACACAACGAGCGCCTTACTTGAAAAGGGTAATACGTGAGCATTTTCCATCCGACCGCAGCGCACGAATTATGGATTTGGGATGCGGTCACGGTGCTGTGGTTTACTTTGCACAAGCAGCTGGCTATCAAAATGTGGTGGGCGTGGACCGGTCGCCGGAGCAGGTTAAGGAAGCTCAGCGACTTGGAATAGCCGGGGTAAGCGAAGGGGACCTACTGAAGACTCTTGAATCGCTGTCTAACGAATCGGTGGATCTCATCGTTGCCTTCGATGTTATTGAACACTTCACCAAAGACGAGCTTGTGCTACTCGTGGATGAGATCAATCGTGTGTTACGCAAGAGTGGCAAGTGGATCATTCATACACCTAATGGCGAATCTCCTTTTGCAGGGCGCATTCGCTATGGGGATTTCACCCATGAGCAGGCTTTTACTCGCACTTCCCTTACGCAACTGTTAAATGCTTCCGGCTTTCCAGTCGTCACCTGCTATGAAGACTCACCAATACCACATGGCATTAAGAGTATCGCTCGTTTGATTCTGTGGAAAATCTTCAGGGGTGGACTCAAGGTTTTTATTGCAGCAGAAACTGGATCTCTTGACGATTGCATTTTTTCGCAGAATCTTCTTGCTGTCGCTGTCAAGTAACACAATGAGACTAGAAAGTCATACGGGATGGCTGAGTCATAGTTTGCGGAAGTGGCCCGCCTTGGCACACCGAGTGGAAAGACGAACCGGAAACTCGGTGGTGTTCACTCGCTTTTTGGGGGACAGCCTCTGGGCAATATTAGGGCAGGTTCTCTCAGCGGCTGGAATGGTTATCGGAGTACGGATTATCACCGAATATGTATCGCCAAGTGTGTTCGGAACCGTAAGCTTGCTTATGGGAATTGTTGCGCTTGGATCCGGCGTTTTGAGTGCGCCTGTCCTCCAGGCCACGTTGCGAATGTATCCCGATATGCAACGCCAAAACATGCTCCCTTTGTTGATGACGGAGATACGACGACTCTTGGTTTCATCAAATGGGTTACTGATTGCAGTAGGTGGGGCTGCAGCATTGATCTATTGCCTCTTGTCGGAGGCGGACTTCGTTGTCCCATTGGTTCTGGCTGGATTGGTCGTGTTAGAGGCAATGAGGGGATTGGTTGTGACCGTACTATCTGCGGAAAACAAGATCAAAGCGTATACCTTATTTACGTCCGGGGATGTTTGGGCGAGACAAACTATCGCCGTGCTGCTGGTTGTAGTGTTTGGAGCATCGGTCACATCCGTCATTGGTGGGTACTTGGTTGGAGCCCTCATCCTGTGTGTATGTTGTGCCACCATCTTCCGAGGGATGTACAGACAGAGCGATGTGCAATGTGAACCGGAGCAAAAAGAACAATTGCACCGTGAGATTATCGAGTTTAGCCGACCGCTGATCGCGATAGCCCTGGCAGCATGGGTGTCGGGCCTCGGTGACCGATATATTATTGGAGGACTTTTGGGCGTAGAGGCTGCAGGCATCTATGCTGCGGTCTATGCACTTGTGAGCAAGCCGTTCCTGATGATCTCTGCAGCCATTGAATTGGCCTTACGGCAGTCATATTACCATGCGGTGTCCGTGCGGGATGATCTTGCACAGGCTGGAGTTATGCAGACATGGGTTATATCGACGCTGGTCGCGTCCGTGCTGTGCCTTGCAGTAATAGTGTTTTGGGCGGATGAACTCGCAGCCTTATTACTTGGTGAAAAGTTTAGGGGTGGGGCGAGTCTCATGCCATGGATAGCAGGGGGCTATTGTCTCCTGGCGCTTAGTACGCCGTTTGAGCGCCGCGCTTATGCGTACAAGAAAACTGTCAACGTGCTGAAGATTCAAGTGGGTAGTGCTATTGCGAGTCTATTAGTGGCCGCTATCGGCACATATTTTTTCGGGCTTCCTGGTGCAGCGTGGGCAGTGCCAGTCTACTTTGGGTGTCAGCTCACCCTGGCTATATGCCTCACCCGACATTTGTCAACATCTTCTGTGAGTACCTAGATTAACGCACACAACTTATTCATTCGAAGGGGCTAATTCATGCGTGCAGCAATGGCGGGAGAAATTGCAGAGGACCAATTGCGGTACTGCAAAGAGCCAAGTCCGACATTTGCTGTCAGTCGAAATTGGACATTGTTCATCATTAATCTTCCGCTATTAGCAGAAGTAATTCGAAAATATCTATTTCAGCGAGATTCCATCTTCTTCGGGATGGCAACGATCGTACTGCTATCAGTCCTTGCCTTATTGTTCCTACCAAAAACTCGCGTGCTAAAGAGCCTACCCATTGGACTATGGGTGACTTTTCTGGCGTTTTACTCATGGGTGTTCACCAATCATGTCGTCGCAAGCCCTTCACTATTTGTTTTCTTTATCGGGCTTGGAACCATATTCCTTCCCATGACGTATATGCTCGTCTCCAACACGTATTTCCAACAGGGAGACGGCGCTATTCATCGCGTATTTTTGTGTGTGAACTGCTGGATTGCTGTAATCCTCGCTGTAGCGCTTCTCCAAATTTACCTTGGACGCGAACATCCATTTACCACTTACGGTCTGGGAAGCACTGGAATTGGAGACTATAGCGTGGAGGGACGTGTTGTTGAGGGGCTATTTAGGCCGACCTCGATTTTTACTCATACGGGTAAGTTCGGTCAGGCTCTGTTTTGTCTCGTGCTCTTTAAATGGTGCTATCTCATGGCAATGAAGAAGCCAACCACGTGGTTTTGGAAGGCAAGTATATCTTTGGATGTCCTCGCAGTTGTTGTGTCAGGCCAGCGCGCAGCCTTTCTATTCTTATGTGTAGCAATGGGGCTATTACTCCTTTACAGGACTAGTCGAGAAGGGGGCAGGACCATTGCTCTTCTGTTTGGGTATTCGCTCGTGGGAATTGTTGCCATTGCAATGGTTTCCCTACAGACAAGCCTCATGTCTAACAGTACATCGAATCTCATACTTGACCGTTTGATGAGTACTTTTTCCGATATTCCGGGTCATCTGATGGGAAATTTAATTCTCCCGTTTTCGACCGTTGTAGATAAGTACCTTATATTCGGAGAGGGATTAGGACATTTTACCTTGGGCGCAAAGAACTACGGCGGAGTTCTTGCCTACGAAACTATTGATATGCCCGGGCTCGGAGAAAACTCGTGGATTCGTATGATAGCCGAGGTCGGCGTCATAGGGACAATCTTATACCTCATGATACTTTTTCAGCTTCTCCTTCTTGCGTTACGGTCAGTTGTCGCCAGGCGCCGTCAAGAAAACGAAGTGGTTGCACTTTTTTTAGCCCTTTGGTTGGGCTCATTCATGTTATGGGCAAATACGCATGACGTCTTTGGGAACATGATTGTCACATCACTGGCATTTGCACTCGGGGGCGGAGTGCTTCATATGAAAAGATATCATGAGGACACATAAATACATTCCCCTATCCAGTATTGGTTTGCGTGAGGATTGTGTCGGATGGTGAGGGATACCAAGGAAGATCTTAAGTTATGAGTAGACCTGTCATCCTCATCTTTGTCCACTATTACCTGCCGGGCTATAAGTCTGGAGGCCCTGTGCGGACAATTTCAAACATAGTTGAAGCGCTGGGCAATGAGTTTGAGTTCCGAATTGTGACTTCCGACCGCGATTTCCTCGATGTGGCCCCTTATCATGGCATTACTTCAGATGCGTGGGTGTGCGTGCGTAAGGCCTTGGTATACTACGTTTCGCCAAAGAAATGCGGCCTATCCACATGGATGCGCCTGATACGGGAAACGCCGCACGATGTGCTTTATCTCAACAGCCTATTCGACCCTGTCTACACTTTGCTGCCATTGCTTGCGCGGTGGCTCGCAGGATCACACAGGGAGCCGGTTGTTCTGGCGCCGCGTGGTGAATGTTCGCCCGGCGCTTTGGAAGGGAAGAAGAGGTGGAAGAAGGAGGCTTTTCTTGCCGTCGCGCGAAGAACGGGGCTCTATCGCAATGTGCTCTGGCACGCCTCAACGGAAGATGAGGCGCAACTGATTCGCAGGCAATTTGGCCGAGCGGCGAGAATGGTAATCGCGCGAAACCTGTCTCCAATGGCTGGCAAACAGTGGGCATCGCGTGAAGCAAGCGACGCGTCCGGATCGTTGCGCATCATCTTCCTGTCCCGAATATCACGAAAAAAGAATTTGGATTACGCACTCAGGGTGCTTGCCAAGACGCGTGTGAGAATTCAATTCGACATTTGGGGCACGCTGGAGGACTCTGGTTATTGGGAGAAATGTCAGGAGCAGATCCAGGCCATGCCCAAGAATGTAGTCGTACGTTACCGTGGCGTGGCGGATCATTCGGAGGTAACCAAGATACTTGCCGATTATGACTTGTTTTTCTTCCCAACTCGTGGCGAAAACTACGGGCATGTCATCGCGGAGGCCGTTTCAGCGGGAACGCCAGTACTGTTGTCCGACGAGACTCCGTGGCGGAATTTGTGCACCGAGGGGATCGGCTGGGATTTGCCGTTGGAAAACGGGGAGGCGGCTTTCCTGGAGGCTATCGAGGAAGCGTTGCAAAAAGTTAGGCGAGAAAGAGTTGCTTGGCGTCAACGCGTATTGGACTTTGCTACAGATCGTTTAAATGATCCGTCGTTATTTGAAGCGAATCGTGCGTTGTTTCTGCAGGCGGTTGCCGACAAAGATTGAAAGGCATTGCGTGGTGTCAAATAATTCTTATTTGCTAGTTTCGGGATCCAGGGTGAGCGAGTCATGCAGGAGGGAAGGTCTGTTTTCTCCGTCAGACATTTTGAAAAGATAGTTCCGCTACATGATAGGAGTGTAGTGTTATGTGTGGTATAGCCGGTTTCTCCGGTGATTTAGAGTTCGACCTGTTAACCCGCATGAATGGGAAGATTTCTCACCGGGGACCTGACGACTCAGGGGTTTGCCATCTACCTGCGAAGGGAATCGGTCTTGCCCACCGTCGCTTGTCGATTATCGATCTTTCTCCCTCAGGAAGTCAGCCCATGTGGGACATAACCAAGCGAGCGGCGATCGTTTTTAACGGCGAAATTTACAATTATCGTGAGCTACACAAGGAACTCGAGGCAGATGGGTTTGAGTTCAAGAGTTCATCGGACACAGAAGTGTTACTGAATTTATACCTTCGAGATGGCGAGGATATGCTTCTCAAGCTCAATGGTATGTTCGCCTTCGCGATCTGGGACGCGCCTCGCAATAGATTGTTCCTGGCACGAGACGGAGTCGGTGTCAAACCACTGTACTATGCTGAGACCCCGAAGGGGTTTCTCTTCGCGAGTGAACTCAAATCCCTGCTTGAAGAGCTCACACTTGAGCGTTCCCTGAACCCAGACTCGGTGTTCTATCATCTGGTTTATCTATGGTGTCCCGCGCCTCATACGATGCTGCAGAGCGTGAAGAAATTGAAGCCAGGACATGCCATGATCGTCGAGCAGGGAAAGCTGAAGAAAACCTGGTGTTTCTATCAACTGCCTTACGATCTACGCCCGCCGGTTCAATCTGTTTCTGAAGCACTGGATCAGGTCACAGAGGGCCTCAGAGACGCCGTGAGGCGGCAACTTGTCGCGGATGTTTCCGTGGGGGCCTTTCTCTCTGGAGGTCTGGATTCGAGCCTCGTGGTCGCAATGGTCAGAGAGCTGGAGCCGGATGCAAAGCTTCAATGTTTCACGATAGGGTTTAGGGATCAGGCCTTCGCACGAGAAGGCCATACTGAAGATCTCCCTTATGCTCAACGAGTCGCCGCACATCTCAAAGTTGATCTTCACGCCATCACGGTCGGATCAGAAATGATTCAGATGTTGGAGCACATGTTATATCACCTAGACGAACCGCAAGCAGATCCCGCAGCGCTCCATGTCTACCTCATCAGTCAGCTGGCGCGCCAACACGGGATCAAGGTCCTCCTCTCGGGAACAGGCGGAGACGATGTCTTCTCAGGATACCGTCGCCACTATGCACTCGCGCAGGAACAGTACTGGAGTTGGATTCCACGCCCTTTTCGGCAGATGATGAGTCAGACAACCTCCTCCCTTCCTACTTCTCACGCTGCGCTGCGGCGTGTAAACAAAGCGTTCCAATATGCGCATTTGGATGGAAATGAACGCATCGCCAGCTATTTCTATTGGTTCCCCCCAACGGTTGCTCGCACACTTTGCGGGCCGGCCCTGAGGGATTGCCGAGCCTTGCGGCTTCCATCGACACCACTGGTTGAAGCCTTACAAGGGTTGTCCCAGAGTACTGACAGCCTGACCAAGATGCTCTTTCTCGATGCCAAATTCTTTCTGACGGATCACAACCTCAACTATACTGACAAAATGAGTATGGCTGCAGGAGTTGAGGTTCGCGTTCCCTATCTCGATCCAGGCCTGATGGCAGTCGCCGCACGCCTCCCGCCCAGCTTTAAACAGCACCGGGCAACAGGGAAGTGGATTCTTAAAAAGGTTGCCGAACCTTACCTGCCTCATGATGTGATCTATCGTTCTAAGACCGGCTTCGGGGCACCAATGCGACACTGGATTAAGCATGACCTGGCGCATGTCGTGAATGATCTTTTCTCAAGCAAGGCTTTTACCCAACGGGGACTGTTTGATCCTATTGGAGTCCGCCAGTTAGTTGAACTCAACCAAGCTGACCGTGTCGATGCCAGCTATACAATCTTCGCGATTATGTGCACTGAGCTATGGTGTCGACTCTTCGTGGACGGCAAGGCCGTGCATTAACGGAGCGAGATGTATCGCCTGAAGCAAGCATTCTGCATCGCCTGGAACCGACGTGGTCTTGCTATGGTAAACACACATTCGGACTGGCGATTGTTCCGACTTGCAGCGCACTGTCGTTGTTCGATCACCTGACTCATGACAATTTGCTGATGAGGGGCTTGTGAAGCAAATTCTCCAAAGTCTGAAGACTGGCGCGACCGAAGTGGCCGAGGTTCCCTGTCCACGCCTCCAACCAGGGCATGTATTGATCAGTACGTCTTGCTCATTGGTGTCTGCGGGCACCGAACGAATGCTGGTCGAATTCGGAAAGGCCAATCTCATTGATAAGGCACGCCAGCAACCGGAAAAGGTCGGAATGGTCTTGGACAAGGTGAAGACCGACGGCTTGATGCCGACGATCGACGCTGTGCGCAACAAACTGGATCAGCCGTTACCGATGGGGTATTGCAATGCGGGCGTGGTGATGGAGGTGGGTGCGGGGGTCACCGGGTTTTCGGTCGGCGACCGGGTGGTGTCGAACGGGAAGCACGCGGAAGTGGTATGTGTGGCGAAAAACCTCTGCGCGAAGGTGCCGGAGACTGTGAGCGACGAGGCGGCAGTGTTCACAGTAATCAGCGCCATTGCACTGCAGGGCCTTCGCCTCATCCAACCGACGCTAGGCGAAGCGGTTGTCGTAACAGGTCTTGGCCTGATCGGGCTGGTAGCCGTGCAACTGCTGCGGGCACATGGATGCCGTGTGTTAGGAATCGACATCGATCCCGTGAAACTGGAGCTTGCGCGGCAATTCGGTGCCGAAACCGTCGATCTGTCGCGCGGTGAAGATCCAGTGGCCACCGCCACAACGTTCTCTCGAGGACGCGGGGTGGATGCAGTGATTATTACGGCGGCAACCAAGAGCAACGAGCCGATGCATCAAGCCGCACTCATATGCCGCAAGCGCGGACGAATCGTGTTGGTCGGTGTCGTCGGATTGGAACTATCCCGTGCCGATTTTTATGAGAAGGAGCTCAGCTTCCAGGTCTCTTGCTCCTACGGTCCAGGGCGCTACGACCCGCAGTATGAAGAAGGCGGCCAGGATTATCCCGTGGGCTTCGTGCGTTGGACAGAGCAGCGTAACTTTGAGGCTGTGCTGGATATGATGGCGGAAGGTAGGCTGGATGTGGCGCCGCTCATTTCCCACCGTTTTGATTTGACCGATGCAGAGGGAGCGTATCAGCTCGTGGCGAAAGGCGGCAGCTCCTTGGGGATATTGCTCAAGTACCCTGGAGTGGCAGAACAATCACATGAATCACTGCTCACTTCCACGGTACGCCTTGCTGGGGATTCGCCGCGAGCCCCGAGGTCGGCAGATTCGGTCGTTGTGGGATTCATCGGCTCGGGCAACTATGCTTCGCAGGTGCTCATTCCGGCATTCAAGGGGACGTCGGCGGTTTTGAAGTCAGTGGCATCCGCGAAGGGGGTGAGTGGGGTTCATGTGGGGAAGAAGTACGGCTTCGAGGAAACCACTACGGACAGCCAAGTGGTGCTTAAGGATACCGATGTGAACACTGTGGTCGTAGCCACACGGCACAACAGCCATGCCCAGTACGTGTGCCAGGCACTACGCGCACGAAAACATGTTTTCGTCGAGAAGCCGCTGGCAATTACACGACAGGGGTTGGAGGAAATCGAAAAGACATACCACGAAGTGAATGCTTTCCACTCAGGTTCTACTTCCGCTAGAGCAGAAGCAGGGACACTGTTGCTGATGGTGGGGTTCAACCGCCGGTTTTCACCTCAGGTACAGAAGATAAAGACCCTCCTGACAGGGGTGCGAGAACCAAAATCATTTGTAATGACGGTGAATGCCGGGAGCATCCCGGCGGAGCACTGGACACAGGATACTGAGGTAGGCGGAGGCCGCATCATCGGGGAGGCATGCCATTTCATCGATCTGTTGCGTTTCTTAGCCGATGCTCCAATCATGTCTGTGCAGGTGGGGGTCCTTGGTACACAAGGTCAAGGTATGCTCGCAGACAAGGTGACTTTTACTCTCTGTTTTGCAGACGGATCGATGGGCACCGTGCATTATCTCTCGAATGGCCACAAGTCGTTCCCCAAAGAACGGTTGGAGGTGTTTTGCGCGGGGCGCATTCTCCAGCTCGATAACTTTCGTAGTCTCCGCGGCTATGGATGGCCGGGTTTCAGCAAGATGAACCTCTGGCGCCAGGATAAGGGACAGGCTGCTTGCGCGGCAGCCTTTGTCGATGCCATTCGCTTGGGTCGGTCAGCTCCCATTCCATTCGAAGATCTGGTGGAAGTGACACGTACAAGCTTCGACATTGTGGATGCACTGACATAGTCCCTCTCGCCATGAAACGATTGCTGCTCTTCGTAAGAACCCTCATATATCTGCGTCCAGCGCAAGTCTTCGCCCAGATTCTCAAACGCGTGCTCCCGTCTCCCAGTCAATTTTCTCAAATTCATGAATTACGACTGCGGCCTGGTCTAAGGCTCATCCCGTGCGTTTTACATTCATGCCTGCCGGCTAAAGATCATGCATTCTGTTTCTTAAATCAGCAAAAGACGTTTTCCGGCGGCGATATCGATTGGGCCAGTAAGGACATGCCCAAGCTCTGGCGGTACAACTTGCACTACTTCGACTACCTCTTCGATGCAGGTCGATCATACGATGTGAAGTGCCACCTGATCTCAGATTGGATCGCGAAAAACCCTCCCGGCACTGGTGATGGTTGGGAGCCTTATACCCTTTCCTTGCGCATTGTGAACTGGATCAAATTCTTTCTGCAGAGTGACGCAGCGATACAGGAAGAATGGCTCCAAAGTCTCTACAAACAGGCACTATGGCTGGAAAAGAATATCGAATATCACATTCTGGCAAATCATTATCTTAAGAACGGTGTGGCACTGTTGTTTGCGGGAATATACTTCGAAGAGCCTGATACGGGCAGATGGATCAAGAAAGGGTTGAAGATACTGCGAGAGGAACTGGAAGAGCAGTTTCTCCCTGACGGGGGACATTATGAACGAAGCCCAATGTACCATTCGATTTGTGTGACTGATTATCTTGACGTCTTGAATCTTGCACAAAACTCAAAGACGACAATCAATCTAGAGGAGACAGACCAGTTTGGGCGAAAGATCACGGTTAGCCTCAATTTTCTCAGCGGCATCTGCTTAGCGGACGGCGAAATTCCTCTTTTGAATGATTCTGCCTTCGGAATTGCACCAACTCCTAGTCAGATCTTCGACTATGCAAGGAGAGTAATTGGGTATGAGCCTCCCGTCAGACCGTCAGGCCTGGCCATATATGAACAATCGGCAAGCGGTTACTACATCTGCCGCAACGGGGATGACGCGATCATTATTGACTGCGGACAAATCGGCCCCGACTATCAGCCTGGGCATGCTCATTGCGACACCCTCAGCTATGAATTGGTTATCAATGGTCGACGTGTCGTCGTTGACAGCGGAGTCTTTGATTATGAATTGAGCTTAGAACGGGCCTATGCACGAAGCACCAAAGCTCACAATACAGTAGTGGTTGATGGAGAAGAACAATCAGAGGTTTGGGGGGTCTTTCGGGTGGCGCGCCGGGCTAGGCCTACTCACGCCTGCATCGAGCAGCCAGCCGCTGGATCAGTTCGCTTTACAGGCGCCCACGATGGGTACGCAAGACTGGCAGGTAAGCCTATTCATAAACGAAGCATGTCCTATGATGGGCAGGAAAGTTGGCTGATTGAGGATATGTTGGAGGGGAGTGGGGCGCATCGGATGGAAAGCTATCTTCATATTCACCCTGATTACCACGTGGTGCCGAACGGGTCAGCCCTTAGAGTGATTGAGCCAAGCGGCAGCCAAATTGCAATTGTTGAGACCCTGAGGCAAGCCAGATGAGGGTTGAGCAGGGGTGTATTTCCCAGAATTTGGTGTGTGAAACGCGAGAACGATGTGATTGTCTTCACCTGTTCAGGGCAAATTCCCCTTAGTTTGAGTTATCGAATTCGGAAAGCGGTAAGCCAGGAACAATAGGAAATCTAGGACACGATGCGAATCCTGTTTCTTTCTCATTACTTTCCTCCGGAAGTGAACGCCCCGGCATCTCGGACCTACGAGCATTGTAAACAGTGGGTCCAAGACGGACATAAGGTAACTGTAGTTACTTGCGCACCGAATCATCCACGCGGGACGGTCTATGAGGGATATCACAACAAGCTGTTTCAGGAAGAAGAGAAAAATGGCATTCAGGTCATCCGCACATGGACCTATGTCACGGCGAACGAAGGCTTTCTAAAACGGACGCTGAACTACCTGTCCTATATGGTGGCGGCAGTACTAGTCGCGCCTTTACTCTCGAAATGCGATGTGGTGCTCTCCACTTCTCCGCAGTTCTTCAATGGGCTCGCCGGCTATCTTGTCAGCCGCCTCAAGCGCGTCCCCTGGATACTGGAGATCCGCGACCTCTGGCCAGAATCTATTGTCGCTGTCGGAGCGATTACCAATCGTCCGGTTATTCGCTTGCTGGAGGCTCTTGAGCTGTTTGCCTATCGCAAGGCAGATCATCTGGTAGTAGTGACTGATGCCTTTAGGGCACACATGTTGGCGAAAGGCATTTCTACGGAGAAGGTGACGGTCATTAAGAACGGAGTGGATTTCTCCCTCTATAGAAAGCCCCCTCACGGTCACATGAACCCGTTGCGTGAATTAGGACTCGAAGGGAAGTTTGTGGCCTCGTACTTCGGTACCCACGGAATGGCGCACCATCTTGAAACGGTCTTGGAAGCGGCCCATGAGTTAAGAGAGTGGAATGACATTGTCTTTCTTCTTGTCGGCGATGGCGCTGAACGGAGTCGACTTGTGAGTATCCGAGATGAGATGAAACTATCCAATGTAGTGATGCTTGATCAGCAGGCGAAGGAGAAGATGCCCGAGCTCTGGTCTCTTTCGAGCGTGAGCCTCGTACTGCTTAAGAAGTCTGAGCTCTTCAAGACCGTTCTTCCCTCTAAGATTTTTGAGAGTATGGCGATGGAGAAACCGGTTATTCTAGGAGTGGAAGGGGAGAGCGCCGAACTCGTAATGTCAGCTGGTGGTGGCATCTGTATTCAACCAGAAAGCTCAAAGGATTTGGCCATCCAGATTCTTAAGTTGTATCGCGATCCCATGCTACGCCAGAAACTTGGATCGAGTGGCAGGCGGTATGTATTGGAGCATTTCGACCGCGAGGTCTTGGCAAAGCGATTTGCCGATGTCATGAAGCTCGTCGCGTAGGCAGTGGGTATTAGTCTGTATGGCCCAAACCGATGTCCTGGCGCTGATTGGGCCGTGTTATGGGATAATATGCAACGTTATGACACCTTTCGTGCCATCTTGTGCCTGATTCAGAATTGCACCGCCTTGTAGGGTAGTACCGACAGTTTCTACACTCAATTTCTCTCTCCTCGTGATTTTACAATAAGTTAATAGATGGGCAGGGCGGTCTGGGAATTGCTCCCTTACCGGGGCGTATCGAAGCATCATCCTGTGAATCGAAACCTTATCTTTGTGCACAATATTCGGCGCTGGCACACTCAACTAAAAGGAGGATCAATGAAAACACTACAATCAGCAATCCTCTCCCTTGGCATCATTCTTTCTGGACTTGTCGTCTCTGGGACGGCAGGAGCAGCCCCCATTCAGTTTTCGTTCACCGGAGTCG
>JADMIO011124153.1_pt1 | contig 34898 bp, 29 predicted proteins | sample 8958161 | NCBI WGS metagenome assembly JADMIO01 (sample SAMN16585339, study PRJNA669376) | soil metagenome | isolation source: Crop rotation soil | place: USA: Cullars Rotation, Alabama | collected 2011
CGCGACAACTTGTCCACGTGGAATTCTAAGCTTAGGATCCCAATGTGCTGGAAAGCGTCGCAGCTTCGGGACCGTGGCGGACTTCAGGCGAATGGTGGACGGAGGGTTGGGAATGCGATGACTGGGATGTGGAGGTGGGTTCGGCAGGCGTGTACCGGATCTTTTTCGATGGGGTGAGGGGCGGCTGGTACGTGCGGGGAGAGTATGACTGAGTACGTCGAGCTGCATGCGCGTTCGGCATTTAGTTTTCTCGAAGGCGCATCGGTGCCTGAGGAACTGGTGACGGGCTGCGCTGAAAAAGGAATGCGCGCTATGGCGCTGCTCGATCGCGACGGCGTGTATGGCGCGCCGCGTTTTTATCTGGCGGCGCAGAAAATTGGCATGCGGGCGCTCATCGGTGCGGAAGTCACTTCGACCGCAGGCTGGCGCTATCCGCTGCTGGTGAAATCGCAAGCAGGCTACCAGAACCTCTGCCGGTTGATCACCGCCATGAAGCTTGCGGCCGGCAAAAAAGGCGAAGGCAGCGTTGCCGACGCCGATGTGGCGGAGAAAGCTGAGGGGCTGGTCTGCCTGACGGGAGGAGCCGAAGGGCCCCTCGCGCATGCGCTCGATCTTGGAGGCCTCGAAGCCGGCGAGAGGTGCGTGCGGCGGCTGAGCCAGATTTTTGGCACCGAAAACATATACGTAGAACTGCAGCGCCATTTTTGCCGTGAAGAGGAAGCACGCAATCAGGCGGCGGTCGAGATTGCGCGACGGCTCCGTCTGCCGCTCGTGGCCGCCAATGGCGTGTGCCACGCGCTACCGCGTGAGCGCGAACTGCTGGACGTATTCACCTCGATCAGGCATCACCGCACGCTCGCGACGGCGGGCCGGCTCTTGAGTGCTAATTCCGAGCGGCACCTGAAAGCTCCCGACGAAATGGAGCGGCTGTTTTCGGATCTGCCCGAGGCTATCGCTAACACGGGCGAGCTGGCTTCGCGTCTCGAGTTCACGCTCACCGATCTGGGTTACGAATTCCCGCGCTATCCGGTGCCGGACGGGCGTCCGCAGATCGACTTTCTGCGCGACCGAACGCTGGAAGGCATGGTCGGCCGTTACGGCGCGGAGAACGAACGTGCCCGTCGGCAGGTCGAGCGCGAACTCGCCCTAATCGGAAAGCTTGAGCTGGCCGGATATTTTTTAATTGTGTGGGACATCGTGCGGTTTTGTCGCGAGAAGGGAATTCTGGTGCAGGGGCGAGGCTCGGCGGCAAATAGCGCGGTCTGCTACTCGCTGGGAATTACCGCGGTGGATCCCGTGGGAATGGACCTGCTGTTTGAGCGATTCCTATCCGAGGGGCGCGGGGAGTGGCCGGATATCGACCTCGATCTGCCGAGCGGCGATCAGCGCGAGCGCGCGATTCAGTACGTGTACGAACGCTACGGCAAGCTCGGCGCGGCAATGACCGCGAACGTGATCACGTATCGCAGCAAATCGGCGGCGCGCGAGATTGGGAAGGCGCTGGGATTCGACGTGGCGACGCTCGACCGGCTGGCTCCTTTGCTGGGTGCTTGGGAATACAAGGACGCGAGCGACGTGATCGACCGGCAGTTTCACGACGCTGGGCTGGACCTGCGCCATCCGCGGATTCGCAAATTCTGCGAGCTGTGTCTGCTGGTGCAGGATTTGCCGCGGCACCTGGGCCAGCATTCGGGCGGAATGGTGGTGTGCCAGGGACAACTCGATTCGGTGGTGCCGCTCGAGCCGGCGACCATGCCCGGCCGCGTGGTGGTGCAGTGGGACAAGGAAGATTGCACGGATATGGGCATCGTCAAGGTAGACCTGCTGGGGCTCGGCATGATGGCTGTGCTCGAGGATTCGCTGAAGCTGATCCGCGAAAATCAGGGCGAGGAGATCGATCTCGGCAAGCTGCCGGCAGATGATCCGATAGTTTACGAAACGCTGCAGAGGGCAGACACCGTCGGCATGTTTCAGGTGGAAAGCCGCGCGCAGATGGCGTGCCTCCCCAGGCTCCGGCCGACCTGCTTTTACGATCTGGTGGTGGAGGTTGCGATCATCCGCCCTGGGCCGATTGTGGGAGAGATGGTGAATCCATATCTGAAGCGCCGTCAGGGTCGCGAGCCGGCCACGTGCCTGCATCCTTCGCTCGAGCCGGTGCTGGCGCGAACGTTGGGCGTACCGCTCTTTCAGGAGCAACTGCTGCGCATCGCCATGATCGCGGCGGGATTTACAGGAGGCGAGGCGGAGGAGTTGCGGCGCGCATTCGGCTTCAAGCGCTCGGAAAAGCGGATGAAGGAGATTGAGGGAAAATTGCGTTCGGGAATGGAGCGCAATGGTATCACCGGCAAAACGCAGGACACTATCGTCCAGGCCATCACTTCCTTCGCGCTGTATGGCTTTCCCGAATCGCATGCGGCGAGCTTCGCGCTCATCGCCTATGCCAGCGCGTACCTGAAATGCCATTACCTGGCCGCGTTTACGGCGGCAATGCTCAATAACCAGCCGATGGGATTTTATTCGCCGGCGACGCTCGTCAAGGATGCGCAGCGGCACGGATTGACGGTAAAGCCGATCGACGTTACGCGCTCGGATTGGTTCTGCAAACTTGAAAACATTGAGACTGGGTTTGCGGTGCGCCTGGGCATGATTTACGTCAAGGGCTTGCGTGCCGATACCGGTAAAAGCATCGCCGCGGAGCGCTCCCTGCGGCCGTTTCGCTCCATCGACGATTTAAAGCAGCGCATAACCGGAATCCAGCGCGCCGAACTGGCAGCCCTGGCCGAAATCGGCGCGATGAATTTTATTTCGGCGGAGCGAAAGATTCATCGTCGCGAGGCGCTATGGCAGATTGAGCGCGTGGCGCGGCCAGCGGGGCCGCTGCTCGAAGGCGCTCGCGAAGCGCGGGATGGCATCGCGTCTGAAGAACAACCAATTTCGCCGCTGGCTCCTATGACAGTAGAGGAGAGGCTCGTTACAGATTTTCGTAACACGGGCATGACGGTAGGCCCTCATCCCATGGCCTATTGGCGCCCGCAATTGCGAAGAAAGGGCGTTCGCCCAGCAATTGAGCTGGGAGCTGTGCCAGACGGGAATCGCGTCGCGGTGGCAGGGTGCGTTATCGCGCGACAGCGCCCGGGCACCGCAAAGGGTTTTGTGTTCCTCAGTCTTGAAGACGAGACGGGCATTGCGAATGCGATCATCACGCCGCAATTATTTCAAGAGAACCGCAATGTGGTTCATGAGCGGTTTCTGCTGATTGAGGGGAAACTGCAAAACCAGGAGGGCGTGATCTCGGTGAAGGCCGAATCGATTCGAGCGCTGGCGATTACGCGTGCCGCCACTGCTTCACACGATTTTCATTGATATTTACGATTCGTTTACCTCACCTTACCGTTTGCCGCGACTACATGGACTCCCTGATTGCCTCCTAGGGTAATCGCTCCTACTTTCAGACAGGACCATAGGGGGGCACTTGCCAACCAGAACCCAGGAAAAAACCGGCGCTCGAGGGAATGGAAAACGGAAGATACGTTACGCGGTAGTCGGTCTTGGTTACATTTCGCAGATCGCAATCCTGCCGGCCTTCGCCCACGCGGAGGAAAATTCCGAGCTCACGGCGCTGGTATCCGGCGATCCGCAGAAACTTGAAAAACTTGCGCGCCAATATGGCGTAGCGCACACCTACTCGTACGAACAGTATGCGGATTGCCTCCATAGCGGCGTAGTGGACGCAGTCTATATCGCACTTCCAAACAACATGCACAGCGCCTACACGGTAGCCGCCGCTGAAGCGCATATCCACGTGCTATGCGAAAAGCCGATGGCGGTAGATGAGTCTGAGTGCCACGCCATGATTGCCGCCGCCGAAGACGCCGGCGTGAAATTGATGATTGCCTACCGCCTCCACTTCGAAAAGGGCAATCTCAATGCAATCGAATTGATGCAGTCGGGCAAGATCGGCGAACCTCGTATCTTCTCATCTATATTTTCACAGCAGGTCAAAGACGGAAACTCCCGCCTGAAGGCGGAGCTCGGCGGCGGTCCCTTGTTCGACATGGGAATTTATTGCATCAACGCTGCGCGTTATCTTTTTGGGGCGGAGCCGCTGGAGGGCTTTGCCTGGAGTCTTCGCGCGACGGACAAGCGCTTCGAGGAAGTGCCAGAGATGGTCGCGGCGCTGCTGAAATTTCCTCAAGACCGACTGGCGAAATTCGTGTGCAGCTTTGGTGCCGCGGATCGCTCGGAATATGAGGTGGTCGGCACCCAAGGTTCGCTGAAGATGGACCCCGGTTACGAACTGGCCGAGGACCTGGAAGCCAAAATCAAGGTTGGCGACCGCACGACCGAGAAAACTTTCGAGAAGAGGGATCAGTTCGCTCCCGAGATCGTCTATTTTTCCGACTGCATTTTGCATAACAAAGACCCGGAACCATCCGGGCGGGAGGGGTTGGCGGACGTCCGTATCATCAACGCCCTTCGGGAATCGGCAGAAAACGGCAGGCCAGTGCCGATTCCGGCAGTGGAAATTGAGCGGCGCCCTGACATGAGCCAGGAGATGACCAAGCCTGCGATAGACAAGCCGCCGCAGCTGGTGAAAGCTGCCGCGCCGGGAGCGAATTAACTGTTTGTGGAAAGTCCCAGGGTCACATTTCTTCAGCCAAAAGGAGGAAGTAAATGCCCCGATACGGAAAAAAAGCACAAAAAAGCGTTAAGCGCGCCATGCACAAACGCAAGCATGGGACTCTGCATTCAGGCAAAGGCGGCAAGGGCGGCCGCGTAAAAAGCCGGAAACAGGCGATTGCGATAGGCCTTTCCGAAGCGCGCAAAAAAGGCGCGAAGGTTCCGCGAAAAAAGAAGAAATAGCTTTGTCTGCGATCGATCTTAGTTCGCGGGCATTAGGCTGTGGAGCCTCTCTGCGGCATGTGCGCTGCCCAACCGCACCGCTTTAAATCCACACCCTCTACATGGAAATTCCGGATTGCCTACCATGAGTGATGGATTTGCGGTGTTTTCCGACGCGACTATTCTCGCTTTCTAGGCAGGTCACCCGCGAGGAGGAAACCCATGGAAGAGAATACGCTTCGAGAATTGCTGTTAGATGAGCTTAAAGATCTCTTAGACGCCGAAAACCAATTGGTCAAAGCTCTTCCCAAGATGGCCAAGGCAGCGACTTCGGAAGAATTGCGCGAAGGGTTTGAGACTCATTTGGAGCAGACCAGGAATCATGTTGAGCGGCTGAACCAGGTTTTTCAGAGTTTGGGAGAAGATCCTGACCGCGAGAAGTGCAAGGGCATGCAGGGCTTGATCGAAGAAGGCAGCAAGATGATCGATAGCGATTTCGAAGGCGACGTGAAGGATGCAGGCCTGATCGCCGCCGCGCAGCGAGTCGAACATTACGAAATCGCCGCGTACGGCACAGTCCGCACCTATGCCGACATCCTTGGCGAGCCCGACATCGTGACGCTGCTTGAGAAAACTCTCGACGAGGAAAAGGAAACCGACGAGAAGCTCACCGAACTCGCCGAAAACATCAACATGGAAGCGGCTGGAGAAGAAGAGCAAGAACCAGAGACTCGCCAGCAGCCGAAGAAATCCCGCTCCGCCAAAGCCGGAGGCCGGTCCTAGACCGGCTTCCTCACTCGACCGATCACCACCACTGCACCGCGGCGGCTGTGAAGGCGCCGCGGCAAGGCGCGCTAAGACAAGTACGACAAAAGGAGTTGCCGCGTGGCTGATACAGCGGGAGACATACTCGTCGAATCGTTAATCAGTTGGGGCGTAAACACCGTTTTCGGTCTACCAGGTGACGGCATCAATGGCCTAATTGAGGCCCTTCGCAAGCGCCAGGACAAAATCCGATTCATTCACGTCCGCCACGAAGAGTCGGCTGCTTTCATGGCTTGCGCCTATGCGAAATATACTGGCAAGCTCGGCGTCTGCCTGGCCACTTCAGGGCCCGGCGGCATTCACCTTCTGAACGGCCTCTACGATGCCAAGATGGACGGGCAGCCGGTGCTCGCCATCACGGGGCACGCCTTCCACGATCTTATCGACACGCACACCCAGCAGGATGTGGATCTCGACCGCGTGTTCACGGATGTTTGCGTGTACAACACTCGAATTATGGGTGTCGCTCACGTGAGAAACGTCACAGATCTGGCTTGCCGCACCGCGCTGAACTACCGCGGGGTGGCTCACCTCAATATTCCCTCCGACATTCAGGACCAAACGAGCGACGAACGCTCAAAGAGAAACGTACCCGACCACACGTCGGAAATTCTCGCCTGTAGCGCGCGTCTTCCTCGCGAAGAAGATCTCGCTCGTGCAGCCGAGATATTGAATTCAGGCAAGCGCGTTGCGATTCTGGCCGGGCAGGGGGCGTTGAGGGCCGGCGACGAGCTGATTGCCTTGGCGGAGAAATTAGGCGCGCCTATCGTCAAGGCGCTCCTCGGAAAAGCCGTAGTGCCGGACGATTGCCCATACACGACGGGGGGAATCGGCCTGCTGGGAACGAAAGCTTCGCAAGAAGTGCTGGAGGACTGCGACACCCTTCTCCTTGCGGGTACTTCGTTTCCGTACATCGAGTTTTATCCGAAGCCTGGCCGTGCCCGCGCGATTCAGATCGACATCGACCCGGCGAGAATTGGGCTTCGTTATCCGGCGGAGGTCGGAATCGTCGCGGATTGCCGCAAAGCGATCGAGGCGCTGCTTCCCAGGATCAAGCAGAGCAAGCACCGCAGTTTCCTCGAGAAGGCGCAGTCCGAAAACAAGAAGTGGCATAAAAAGATGGAGGAGCAAGGCTCTCGCATGGACAAGCCGATGAAGCCGCAGGTGGTAGCGTGGGAACTCGGCAAACGGCTGCGCGACGATGCCATTGTTTCGTGCGACTCGGGTACGATTGCCACCTGGTTCGCGCGCCACATTCCGGTGAAACGAGGGCAGAAGCATTCGCTTTCGGGCACTCTGGCATCCATGGCCAATGGGCTGCCGTACACGATTGCGGCGCAAGTAGCTTATCCGAATCGGCAGTGCGTTGGATTCGTGGGTGACGGCGGCTTCAGCATGCTTATGGGCGAATTTGTCACCGCGGTGCAGCACAAGCTGCCAATTAAGATCGTGGTGATCAAGAACAATACGCTCGGCCAGATCAAATGGGAGCAGATGGTTTTTCTCGGGAATCCGGAGTATGCCTGCGAGCTGAGTCCAATCGATTTCGCGGCTTTCGCTCGTGCCTGCGGAGCAAAGGGTTTTTCGATCGAAGATCCAGCTGATTGCGGCCGCATCTTTGACGATGCGCTAGCCACGCCCGGTCCGGTGGTGATCGAAGCCGCCGTGGATCCCTTCGAACCTCCCATGCCGCCAAAGGCGACGCTCGATCAAGCAGCCAAGCTGGCTGAGGCGCTGGCCCGCGGAGAACCGAACCGCAAAACCATCGCGCTGACGATCGTTTCAGACAAAGTTCGCGAAATGGTGTAAGAACACAGGGCCAAATCTAGAGCACTCCTGAGAGGTGTCGATGGGCTGCCTGCTGGTAATCCTGATCGTTGCCTTTCCGCGCATTGTGCTCGCCGTCTTATTCTTTACCTCGAATTACTTGCAGCACGCCTATACGAACCTGCTCATACCTCTGATCGGCTTCATCTTTTTGCCGCTTACGACTCTGGCCTACGCGTGGATGGTGAATAGCCACCTGCCGATTGCCGGAATCAACCTCATCATCCTCGTGATCGCCGTGGTGATCGACATCGGTGGGCTTGGCGGCGGGGAATACCACCGGCGCTCACGCTGGTAAGCGGCTTCGTCGTTTTTTGACGCTTCGGAACACGTTGCGAACGCGTATATAGTCGTACGTCCCGCTATCCCGTGCCCCGGCGAATCCGTCTAATCTGCTGTAGAATCGCTAGCAGGTGCTCTGGGCCTCATAAAGCGAGCTCGAAGCATCGTAATCGGAAGAATCCGCAGCTAAGTCGGAGGACGAACGATGAAGAAGCGGCTACTTGTGTGGCTTGCCGGAGTTCTGCTGGCGATCGCCGTCGGATGCGGCGGCTCGAATCCGCCTGGCAGTTCCGGCTCCAGCGCGAATCCCTCAGCGCCCGCCGCGCCCTCCGCACCGGTCTCGCTGAACAAGGCCGATTACCCCGTTTTCCCCGATGCTGACGCCGGCGCCGATCCCTCCGTTTCCGCCGAGCAGGGCGGCAAAGGTTTCACAGGCAGGGGCTGGCAGACGAATACCGATTTCGACTTGATCGGCGACCCACACGCCATCAAAGGCGGCATGTTGAGGGATTCTTTGCCGGATTTTCCAGGCACGCTCCGGCTGGATGGTCCAGAGTCAAACACTGCTTTTAACTTCGAGATCGCCAATCTTGCATATGAAAGCCTTTTGGGAGTGCATCCTACAAGCCTGGACTATATTCCTTCGCTAGCCACTCACTGGCAGATCTCGCCGGACAAATTGACGTACCGCTTTCGCATTAATCCGAATGCGCGCTTCTCCGATGGAAGCCCCGTGACAAGCGATGACGTGGTTGCTTCCTACAATTTTCGAATGGACAAGACGCTGCAAGCTCCAATGACTCAGCTAATTTTCAGCAAGGTGAATCCGCCGGTGGCTGAGAGCAAATATATTGTCCGGGTTCAGGCCAAACAGGTGAACTGGAGAGCGTTTCTTTACATTTCCGGGTTGCAGATTTTGCCCGCAAAGATCCTAAAGACTTTGAACGGAGATGCCTACCTGAAGCAGTACAACTTCAAGCTCTTGCCCGGCTCCGGCCCCTATACGATTCAAGAGGCTGACGTTCACAAGGGCCAGACCCTTACAGTGCGCCGCCGCAAGGATTACTGGGGGGAGAAGGCACGCGCCAATGTGGGCATCAATAACTTCGACCAGCTTCAATTTAATGTCGTGCGCGATGAAAACCTGCAATTTGAGCAATTCAAGAAGGGCGAGCTGGATATTTTTCCGCTCGCTCGCGCCCGTCAATGGGTGGAAGAAACGAATTTCGAAAACGTCCAGCGGGGGCTGATTCAAAAACGCAAGATATTCAACAACTACCCTCAAAATATCCAGGGGTTTGCATTCAATACCCGGCGGCAGCCTTTCGACGACATTCGAGTGCGTAAGGCTCTGACTCTCCTACTGAATCGCAAACTGCTGCTCGAAAAAATCATGTACAACGAGTATCTGCCTGAAAATTCGTACAACGCCGGTGGACCTTACGAAAATCCCACTAATCCCAAGAACGATTACGATCCGCAGTCTGCCTTAAAACTACTTGCCGATGCGGGTTGGAAAAGCCGCGACACACAGGGGCGCCTGGTAAAGGACGGTAAGCCGCTGCAAATCGAGCTCCTCTACACGCAAAAGACGTTTGAGCCACACCTCACGATTTACCAGGAGGATCTAAGAAAGATAGGCATCGGTCTCAACCTGCGCCTCATCACTCCGGAAACGGAGTTCAAAATGGCGAATCAGCGACAGTTTGAGATGGCGTTGTTTGCTTGGGGCTCGGGCGGCCCGTTTCCGGATATGGAAGGGAATTGGCAGTCCTCGCTGGCGGACGTAGACAATACCAACAACATCACCGGGTTTAAGAATCCTCGAGTAGACGCGCTGTTGGCCGAATATGACCGAACTTTTGACATAAAGGATCGATTTCGAATCATCCAGCAGATCGACGGAATTATTGCGAATGCTTACCAGTATGTTTTGCTATGGGACGCTCCCTTTCAACGGGTGCTGTACTGGAATAAATTTGGAACGCCTCCAGGTTATTTGACTAAAACGGGCGACTATTACACGGCGCATACGCTGTGGTGGTTTGATCCGGGAAAAAATGCCCAGCTGCAAAAAGCGTTGCGGGACTCATCCGTCAAGCTGCCCGTCGGCCCGACGGAGGACCGTTACTGGCTGGATTACGACAAGAACTCGACCTCGAAGGAGCAATCGAAGGTGCAGTCGCCGCCCAAATGAGCGAGCAGGAACCTCCTTCCACTATATGACCGGATATTTCCTTCGCCGTTTTCTGCTAATTATCCCCACGTTCATCGGCATCACGCTGGCCGTTTTTCTTGTAATGAATTTTGTGCCGGGCGGTCCGATCGAGCGACAAATCATGCGTTATCGCATGGCGGTGGCAAACGAAGGCGGGGCTGCCGGAGGAGGTGGGGCGAAGACAGCGGATATTCCCGAAGAGGCGCTGCAGGAGATGCGGCGGTACTACGGCTTCGACAAGCCGGTGCATGTGCGCTATGTGCAGTGGCTCTGGAAGGTGCTGCATCTGGACCTTGGGCGCTCGTATGTCTATCAGGACCCTGTCTGGGATGTGATCAAGGCGCGTTTTCCCGTATCCATTTTTCTCGGGCTGACAGGATTTTTCCTGAGCTATCTCGTCTGCGTGCCGTTAGGCGTGGCGAAGGCGGTTCGCCACGGCTCGCGTTTCGACCTGATAAGCAGCTTGACGGTTTTTCTCGGCTACTCGATCCCAGGATGGGCGCTCGGAACGGCGCTGCTGGTGCTCCTGGGGGGCGGCAGCTTCCTCAATCTGTTTCCACTGGGCGGATTTCGGCCGAGCAATTGGGAATATTTGAGCTTCTTCGGCAAGGTGACCGCGCAGCTTCATTACATGGCGCTTCCGGTCTTCTGCTACATGATTGAATCGTTCGCTACGCTCACCATTTTGACCAAGAATTCGCTCATGGAAAATCTCAGCCAGGACTATATCCGCACCGCGTATGCAAAAGGCCTCGGCGAACGCCGCGTGATTTACGTACACGCGCTGCGCAATTCCATGATTCCCATCGCGACGGGGCTCGGCAGCGAAATCAGCCTCATCTTGGCGGGTTCATTCCTGATTGAAAAAGTATTTAACATCGACGGCATGGGCTATCTCGGCTACACCTCGATCTTGCAGCGCGACTATCCCGTGGCGCTCGGCATCCTGGTGATTGCGAGCGTGCTCCTGCTGGTCGGCAACATTCTTTCCGACATCATTTACGTCGTTGTCGATCCGAGGATTCGCTTCCGATGAGCAGCCAGGGAGAACTTCCGGTTCTGGACGCGCTGCCGGATGCGCCGCAGCCGGTCGTTCCAGTCAATGTGCGTGGCGCTTCGATTCTGCGGAAGCGGCTGCGCAAATTCCGCCACCTCAAGCGCGGCTACTATTCATTCCTGATTTTGTTAATCGCGTACGGAATGTCTTTTTTTCTGCCCGTGATCGTGAACAGCACCGCCTTCGCGGTGCACTATCAGGGACACTTCTATTTCCCGATACTCCGGTATTACCCGGCGTCTACTTTCGGGCAACAGACGATCGGCGAGCCGGATTACCGCGCGCTGGCCGCGACGCTGCACTCTCAACCCGGAAACTGGGTGCTCCTGCCGCCCTATCCATACAGCCCCACGGAATCGCTGCTCGATTTACCCGGCAGCCCGCCCAATCGACCATCGCCGCAGCATATTTTCGGTACTGACGACCGCGGCCGCGACATTTTTGCGCGCTTGGCGTACGGATTTAACGTTTCTCTGTCGTTTGCGATTCTGGTGCTGGGCATCAGCCTTGTCGCGGGCGTCGCGATTGGCGCGATGCTCGGCTATTTCGGCGGCAAAGCGGACATTCTCGGCCAGCGGCTGATCGAAATCTGGTCTTCGCTGCCGTTTCTGTACACCATCATCATCGTCAGCTCCATCGTCGTACCGATTTATTTGCCGGGGCGGAACCTGGTGCTGCAGCCCTCCTTCTGGCTGCTGATTTTCATTCTGTCGGCATTCGACTGGATGGGCATCACCTATTACGTGCGCGGCGAGTTCTATCGCGAGAAGGCCAAGGACTACGTGGCCGCCGCAATTTCCATCGGCGCCTCGGACCGCTCGATTATTTTCAGGCACATCCTGCCGAATTCGCTCACGCCCGTGGTTTCATTCGCGCCGTTCATGATTGTCGCCAATATTGCCGCGCTCGTGGCGCTGGATTTCCTGGGCTTCGGCCTGCCGGCGCCTACGCCAAGCTGGGGCGAGCTGATCGGACAAGGAGTTGAGAATCTGACGAAGTGGTGGCTCGTGTTGTTTCCACTGATGGCCATGTTTATAACGCTGCTGCTGATCGTATTCATCGGCGAGGCGGTGCGCGAAGCGTTCGATCCCAAAGAGTTCTCGAGGCTGCGATGAGCACTGCGGCCACGCCACTCCTGCAGATTCGCGGGCTGCGAACGTATTTCCACACCGAGGCAGGCATCGCCAAGGCCGTTGATGGCGTGGACTTGGACATTTATCCCGGCGAGGTCGTCGGCCTTGTCGGTGAGTCCGGCTCCGGCAAAAGCGTCACCGCACTCAGCGTGCTACGGCTGATCCCGGAGCCGCCCGGCCACATCGAGGGGCAGATTCTCTTCAAGGGCCGCGACATGCTGGGGCTCTCGTGGGACGAGATTCGCGCGATCCGCGGCAAAGAGATCAGCATGATCTTTCAGGAGCCGATGACGTCTCTGAATCCAGTGTTCACCGTAGGCACGCAACTCACCGAGGCGATCCTGGCGCATGAAGACGTCTCCAAGAAAGAAGCTCTCCGCCGCGCAATCGAGATGCTGGACCTGGTGGAGATTCCCGCCGCCGCTTCGCGAATGAATGACTATCCGCAGCAATTCTCGGGCGGAATGCGGCAGCGGGTGATGATTGCCATGGCGCTCTCCTGCAATCCTGCGCTGCTCATCGCGGACGAGCCCACGACGGCACTTGACGTCACCATTCAGGCGCAGATTCTGGAGCTGATGCTGCGCATCAAGGATCGCCGCCCCGGCGCGGCCATTCTGCTGATCACGCACAATCTCGCGGTGGTCGCCGAAACCTGTAATCGAGTGATGGTCATGTACGGCGGAAAGCTTCAGGAAGTCGCGCCGGTGAACGAACTGTTTCGCAATCCGCTGCACCCGTACACGCGCGGTCTGCTGGGCTCTCTTCCCACGATTGAAGGTGACAGGCAGCGTCGCTTGGCCGCGATTCCCGGCAGCGTGCCAAGCATTATCGATCTTCCCGCCGGCTGCAAATTCGAGACGCGCTGCACGGAACGGTTTGGGCGCTGCATTGTTGAGGAACCGGCGCTCATCGAGTCCGCACCGGATCACTGGGTACGCTGCCATCTGGTGAACCCATGAACATCCTCGAGGTGCAGGACCTTCACGTAAATTTCGCGGTTACCGGAGGAGTCTTCGGGCGCAAAGTGGCGGAAGTGCGCGCGGTCGACGGTGTCACTCTCGCGCTCGAACGCGGCGAGACCCTGGGGTTGGTTGGCGAAACCGGGTGCGGGAAGAGCACCGTCGGCCGCGCCATCATCAACATCCTGCACACGATGGTTTACGGGGTCGAGATTTCCGGCCGCGTGCTTTACCACAACGATTCCGGCACTGTCGACCTGGCGCCTCTTACGCGGAGGCAGATGCGTCCTTACCGCTCCGACATTCAGATGATTTTTCAGGATCCATACTCCTCGCTCAATCCACGCATGACCGTCGGGCAAATTGTGGAGGAGCCGCTGAAGATCTGCACGGATCTGCCCTCGCGCGAACGAAAGGATCGCGTCGCCGCGCTGCTTGGGAAGGTGGGCTTTACTCGGGAGCAGGCCGGGCGTTACCCGCACGAATTCTCAGGAGGGCAGCGCCAGCGCATCGGCATTGCCCGTGCGCTCGCCACGAATCCCAAAATCGTGGTGGCAGACGAGCCCGTCAGCGCGCTCGATGTTTCGATTCAGGCGCAGGTGGTCAACCTGATGCAGGACCTGCAGGACGAATTCGGCCTTTCGTACATTTTTATCGCGCACGACCTCTCGGTAGTTCGCCACATCTCAGACCGGATCGCCGTCATGTATCTGGGCCACATCGTGGAAATCGGCCCAGGGGAGCTCATCTATAAAACTCCGATGCATCCTTATTCGCGCGCTCTGCTTTCTGCCGTTCCGCGCGTCAATCCCGATGTAGATCGTGACCGGCGCATTCGCCTGACCGGAGACGTGCCGGACCCGATGAACAAGCCTTCCGGCTGCACGTTCCGCACGCGCTGCCCGATCGCGCGCCCCTCGTGCGCGGAAAATGACCCAGTTCTCGAATTCAAGGATGGTCGTTTCGTCGCCTGCCCTTGGGTTTAAGCCCAAAGCACCCGCAAAATTGGCTGGAGTTTAATGGAATGGTGCCGGGGGGCAGAGTTGAACTGCCTACGCCGGCCTTTTCAGGGCCGCGCTCTACCGGTGAGCTACCCCGGCACCGGGGGTACGAAATTCTAGCGGGGATGCAGCAGGATGTCGAGGCCGCGAGCGAAAATGATTTAACTCTCGTGCTGAGGCAATCGCCGCTTTACTTCACCGATTCGTCAAATTCGCGCATCCATTCTTTTGTCTTGAGCACTTCGCGCGGCTTGGTTCCGTCGGGCGGGCCAACGATGCCGTCCTTCTCCATAATGTCGATGAGGCGCGCCGCGCGGCCGTAACCAATCCGCAGACGTCGCTGCAGCGTGGAGGTAGAAGCACGGCCCATCTCGCAGACCACGCGCACCGCCTCCTGATAAACCTCGTCGTCGACGTCTTCCTGCCCGCCTTCCCCTGAGCTCGATCCGGCGCCGTTCTCGTCCTTCGGCGGCTCGAGCAATTGCTGGTTGTAGACAGCCTTCGCCTGCGCGCGCCAGAAGTCGCACAGCGCCGCGATTTCTTCCTCGGTCACAAGCGGCCCGTGAATGCGGTGCAATCGCGAAGATCCCGCCGGCAGGTAGAGCATGTCGCCGCGGCCCAGCAGCGATTCGGCGCCGTTCGCATCGAGAATCGTTCGCGAGTCCACCTTGCTCGCTACTCGGAAGGAAATTCGCGCCGGGAAGTTTGCCTTGATGAGCCCGGTAATTACGTCCACCGAAGGCCGCTGCGTCGCAAGGATAAGGTGAATGCCCACAGCGCGCGCCATCTGCGCGAGGCGCGTGATGGACTCTTCGACGTTGTTAGTATCCACCATCATCAGGTCGGCCAGCTCATCGATGATGATGACGATGTAGGGAAGCGGCTTGTGCTCGTCCTCTTCCGTACTTTCAAATAAGGAAAGCGACTGCGCCTTATCGAATGTACGGTTGTACTGGTCGATGTTCCGCACGCCGCGTTGCGCGAGCAGCTTCAGCCGTCGTTCCATCTCGCGCGTAGCGTTCCGCAAGACGTTCGAAGCTACTTTCGGGTCGGTGACCACCGGCGCAAGCAGGTGAGGAATGTCCTCGTACAGCCCGAGCTCTAGGCGCTTGGGGTCTACCATCACCATCTTCAGCTCGTCAGGCGTGGACTTGTACAGAATTGAGACGATCAGCGAGTTCAGGAAAACGCTTTTGCCGGTGCCCGTGGAGCCGGCGATCAGCAAGTGCGGCATCTGCGCCAGATCCGAAATCCGGATGCGCCCTATAAGGTCCTTGCCGAGGCCAAGCGTCAGCCGCGAAGGGGAGCTGCTGAACTCCTGTGATTCGATCGCGTCGCGAAGAGCGATCGTTTGCCGGTGCTGGTTTGGAACTTCAATGCCCACCGTAGACTTTCCGGCGATGCGCTCAATAAGAATCGATTCCGCTTTTAGCGCGAGGCACAGGTCGTCGGAGAGGCTGGTGATGCGGCTGTACTTGATGCCCGCCTCAGGCTTGAATTCATATGTCGTAACCACCGGCCCAGGATTGATCTGCGTTACCTGACCGCCCACACCGAATTCGCGGCACTTCTGCTCAATGGCGCGCGCGCATTCCTTCAACTCGTCTTCCTGTATGGCTTCGCCGCGAGCTGCGGTGTGCAGCAGGCTCGTCGGAGGCAGCCGGAACGCTCCCTTCGCAACCTTCGGCTCAGCTGCGGACCTTCGGCCCGAGTTGCCACCGCCGGATGTGCTCTCCGGCATGATCACCACGCCAGGACCTTTGCGCTCGTCCTCCTCCTCCGCGTCGCGCTCTTCCGCCTCATCCGCAGTGACAGCGCTCTTGCGCATTTCTTTGGTGCCGATATTTTGCGTAGGCACTGGAGGACGTCCCGAGGTCTTGATCTCCGCGAGACGCTTGCGCATTTTTTCCTGCTCGCGCGTTTCGCTCCACTCGCTCCAGCGCGCCTTGATTCTTCCGATCGGGTCGAGTTTGCTCAACGGTCCCTGCAAGGCCGCATGCGCGCCCGTGAAGGAAAACGGCGTTGCCAGAAACAGTCCCGTGAAGAGGGACGCAAGCGCCACCAGATGGGCGCCCACGGAATTAAACCCGGCGTGCAGCACCGATGCGACCAGCGTCCCCAGTAAGCCTCCCGGAGGAATCGCGCCCCGCACTTCGGGCACATGCCACAGGGTCAGCAGGGTAGGGAACGAAAGCACCAGCAGAAAATATCCGACCATTTTCACCGCCGGCGACTCCAGCGTCTGGCTTCGCAGCCACCGCCAGCCGAACCCAAAGATCGCCAGCGTCAGCAAAAATGCCGCGTAGCCGAAGGCCTGAAAAATCAGGTCGGCGCCGTAAGCTCCGGCCGGGCCAATCCAGTTCTGCGCCGGGTGCCCGGCGGCTGGCTGCGCCGCGACGTTGAACGAGCGGTCGTGCGGGCTGTAGGAGAGCAGCGCCAGCGTCAGCAATACCGCCAGCGTGAGGCCAAGAAAGCCGATCAGCTCATTGAGTCGGCGATTATCCGTAGGAGTCAGTATGCGCACGTCATATCCTGCTTTCGGGGGAAGGACAGAAAAAGTGACGCGATCCGCGGTAGGACGCGTTGTGCCGGCCAGGTCGCGCGGGCGCTATCGCGCGGCTCCTCTGTGGAGGAACGCCAGCATTGAAATAAATACACTAAACGGGATGGGTTGCACAATAAAGATCTTGAGTGTGCGTGTCTGCATGTAACGCCACTTCTGTACTCATCCGGCGAGGAACCAAAGCACCAGCGCGCCCGCCGCGATCCGGTAAATCGCAAACGGTGCGAATCCGTGCCTGCGCACCCACGCCAGAAACCATGCCACCGCCGCGTACGCCACGATGAACGACACCACGAATCCTATTGCCAGCACCATCCAGCCATGTGGGTCGATTTGCTCGACACCGATCGGATTTTCTCCCTTGCCGGAGAGCGACTTCAGCAAATCGTACGCCGTCGCCGCTGCCATCACCGGCATCGATACAAAGAAAGAAAACTCCAGTGCCGCTCCGCGAGACATTCGCGCCAGTTGGCCTGCCGTTATCGTGGACATCGAGCGCGAAGTGCCGGGAAATACTCCTGAAAGAATCTGGCACGCGCCGATCCACACCGCTTGCGCCAAACTCATGTCCTCCATATGCCAGGTGGTGATGCCGGAACCGCGGGCGGAAGGCCCAGCCATTTCCCATTTAGCGTTTCGCGCGTCGACCGCCCACATCACGACGCCGCCGATAATCAGCGCCGTGCCCATGATGGTCAGGCTCTCCAGGTGCTTCCCGATCACCTTGGTGAGCAAAAACGAAGGCAGCGCCGTCACGACAAACGCAACCGCAACGAGGCTTAACGGGTGCGTCAAGGCCGTGCGGTCGCCGCGCTCTCCCTTTGGAAATGTCCTCAGAAATTTCACGATTCGCTCGCGGAAGTAGATCGGCAGACAAAGAATCGCTCCGAGCTGGATCACGATGGAATACATCTTCCAGTAGCCGTTAGTGAGATCGATGTGCAGCAGCGCCTCGGAGATCCGCAAATGTGCGGTGGAGCTGACGGGCAGGAATTCGGTGAGCCCTTCTATAATTCCCAGCAAGACGGAGATCAGGTAATCGTTCAAGTTGAGTCCTTAGGAAGATTCTTGGTCATGGCAAGCGCGTCGATTCGGTCCAAATAATATCGAGGCAGCAGGCCCACAGCACGGTAACCGTGCCGCTTCCAGAAGGCAACGCCCGCTTCGTTGTTTGTTGCCGTTTCGAGCCCTACGCTGCGCACGCCTCGCGCCGCCATGCGCCGCTCAATTTCGGCGAGCAGAGCGGTGCCAACACCCGCGCGCCGATAATTAGCAGCCACATCCAGCGTGATGATGTGTGCCTCGGGAGCTTCCTCTTCAGTCAAGATGAAGCCAATGAGGTTTGGTGCTGAATCAGGCTTGTGCTCGTGGATTTTGGCTTGGGCAACGAGACAATCCGCGCCGGGCGCGCTAAGGCCCCAGCGCAGCGTGCGCCGCGAATAGGCGATGCCACGCGGATAGCATGCCTGGTCGAGCTCGTACAATATTTCAAAATCTTCGGATTGATATGCCCGGATTACAAAATCCATCGCAGAGAGGGCGGAGCGCTGACGCGTTTACACTTCCAGGATTACCGGCAGGATCAGCGGCCGCTTGGAGGTTTGCTTGTTCAGGTGGCGCTTCAGATCCACACGAATCTTTTCCTTGATAACGCTCCAGTCCATTTTTTCTTCGGCGTTCGACTGTTCGATAGTGCGCATGATCACTTCACGCGAGGAGTTCAGCAGTTCCGTCCCATCGTCCGAGGGCAAAAATCCGCGCGTCACCATCTCCGGCCGCGTCTCCACGCGCCCGGTGTGCTTGTCGATCGCGATAATCGGTACCACGATCCCGTCCTCGGAAAGGTGCTTGCGGTCGCGGATCACCACTTCCTCGATGGCTTCGAGCGATCCCGAATCCACGCACACGCGCCCGACGGTCACCGGGTCGCGCCGGAAGGCGCCGTCTTCGGTGAATTCAATCGGGTGCCCGTCTTCGACCAGCAGAACTTCGCCGGAGACAGTGCCCACCTGGTGCGCGAGCGCCGCATGACGGAAGAGTTGGCGGTATTCACCGTGCACCGGGATGAAGTACTTGGGTCGTGCCAGATTCACGATCAGCTTTTGCTCTTCCTGGCTGCCGTGACCGGAAACGTGCAGCGTCCCGCCGCTATTGTCGTAATACACCAGCGCGTTCCGCCGGAACATGTGGTCCAGCATCCGGAAAATTGCCTTCTCATTGCCCGGAATAATCCGCGCAGAGAGGATCACGGTGTCGTTCGGGTCTACGCTGAGCAATCGATGGCTATCCACCGCGATGCGCGAAAGCGACGACATCGGCTCCGCCTGGCTGCCGCTCACCAGAATAATCGTTTTGTGCGGATCGAACGACTTCAGATCCTGGGCGCGGATCACTATGCCATCGGGAATGCGCAGCCTTCCGAGGTTATGCGCAATCTCCACATTATCGACCATGCTGCGCCCGACGAATCCCACCTTGCGGCCCACTGCTGCCGCAATATCCACCACCATCTGGATCCGCGGAATCGAACTCGCAAAGCACGAGACGAGCACTTTGCGCGGCGCCGCGCGGCAGAGTTCTTCCAGCCGGCTCCACACCGCGCGCTCAGAAGGCGTATACCCGGTGCGCTCCACGTTCGTGCTGTCGCTCAGCAGCGCCAGCACTCCTTCGCGCCCGTATCGAGCAAACGCGTGCAGATCGAATGGCCGGCCGTCTATCGGCGTCGGGTCCATTTTGAAATCGCCGGTGTGAATGATCACGCCCATCGGCGTGCGCACTGCGAGCGCGATGCAATCGATAGTGCTGTGCGTTACGTAGATGAACTCGACGCCGAATGGCCCGATCTGCGCGTTTCCGCCAGGCTGTACCTCGCGCAGGTCGGCCTGATCCAGCAAGCCGTGCTCCTCCAGTCGCTTGCGCACCAGCGCGAGCGTGAACTGGGTGCCATAGATCGGGACGTTCAGGTCACGAAGGATGTACGGCAGCGCGCCGATGTGATCCTCGTGCCCGTGCGTCAACACGATCGCGCGAACCTTCTCCCTGTTTTGCTTCAGGTAGGTGATGTCGGGAATAACGATGTCAACGCCGAGCAGTTCCGCTTCGGGGAACATCATCCCTGCGTCGATGACCAGGATGTCGTCGCCGGTTCGCAACGCCATCATGTTCATGCCGAACTCGCCGAGGCCACCCAGCGGGATGAGCCATAAAGAACGATTAGCCAAAATTTCTCCTTGGGGTTTCATACTATCACAGCGGGTCAGCACGCCGCTCGATTCCGCTCGCGACGCGCACTTCTCCCGCGATAACGATTCAGTTCAGATGTTTTAGGGAATCGAGCGCGGCTTCAGGGTGCTAGTCGTCGCCGCCCAGCAGGATTGCGGCGCCCAGCACAGTGGTCCAAAGGCCGCGCTTGTCGCCTACTGCGGATTGGGTGATGTTCATGGTGCGCACAATCTTGTTCGAAATCCGGTAGACCTCTTTTTTCTCGTCCCAGGAAAGATCCGGATCGAACTCCACGTTCAGCGTGGTAGCGAGCATCTCCGCCGCGAGTTCTTCCGCATATTCGCCCGCTACTTCCTCGGTCTCGCCGAAGGAGTGATGCTCGGAAAGGTAGCCGTACATCGATTTGTCGGCCGGCAGCGCCAGTCCGATGCTCGCAGCGATCAATCGGTGCGGCTCGCGAGTGGAATTTTCGCTGATGACCGTGAATGCCACCTGTCCCGGCCGTATGTGCTTCAGCCCTTCGCTTCGTGAGATCAACTGGCAGTTCGGAGGGAAAATCGAAGATACCCGCACGATATTGCAGGCCGCAATACCCGCATTCCGCAAGGCCAACTCAAAGCTGGACAGCCGCTCGCGATGTTTGCCAACGCCCTTAGTGAGGAAGATCTGTTTCGCGACGAACGCCATGGATCGAGCTGGGAGCCGTGCCTCCTGAATTGAACTGGGGACGCAAGCGAAAAAAACGTGCCGCCGCAAAGTAGCAAGAAGCCCGCGGTGTGTCAATACGTTTCGCCGATTTTTGCGTCGCGCGCTTCGAATTTATGCGGACTGCCTGAGCTTCAGCACTCGTCCGAGCAGGTGATTGAGCCCTTGCAGCTCGCTTAAATCGCGCGAAGTGAAATCAGGTCCCGATTCACCGGCCGAATTTCCCTTGCGGGAAATCTGCACAACGCCGGCGACTGTGTCGCCCTGCAGAATGGGCGCGCTCATGATTTTCTGGATCGATCCCGCCTCGCTACGCCCCAAGGGAATGCCTTCGAAGACGCTGGCATGGCGCGCCGTCGCGAACGTGTTCACGATATCGGCGCGCCGGTCGCGCGCGGTGCGCGCCGCGAGCGCCGTTGTGCTCGAAAGAGGAATGGTGCCCACCACCTGCAGCTTGATCGGCAGCACAAATTTCAACGCCCTGCCCGCCGGAAGCAGTTGCAGCAGCGCGACCTCGTCACCCTGCACCTGAAAAAGCTTCGCGATTTCAAGCGAAATGCGCTCGAGCACGGCAGGATCGGGTGGGTTTGCTTCCTTTTCCAGGCGGTCCAGCAGGTGTTCCAGTTCAGTTGTCGTACGTGTAGCCACTGCGCTCCCCTCCACTCCCACGCGGGAGCATTATATCGACTCGAAGCCGCAGGGAATCGGGCCTGAAGCGGAGGTGTTTCCATCCTGTAATAATTCGTGCGAGGTTCAGAGGAACGAAGCCGAGCTAGGATTCGCGCCTATTTTGGCGGAACGAACGCCACGCCGATTCGCGCGGGCGGTACAGCTTTGCGGCACTGGTACGGGAGCGTCATCGGCTGTTCGCTGATCGCGTTCGGAAATCGGCTGCGCAGTTCCGCCGGCAGGTTGTCGCCCATCGCCGCCGCATTCCAGACCAGTACGCCGCCTCGAGTTTGCAGCTCTGCGTCGCTCGCCCACGGAGTCGTACGTGAGTCCATCCGCACGGTGTCATAGACGCCGCTGCTGTAAAGACTCGGCCGCTGCGGCGCGTACGCGCAAATATTTCCTGCAATCCACGGCTCTCCGCCGACCAGAGCGAGCGGCTGGTCGAAGCGCCGCATCCATGCCTGTGTTACGGCATCAGCCAGCGGTCTCCCCGGGAAGTGAATTCGCAGCGGCTTGCCCGTGACCGAGGGCAGAAAGACGTTTCTGCCGATGGTGAACGCTATAAAACAGACTAAGATAATCGCAAAATGTCTCTGTACCAGTTCGATTGCGCGCGCATCAGCGCGAATCCTTACCGCGACAAGCACAAGCAATGCGGTAAACGTCCAGAGCGGCCATCCCCAGACTTCGCGCAATTGCCCGCCGGTGATCCCAGACTCGACCAGAAGGAGTCCCAAGGGCGCCATAATCATGATCAGCAAAAAATTTCGGTCTCGTTTGCCCGCGTCGCTCAGTTCCGCTGCTCGCCACCTCCATGAGGTAAGCGGCTGCAGAATGAAAAGCACCGGCAGGATCCTGCCCAGCTGCGATAACGCAAACAGCAGCGGATAGCTCATGTGCCTTGCGAAGATCGCTTTGCTGGCCGAACGCTCGACCGCATATTCCACAGTCATGAAATGCGTGCGCACCATCCACGCGGCGTGCGGAGCGAAGAGCGCCGAAGCGATCGCCATCGCGAGATAAGGGCCTGGACGTCGCAGTAATCGTCCCGCTGCGCGCTCCTGGATCGCGACCCAGATCATCGGCGCTATCAGCAGCACCATCGTGTACTTCGTCAAGAATCCCAGGCCCATCGCGAGTCCGAGTCCGGCCCACCAGCGCAGCCTGTCACTGCGCAGCGCGTGATAGAAGCACAGCGTAGCCGCCGCCCAGCACGCCGCAAGCACAATGTTGTTGCTGAAATCTGCAGCGTCGTAGTTCAGGAAAGTCAGCCCGTCCATCGCCACGGCAGCAATCAGGGCGATCCGTGGCGGCACGCCCATCGCAATCGCGAGGCGCCACACCGCATACAGGCAAATCGCCGCGCAGACGTACCCTGCCAGGTAGACCCCCCAAATGTGCTTTCCTGAAATGTCGAAAAAGATCTCGGCGATCCGCGCAGCCAGCGGCGGGTGCTTCGGGTATCCCCATTGCCACTCGCGTCCCCAAGCGAGCCATTCAATCAGATCGAGCGGGGCATTGGGCTGGGTGAACGATATGAGAGCAGTCCAAAGAGCTGTTCGCGCTGCGAGCCAAATCCAGAACGCGCGCGTGCTCCATCTCATCTCGTTCTGGTTCATCTCGGCCATTCCGGTATGCGATGTGCGGCGGGAGATCCTCCCGAGCGCGCCAGACTCCGGCAGGTTGGCTTCATTCTCCATACGGGCCAGCAGGTTTTGACCATCGTGTCATGCGGTTGGTTCTAATGCTGCGGGGAGTCGCCGGGCATCTCAACGAGCGAAACGGGCGTCATGCGTCGCTCGAGCCGCGCGGAATCGAAGAGAATGTCGAGCGTTTCCCCGGTCCGGAGGATGCGCGTGCGGTAAACCACGTTCAGGCGCCGACTGACGTCCTCCGGAAGGAGCGCGAGCCAGTCGTCGGTGATCACCGCCATACGCGCGCCTGGCTCGCGCAGAAATGCAGCGAGCGCTTCCGGGGTGTCTGCCTGCTCGGGCACTCGCTGGGTCTGGAAGGCCAGCTCGCTGCGCCAATGCTCGAGCTTAATGTTCACGGCCAACGGCTCGCCAGGACCAGCGTGCCGCACGGCTGCAGCAATAGCCGGCACAGGGACGCCGCGCAAGTACGGCGGGATAATCCGGGCGAGGGCGATGGGCGTTCCGGCGAAAATCGCGATCGGGATAACCGCCAGCATCGCTGCATATTTTCGGCGAGCCAGGCAGATCGCCATAGCGACGCCGGCAGCTGCCACATATATGGACAGGAACACGAAACCGTGCAGCTCTGGGTTATGCGCTAAAAGGGAAGCAATCGCTCCCGCCACGCCAGAGAGGACGGTTGCGGCAGCCACCATCCAGAAGCCGATGCGGAGCGCCCTGCCGTTTCTTTCCGCCTCACGCCAGAAATACAAACCGGCGAGCGCTGCGCATGGGGGCACCGCGGGCAGAACGTAGTAGTCGAGCTGGTTCCGCGAGATCCAGAAAAACGCGACGACTGTAGCAACACAGCACCAGAGAAAAAGCTCGGCCCGACCCTGCCGCGAATCCTGACGGCGCAGCGCCCCGGGTGCGCTTGCGAAAAAGGAGAGCAGAAACAGCCCGGTCCAGGGCAGAAGATTCACCAGAAGGATGAGCGGGATAAACCCGAATGGCTGATGGGTGCGATACGTGCTGCCGGTGAAGCGGCCCAGATTTTCGACGACGAAAAAGGCGCGCAACGCTGTGCTGCCTTGCTCCCTCCACAGCAGCGCGAACCAGCCGCCCGCCAGCACCACTAGAGCGGCGCATCCGATCAGCAGGTGGCGCACGCGAATCTGCCTCAGCTCACGTCGCAACGCGAGGTACAGCAGCAGCGATCCGGCGGCAAGCACGATGCCCACCGGCCCTTTTGTCAGCATCGCCAGCGCGCAGAAGACCGATGCTACAGTCCAGTCCCGGTCGCGCCGCTCTGGATTTTCGCTCCCCGCAAAAAATGAAACTGCTGCCGCCGTGGAGAAGAACGTCAGCCACATGTCGGCCATCGAGAGCGTCGCGAAGTAGAAAAATCCGTACGAAGTCGAAAGAATCGCGGCCGCAGCCAATCCCGCGCTCTTGCTCCACACGCGCGCGACGCCGATGGCGATGATCGCCACCGTCGCCAGTGCCGCAAGCAGCGACGGCAGGCGCGCTGCGAAATGCGTCGGCCCAAACGCCGCGAAACTCGCTTCGATGGCCCAATAAGTGAGAATAGGCTTGTCGAAAAACGGCTTGCCGTAAAGGATGGGTGTTACGAAGCCGCCTCGCGCCAGCATCTCTCTCGCGCTCTCCGCAAAATAATCCTCGGCGCGCTGGAAAATCGGATCGACGGCTGCCAAATACGCGTAGGCTGCGCCTGCGGCAGCCAGAATTGCAGCCAGCCACAGCCAGAATCGCGCCTCCAAACTGGATTGTGTAGAGGGATCGCTTGAGTCCGGTTGCATGGACGGCGAATTATACAAGACTTCGCCGCAGTTCTGTCGCTTCTCGCACGAGCGCTGCCGAACAGGCTTTCCGCCAACGCGCGGCGCTGTATACTATTCCGGTTGCGACAACATTTTTGAAGGGGACACAGTTGATACCCAAAAATAAGTTTCCGTGGCGCGCCGCGGCACTGGCTCTCACGGCGCTGACAATTGCTTCGCCTCTCGCCATTCTCGCGCAGCCTCAGGCCCCGGGCGCCCGGCCCGCCGCTCAACGCGGCCCAGGGCTCTACTGGACGATGCAGACAGATCTCGGCACGATTCATTGCAAGCTTTTTGAAAAGGAATCGCCCATCACCGTCGGTAAAATGGTCGGCCTTGCAATTGGAAAGATTTCCTACATCGATCCGCGCACCAAAGCTCCGACCACAAAAAAATTCTTCGACGGTTTGACGTTTCATCGTGTTATTCCCATGTTCATGATCCAAGGTGGCGATCCGCTCGGAAGCGGTGAGGGTGGCCCCGAAGGCCCGGGATTTCCCTATCAGAATGAAACTTCGCCCGAGCTGAATTTCGATGTTCCCGGCCGTCTTGCAATGGCTAACGCGGGACCAAACACCAATGCCAGCCAGTTCTTCGTCACCGAAGGTGCTTACCCCTCCCTTAACGGCAAGTACACGATCTGGGGACAGTGCGAAGATCCCGACGTGGTGAAGGCGATCGCGCGCGTAAAAGTCGACGATCCGCGCCACAACAAGCCAGTCACCGATGTCCACATCCAGCGCGTCACGGTCGAGCGCGTCGGCCCCGCGCCCGCGAACGCCCCTGAAACGATGCCTGCCCGGCGCCCGTAACGAAATGGAACGAGAGTCGGCGCTCGCAGGCACAGTTCACAATGGATTTGCGGAGACCGCATTTGTCCCCGCGCCTTCTCGTCGCGATTGGACCATCGTCGGACTACTTGCGCTTGCCGGCACGCTGCTTCATATCCTGACCTCAGGGAATTACGGCTACTTCCGCGACGAGCTCTACTTCGCCGCGTGCGCCCGGCGTCTCTCTTGGGGCTACGTCGATCACGCGCCGTTTATCGTCTTTGTCACCGCATTCATGCGGAAGGTATTCGGCGATTCGCTCTACTCGCTGCGGTTCATTCCTGCGCTCACCAGTGGCGGCAAGGTCCTGCTCACCGCGTGGATGGCTCGGGAGTTTGGCGGCAGGCGTTTCGCGATGCTGCTGTCGGCCGTCCTGCTCCTCTTCTGCCCGATTTACCTGGCGATGGATAGCTATCTCTCGATGAACTCGGTCGAGCCGCTCCTATGGATGGGCTCCATCGCTGTGATCATGCGCATGTTCAACGGCGGCTCGCCGCGCCTGTGGCTGCTGTTCGGCGCAATCGCGGGGCTCGGTATCCTCAACAAGCACTCCACTTTGCTCTTCGGGTTTGCACTGGTTCTCGCAATCCTGATCTCGACAGGAATCAAACACTTTCGTACTCCGTGGATCTGGGCGGGAGGGGCCGTCACGTTTCTCCTATTCCTTCCTAATCTTCTCTGGGAGATTCGCCACCACTTTCCCACGATCGAGATTCTGAGTAACGCGCCGTTCACCAAGAATGCGAGGGTACCCTGGTACGTGTTCATCGGGGAGCAGGGGCTGCTGGTGGGGCCGCTGGCAGTGCCGATTGTGCTGGGGGGGTTGTGGTGGCTGCTGCGGTCGGAACGCGCGAGGCGGTTCCGCTTCGTGGGGTGGACGTACATCTTCCTGCTGACGCTCATGGTCGTGCTCGCGGCGCGCATCTACTACCTGGCGCCGATCTACCCGATGCTCTTCGCCGCGGGTGCTGTGTGGGTGGAGGAGAAGGTGTCTGAACGCGGATGGGCTCGGAAGGCGGTGCTTGTGCCGCTTGTGGTTGCGGGATTGATCGTGATACCGCTCGCGGTGCCGCTGCTGCCGATCGACGCCGCTGCGGCCTATGCGCAATTCTGGCGTGTGAACGATGTACGCGTGGAAACCTACGACTCAGGAAAGCTGCCGCAGTTCTTCTCGGACATGTTCGGATGGCGCGAGCAGGCGGCAGTGATCGCTCACGTTTTCTATTCGCTGCCGCCGGACGAGCGCGCGCACACCGCGATTTTGTTGGGGAATTACGGAGAGGCCAGCGCGATCGATTTTTTTGGGCCGGCGCTTGGTTTGCCCCAGGCCACCAGTCCGCATAACTCCTACTGGTACTGGGGGCCGCCGCCGGATTCCAAGGAGACGGCTATCGCGCTGAACATCCAGCCGGACGTCCTGCGCTCGATCTACGAGGACGTGCAGGAAGTGGCGAAAACAAACAATGCTTATGCAATGCGCGCCGAAGACGGCCTGCCGGTTTATCTGTGCCGGCATCCGAAGATGACGCTGGCACAGGCTTGGCCACGGCTTCGCGTAATCCTCTAGGCCGTCTACAGACTGGCCGCGGTTAAATTCCCAAAACTTTTACGAGTTCGCGTACGGACGAAGCCGATTTCTGCAGCGCGGCGTTTTCTTCGGGCGTGAGCTTGATTTCGATTACCTGCTCGGCACCGTCTTCGCCCAGCTTCACCGGCACGCCGACGAAGAGGTCGCGAATTCCGTACTCGCCTTCGAGGTACACGGCGCAAGGCAGAATTTTCTTTTTGTCCTTCAGGATGGCTTCCACCATTTCGACGACGGCCGCCGATGGCGCATAGAACGCGGAGCCCGTCTTGAGGAGGTTGACGATCTCGAGCCCGCCCTTGCGGGTGCGGTCCACGATTGCGTCAATGCGCTCCTTGGGCAGCAAGTCGGGGAGGGGAATACCGGCGACGGTGGAATATCGCGGCAGCGGGACCATGTCGTCGCCGTGGCCGCCGAGCACAAACGAATTCACGTTCTCAACCGAGACGCCGAGCTCCTGCGCCACGAAGGTGCTCATGCGGGCGGAGTCGAGAACGCCGGCCATGCCGATGACGCGGTTCTTGGAGAAGCCGCTCACCCTGTAAGCGGTCTGCGCCATGGCGTCGAGCGGATTGGTGACGATGATAAGGATCGCGTTCGGCGAGTACTTGGCGATCGACTCTATGACTGCTTTTACTACGTCATAGTTCGCCTTGAGCAGATCGTCACGGCTCATGCCGGGCTTGCGCGGGAATCCGGCCGTAACCACCACGATGTCGCTGTTGGCGGTCTCGCGATAGTCGCCCGGGGGGGCGGTGCTGATGCCCTTGAGGCGCGCGTCGGTGCGGGTGATGGGCGTGGCCTCGAGCATGTCGAGCGCTTTGCCGGCGGGTACGCCTTCCAGAATATCGGTGAGCACGACGTCGCCGAGTCCGCGGTCCACAATCCGTTGCGCGGTGGTCGCTCCGACGAAGCCGCCGCCGACTACCGTGACTTTCTTGCGCATAAAAGAAAACTCCTTGGGTGAGATGGGCCGCCGAGAATTTTCTCGCCGGCCCTGATCTACTGGTTGGACCTGCAGACTCGCGGACGGTGCAGCTACGTTAGTCCGCGGCGACTCGGGTCTGCATATTTTCGATGATCGCCGAGGCAAAAGCAGACGTTGAGAGCTTTGTAGCTCCCGGCATCAGCCGCTCGAGATCGTAGGTGACCTGCTTCAGTCCGATGGTGCGTTCGATACCGTCCTCAATCAGGCGGGCCGCTTCGCTCCAGCCCATGAAGTCAAACATCATGGCGCCGGAGAGCATTACCGAGCTCGGGTTGATGACGTCTTTATCCGCGTACTTGGGCGCGGTGCCGTGCGTGGCCTCGAAGCAGCCGTAGCCATCGCCGATATTTGCGCCGGGCGCCATGCCCAGACCACCAACTTGCGCGGCGGCGGCGTCGGAAATGTAGTCGCCGTTGAGGTTCGGCGTCGCGAGCACCTGGTACTCGTCGGCACGGGTAACAATCTGCTGGAAGATGGAGTCGGCGATCCGGTCGTTCACCATGATTTTCTGCTTCCACTGGCCTTTGCCGTGGGTGGCGCCGATCGAATCGAGGACTTTTTTCACTTCGGCGTAAGCTTCCTGGCGGAACGCCTCGGTGCCCTGTTCGAGACCGGGCTCGACCATCAAAGCGTTCTTCTCGATGGTGAGGCCGGGGTTCTTGTCCTGGTTATCAAGGATCCAGCTCTCGCGCTCGGTAACAATCTGCTGACGGAACTCGTCAACGGCGAGCTCGTAGCCCCAGTCGCGGAAGGCGCCTTCGGTGAACTTCTGAATGTTGCCTTTGTGCATGAAGGTGACAACTTTCTTCTGGTGAGCCATGGCGTATTCGATTGCGCGGCGCACGAGGCGCTTGGTGCCGGTGGGCGAAATGGGCTTGATGCTGATGCCGGAGTCGGCGCGGATCTGCTTGGGGCCGCCCTTGAGCATGTCTTTATTCAGGAATTCGAGCAGCTTCTTCACTTCGGGCGTTCCGGACTGCCACTCGATGCCGATGTAAACGTCTTCGGTATTCTCGCGGAAGATAACCAGGTTCATGCGCTCGGGATTCTTCACCGGCGAAGGCACGCCCTTGAAGTAACGCACGGGGCGGACGCATGCATACAGGTCGAGCAACTGGCGCAAAGCTACGTTGAGGGAGCGGATGCCTCCACCCACTGGAGTGGTGAGCGGGCCTTTGATGGAGATGCGGAAATCGCGCGCGGCGTCCACGCTATCCTGCGGCAGCCATTCCTTGAACTGGTTGAAGGCTTTCTCGCCGGCGAAGATCTCAAACCAGGCGATGCTGCGCTTGCCGCCATAGGCCTGCTCGACGGCCGCATCGAAGACGCGACGCGAGGCCTTCCAGATGTCGCGGCCGGTGCCGTCGCCCTCGATGAAGGGGATGATCGGGCGGTCTGGAACCTGGAATTTGCCGCCGGAATATTCGATCGGCTTGCCGTCGGCCGGAACCTGTAGCTTGTTGTAAGAAGACTTCATCAATCCATTCACCTCGGTTTAGGGTTTTGCGGGAGCTTCGTGACCGCACAGCGCCCGATACATCCATGAGTGCGACTCCCCAAGATAGCACAAACTTCGCCGTCATCGAAGGGTGCAGTCCGCGAGCTGCGAGCAATTTGTTGCGATGCGTTAACGAGCAAGGCGCTGCTCCAGCTTCATTTTCACGTCGGGCCATTCGGTGTCGGTGATCGCGTAATACACGGTGTCCCGCGCACGGCCATTCCAGCAGATTACGTGCTTGCGCAGCGTGCCTTCTTCTTTGGCGCCGAGGCGCAGGATGGCTTTGCGAGAACGGGCGTTGAGGCCGTCGGTTTTGAGCTCGACGCGCAGGCAATGCCAGGTCTCGAATGCATGACCTAGCATCAGGTATTTGGCTTCGGTGTTCACGGCAGTGCGCTGCCACGCCGGCACGACCCAGGTGGAACCGATCTCGACGCGACGGTTGGCGGCATCCATGTTCATAAAGTGCGTGCTGCCGACGATCTGATTGGATTTTCGCTCTACGGTGATGAAAGGGAGAGTGAGGCCCTGCGCCTGCTCCGGAAGGATGCGCTCGTTGATATAGCGTTCGAGGTCGGCGAGCGTTTCCATGGCCCACGGGAACCAGCGAAAGGTTTCCTCGCGTTCCTGCTCGCTTGCTGCCCAGAGAGGGGCGGCATGCGCAGGGAGGAGAGGCTCGAGGCGGACGACGCGGCCTTCGAGGGTGACGGGCTCGAAGGGAGTGGCGCTCGTTGTGGCGATTGGCTTTGCTGGGCTGTGCATGTCTAATTTTGTAACGGCGGAGCCCCTGGCCCCCACCTGTTTTCTATAACGATGTCATTCTGTGGTACTTAGCTCCGCTCCGGGTGCAAACGATGTGATTCTAAAGCTGTTAGGCCTCGACTGGGCTGTTCGCGGTTGTAGATTATTGCTGACCCCGCCCTCGGCGTTTTTACGGATGATGTAGAGGTGCAAAGACTTAGCTCGAAAGAAGTTGACGGGAAGAGAAGGAGCCTCGCGATGAGGTGAAGAGGTCGAGGGCATGCCCAAGCCGGCACGCGAGCTGCGATTCAAAGTCACAGCCCATATTACCATATATATAACACACATTCAAGGTGTTTGCTGCTTAGTATTCGAATAGCAGAGGCGGAGGATCTAATATCGAGGGGCGGGACTGTCGCGCTTGTAAGGTTGCAGTCGCGGAGATTCGAACAGGAGCTCCGCGCCTCGGCTTTGCGGCTGTGGGTCGCGAGATTCAGGCTGCGTCTGTCATGCGCGCCGTGCGACTGACAGCGCTATGCAGGCGGCGCCGGATTGCGGGCTTCAGGCCATCAGACTGATGAAGCGTGAACGTCTCCGCGCAATTCTCGCACAACCAGAAATGCTGGACCGAGGCGTGATTCAAAGACACAGGCAACCGAAAGAGCCGGCCATGGCGATAATCAAAGGGAGCAGAGCACTCGGGATTAGCGCATTTCGAAAGCATGGAGATCTCCTTTTCAGCGTCGTTGATTCGAAGGGGTCTCTCCCGTTCTGTTACTGCTTGTTAAGATAGTCCGATGGCACGGAAGATGCGACAATAGCGAGCGAAAAACATCGTGCGGCTGTGCAAATCCAGCAACTTCTGTGGAAATTGTGGAAGCGAGCGAAACTGTGGAAAATTGTGGACGATGTTCGTTTCTGGGACAGTGCGATCGTTTCGCGCTGAGGAACGGAGTGGGCGATGGGACGAAGACATCGAGATTACAAAGCGGAATGGGAGAGCGGCGGAGAGGCTGGGGAGAAGCCGCGCAAGATGTGTGCCGTTTCGGGAAAGCGAATGTATGCGAATGAAGGCGAGGCTAAAGCGACGGCAACACACCGGCTTCGCGATCCGGAGGCGGGGGCGAAGCAGTTGCGGGTTTACCGGTGCATGTATTGCAATGCGTGGCATCTGACGAGCAAGGAGCAGTGATCGCCTGGTTGTTTAGATGGATCTCCGTGCGCTAATCCTCGGCGCCAGCGGAAGGCGGACAGTGTCCCTAATTTGATTTAGATTCCCCTGCCTTTATTGTCCTTCGCACACGCTTCTCGACCCGCTGGCGGCGTTCGGCTGGAAACTTGCTGTATACATCACGAACATCAATGATCCTAGCGGCATAACGGAGAGCTTTATCAGCAATAGAAACTTTTAGGGTGCTCCGAATCCATTCGGAGATCGTTTGGTCGCTCGCCTTGGCCGCTTCCTCGACCGCCCGAATTTCGTTAGGCGCAAATCTTACGGGAACGATTCGGCCCTTTGCCTGACCCCGTGGCAATGGGGGTCTTCCCGGTTTCCTGGGCTTCTTCATGCTCACAGTTCCTAAACTCCTCCACGATGTCCGTATTCGTTCTTACTCGTCAATAAGTGTATTACAATAATATGCGATTGCCAGTGTTTTTTATGTTACGCTCTCATTTCTCCCAATCGAGTTCAAACAGGAGAGAAGCACTATGGCAGGTACAGAAGACGTTCGTTCCGACGGAAAGCAATCGACGCAAAAAACGCCGGAAGGGCCGCTATCTACCGAAAACGTGCCAACAATATCCAGTGAAAACGACAGACCCCCAAGGACAAACGCCAAAACTGGCTCCCAAAAGATGCCCACTCGTTTCATCGAATGGTTGCAACTCGTTGCGCAAGTACTACTGGTTTTTGTTGGCGCTTATGCCGTTTTTATTTATGGCGGGCAACTGAAGGTTTTCAAAGCCCAATTCAGCGAAATGCAAAGGCAAACGGGGATACTCAACAAGCAAGCGCAGCAGTCCGCCCAAGATGCATTGGCGGCGTCACGGCAAGTTGACCGGCAGCTCAAGATTGCCCAAGAACAGACGAGGGCGGCTCAACGTCAAGCTAAGGCGGCCCAAAGTGGAATTGAGCTCGTTCAGCGGCAAATGAGGCAGGATCAACGTGCGTGGCTGACGATAAATTTTGGGGACATCCCTGGAATCGCCGAAGGTAAGCCATTGTCGATTCCAATCAAAATCACTAATACTGGGAAAACCGCAGCGATGGAGTTCGCCGCCCAAATCGCCGTTAGGCGAATCGAAAATACGGTGGAAGCGGGGGCGAAACTGGATTTCGGTTTTGAGTTCCCTCACATGGCTGAGACATCTAGCCTTCTTCTGTCTAGTGATCCACCTGATGTCCGCTCCGTCATGGAAGTAGAGAGAGTCGGGCCGAACGGTCAAATTGTTCCCCATAACCTCAGTGGAGCCGAAGTGAATAGATTGCGCAGCGGTGAAGATTTTGTCCTGGTGTATGCCCGATTGACTTACAAAGACATTTTTGGCGTAGCCCACGCTACGAACGCCTGTCATTTCTCCTCGCCTTCTGGGCGGAATGTCTATGCAAGAAAATGCAGCAATTACGGCAGCATGGATAATAATTAGGATTAAAACTCGCAAATTAGTGCACCACGGGAGGCGCGCTCTCCGGAAGAGCAATGTATGTGATAGCATCGCAGCAATGTCGGTGCGCGAGGTATCTGCGCGAGGATTTCACATCAACGATTTCACATTAGGAGGATTTCGATGCGTGCACTCGTAATCGGGCTGGTGCTGGCCACGTTTGGCGTGGCCATGGCCCAACAACCGGCGCAGGCGCCCCCGCCTGAGCGGCTTTTCAGCTCCAACGCGGACGTGCAGGCGCTGATCGCCAAGACAAAAGCTGATTTGCGGCCGGAGCAGCCGCAGGGCGGCGGGAACATTTTGAGTCTGGCGCCTTACCGCGCGAATCTCGAGTACCGGCGCGCCGTTGCGGCGGGCGCGGTCCACGAGACCGAAGCAGAGATTTTCTACGTGATTGATGGATCGGGCGTTATGACCACGGGCGGCAAGCTGAAAGATGAACGGCGGACGAATCCCAGCAACCTCACCGGGACCGGAATCGAAGGCGGGAAGAACACGCCGATGGCCAAGGGCGACTGGATGATCGTGCCCGAAGGCACGCCGCACTGGGTGAGCAAGATCGACGGGACGCTGATTTTTATGACGCTGCACATACCGCGGCCGCTGCCGGCGAAGTAACTGCGGCGAAGCTGAGAGTAGAAGAACGGCGCCCACCGCTTTGCGAGGGGCGCCGTTTTTTATTTGCTCGAGGGAGTTGCTGAGCGCAACGAGTGATTGGTGGGGTGAGAGCGGGGCGACGCGGGCAGCCGCAAGGCAAGAGGGGGCCCTCCGCGAAAGGCGCGTTCGGGATGACGATCCCTTGGGGATCGTCACCGCGCTCTGCGCGGCTGAGAGAGCGCCGGCTAGTGCGGGTGGGCGCCGAAGGTTAGCGCGAGACGGACGGACATTGCGAGGAAGCCGAGGAACAGAAGTGCGAAGTGGCGCGTGTTGCGCAAATCGAAGCGGCCCACGCGGCAGACCAGCAGATATCCCACCAACAGGTTGAACATTCCCCACAGAACGTTAACCCACGGTGGCGAAACGCCGATCGGTCCCGGCGGGTGCGCGAACGGGGAGGGGAATAGGCGGCCGGAGATGCCGTTCGTGAAATGCGGCACGAAATTGGCCAGGAAAACGCCGCCGAAAAAGTAGGAGATGTAGTGATACCAGCGCATGAATGCCTCCTCATTGCCAATCTTCGCGCGCACTGAAAAAAGAGAGATTCTTCGACTGCGTCTCGCGGCGTCCCGTTCGGGACGGAAAGACAAAAGTGCGAGACGCCGCCTGCAGGCCCGAGAGGCAGGTTCAGAAGGACGAGCAAGCGGCGGTGCGGGACGGATGGTAGCACGTAGCCGGCGCGCGGAGCGGCGCATCCAAACGTCAGGTGGGATTGGGATGCTTGAATATCACGCGGTGGCGGCGTTCGCGGCTGCGCAAGTGACGAGGCAGTTTCGCCGGTGGGTCTTCCGCCTGGGGGGAATCGGATTTATTCCGCTGGGGCTGCTGGACAGCTCGGTGATTCCGCTGCCGGGAAGCATGGACGTGCTGGTGATCGTGCTCTCGGGGAGGCAGAAGCAGCTGTGGCTTTACTACGCCATCATGGCTACGGTCGGATCAGTGATGGGCAGCCTGGTGACGTACAACCTCGCGCGTAAAGGCGGAAAAGAGGCGCTGGAGCGGAAGATATCGAAACAGGGGCTTGAGAAGGTGCGGAAGAAGTTTGAAAAGTGGGGCGCGGGAGCGGTGTTAATCCCTGCGATCCTGCCGCCGCCGATTCCATTTGTACCGTTTGTACTGGCGGCGGGCGCAATGCAGTATCCGCTGGG
>JADMIO011718000.1_pt1 | contig 34898 bp, 32 predicted proteins | sample 8958161 | NCBI WGS metagenome assembly JADMIO01 (sample SAMN16585339, study PRJNA669376) | soil metagenome | isolation source: Crop rotation soil | place: USA: Cullars Rotation, Alabama | collected 2011
CACCGGGCATCGTCGTTCGCGGCTGCCCACCGATTGCGGTGTGACGACGCGGCGCTGTTGACCCGGCTGGATGCGGCGTTCGCGACGGACATCCCCGCCGAACTCAGCTACGGCTTCTAGGCCGAACGCGAAAGTGCGGGGAGAGCGCCATTTCTCGAAGAAACGCGATCTCCCCGCACTCTCGGCGGGACGAAGTACTACTCGCCGGAGATGAACTTCTCCAGCTGAACGCGCGCGATGTCATCGGCCAGCTGCTTGGGCGGGCTCTTCATCAGGTACGCCGACGCGGCCTCGATGGGTCCGCCGATGCCGCGGTCCTTGGCGATCTTGGCCGCACGCACTGCGTCGATGATGACGCCTGCGGAGTTGGGGGAGTCCCAGACCTCGAGCTTGTATTCCAGGTTCAGCGGCACGTCGCCGAAGGCCCGGCCTTCGAGGCGAACGTAGGCCCACTTGCGATCATCAAGCCACGCAACGTGATCCGACGGGCCGATGTGTACGTTCTTGTCCTCCACCTTGCCGGCGAGCGAGCCGGACAGGTTCGAGGTGACGGCCTGGGTCTTGGAGACCTTCTTGGACTCGAGCCGCGTGCGTTCGAGCATGTTGAGGAAGTCCATGTTGCCGCCGACGTTGAGCTGGTAGGTGCGGTCCAGCGCGACGCCGCGATCCTCGAACAGCTTGGCCATCACGCGGTGGGTGATGGTGGCGCCGACCTGGCTCTTGATGTCGTCGCCCACGATCGGCACACCGGCATCTTCGAACTTCTTGGCCCACACCGGATCCGAGGCGATGAACACCGGCAGGGCGTTGACGAAGGCCACGCCCGCGTCGATCGCGCACTGCGCGTAGAACTTGTCGGCTTCTTCCGATCCCACCGGCAGGTAGGACACGAGCACGTCGACCTTGGCGTCCTTGAGGGCCTTGACCACGTCGACGGCTTCGGCGTCGGAGATCTCGATGGTGTCGGCGTAGTACTTGCCGATGCCGTCGAGGGTCGGGCCGCGCTGCACGACGACGTCGGTCGGCGGCACGTCGGCGATCTTGATGGTGTTGTTCTCGGAGGCGAAGATGGCCTCGGAGAGGTCGAATCCGACCTTCTTGGCGTCCACGTCGAACGCGGCGACGAACTTGACGTCGCGCACGTGGTACTGCCCGAGCTTGACGTGCATCAGGCCGGGAACGGTCGCGTTCTCGTCTGCATCCTTGTAGTACTGCACGCCCTGCACGAGCGAGGACGCGCAGTTGCCCACGCCGACGATCGCGACCCGGACGTCAAAACTTTCGGTCATGACGACTTTCTCCTCTGTCCTACTTCACTGCCTGTTGGAATTGCTGGCGTCGCTCTGCGAGCGACGTGTTACGACTGTTCGGCGCGGCCCTGCGCCGATTTCTCCGCGGCGATCAGTTCGTTGAGCCACGTGACCTCGCGTTCACTGGACTCGAGCCCGAGCTGGTGGAGCTGCTTGGTGTACCTGTCGAGTGAGTTGCTCGCCCGCGCGATGGCTTCACGCAGGCTTTCGCGTCGTTCCTCCACCTGGCGGCGACGGCCCTCCAGGATCCGCATCCGCGCCTCGGCCGGGGTGCGGTTGAAGAATGCGAGATGGACTCCGAAGCCGTCGTCGGAGAAGTTCTGCGGGCCGGTGTCGGCGACCAGCTCGGTGAAGCGCTGCTTACCGGATTCGGTGAGCTGGTACACCCGCCTCGCTCGGCGCACCTTGACGGTGCCCTCGGGCGCGGCGTCCTCGACGATCAGGCCGTCGATCTGCATGCGGCGCAGCGCCGGATACAGCGAGCCGTACGAAAAAGCCCGGAAGGCACCGAGCAGACCCGTGAGCCGTTTCCGCAGCTCGTAGCCGTGCATCGGGGACTCCTGGAGCAGGCCCAGAATGGCGAGCTCGAGCACTGGACCCCTCCTTCCCGATGGTCATGTCGCTACGACGAAGCAACACGTCGGGAAATTGTATCGCGCCGATATATTGAACGCCACAGAGGTGCCCTGGGAAGGACCTGTCAGGGTGGGTCAGCTGCTGGCGGGCCAGATGGCTTTGGTGCTGCCGTCCGGATAGAGCTCGATGCGCCCGCCGCCGAAATCGCTGCTCACGACGATCTCGATCGTTACGGCGTCGGGAGTGCCCGGATCCTCGTCGGCTTGGATCCGCAGCCATGTGCTGGTGACGTCGGCCCGCTTCACGCCGACGGTCTCCGGCGCCCCCCGCAGGATGCCGAGGGTCTTCTCGAAGTCGAACTTCGCCAGGTCGACCAGTTGGTCGTCGGGGGTGACGGCCGTGGGCGAGCTGCTGGGGTCGTCCCAGCCGCCGCGGTAGTAGTAGGTGAGGCTGCGCCGATTGTCCTGCGGATCCGGCCGCTTTACGTAGGCCATGTCCTCGTGGATGTCGAGCTCGTAGCCCATCGTGCTGCCGAACTTCTTGCGCATCTGCTCGAACAGTCCGTTGAAGCCGCCGAGCGACTGCAGCTGACGCGGCGGCGTCAGCACAGTCGCGGGGATGCCGTCGGCCTTGGCGCCGGGGTCGGTCTCGAAACTCAACGGCGACGAGGTGTTGCCGTAGAGGCCCCAGCCGATCGCCATCCCGAGCACGACGAGCACGGCAGCGATCGCGGCCTTGATGCCCCATCCGGCGCCGCCGCCGGGCAGCCGACGTTCGGTCGTCACGATGGTGGGCGTCGAGGATTTCGGGCCCTGGAGGTCTGACACCAAATCCTGCAGTTGTCCCAAGGTGGTGGCGGTGGTCGCGGTCTTGACCCGCTCACCGTGCTCGGTCATCGACAGCTGGCCCTCGGCCAGGGCGGTGTCGAGTATCTGGCACGTCTCGTTGCGGTCGCTGTCTTTCGCGCGCGTCCACGAGGTCCGTCGTCCCGAGCTGCCAGAAGCCACGACCAAGATCGTAAGAGTTGGTCCCCTCGCAGCGCAGGCCAGACTCGATCACGACCGAATCCCGCGGACTTCGATCCGGTCACGGGACACCAGTCGAGCTTCGGTGCCCGAAGGCCCGACGTACTCTGGTCCACGTGCGATTGCAGCGACAGGTGGTGGATTACGCCCTCCGGCGGCGATCGCTGCTGGCTGAGGTCTACTCGGGACGCACCGGCGTCACCGAGGTCTGCGACGCCAACCCGTACTTGCTGAGAGCTGCGAAGTTCCACGGCAAGCCCAGCTCGGTGATGTGCCCGATATGCCGCAAAGAGCAGCTCACCCTGGTGTCGTGGGTGTTCGGCGATCACCTCGGCGCGGTGTCCGGGTCCGCGCGAACCGCAGAGGAGCTGGTCCTGCTGGCCACCAAGTACGACGAATTCTCGGTTCATGTTGTGGAGGTATGCCGCACGTGCAGCTGGAATCACCTGGTCAAGTCCTATGTGCTTGGAGCGGTTCCACCCCCGAAGGGGTCTCGTGGAACGCGCCGCACCCAGACCGCGCGCGGTACCGCGCGTACGGCCAGTGAATAGCGACGGGCGTCCCGACCGGCCAGCCAACGGAGCCCGCGACGGGCAGAAGGCGGCCGACAGCATGGGCGCACGCACACCTGCGAACCGACCGGACCCGGCTGCGCGGCGCGCCGCCGAGAGCGGCAAGCACCGACCCGCGAACCAGGGGCCCGCGAACCAAGGACCACAGGGCCGGCCGCGCCCGGTCCCACCCGACGACCGCCGCACCACGGTGCTACCGCCGGTCCGCGGCAACACCCCGCCGCATCTGCGTGACCCGATCGACGTCGTCAAGCGCGCACTCGACGGCCGTCCGCCGACGAAGCAGCCGCCGCCACCGCCACCGCGCGGACCGGGCGGCGGCGGACCGTCGGGCGCAGGGCCGGGTGGTTCCGGTCCCACCGGCCCCAAGCGCTCGCTCTCCGAACAGATCAACTGGAAGTGGGTGCGGCGCGGCTCGATCATCGCGGCGATCGCACTGATCGTGTTGCCGCTACTGACGTTCGGGATGGCGTACATGATCGTCGACGTCCCGAAGCCGGGGGATATCCGGACCGCGCAGGTGTCGACGATCCTGGCCAGCGACGGCAGCGAGATCGCGAAGATCGTTCCGCCCGAAGGCAACCGCAACGACGTCAAGATCGACCAGATCCCGGTGCACGTCCGCGACGCGGTGATGGCCGCCGAAGACAGGGACTTCTACTCCAACCCCGGTTTCTCGTTCACCGGGTTCCTGCGCGCCTTCAAGAACAACATCTTCGGCGGCGACCTGCAGGGCGGCTCGACGATCACCCAGCAGTACGTGAAGAACGCATTGGTCGGCGACGCCAGGTCCGGCATCGGCGGTGTCATCCGCAAGGCCAAGGAACTGGTGATCTCCACCAAGATGTCCAGCGAATGGTCCAAGGACCAGGTGCTGGAGTCGTACCTGAACATCATCTACTTCGGCCGCGGCGCCTACGGGGTGGCCGCGGCGTCGCAGGCGTATTTCGCCAAACCGGTGGAGCAGCTCAACGTCTCCGAAGGTGCCCTGCTGGCCGCGCTGATCCAGCGCCCGTCGGGACTGGACCCTGCCAACAACCCCGACGAGTCCGCGTCCCGGTGGAACTGGGTTCTCGATGGCATGGTCGAGATCGGGGCGTTGTCGCCCCAGGACCGCGCCGCGCAGGTCTTTCCGCCCACCATTCCGCCCGATCAGGCGGGCACGCAGAACCAGACCACCGGACCCAACGGCCTCATCGAACGTCAGGTGGTCGCCGAGCTGCTGTCGATCTTCAACATCAGCGAGCAGGCACTCAACACCGAGGGCCTGCAGATCACCACCACGATCGACCCGAAAGCGCAGTCCGCGGCGCAGGACGCCGTCGCCGAGTACATGGACGGGCAGGACCCCGACATGCGCACCGCGGTGGTCTCGATCGATCCGCGAACCGGCGGCGTGAAGGCCTACTACGGCGGATCGGACGCCAACGGCTTCGACTTCGCGCAGGCCGGGCTGCCCACCGGGTCGTCGTTCAAGGTCTTCGCGTTGGTCGCCGCGCTGGAGCAGGGAATGGGCCTGGGTTACCAGGTCGACAGTTCGCCGGTCGAGGTCAACGGCATCAAGATCTCCAACGTCGAGGGCAGCAGCTGCGGCACCTGCAACATCGCCGAGGCGTTGAAGCGCTCACTGAACACCAGCTACTACCGCTTGATGCTGCAGTTGAAGAACGGCCCGCAGGACGTCGCCGACGCCGCCCACGAGGCGGGCATCCCGGAGAGCATTCCGGGGGTGGAGCACACGCTGTCCGAGGACGGCAAGGGTGGCCCGCCGAACAACGGCGTCGTGCTCGGGCAGTACCAGTCCCGCGTGCTGGACATGGCGTCGGCGTACGCCACCATCGCGGCGTCGGGCACCTATCACAAGCCGCACTTCGTGCAGAAGGTCGTCAACGCCCAGGGCGACGTGCTGTTCGACGCCGGCCAGGAGGACAACAGCGGCGAGCAGCGCATCGACAAGAAGGTCGCGGACAACGTGATCGCCGCGATGCAGCCGATCGCCGGGTATTCGGGCCGGGCGCTCGCGGGTGGCCGGCCGTCGGCCGCCAAGACCGGCACCAATCAGTTGGGTGACACCGGCGACAACCGCGACGCCTGGATGGTCGGGTTCACCCCGTCGCTGTCCACCGCGGTCTGGGTCGGCACCACCGACGGCACCAAGCCGCTGGTGAACTCCTCGGGTTCGCCGGTGTACGGGTCGGGGCTGCCGGGCCAGATCTGGAAGTCCACGATGGATGAAGCGCTGGACGGCACGGACGACGAGACGTTCCCCAAGCCCGAGGAGATCGGCGGTTACCACCGCCGTCGCCGACGGCTCCGCCGACCCCGTCGGAGAGCGTCATCCAGCCGACGCTGGAGATCGCGCCGGGCATCACGATCCCGTGGGGCCCGCCGACCACGGTCCCGGTCGGACCGCCGGGGGCTCCGGTTCCTGCCCCGGGCGCACCTGCTCCCGGCGTCCCAGGTGCTCCGCCGGCACCTGTGGGGGCGCCAGGCGCTCCGGTGGTCCCGGGTGTGCCGGCGCCCGCCGGTCCTCTTCCGCCTCCGTGACGGCGGAGACCGACGAGCGGGCCGGTGACGACGACGCTGCCCGCACGTCGCCGTTCCGGTTGGCGCGCGATGTGCGCAGCCTGGACGACCGTGACCTGCCCAGCCGCACCGACACGCTCGGTGCCGCGTTGTCGGAGACCGTCGGCGGCCCGGTGGGCCGTCATGCGCTGATCGGCCGGACTCGGTTCCTGACCCCGCTGCGGGTGATGCTGATCATCGCGCTGGTGTTCTTGGCACTCGGCTATTCGACCAAGGCGGCCTGCCTGCAGACCACGGGCACCGGAACCGCCGATCAGCGGGTGGGTAACTGGCAGAACCAGCGTGCCTACTACGAGATGTGCTACTCCGACACGGTGCCGCTGTACACCGCGGAGTTGTTGAACCTCGGCAAGTTTCCGTACAAGTCCAGCTGGGTGGAAACCGACTCCGAAGGCAAGCCGCGCATCCAGTACGACGGCGAGCCAGCCGTGCGCTACATGGAGTATCCGGTGCTGACGGGGCTGTATCAGTACCTGTCGATGTCGCTGGCCAAGACCTACACGGCGTTGACGAAGCTGACCTCGATACCGGTGATCGCCGAGGTCGTGATGTTCTTCAACATCGCCGCGCTGGGTCTGGCGCTGGCGTGGCTGACCACGCTGTGGGCCACCGCGATGCTGGCCGGTCCGCGCCGCATCTGGGACGCCGCGCTGCTGGCGGCCTCGCCCATCGTGATCTTCCAGATCTTCACCAATTTCGATGCCCTGGCAACAGCTTTCGGGGCGTGCGCCATGTTGGCGTGGGCGCGGCGAAGACCCGTGCTGACCGGTGTGTTGATCGGGCTGGGCGTGGCGGCCAAGCTGTATCCGCTGCTCTTGCTCATCCCGCTTGTGCTGCTGGCGGTCCGGACCGGGCGGCTGCGGGAGGCCGGCAAGACGGTGGCGGCGGCGGTGCTGGCCTGGCTGCTGGTGAACCTGCCGATCATGGTGGCATTCCCGCGGGGGTGGTCGGAGTTCTTCCGGCTCAACACCCGTCGCGGTGACGACATGGATTCGATCTACAACGTGGTGAAGTCGTTCACCGGGTGGCGCGGGTTCGATCCCGAGCTCGGGTTCTGGGAGCCGCCGGTGGTGCTCAACACCGTCAGTGCGGCGTTGTTCGCGGCGTGCTGCATCGCCATCGGGTACATCGCGCTGACGGCGACCAGGCGTCCGCGGTTCGCGCAGATCGCGTTCCTCGTGGTGGCGGCGTTCCTGCTGACGAACAAGGTGTGGAGTCCGCAGTTCTCGTTGTGGTTGGTGCCGCTGGCGGTACTGGCGCTGCCGCACAGGCGGATCCTGCTCGCCTGGATGACCGTGGACATGCTCGTGTGGATGCCGAGGATGCTGTACCTGTTCGGCGAGCAGAAGATGGGCCTGCCCGAACAGGCGTTCACAGCGACTGTGCTGCTACGAGACATCGCGGTAATAACGTTGTGCGCGTTGGTAATTCGGCAGATCTACCACCCACGGCTCGACCTGGTTCGGCACGGCGGCGTCGACGATCCCGCCGGCGGGGTCTTCGACCGGGCACCCGACGCGCCGCCGCGCTGGTTGCCCGACTGGCTGGCGCCCCGTGGCGATTTGGGCGTGTTCGTCGCCGGCCGGCGACCATAAGCACGCCGAAGCTAGCGCCTGCGGGCGTTGATCCACGTGGTGGTCGGGGGCACCGTCACCACCACCAAAGTGGCGATCGGGAACAGCAGCCCCAGCAGCGCCACCGCGGCACCGTTGAAATAGGGCGTCACGGACGCGGCGTAGCCGAGGCTGAGCAGGTTGGTCCCTATCGTCACCGCGCAGCCGCCGACGACCAACCGGCGACCGAGCCGTGTGCGCTGCGCCAGTGCCGCGGTCCCGGCGGCCAGCAGGAGGCCGGCGACGACGTTCAGCACGATCCCCAGGATCAGCACGGGCAGTACACCTCCGGCGACGCCGACCGAGGTCCGGATGTTCGCGTGTGTTCCGGGCGGGCTCACCCCGATCAGGCCGAGAACGCCAAAGATGCTGCCGCTCAGGCACGTAACGGCGACAAAACCGGCGAGAACGACCGCGATGATCCCGGTGACAGGGTTGGGCGACGCCTGTGGCGGGGGCGGCGGGAAGCGGTAGGGGGCGAAACCCGGCCGTGGCGGTGGGTCGGGTTCGCGGTGGGGATCGTGCGGATGGTCCACCCAACCCCCTCGACGACGTGGATCACCCAGCCTATCGGGGTCTCCGGCACGGCGATCTCGACGAGGTCAGTACGGGCCGGCCGGGTTGTGCTTGGCGCGCAGCCACGCCGTCGTCGAGGGCAGCAGAACCAGCACGATGGTCGCGATGGGGAACATCAGACCGGGGATCGAGAACCAGCCGCCGCCGAAGGAGCTGTAGGGCCCGGACACCGCCGCGGCGATCACGAAACTGAGCAGGCCGCCGAGCAGCGTCACCGCGCAACCGCCGACCACGAGCCAGCGACCGATCATCTTGCGTTGCAACAGCGTCACCGCCCCGCCGGCGAGCAGCGCGCCGGCCACGACAGCCAGCACCACCACGAAGATCAGCAACGCGAACGCGCCGCCGGTAGGGGTGGTGGCGCCTTGGTACGCCGCGTCGGTGCTCAGCACGCTGAGCCCGATCAATCCGAGAAGTCCCAGAAAGCCGCTGCCGAGGTTCGCGAGGGCGCCGAGCCCGGCCAGCGCCGCGGCGGTGATCCCGGTGGCGCCGCTGGGCGGCGGGGTCTGCATAGGGAAATGCTGGTAACCCTGCGGCGGATATCCGGGCTGCTGCTGCGGATAGCCCGGGCTGTTGGCCCGGGAGTCCCTGACCGTAGGGCCCATTCGGAAAGTTCACTCCACCCCCTGACGACGAATATCCAAGCCTAACGGTCTCCGCGGAGGGGCCGTGGCATGGATTTCGCAGATCAGAGGGTGTCCCTGTAGCCTTGGCACGTTGCCGACGCAGGCGACCCTCCTGCCACGGACACGCCGTGGCCGATCAGACCAGAGGAGGTGATGGGTTCCTTATGCGTCCATACGAAATCATGGTCATTCTCGACCCCACTCTCGACGAACGAACTGTTGCTCCGTCGCTGGAGACGTTCCTGAACGTCATCCGCAAGGACGGCGGCAGTGTCGACAAGGTTGACATCTGGGGACGGCGCCGGCTGGCGTACGAGATCGCCAAGCATGCCGAAGGCATCTACGCGATCGTCGATGTGAAGGCCGAACCGGCCACCGTGTCCGAGCTGGATCGCCAGCTCAACCTGAACGAGTCCGTGCTGCGGACCAAGGTGATGCGGACCGACAAGCACTAAAGGCCGCCGTCCGTCGTAGGCGCTGCGTAGGCTCGCGCCCAAAGCGCCCTCGACAGAGCACATGCGCGTAGACGACAACCACACAGGAGGACCTCGTGGCTGGTGACACCATCATCACGGTCATCGGAAACCTGACCGCTGACCCCGAACTGCGGTTCACGCCGTCGGGTGCGGCCGTCGCGAACTTCACCGTCGCGTCGACGCCTCGGATGTTCGACCGTCAGACCAATGAGTGGAAGGACGGCGAAGCGCTGTTCCTCCGCTGCAACATCTGGCGCGAGGCTGCGGAGAATGTCGCCGAGAGCCTGGTCCGCGGTTCGCGGGTGATCGTCAGCGGCCGGCTCAAGCAGCGTTCGTTCGAAACCCGAGAGGGTGAGAAGCGCACGGTGATGGAGCTCGAGGTCGACGAGATCGGTCCTTCACTGAAGTACGCGACGGCCAAGGTCAACAAGGCCAGCCGCAGCGGCGGTGGCGGCGGCGGATTCGGCGGCGGCGGCGGTAACTCACGCCCGTCCGAGCCGCCCAAGGACGACCCGTGGGGCAGCGCGCCCGCGTCGGGATCATTCGGTGGCGCCGACGACGAACCGCCCTTCTGATCAACCCATTTCATTTGTAGAAAGAGATAGACATGGCCAAGTCCTCCACCAAGAGGCGTCCGGCTCCTGAGAAGCCGGTCAAAACTCGCAAGTGCGTGTTCTGCTCGAAGAAGGGCAAGAACCAGGACATCGATTACAAGGACACGCAGCTGCTGCGCACCTACATCAGCGAGCGTGGCAAGATCCGCGCCCGCCGGGTGACCGGCAATTGCGTTCAGCACCAACGCGATGTCGCCATCGCGGTGAAGAACGCCCGCGAGGTCGCGTTGCTGCCGTTCAGCTCGGCGACGCGCTAGTCAGGACAGGAACGAAACATGAAACTCATTCTGACCGCCGAGGTCGAGCACCTCGGCGCCCCCGGTGACGCGGTCGAGGTCAAGGACGGTTACGGCCGTAACTACCTGCTGCCCCGTGGACTGGCCATCGTGGCCACCCGCGGTGCCGAGCGCCAGGCCGAAGAAATCCGCCGCGCCCAGGAACTCAAGAGCGTCAAGGGACTTGAGCACGCCAACGAGCTCAAGACCGCGCTCGAAGGTCTCGGCGACGTCGATCTGGCCGTCAAGGCAGCCGGCGACTCGGGCAAGCTGTTCGGCTCCGTGACCGCCGCCGACGTTGTCGGTGCGATCAAGAAAGCCGGCGGCCCGAACCTGGACAAGCGCACTGTGAGCCTGCCGAAGGCCCACATCAAGGCGCTGGGCACGCATCCGGTGACGGTGCGCCTGCACCCCGATGTGAACGCCACGGTGTCGCTGAACGTCGTCGCGAAGTAGCCGCACGCCAGTCGCGGCTTCGCCGCAGCAGTACCCAAACGACCGGGTGAAGACCTTCAGGGGTCTCGCCCGGTCGTTGCTGTCCGCGCGTGGCGAACTTTTCAGCGCAAAGCTGTCACAGCGAACCGCACCAGCTGTTAACCTGCCCGGCGCCGAAGCGCAACACAACACGCCCGGACAGGCAACCGGATGCGACACGCCGGGCAATTTCCCATCCACAGTTGTTCACCGGTCCTTTAGCGTCCTGAACAGTGCTAACGGCGGAATCAGGCCGAGTTATCAACAGGTTCTCCCCAGGGGCTCAACATGCCTCACCAGAGCTATGCACACGCCATCCACAGGCCCATCCCCAGGAGCCGGTTGCGCTGCCGCCAGCAACGTCTAGCGTTGGGCCTCGCGGTTATCGGGTCGGGCTTTCGGCGAGGACTTGTCGGTGGTTCTGCCTACAGTCGCTGCATGCCGTCGTCGAATAAGTGTTCGATCGTGATTCCAAGGGGGTGGGTCTCGGCGTGGCCGTGGTAGATGACTTGGGTCGTCCCAGAGATCGCAGGGAATCCAGCGAGGCCGTACCGCCCCCCGGGGAGGATTTCGGGCGCCAGCCTCCGCAGGATGCCGCAGCGGAGCAGGCGGTGCTGGGCGGCATGCTGCTGAGCAAGGACGCGGTTGCCGACGTGCTGGAGAAGCTGCGCCCCAACGATTTCTACAAGCCCGCCAACCAGATCGTCTACGACGCGATCCTGGATCTGTACGGTCGCGGCGAGCCCGCCGACGCCGTCACCGTCGCCGCGGAACTCGACAGGCGCGGGCTGCTGCGCCGGGTTGGTGGCGCGCCGTATCTGCACACGCTGATCTCCACGGTGCCCACGGCCGCCAATGCCGGTTACTACGCCGAGATCGTCTCGGAGAAAGCGCTGTTGCGGCGTCTGGTCGAAGCGGGCACCAGGGTTGTGCAGTACGGCTATGCCGGCGCCGACGGGGCTGACGTCAGCGACATCGTGGACCGGGCCCAGGCCGAGATCTACGACGTCACCGAACGGCGTGCCACCGAAGACTTCGTGATCCTGGAGGAGATCCTCCAGCCGACGATGGACGAGATCGACGCCATCGCGTCGCAGGGCGGTATGTCCAAGGGCGTGCCGACGGGATTCACCGACCTCGACGAGGTGACCAACGGCCTGCACGCGGGCCAGATGATCATCGTGGCGGCCAGGCCTGGCGTGGGGAAGGCGCTGGCGCTCGACACGCCGCTGCCGACGCCGTCCGGCTGGACGACCATGGACGAGGTCCAGGTCGGTGATCTGCTGATAGGTGCTGACGGACTTCCGACGCGGGTGGTCGCGACCACCGACGTGATGGTCGGTCGGCCGTGCTTCGAGGTCGAATTCTCGGACGGCACAGTGATTGTCGCGGACGCCGAGCACCAGTGGCTGACCGAGACCCGCGCTTCGCGGAAGTCGGCTCAGGCCGCCACCGTCGGCTACAACCGATACAAGAGCCAGCAGACGTTCGCGGCCGTCCGCACCACGCGGGACATCGCCGAGACCCTGCGCTGCCCGACGGCCGACCGGCGCCTGAACCATTCCGTGGTCAACGCACACGCCATTCAGACATCGGAGAAAGAACTCCTCGTACCGCCCTACACCTTGGGCGCGTGGCTCGGAGACGGTACGTCGATGGCCGCTCAGCTCACCACCATGGACCCGGAGATCCTTATGCGGATCGAAGGCGAAGGGCTTGTCACTGTTGCGTCCCGCAGCGCAACCATGCGCCATCACATCCGCCTGCCAGAGGCCACACCTGTGGAATCGCGCCGGTGTGCGGTCTGCGGTGGCGAGTTCGTTCCTCAAACCAGTCAGGTCCGGACCTGTGGCCGGTCCTGCGGTGGACGTGCACGCTTCTCCACCGATCCGGTGCCGGCGCCCACGTGCTCGCATTGTGGCGGTCCGTCCAGCGGCCTGGCGATGTGCCAGGGGTGCCGGAAGGCCTTCGGCAGTGTCCAGGCTCGCCTGCGGACCATTGGAGTGCTTGGGAACAAGCACATTCCGGCCGATTATCTTCGCGCGTCGGAGGCGCAGCGCCGGGCGCTGCTCGCCGGCCTGCTCGACACCGACGGTACGGTCACCATGGGTGGGTCCGCCCAGTTCACGGGGACCAATCGGCATCTCGTCTCCGACGTCGCCGAACTGATCGTCTCGCTGGGTTACCGGTGCCAGGTTTCGACGAAGGCTGTGAAGGGCCGGAGCGCGGAATCGTCGGTTGCGTACACCATCACCTTCGCGACTGATGATGTCGTCTTCGGTTTGCACCGGAAAGCGATGCTGCACAAGGAACGTCGACGCAGCACCAACACCAGCCGCTCGGGTGCGCGGTTCATCGTCGATGTGCGCCCAGTGTCCAGCGTTCCGGTTCGGTGCGTGCAAGTAGACAACGAGAGCCACATGTACCTGGCGAGCCGGTCGATGATTCCGACGCACAATTCCACACTGGCTCTCGATTTCATGCGTTCGTGCTCGATCAAACAACAATTGCCCAGCGTCATCTTCTCGTTGGAAATGAGCAAGACTGAAATCGTCATGCGCCTGTTGTCGGCAGAGGCGAAGATCAAACTGGCCGACATGCGATCGGGCCGCATGAGTGATGACGATTGGACCAAGTTGGCCCGCCGCATGAGCGAGATCAGCGAAGCGCCTTTGTATATCGACGATTCGCCGAACTTGACGATGATGGAGATCAGGGCCAAGGCACGTCGGCTTTCGCAAAAGGCCGGGCTGCGGCTGGTTGTCATCGACTACATGCAGCTGATGAGCTCGGGCAAGAAGTACGAGTCGCGGCAGCAGGAAGTCTCGGATTTCTCCCGCAGCATCAAGCTGATGGCCAAAGAGCTCGGCGTGCCGGTGGTGGCGATCAGCCAGCTGAACCGTGGTCCCGAACAGCGCACCGACAAGCGCCCGCAGGTCTCCGACCTCCGCGAGTCGGGATCATTGGAGCAGGACGCCGACATGGTCATCCTGCTGCACCGCCCCGATGCCTTCGAGACTGACGACCCGCGTGGCGGCGAAGCCGACCTGATTCTGGGCAAGCACCGTAACGGACCCACGAAGACGATTACCGTTGCGCACCAACTGCATTTGTCGCGGTTTGCGAATATGGCGAAGGGTTAGCTGTCCTCTGTGGCTTCTCAAGTTTAATGTCCATTTCTCACTCTGAACGTCCACACGATGTCCAATTGGACATTTCGGTGAGAATTCCGCCAGGGCGGAGTGGTGGCGGCTCTTGCGGTGAGAGGTAGGAGGAGTGAGGCAACATGAGCCGTCCCCCTGTGAGTGCAGACATAGCTGCACGGTTTGGGCAGCTGTACAAGGGCGGCGTTGACAGGCCCACACACCCGCAACTTTCAGCGGTCTTCAAAAGATATGGTTTTGAAGACGTTGCGCCGTACCAACATTCGCACGGTGGCCCGAACAAGGAGTCACGTGTTCGGAAAGTGCTCGAAGCAGCTATTAGAAGGCCCCGGAACGCACGCCCCATCGTCGAGGCGTTACTGGTAGACCTCCGAGCGCTCGGGTGCTTCAGCAACGGAGTCATTGAAGAAGAGGTGATCGCAAGAGTTGCCGCGGCGTTCGCGGCCCAAGGGTATGAGCTGACGCCGGAGGGTGAGCTTCGTCAATTGGGCGCGGTTGATCTATCAACGGGTGGACGACCGGCGCTCGACGAACAGCTGGCAAGGTTGCTACGTGCCGAGGACGACCCGGCCCTCGCTCTGGGCTCCGCCAAGGACCTTCTCGAGGCAATAGCGAAGTTTGTCCTCGATGAGCTGGGGTGGCCGCACGGTGAAAATGATGACTTCAGCAAGCTGTGGCATTTCGCGCGTGAGCGCTTAGGCCTCCTGCCTCAGGACGTAACGGCTGGGCCGGCTCAAGCCGAGGTACGAGCAATTCTCCAGTCATCCTGGACCATCGCGTCGAAGGTGAACGAACTCCGTAACGACCACGGCACGGGCCATGGGCGGACGCTGCCCACCGGCGTCACGGCAGAAATTGCTCAAATGGTCGTCCGTGAGGCCTGCAGCGTGGGTGAATTGGTGCTCACCACCCTCGATCGCCAGGTCGGCCGCCGGTGAAGGCACGAGTGGCGTTTCTGGTGGGTGCCGCGCACTGGCCTCAGGTGGGCGGTGTTGCCTCAGCACCAGTTCGTCCCAGGATCCGGTATCCGGACGAGCGCGGAACCACTCGATTGCCTTAAGGGAGCGATTCGGGAACGATTCCGCAGCAGGGGATCTCAGGGTTCATGTCCCTACCTTTCGGTTTTGGAGCGGTTCTGCGTAACCGCAGCACTTAGGTCACGAACTCGAAAGAGGTCACGACCTAAGTGTTTGACGGGGTTCTACGCGTGGCGGCTCTCGAAATGGCCGCTATGGGACCCGGTTGCCCAAGTCCCCTAACCGCCCCGGTTGATATCTGCCCCGAGCGCGGCGGTTCTATGCCCCATCGCCGCCCGTTTGATCTTGTTGCGTTCCTCGGGCACGCGGGTGTCGTCTCCCCTCGCGGCCTCCAGTTCGTTGATCGAGCTTTCGAGGACGCTCTTAGGGGACGGCCACTGCTCTACGATCCGGAGGGCCTCACTCGTTGGCTTGCCGATCCAGAGGATTTCGCCGTTGGCCGGTCATCTTGGCCTTTTGGGGAAGAACGGCTCGGTACTGAGCGCTCGCAGAGCACGCTGAACAGTCTCGGCATCCGACCTGGGGATCACGGCGATGTCGCCAGCTTCCATCGGCGCTCTTGCAGCAAGCCAAGGCCAACACGGCAAAGCAGTTCGCCGAAAGCCCGGATCGGCGGCATTCGGTACTGGCCGCGATCGCCGAAAACCAAGGCGCACATAACAAGCGGGCCGACTACTTCGACGGCGAAGGCGCCGAAGTCGGTCATCCTTTGCGAGATATCGCGTAGGCGGTCCATGGATTCGCTGCGGAGCCGGGAAGACCCGGTCGTCAGCAATCGGTCTCGGGATAGGCGCCTCCAATGAAGCCGCGAGGTATGCCAAGCTCATTTGCTGGTTTGAAGATGCTCCAAGCCGCGGCTACCCGATTGAGTCGTTCTCACCGAGAGCTAAGGAGATCTCAAGGGTGGCGGGCTCTGCCCATTCATCAACTCGCAAAGCAAGTTCAAGGCCCGTATCAAGGATGGCACGTATGTCGGCATGGTCCTCGGAGGCTATCGTTGCGACGAGCTCGTCGTCAGCGTAAAGAGCTAGCGGCGCGGGGGCGGGTTCGCCCTTAGCTTCCACGAGCGACAGTCGCTGTTCCGAACTTGGCGCCGTGGCTGAGTCTGGGAGCCCTACCTTGACGGTTCCACTCTCCAACAGAACCTTTAAAAAACTCCGGTTACGTAACCGCGTGAACTCAAGTAGGTCGAGAATCTCGGTTCGCGTTGCCGCGTAGCGGATCCGCCATTCGGAGATGCCGCTCCTCGACAACCACGTCCGAAGCTCTTCTCGGGAAGGCTCGACGTCGTCATCAATGTCATCACTAACGGTGTGTGCCAAGCGCCGCGAACGAATGCCGGAGGTCATTAGGAGTAGGGAGTGGGGTGTGTTCACGCCATAGCGGATGTATCCGCCGAGCTCTGGGCAAACCCGCAGTTCTGTGCCAGCATCTGACAATCGGTCATTGATCATCTCGACGAGGGCACCAACAGTCCACGACAGGTAGTGCTCGAACTGCGTAGTGACGGCGTCGACCATCTGCTCGATTCGCCAAGCGGCTTTATCTGCGGCAGAGAGTTGTTCGTTAGCGAGACCGGATAGCGACTCTCCTGTCACCCACCCGGTGAGTAGGTCGACGGGCTCAACGTGGATTGGGCCACCTCTGGCGCTGACACGGAAGCGCCAGTCCGGCGCCTCGGGGAGTTTGAGTAGCTCGGCAAACACCGAGGGGAGGCTGCGGATGGCATCTTGCGCGTTACGGAGATCGGGCAGAGTCCCATGGGTCGCATTATGAAGGACCCATTCAGCCACCCGACGCGCCAGATCGTCGATTAGTCTTGCGGACCCGATCGAAGTGCCAGTACGGGGCCATCGACGTCGTGCGTCGCTGTCCGTTGCTAAGTATCGGCGGTGAATCTCCACTGCGATTTGCGAGCAGAGGGCGTGAGCTGTGGCGGATTGTGTTGCAGCAAGGGTGGATGCGACGATCGCTTCGATGTCGACCGCCTCAGGATCTGTACCGCGGGTCTCCTCTATTGCGAGGGCTAGCCATACGAAACTTATGAAATCCGAGGCCGTTCCCGCGGAGGTGAAGAGGGCATCAGAACTCTCACGGAGGGCCTCCTCCAGCCGCGCGAATGACTCAAGGACTGCCTCAGTTGTGAGCGACGAGACGACAGCAAGCGCATCTGCATTCGGGGTGAGATCGTCGAAATCTTGATCAGTCGGGTCGGACGCGCGCACTAGCACGATCCAACCCTCTGTTTCCTTTCCGGCCCGGCCGGCGCGACCGATTGCGTTGACAAGACGGGCGCCGCGGAGCCGGCTGTCCTCATGCTGGTCCGGATAGGATTGATCGTAGATAATCACCGTCCGAACGGGAAGGTTGACGCCGTCGGTTAGAGTAGAAGTGCAAGTGAGATAAGGTAATTCATCTGCACGCACAGACTCCTCAAGCGCCTCTAGGACCTCACTCGGCAGGCCTGCGTGATGGAAGCCAACCCCGTGGCGGAGTGTGCCGACCAAAGGATGATCGTCGCTCAACTGTTGTCGAACGAAGTCAACAAGAGCGGTAAGGGTCGGTTGTACGTCGGTGATGCTGGCCAACCCAATCGCAAGTTGCTGTGCCTGAGCGCGCGTTGTGGCGACAACTAGGACCGAACCCGCATGGCCAAGAGCGGCGATCATGTCACTGGCAATCATGTACTGTTTCGTTGACCTGCTGCCGTCGAGCATTACTTGTTTCGGATAACGTTGACCGTCTTTTGATTTCCGTACGAGTCGCCATCCGGTGTCACCCTGGGTGGGTAGTTCACTAGTGCGGCCATCGGCCATCCGAAGTCGAATGGTTCCCGTGAGCTCGGTCGTGTGTCGGTACTTCCAGATCTTCCCGGCACCACCTTCGATGCGAGTCTGCTCCCACAGCGGAGCAGTGGTGAAAGCGGCGTGAAGGCGACGAGGTCCGCGCCAATCGGACTCATGTAGAAGAGATTGACCATCCGGGCTGAGCCACTGGGCGATCGCACCCGCGTTTCCCATGGCCGCGGAGATCAGAACAATTTGGTGGTCTGAATCTTTCGTCAGGTAGTCCAGCAAGGCAATGACAGATTCGAGTACAAAGCCGCGACCCGATTCCTTGATCAGCTGTGCTTCATCGAATATGAACATGCCGAACTTATCGAGGACATCGGAGGCGTCGTGTCGCAACAGGTGGCCGAGGCGTTCTGGAGTTACGACGTCAACGTCCGCGGGAGCGTCGGAATCCGCCAAGTCGAGCAACGAGCCGAGGAAGGTCGGGAAGTCTGGCTGGTCGCTGCCAGCTTCCTTCTCTAATACACGGACCCTGCTTGCCATGGCTCGTCGTACCTCGCGGCCAAGGCTCCGGGTCGGTGCAACGTAACAAACCGAACGATCGGTGCGAGCAAGATGTTCTACGGCGAGCATCTGTGCCACCAAAGTCTTTCCACCGCTTGTCGGTACGGAAAGAACCATCCGACGAACCTCTGCGTCGAATGGTGACTGTGCGCCGTTAATCAGCTCGCGTTGGGGCTCCCACAAGCACAGGATAGGTGGGGTTCCGACGGTAAATGCCTGGCGAACCAGCGGCGGAACTGATGGCGGAAGAATCTCGGGATTCCATAACGACCCGCCTTCGGCCTCGGTCGAGAACCGAAGCAGATGGGCTGCCACCCACCGGGAATTTAGATCGCCTGGGCCAGCCTGACCAGTTGCGACGCTACGGAGTCGAGCACGTCCGCGCTCGAGGCGGTCGACGTCGCCTCGGGCAAAATAATGCAGGAGGTCCTCCGCACCTAAGACAACCATTTGGGTCGGGCCCAAGGTGGTCGTAGTGAGCTCGGCAAGCTCGGCGTCCGTCGATATGGCGGCGAACTGTCGGCGCCAAGTGCTCAACCAACGGAATAGGGTCCGCGTTTCGAACCCTAAGAAGGCAACGCCAGCCTGCATTGAAAGGGTCTCTAAGTGAGAGGTGATCGGGGCCTCAATACTGATGTCCACCCGAAGCCGGTTGAGGATGGCCGTTGCGTTCGGATCTCGGCCCCCTCGGCGGTAGCCGATCGCTGCCGCAAAGCCATAAGAAAGTCGCTGTGTGTTGGTCCAGCCAGGCTGATTGAGAGCCAAGTCGAAGATATGGGCACTCACGAGAAATGCTTGACGTTGTCTCGCTAGGGTGTAGCGCTCGCGGGCTTCGTCAACCGACGCAACCCCATGTAGATACCACGCCGCGTCAAAGAGCTGCTGATCGATCTGCGCTGGTCCTAATAGAAGCTGCACCTCAACGTCCGCCATTAAGCGTTGAAGCTCCTCAGCAGTCGGTAGCCCATCGCGTCCGCTGAGCGCGCCATTCAAAAGAGCGAGATCTAGAGCCCGCTCCACACGATCCCCTTCACCTCTTCAGCAAAACCGGGAAAGTCCGGTACCGCTATTACGATGCTTTCGGTCTGACCGGGATTTGCGAACTCTGGAAATCGTTTCGTCAGCGACCCGAATGCGCGGGCGTGCTTGGGCGCGTGCTGGTCCGACGTACCTACTGAAACGCCAACGCCTGCGCGTTCACTGCGGTCGAACCAAAGTTCGACAATGTTTGCGTACAGATCTCCTAGCGTGCTGTCCTCCGTGATCGTCTCTGGGCCAGTGAGTTTGGCGAGGTACTCATGGCCACGTTCTAAGAGCTGCTTGCTCGCGCGATTGATCGTGGACGAGACGGCGCTGTCCGCATCGTGCTTCTTTATTTCCCAAAGGCGAAACACCAAGTTGTTTAAGCTATCTCGATAAACCACTAAGCCGTCCCCACCTGGTTCGAGCGCGTCAACCTTGATCGGGTGCGCGCGGACTAGCCTCCGGCCGTCGCGGCATACGGTTCGTTCCTTGACAAGTCGATTCCAAATCAATTCCGCGATATGTCCCTGCACGTGATCGGGATCCTTGGCCTTCTTGTTCTCAGGAAGTCCGAACGCGATCGACGCGAACGTTTTCACTGCGCGCAATTTGGACCCGGATTGTGACGGGCCACCATCACGTCGAATGCGCCAGTAGTCGAGCGCCGGCGCACTGCCGCAGGCAAGTGCCATTGCATCATCTGCCAATAGGTGAGCGGCATCAGTTCGCGAGGGGCCCACAAGGGCACTACCGCCGATCACATACTCCACCAGAGAATCTGCGGCGCTATCAGTAAGCGCCAGCAGTGGCGTCAAATCGGGGGGCGAAGGGATCGTCACTGCTCGGCCTCCCAGTGGCCAGCGGCGTCCTGGAGGGCTACGTCAAAACGAATCGCAACGAGTTGAGCTGCCGCGAGCCCTTCTGATTCGGACATAAAAGTGTGACCCGATGCCGCGAGCTTACGAACGCGGTGGTCCTGGTCCCGGGTGTACTCCTGGATCCGGTCGGCGGTGACATCTTGGGGGCCCTGCAGACCTCCGGGGTCGCTGGCGTTGGAGCTACGCCGGAGGAGGTGGATGTCGTGGAGGCCTATCGGGGGGTTCTGGTCGGCGACGAGCTCCTTGAGTATGCGTCCCAGTGTGAGGAAGGTTCCAGGCCTGTGCTGGAGACCAGTGTTCGCACCGACGCGGCAGTTCAAAGACTGATCGACCACGCTTCCACCCTATGGGCATGAGTTCAGTGTGACTGGATATCGGGCCTCTGACCGGTCGGCACGCGTAGCAGACGTTTGGTTGTTTGGGTCGCCGACGCCGGCGCGAACGCCTGCAAGGAATGTCGCCCCTGACCTGAGTGTGAGCAAATCTCTGCTTTCGCTCCCAGACAATTTGTCGAGTTCGGCCTCTTCGTACTCGGAGCGCACTTGAAGGTCTCGGAGTTGTCGTTCAGCAGCGGTCATCCCAGCACGACAACCAACGAAGTGGCGCCGGTGGTCAGCAGTGGTTTCTGAGCGTGCAGCCTTCGAGATCCTCAGTGATATGCCGTTGCCACGATGGTCTAGATACTCCTCAAGGTTAGCTACGCCACCCGGGGACGGCTCCGCAGTCCGTGCTGAATCGCTTCGGACCGCGCCGCAGGAATGCTCTCTTGAGCGCTAAAGACGCGTACCGTAACGAGCTTTACATACGACCATGCTCTTCGTAAAGTGCTTTACAGTCGTCGTATGGATCCAAGCTACGCGCGCTTGGCCGTACTGCGCGATCAACGACTCGCGCACCAGCGCGCCGCTGATCGTGCACGCGACGAGATCTACGCGATCATCCGAAGCATGCCACCAACCAGCGATAAGACAGCGATCAAACGAGCCTCTGGTGTCAGCAGGCCGACCATATACCAGCTACTTGAGGAAGGGAATCGAATGAACACCGAAATCGAATTGATAACGCAAGCACAAGAGGTCCGCAACTACATCGCCCGGATCCGCGTCGCCCTACCGGACCCTGAAAACGTTATCTCCGCCTTCATCGAGGAGGCCGAGTACAGCGTTGGTAACCGCAGGACCGATGGAGCCGACTGGTACTGGCCAGACCTGGCGCAAGCCCTGGATTGCGCACGGTCCTGGCAGGAGTCTCGGACCGCCGAGCACGTGGATGCGCTCCTCGATGCACTCGATGATGCAGCGCACACGGTCGAGGAGGACGAGCGCGACGCCCGGAATTCGAACTGAGGGAACGCCGCCAGTCTCGACTGGGCCGCGCTGCGACTGGGTGCGTGATTTCTGGAAAGCCATGTTCTGGAACACCCGAGCTGTGGAAGCTGCCGGGTGGTCGAGGAGGCGGGCATGCGGCCACGTCATGGCGAGCTGGAAGCTGCGCCGGAGGTTCGGGCCTCAGCTGCGTTCCGAGCCGAGAGGGCAGCGCGCCTTTTCAACTGCGTTGCCGCAGGAGGCGCCAGATGCGCGACAGGCGATTGACTACCTTGTCTTGGTGCGAGGCGCGAATGGCTTCGGGGTACTGGTCCCCTGCGTTCTTGTAGAAGCGTTGCTTGGCGCGCCTGTCGGCCGCGCGGAGGGCTTCGACACGGGCTGTCGGCACGGTCTCGCACCAAAACACTTGGTCCTGTTCGATCCAGTAGTGAGAGGCGCAGGCCAAGCTGCTGTTGTTGACTGATGGGCTGAGTGCACCGTTTCGCCGTTGAAAGTGATCTGCCAGTCGGTCGGCGAAAGAGCGTTGACTACTTCGTGTCCGCATCCGCAGGCGCACAGGTGCACGGTGGTGGCGTACTCGATGCAGACGTAGACGGTTGATGGTTCGAGGTGCCGGTATGGAGGTACCTCGGTGACGAAGCGGTGGTCGAATACGGCTGCGGCGCGGGATATGTCAGGCATGGTCGGTGCCGACGTTGTCGATCTCGTTGGTTGCCAGGGTGTAGTTGGTCGAGTCTATGGGGGTCAAGTCTGCGTAGAAGCCGAGGGCCTTTTGAATGCGATGACGGGCGAGCGCCGCGTTGAGGGCGTTGAGTTCGGCCAGTTGCACGCCGTGCTGGTAAGCGTCATCTCCGGTGTCGCCGAGGGCGATCTGTGAGCGCGCTGCTGTGCGGCTCTGTGGGTAGGGACGGCTGATGGTGGTGCGGATGATGCCGCTGAGCGCGTCGTCGATGACGTCGACGCCGATGCCGGTGTCGACGAAGGGGACGCCGCGCTGCTCGCAGCGATCCATGATTATCTTCTTCGCGGGACCGTCGTCGATGCACACGAAGACGAAGGCCATGTCGTCGATGCACTCGATTATGTTCTCGTCGAGTGCAGTCTGGTGGGGGACGATGCCGCGGTGCATGGCCGAGTACCGGGTGGTGTGGTAGTCGACCTTGGCCAGGTGATTGTGCAGCTCGTCCAGCGTTGCAGCGCCGGGGCTGCGAAAGGCGTTGTGCTGGAGAAAGTCGTCGTCAACAAAGAGGTGGATTTCGCGGATCGGCGTCTTCGCTAGGAAATCTAGGACGTAGCTGCCGGTGCCGCCGAGCCCGATGATTGCGACCTTCGGCACGGCAAGCTTGGAGGTGACGGCTGTGATGCCGGCACGGCTGGAGGCTGTGTCGAGGTATACCAGGGGCGAGTTGTCAGCGTCGTCGGTGAGCGGCGGGTAGGTCTGTGCAGACACGGTGGGATCGATGGTCTGCGCTCGACTAGTCAGGATAGTGGCGTAGGTGGTCATCTTGGCGAAGTAGTCGGGGTAGCCGGCTGCTGGCTTGTGGCTGAAGGTGTGATTGGTCGTCAGCTGGGCGTTGATCTGCTGGGGTTGGGAGGCGATGACCATTTCGCGCAGCGGGTTCCGTCGGGGTGGCAGGGCATTTCGCCGCGACATTCGCGCCGGATAGCGTTGGGCCGTTGCCACCCGTCGCGCCGATAGTGACGACGAAAGCTGCGCCCGGATCGTGTAACTCGAAGCGAGTCAGCGGGTTTCGTGGTCGCGCTTGTTCGCCGAGAGTAGGTAGGTGACGGTCTTGACAACGTGCGGGCCGATCGCGTTCAGTGCATCGCCTACCACCAGCCACTGCTGTGCGCCGTCGTGGTCGACGTACCGAAAGACCTGTTCAAACGCAAAGATTGGCCGCAGGGTGGTCTCTGTCTTCCCTGGCTGGGTGGGTCTGGCGAATTCGACTCTGGCCAGGACCGATCCCTTGGCAACGACGCCGTTGTTGACGGTGGAGATCACGCCGCCGGGCGGTTCCGGGTCAACGGTGACGCCGCCCAGGTCGACCTGGGTGTTGGCCACGATGTTGAGCAGCTGGTGCTTGTCGGTGTTCGACAGGAACTGCAGGATGTGCAGCGGATGCAGCGTGCCGGTGCCTACAGCGTTGAAGGGCTGGCTGCTCTTGAACACCTCGAACACCTCCGGCCCGTACCAGTCGCGGCGGACCTTCGCCCACTTGGCGTAGCTCTGCTCGGTCGAGCGCAACCCGAACGCCACCTCGGTCGGTCGCTTCTCCTGAATGTGCGCCGGGGTGATCGCCCACACGGCGTGGTCCAGCGCGGCGCGCAGATTGTGAATGAAGTCCCCCAGGAGCAGGGCGGCCTCGGTGTAGTCGAGATCGGACTCCAGCACCCATTCCGACCAGGCTGTGCGCGAGGTGTGCTCACTGCTGTTGTCGCGTCGGCGGTATTGACGTTCGGTTGCCTGCTGTTTGGAAAGTTCATTGACCAGCCGGTCGCGGATCGCGAAGCCGTGTTCGAGCTTGCGGAACGCCGACTGTCCCAGTAACTCAGTGTCGATGCTGTCCTCGGTCATCGGGATTCACCACCGCTCGCGGTGTTGGGGTCATCGGCCGCGATCTGTTCGACAACCTTGATGATGCCGCGCAGCGCCTCTTCTTCGGTGGGAGCCAGCCAGGACAGCGACGGGAATTCGGCGACGAGGCCTACGAATTCGTTGTCTTCGGGTGACCACTCGGCCCGGTAGGTGTAGTCCGGCCTGGCGACGGCCGCGGCGGTCTGTGTGTGCCGCAGATGGTTTCGAATGGTGGTGACTATGAATTCCGCACGCTCCCGAAGGCTCTGCCCGTAGCCGGCGGCAGTGACCGTGCCGGTGGCGATGAGGTCTCCCTTGGTGATGCCGGGCTGCTGCTCATGCAGGTCCAGTTCGATGTCCCAATCACCGCCTCGCTCGCGGAAATAGAAGCTGTGCCCGTCGACCTGGCCCTGCCACTGTTCGGGCACCTGACCGCCGTGGCGACCGATGACGACGCCCGGCTGATCGGCCAGCCACGCCTGCAGGTCGGACTCGGCGGCCTGCTGATCGGCTTGAAGCTGCAGGCCTTGCGGTGATCGCCGGAACTCTTCCATGTGGTCGAGAAACCCCTGGAAAGTTTCCGCTGATCGCCACCGCCGGTCCCCGGGTGCGTTCTCCGAGTCTTCGGGCATCAACCGCTTACCTCGGCGTCGGTTCGATTAGGACGCGGCCGCCTTCGATCAACAGCAGCAGGTGCAACGGATCGGACGGCGACGGCTCGAAATCGAAGTGCGCGTAGACCGCCCGCGCCTGCTCGTCCAGCGTGTGCACCAGCAGCGCCCGCATCCCGATGATCTCCCCAGCGGCCACCGTGACCCTGTTCCTTGAGGTCGATCGCCGACCGCGACAACAGGGTCGCAAGCACCGGATCGGGTATGTTGCGCCGCACCCGCCCGCTCACTCACTCGTCGAAGATCGAGGGTCCGCGAACAGCCTCCCCAGGCGCGGCTTATGCGCCACCGGGTCGTCCAGCACGGACACGAATTCCGACCTGGCTGGCGCGTCGAGCATGAACAGCCGGCGATCGGCGAGCACATCGCGGGCGTGAGCCAGCGTCGCGGTCACCGTAAAGTTGGTCAGGTCTGTCCCTTCCACTTCAGCGGCACGACGAATCAGTGCGGCTCGCTCGGCAGTTAGGCGCACCGCGAACCCTCCGTCTCAGCCACGCCATACATTGTGTGCCTACCTGGCCCACAATGCACGGGATTTAGTCACCCCTCTGAACAGCCGCGATGTAGTCCGCAGGAGGTCGCAGAGGCTTCGGTGGCGTAGGCCGTCAGGAACACCTCGGCGTCGAACTTCACGATCGTCACTATGAGCTCGCCCAGCGGCTTACGCGCTGACCCCAGCACGCACAGCGAACAGGTTGAGGCCGCCTGCGCGGTCTATGGCCGCCTGGCGGTCGAGGTGGTCCATGGCCGCCCACCGGCGCGGCCTCGCGTCGCACACCTGTCGCTCCGGCAGGCGAGACTGGAACGTATGACGGACGCTGAACCGCGCTGGCGGCATATCTGCGAAGTGTGCGGGGTGGAGGAGATCCTGACCCCTAGTGAAGCGTTCGACCTTGGATGGGATTATCCGCCACGCATGGGCAAGTTCGGCGTGGTCGGTCCCCGATGTTGTCCTCGATGTCCGAACGTGAGCACTGTGTGGTGGGCTCTTGTGATCGATGGATATACCGAGGACATGCTGACCGATACGCAGCGGGCGACTGTACGGCGCATCGCCAGTGAACCGAACTCCGTTGCCGTGGAGAATGATTGATGGAAATTTGAGTTCAGAATCGAACGAATCTGCTGTTCTGGCTCCATGACAGTTGCCTTCGTCTCCGTCGAGGTATCAGCCCCGCGACACGCAGAGTCGAAAGTGCCTGCGAAGATCTCTCCGAGGCTTCGCCGCACGCAATGCCTTGCACATCCCGCCCGAGGCTGAAGACCATGCTGCCGCGATCGAGGCCATCCTGCGACGCATCCCGACGGATTGGATCGCTGGCCGAGCGTCGACGTGGCCTGGTACTTGCTCGTGCTTGTCACCGACGCGGAGTTTGACGGGCTCGACCCCGCTGTCGGGTGCACCAAATTTCAGGATCGAAGCACTCGAAATGCGCTCTTGCTGCCCGTATCTCCGAGGCCCGCAGTTTCTTCGACGTCTGAGGAGGCGAAAACGTAGTGACCAGGCACGGCCGCAAGCGATACCGTCGGCTCACCTACTGACCAACGAAGGCATGTCATGGCTCAACGGACACCCAAGAAGGTGGTCGTATCCGAAGTGGCAGTTAAGAACGCTGGTGTCCGCGCTACGAAAGCCTCGGCGAAGCTGGCGGGCAGGGTGGTCCCAGCCGACCATCGTCGCTCTGCGGCAGTGAAGGCATACCTCGCGAAACAGCAGTCGCCGAAGCACGCTTAGCTGCAATCATTGCACCTGGCTGTTCGCATTCTCTGCTTACCTGGCACCCGAGCCATCGTCGACCGCATGAAGCTCGCGCGCGAGGTCGGGCCGACCTACGTGTAGCGCCAAGAGGTCAGAGACGTACTGGCTGACAGACATTCCAGCTTCACTTGCCGCAATATGCACGGCGTACCACACTTCTCGCGGGGGCCGGGCTTGGAGAAGTATTCGGTCGCCTTTGTGTGGTTGACCCATTCCGCCAGCCTCCGCCTAGAGGCCGAACCCTGTTCTGCGACACGCCGATGAACTTTGAATGTGCTTTCACGACTGGCAGCAGCCTTAACGACGCGAGTAAGAAATACCCACTGCGGCAGTACTTTACCGCTGGCGGGAACATTCTCGTTCATGAGAAATCCGTCATGTCTGGGGTTTCTATCAGCAGCGCGAAAAATGTTGTGCTGAAACGGAACTAGTGTGTCTGGTGAGCCAAGGACTGATCACGTATACGTTTCAACCAGTGCCCTGCCATTGGTGGTAAGCGCTAAGCGACTTCACCATCGACCTACCCATTCAATTTCACGAGCGGAGCAATAGGCCGATGACGAAGATGAACCACCGTGTGGTGACTAGCGGTGATGTCGAAGTCGACATCCGCTTGGAATTTGAAGACGTTGCACGAGTGGCGATGTCGCGACTGGAGCCGGGGATGCTCGACGAGGCCATCCCTTGGCGCACGTTTCGCATGTACTTCGGTCAAACTCATCGATCGGGGGTGTACTGGTCGGCGACCGAAGCGGACCACGTCATCTACGAGTCGCAGTTGGAGCTGAGCCGGCTGCTTCTGGCAGACTTTGATGCGGACGTGACACACATTGTTGCGCAGCCGTTCTTGATGCGGGCAGTTGTTGACGGTAAACGCCGGCGGCACATCCCCGATTTCTTCCTTGCGACCAGCCGTGGTCCCGTGGTCGTCGACGTGAAGCCGCGATGGAAAGTGGACGACCCGAAGGTCGCCGACACGTTCGCCTGGGTGCGTGCGGCAGTGGAGACCAAGGGCTGGACGTTCGAAGTGGCAACCGAGCCCCCGCCCATCCTGGTTGCCAACGTCCGTTTTCTCGCCAGGTCTCGCCGACGCGCTTACGTCTCACCGTCGGCGCTGGACGAGTTGCGCAACCTGGACCTCGACGGTGTCACCATCGGCGATGCGCTTCGACGGGTGGTCACCTCGCCGCAGCCGTTGGCGCGAGCGGCGTTGCTGCACATGCTGTGGAGCCACGAACTCGCAACCAATCTCGAAGAGGTTCTCGATGACCGCAGTGTCCTGACGGTGAAGGCGGCGAGATGACCGAACATGCCAGCGTCCGTGTCGGCATCGGTTCACGCGTCATGTTCGACGGTGGCATCCACACCATCACTGAGTGGCTACCCACCGCCTTCGGAACCGACGTTGTCCTCACTTCCGGTACGTCCATCGTCAGGGTGTCGGTCGTCGCGTTGCTCGAAGGAACCCGCGCCCGACTAATTCCCACCAATGACGACACCGCTGATCCGTCCGACGATGTTGATCCCGCCGGGCTCGTACTCGCCTCGCTCAGCGCTGCCCAAGCCCGAGAGGTTCGTCGCCGCTGCGATCACATGCGCGAGTTACTCACTGGGTATCGCGCTGGCAGTGCGGAGCTCGCACTGCCCGACGAACCCCGCCCCCAGTACGCCGAGTCGAAGTCACTGCTGAGCAGGTACGCGGCCAAGGCCGAGGAACTCAGCATGAGTGTGCGGCAAGTCAGGCGCCTGGCCAGGAACTACCGCCGTCACGGCGAGGCAGGTCTGGCGTCTGCGCGGTGGCAGGGCCTCAGCCGCACGGACCCGCGTTGGCTTGAGGCTGCGCTACAGATCATGGTCGAGCACACCAACGAGTCCAAGCCCTCCCGCAAGGCCGTCATCCTCCAAACCAAGAAGCGACTCGAGCTGTTGTTTGGCCCGGGCGCGGTGGAAATCCCCTCTCGGGCAACCGCCTACCGCAACCTTGATTGGCTGGAATCACTCCACCGAACCTTCGGCGGGACGACGAAACGCAACCGCGACATCGCAGGGCGCCCGAAGCGGGCCTACGGCAAGCTTCGGCCCACGAGACCCGGTGAGTTCCTCCTGCTGGACACCACCGCCCTGGACGTCTTCGCGCTGGACCCCAGGACCCTCAACTGGGTCGGCGTCCAGCTCACCGTGGCGATGGACTGGTACAGCCGATGCGTCGTCGCTGCGCGGATGACACCGGTGTCGGCGAAAGCCGTTGATGCGGCTGCGGTCATGTACCGTACGCTGCGCCCGAAGCCGGCGGGTGAGCGCTGGCCCCCGTACGCAGTGTGGCCCGAGCATGGCCTGCCCCGTGAAGTGCTCATCGACCCCGACCAGTGGGACCGCAACGGCAAGAGTGCCTCGGGCCCGGCGCTCAACCCCGAGACCATCATCACCGACCACGGCAAGATTTACGTCTCCGAGCACCTCAACAGCGTCTGTCAGCGGCTGGGTATCTCCATCCAGCCCGCGCGGGTGCGAGTCGGTCGCGACAAGGGCCCGCTGGAACGGTTTTTCGGCACAGTGCGGCATGGGCTCCTGCAGTACTTACCCGGATATAAGGGTCCCGACGTCAACTCCCGCGGACTTGAGGTCGAAACCCACGCCTGCCTTTACCTTGATCAGCTTGAGGAGATCTTCCACGAATGGGTTGCGACGGTGTACCACCATGAGGAACACGATGGTCTCATCGACCGGGGGCTGCATACGTGTCGAGACACCGAAACCATTGTCAAACAATGCTTGACGCCCGCGGAGATGTTCTCCCAAGGCATCGCCCGCGCGGGCTACATCGAGGCGCCCAGAGACCCGCAACTCGCTTACGAGTTCCTCCGGGTCGAGCCCCATGTGATCCAGCACTTCGGAATCAAACGGGGAACCCTGAAATACGGCGATGACGGTGAGGGCATCCTCAACCGGTTGGCCGGTATGCCCAGCCCCTACCGCGGGAAGTTCACCAACAAGTGGCCGATTCACGTGGACCCCGACGACGTGTCCCGGGTGTACATCAAGGACCCCGACACCCGGAAATGGCACACCCTGCACTGGGAGCACCACACCACGTTCCCGATGCCCTTCAGCGACGAGGCACTGCAGTTCACCCGCCAGATCGTGCGGCGGCGCGACGGCGTCGTCGACGATCAGGTCGCCCTTGATGAACTGTTGACCCGGTGGAGCATTCGCCTCGGTGACAGCCCTGCGAGCCGGCGCATCGCCTTGCGGATGGCCCGCCATGACGCCGACCTCAGCAACCAGGGCGCCGACGCCGACGCCGTGGCCGCGATGACCTCGATGGCGCATCTACAGGACCCTGCGGGTGGCGGCGGAGCCCCTCAATTCGGGCCCGAACCGAGCGACGACGATGACGACGACGACATCGAGAACGACTTCCTTGACGATGATCTGGAGTGGGCATGACAAATCTTGAGAACCTCAGCATCGGAACCAAGGAGGGCTGGCGCACGCTGGTCTATGCCGAGCCGACACAACGACCACGGCTGCTCAGCGATAAAGAACTGCGGGCGCTCGGAGATTCAGAGCGCACCGCCTACAACAAGCAGCGCCGACTCTGGCACGCCAACATGGGTGTGGTGCGCACACCCCAGCTCAAGGCCCTTCACGAACATTTAGAGGACGTCGTCGCCAGCAATGTGCAAAGCGGTGACAGGGCCAAAGGCGCAGTCGCGGTCGAAGGTGACTCGAACCTGGGCAAGAGCACGGCCGTAGAACTGTTCGCCAAGGAGTTCCACCGACGCGAAATCAAGGAGAACGGCGAGTTCACCGACAACGGACATGAACGCCACCCGGTGGCCCGCGTCACCCTCACCGGAAACCCCACCATCCGCGATCTCAACGGGTCGCTGCTGCACTACTTCGCCCATCCAGGGACCCTGCGCGGTTCGGCCGGGGACTTCGCCCGGCGCGCGCTGGGCCTCTTCCTCGACTGTGAGGTGCGACTACTCATCGTGGACGATCTGCACTTCCTGAGGTGGGAATCCGCCGACGGGTCCAAGGTGAGCAACCAATTGAAGTACCTGGCCAACGACTTCCCGGTCACGATGCTGCTCGTCGGGGTCGGACTGACCGACCTCGGCCTCTACAAACAGGGCAGAAGCTACGGGAAAGCGGTTCTGGGCCCGACTGCGCGGCGCACCACCGGCTACACCCTGGAGGCGTTCAGCCGCGCGACGCCCGAGGCGCGCAGGCAGTGGCGCACCGTGGTCAAGGCCATCGAACGCAATCTCGTACTGACGCGTCATCAGGACGGGATGTTGGCCCGCACGCTCAGCGACTATCTGTTCGCCCGCAGTACCGGGTACATGGGCTCACTGGTCAACTTGATCAACCGCGGCTGTGCGCGGGCCATTCGTACCGGAGCAGAAGCGCTTACCGAGGATCTGCTCGATCAGGTGCAGATCGACGTCGCGGCGGAGGCCGCGCGTAAAACCGCGAAGCTGTTACGCGACAACACCGCAGCCTGATTCCCGCGGGCCGCGGCCGGGGTGTCGATCACGTCGGCGTACTGCGCGCTCGGGCAGCCGCGATGGCGGCACCGGTGGCGCGCCGATACGCCGTCACACCCTGCGGAAGGTCGGCGGGGTGGTCGTTGAGGACCTCGCGGACGAGTTCGATCGGGACGCCGAAACGAGCGGCAACTGCACCGAGTGGGGCATTACGGGGACGCACGAGGTTCTGGAGCCGGTGGGTGTCGATGACGGTGTCCAGCGGTTGGCGGGCCAACCAACCAGGGACAGCGTCCTGTGGTGGTGACCACCGCAGAGGTTCAGCGGCGAGCCCGTGGACGTCGAGGAACCGCCGCGCCGCCTCGTCGAGCGCGAGGACGAGGTCGGGGAACATGGTGCGGGGTAGATCGGCAAGCTTGGCGCGGAATTCACCCGTCTTGAGCGCGTGTGTGCTGAATCGGCCCGGGGATCCGGTGATTCGCTCGTAGAGCCAGCAGCGGACGAGTCGGATGCGAACACCACGGCCCGGCGGCAAGGCGACATCGCGGCAAATGCTGTGCCAGTGGGAATCTGGCAGTAGGTCACGCGCGGGAAGGAGTCTGCGGGTCTCGTAGTTGATGGGTGCGGGGTGCTCGGCGAGATGATCGGCGAGCGCGGCCATCATGACTGTTGCCGCGCGCCAATCGGAGCGCGGGGCCAGTGCCCGCAGCACACGCGACACCCCTGAGGGCGTCGTGACGTTCCCGCCGAATCGACACGCTGCCGCCAGTCGGAAGGGGTCACGAGCTAGCGCTACGGCCACGCTCAGTGCCGCTCTGAGCTGCTCGAAGCCCACGGGTGTGTCGTGTAAGGGCAGGGCCCAGGGGTACCACAACAGTGCCGGCAACGACCGCGCAACCATAGACCTAGCCACGCGGGGTCGAACCGGGCGATCGGTGAAGCAGCGGTAGCGGATCTGGTCGACGTGTCCGAGAAACGGTCCTAGCGCGCTGAGTTGCACGCTGGTCAGAACGGGACTGACAGCGCTGCCCCAGCCGATGTTGGTGGCCGACACGGCCAGACCCCGCCGACGGGCGGATGCGATCAACCAGCGCAGCCGCTCACCGGCGAGTGGCGCAGACGGAGCCGAGAGCACAGACACGGCGACAGTGGCGGCTACCGCAGTGTGTGCCGCCGAGGCTGGAGACCTGATGGCGGTGTGCGGGGGACTGGCGCCAGCTAGATCGGCAGCCTCGGCAAGCGCGTCGTTAACCTCTCTGCAATCGGCGGCTTCGCGCAACTCCGAAATCGAGCCGTACCGCAGTGCGCGCATGCCGACAGCCGTAAGGTCGCAGAAGTATTGGGTCGCTGACACCGGGCGGTCCCGGTAGATGCCCGTCGACGCAGATCCTTCGGCTACCACGGCGAGGATGGACTCTTGGGCGCGCAGCGCAGAGTGTTTCTCAGGCAGGACGATCGTCGCCGCATCAACCAGATCGGCTCCGCAGCGCGCTGAGCGCCTGCCGGTGGCGTCGGCTGCGGGCAGCATGCATCGGCCCGGTGTCGGAACGACGTCGTGGGGTAGGGCACGCGTGCGCGGTCGCCGCTGGCACTGCGGGCACACGTCGGCCAGCAGGCAGCGGTGAATGGGACACGCGAACGCCCATCGCAACCGCCACCACAGTGGCCACCTGCCACCGTTGTGGTCCAGACATGCCGGACAGAAGCGCGACCCGTGAAGGACCTGCCGTCGCCATCCGATGCCGATCGGCGCCGCACCCGGGTACATCGCAGCGAAAGCCATCGACTCGAGAACGGGGCCTGGCACGCCGGTGGCAGCCCCAAGAACTTCGACGGCTCCGGGCGTCGAGGTCATCAGCGGGTAGGGCGCCGTGAGTGACGAGCCGCGTACGGCATCGTTCAAACCCACCGCCGCGACGAGGTCACCCCAGCTCGTCTGAGAACGTGCCGCAAGCGCTTCCAACCACGAATCCATGCCCTCACCGGGCAGGGGATCGACCCGGATGGGCAATGTGCGGACCCGCGAGAGCGTGTGATCCGCGGCGTCGCCGGCATTAATTGTGCTCACCACTTCGAGCGATGTGGACTTAGTGCTACAGACTTTGAGTCCGCTGTGCCTACTTCTTGTGTAAGTGCCCACCCGACCCAGCCAGAACGATCCCCACCGCGTCGAACTATGGGAGCGTCGGCGCCGCGGGGTCGGTGCGACCATCCGAATGCTTCGGCAAGAACGGGGACTGACTCAGGAGCAATTGGCCGAGCGGGCCAGTATCGATCGCACTGTGTTAGTCGCGGTGGAGACAGGTCGCCGCAGCGTCCTCTACGAGCGACTGTTCGACATCGCCGATGCCCTCGGGGTGCCGATGAGCGACCTGGTCCGGGAGGAGTAACTCCCAAACCCGTCGCGCCGGCATTAATCGAAGCAGCCGAAAGTGCAGCCTCAAGGCCGCGCGGGCCCGAGGACTCTAATCGCCGGCGTGTCCACTCGTCCCCGTACGCCCTGCCGACATAGGTGAGCTCGGTGCTGCGAATCCTGCCGAAAATGACCGACATCCCGGCCGCGCAGCGCGCGCCGTAGGGCAGGTGGGGATTAATCGACGCGGGTCGGCGTGCCGTCATGACCGGTTGCACTTAGTCCTCGATCTTGTCGGGCAAGAACGAACTAGGGGGTACCCCGAAGACCTTCGCAATCGTGTAGACCGTGTCGACGCGCGGGCTGGTCTCACCGCGCTCCAGGCGGTAAAGCGTATTGGTCGCCAGAATTGGCATATCGCCAAAATATTCGTTCACGAACTTAGCCAACCGGTTGGAATTCAACTTTATCAATCGGCCCGTGCCCGGGTCGCGCACCGGTATTGTTCCGTAGCACTCTGCGAGGCGTCGCATAAAAAATAGCGTAGCCGGGCCTGGATCTGGAGTTAGATCGGTAGTTGACGGCGCGGGAACGAGTATAAAGTTAGCCATATCAGACGGTACTCCCGTGTCGCATTAACGCAATTCCTTGGTACTAACGGTAGCGGGTCGACGCATAGCTGCAATGTAGCACTAAGGCAACATGACGACTGTAGTTGGTGAGCGTGTCGTCACGTTTGAACGGACGCGGGATCGCGCGATGCCAAGCGGGCTCGGCTGCTTGGCCATGCAAGAGCACCTTTTTGAAGTCTGATTGGTCAATCGCACGCGGCGAGACTAACGGTGAAAATCTGCAAATCGCAACCAACCATTGCCGATAGTCGAGTGGTCGCTAGTTTGCTGGATCGCGTCGAACATCATGCAGGACAATAGGCTTTGACGCACGCTGGCAAGGTGCCTGGGCTCGTTCATTGCTCCTTTTTTCGCCAGTCCAGATATTAAAATTAAATTCATGATTAGTGATGAAATACTGGTCAGCGAAGAGTAACGTTAAATGGCGTGTCGACTATGTAAATAGATGGCCATGAACCCAGCTTCATGGCCGTTGTCGATAGTCGTGGCTGCATGAGCCCCCGACTGCACTATGACGCTCTGGGGGGCTCGGCCAGTTCAGCAATTCCATCATCGGTCGTCTCCTATGCGAATGACGCCACCGAATACCTCGCAATGAGACACCTTTGATGGGCAGGTTAGTAAACGACACTCGACGTGTACTGCGGGATGAGCCTCGCGTCTCCCATCTGCGACGCCGCCAAAGGACCCAGAACCCGGAGCGCGGGTGCCCCTTTCGTAGCCGCTCGCCAGGGGTGCCCCAGAGTTCACCGTGGCTGGGCATCTGCGACTCAAGTCCTGCCCCGAGACTGCGACCTGCCCCCGAGACTCCCTCTTGACCCCCGAGGCTCCGACCGCGCGGCGGCCAGTGGCTTTCCAGCACAGTGGGATCCGAAGCTTGGAATTCACGTGACTTGAAGTCGCGGC
>JADMIO011478678.1_pt1 | contig 34889 bp, 23 predicted proteins | sample 8958161 | NCBI WGS metagenome assembly JADMIO01 (sample SAMN16585339, study PRJNA669376) | soil metagenome | isolation source: Crop rotation soil | place: USA: Cullars Rotation, Alabama | collected 2011
TCGGGCGCCAGTTCGGGTCGTACTTGCGCATCTGGCGTGCATCGTCCCGGGTGCGAATGTCGATTGCGAGAAACTGTTCGTGCAGCGCCCGCAGCCGCTCACGATCGAGGTCCACGCCCAGCCCGGGGCTGTCCGAAATCCTCACACATCCCGCCACGATCGGCAGCTTCCCGCCCGCGATGACTTCCTCATCCTGCCAGGGGTAGTGCGTATCGCAGGCATAGCTGAGGTTCGGCACAGCCGCGGCAACGTGTGCCATGGCCATGAGGCTGATTCCGAGATGCGAGTTGGAGTGCATCGAAACGCCCAGCCCGAAGGTCGCGCACATGCGGGCGAGGGTTTGTGTATCCCGCAGCCCGCCCCAGTAATGATGATCTGCCAGGATGATCTGCACGGCACGCAACTCGACGTTGCGCCGAAACTGGTCGAAGTCGGTGACCACCATGTTGGTGGCGAGCGCAATGCCCGTGCGCCGATGCAACTCGGCCATGCCTTCGAGGCCTGCGGCGGGGTCTTCGTAGTATTCGATGTCGCTGCCGATGATGTCGGCAATGCGCATGGCTGTATCGATAGACCAGCTCGCGTTTGGGTCGATACGCAGCGGATGGTTGGGAAAGGCACGCCTGAGCGCCTTGATGCATGCGGCCTCATGCTCGGGCGCGAAGACGCCTGCCTTGAGCTTGATGCTGCGAAAACCGCAGGTCTCGACCATCCGCCTCGCCTGCTGGACGATTTGCTCCTCATTCAACGCTTCGCCCCAACAATCGGGTGGGTAGGGCGCATCGACATGCGTCGCATACTTGAAAAAGAGATACGCGCTGAAAGGCACCTCGCGCCGTACAGCGCCACCCAGCAGCATCACGAGCGGCACGCCGAGCGATCGCGCTTGCAGATCGAGACAGGCAACTTCGAACGCCGAGCAGGCATTGGCGACGCGTTTGCTCGGGTGTGAGCCGGGGGCCAGCTCTGCACCGCCGTCCGCACGCGCTTCCATGCTGTCGATCGCGGCGACGATGCGCTGTCGCAGACCGTTCAGATCAAGAGCATCCAATCCCGGCAGCTCGCGGGAAACCCGAGTGAGAACGTTCAGGGTCGCCGCGTCTCCGTAGCTTTCACCGAGGCCGACGATCCCGCTGGCGCTCTCCACCTCGATGATGGAGCGCAACGCGTAAGGTTCGTGTATGCCGCTGGCGTTCAGGAGCGGCGGGTCGCGGAACGCGATCGGCGTCACCCGGACATGGCTGATCTTCATGAACGGGCTCACGCCTGATCGGTGGCAACAACGTCGGATCGTCGCGTGGGCGCAAGGTGCAGCCGCTTGATCTCACCCGTGATGACCAGGTAGCTCAGTGTCGCGACGACGGCGTTTGCCGCGACAAAGACGAGTGCGCCTTCGAACGAGCCGGTCGTATGCACGATGTAGCCGATGACGATCGGCGTGGTGATGGACGACAGGTTGCCGAACGTGTTGAACAGCGCTCCACTCAAGCCCGCAATCTGCTTCGGCACGGTATCGGACACGACGGCCCAACCGAGTGCTCCGACGCCCTTCCCGAAGAAGGAGAGCGCCATTAGCGCGACGACGAGCCATGGCGTATCGACATAGTTGCAGGCAATCATGGTCGTCGAGAGCAGCATGCCGCCGACGATGGGCAACTTGCGCGCGACCGTGAGCGAAAAGCGCCTTCTCAACAAGGCGTCCGACCACACGCCACCCAGCACGCCTCCTGCGAACCCGCACATCGCGGGAATCGAAGCAACGATGCCTGCATTCAGGATCGACATACCCCGCTGCTGGACCAGGTAGACCGGAAACCACGTGATGAAGAAATAGGTCAGCGTGTTGATCGTGAACTGGCCGATGTAGATGCCCCACATCATGCGGCTGGTAAGCAGCGTGGCCATCGCCCCACGCAACTCCGCACCGCTGATCGCGGCGCTCGTGGAGCGACCGTCGACGTCCACGATTGCGCCACCTCGGGAAATGTAGTCGAGCTCGGCTGCCTGAAGACGCGGATGATCCAGCGGATTGTGAACCACGCGCAGCCAGGCCACGCTCAGCACCAGGCCCACGGCGCCCATGAAATAGAACACGAACGGCCAGCCATACCGGACCGTGATCCATCCCATGATCGGCGCAAACAGAATCGTCGCGAAATACTGTGCCGAGTTGAAGATGGCGGAGGCCGTGCCACGCTCGTTGGCCGGGAACCAGGTCGCCACGATTCGTGCATTTCCGGGAAAGGAGGGCGCTTCCGCGATGCCGACGAGAAAGCGCAGCACGAACAACGTATAGAGCGCGGCGGTCCCTGCGAGGAAGCTCACGCTGCCCTGAGCCAGCGTGAATGAGGACCAGAGCGCAATACTCGCGAAATAGACTTTCTTTGAACCGAATTTGTCGAGTAACCACCCACCCGGCAACTGACCGAGCACGTATGCCCAACCGAACGCTGAGAACACGAACCCCATTTGCAGGGAATTCAGCGACAGCTCCTTTGCCAGTGCCGGCCCGGCAATCGAGAGCGTGGCGCGATCGGCGTAGTTGACGACAGTCGCGATGAACAGCATCGCGACGATGCTGTAGCGGACGCGTCCGACTCGTTTTTCGACTTCGGGTATCAGGGTGCGTGCCTTTCGGATTGTATGAGTCCGCGGATATAGCCGAACGCAAAGGCGAAATTCTGCCGCTGAGCATCCGCGACGCCGGGGACTTGCGGCGCGTGATCGGGCATCAGGAGGCCTGAGTAGCCGATCTCACGATACACCTTGAGGGCCGCGACGAAATCCACTGAGCCCTCATCCGGGAACACTTCCATGAAATCATCGCGGTGCCCGCGGATGTTGCGGAAGTGAACGTTGAAGATCGTGTTGCGGGTGCCGAAGTAGCGAATGACATCGAAGATCTCCTTGCCGGGATCGCGCAGATTTTCGGCGAGCGTCCCCTGGCAGAAGTTGAGTCCATGGTACGGGCTCTCTTGAATGCGGAGGAACTTCTTCAGTCCGTCCACCGTCCCGAGCACCCGATCCACGCCGCGATAACCTTCCGGTGGCATGCCCGGGTCGTGCGGATGGCATGCAAGGCGTACCTTGTACTCGTTCGCAACGGGCACGACGCGCTCGAGGAAGTAGGTGATCCGCTCCCAGAACGCATCCGCGTTCACGGGGCCGGCACGCGTCATGGGCTGACCGGCCGGCGCGTCCTTGAGGCGCCACGTCGAATACTCCGCGTCGCCCCGGCCCTTGGTAGTGCCTGTGCGAACGACACCCAGAATGCTCATGTTGTACTTGAGCGTGGGAATACCGGCAGCGGCGCAGGCCCGTATGTGGTTCTGAAATGCCTCGATGTCGCGGTCGCGCTCGGGACTTTGCGCGAGCATGATCGCCGGGTGTTTCTCGCGGTCGATCAAGGTCGAGTTGAGCAGGACGCTGTCGGTGATTTCGAGCGTGAGGCCGTGCTTCTCCACGAGCTCGCGCAGCCGCATCATTTCTTCGGCGGTCGCGAAGATACGCGAGGGATCCGTGATCGTCGCGCTCGCGCACACACCCTCGACCCCGTAGCGTGCGAGCCAGGCCAGCGTCGAGTCATCCGCTTGTCCGAACTGGTGGCCCAGTCGCGCCTTCAGTGGCGGCCGCACCTTGTCGGCGCCGCGCGTGGCGCCAGCTGGCGCGGCAGCAGCTGGCGCGGCCATTGCGGCGAGCGCCATGGCGCTGGCACCCGATGCTGAAAAGAACTTCCGGCGATTCATCGCGCGCCTCAGAAGCTGATCCGTACGCCGACGCGGTAGTTGCGTCCTACCACATCATAGAGAGCCGGGTTGGTCTGCAGCGCGCTGATATTGGCACCGGCGACCACCGCCGGATCTTTGTCGAGCAGGTTCTCCACCTTGAAGTACGCCTGCACGTTGGCATCCCCCTCGAACGGAATGAGATACGAGCCGGCAAGGTCGAGGTACGTCGCGCCCGGAATGTGGTTGTCGTCGATATTCACGCCGGATACCCAGGTGTTGTCGTACACGCCCGCATTGAACCCGCGCGCCGTTGCCGTGATCGACAGGTCGTTCAGCGCGTAGTCGATGCTTGCGAGCCAGCGCCACTTGGGTGTGTTGAACGTGCCGCCCGAGTTCTGCCCTGCCGCTTCCGTCTTCACCGGCCCGTTGATCGTCGTCAGGTTGTTGATGTGGGTGGCAAGCGCCCGGAAGGTGAGGCGGCCCGCGCTGCCGAGCTCCTGGCGCCAGCTCGCTTCGATATCGAGACCCCGGGTCTTCTGTTCGGCGACGTTGATCGGGATCGCGAGGATCTGCGTAATCGTGCCGGCACCGTTGCGCACGATGAGGCTGCACACGGCCGTCTCGCCGGCAACGCAGCGGTCGACGATCTCCTGATTGCCCAGCGTTGCGATCGCCGCGGCGATGTCGATCGAATAGTAATCGACGGATCCGCTGAACTGTGGCAGCCACGCAGGGCTGTAGACCACACCGAAGCTCGTCGTCCTCGCGATCTCCGGTGTCAGCGCAGTGTTGCCTGACGTGACGCGGGTTATGCTGAGTGAGGGTCGCGTGGGCAGCGAAGTATCCACCACGTCCTGACGCTGGGTCTGTCCGGCCTGGAAGAGCTCACCCACGTTCGGGGCGCGGATGTCACGGGAGCGCACGGCGCGGAAACGGAGATCGCTGAAAGGACTGTAGGAGAGGCCCAGCTTCCAGGTCGTCACGTTGCCGGACAGACTGTAGTCCGTGTACCGGGCCGCACCGTTGAACTCGAGCAGTTTCGCCGCCGTGACGTCCTTGGCAAGCGGTACCACCGTCTCGACGAAGGCCTCCTTCACGTTGTAATCGCCGACGGTTGGCTTGTAATTGCCCGTGAAGAATCCGTTTACCAGCGACACGGAGTCGGCACTGCCTGTGATCTCCTCCTTGCGGTACTCCGCGCCGGCGGCGGTGGACACAGGGCCTGCCCAGATGCTGAACGGCTCGCCGCTGATGCTCGCCGCCGCCACATCTTCATTCAGCGTGAGATCCTGTGTGGCTACGCCCTGCACGTAACGAATGGCGGCCGGATCCGCGACTCCGACGCCGAAGATGTTGAGCGGCACGCAGCCATCATCAGGTGTGGTCAGCGTCGAGCGGCACACGATGCGCCCGCTCGCCGGATCACGAGCGGCGTCGATGGCTCGTGCGAAGTTGGCGCGATTGGTCGTGTTACGCAGCTGCACGTCGAGGTCAGTGCGACCGTACTGATAGTAACTATCCCACTTCCACTTCTCGGCGATCGTACCCGCAAGGCGCGCGACGCCTCGGTACGTCGTGCGTTTCACATCGTTGACGGGGCGCCCGAAATCGAAAGCCGACCACCCGTAGTTGAACTGCGTGATGCCAAGCGTAGCCGCTCGTGCGGCGACACCTGCATCCAGGAACGGATTGTCAGCGCGCATGACGAGTGCCGTGCTGCCAGCGCCCGGGTAGCGCTGGTACGCGGCACCGTTCTCGGTTTGAGAGGTTGCATACGAGCCTTCGAGCGACATCAGGACGTTGTCGGTGATGTCATAGCTCGTGCGAGTCCAGACGGATTCGCGCTGAATCTTCGAGTCCAGCGCGACGGCATTGCCTTCGTACCAGGTGTTGCCGCCGACCATGAAGAGCGTATCCACCGGCGAACCGACGACGAACGGCATGGGCTTGCCACCCACGCCGAACTGCGTGTTCTGCAGCGCCGTGCTGGTAATGACGCCGCCCTGTGCAACGGTGCGCGTGTTCACGTTCTCCGCAACGATGCGCTGTGGCTGCGTGCTCGACGAGAAGGTCAGCATGTCGACCGAGCGGAACCAGCGGCGCTTCGCGGGATCGAGAAAGTCGATACCAGCAACGTGCCCGTACTCGCCGCTCAGCAGGAAGTGGCCGCGCCCGTCTGCGAACGCCTTTCCGAAGCTCACGTCGACGTTGGTCGTGCGGTCGTCGCCCCGATCCGTGACGCCGCCGGACACGTTGGCCTTCAGGCCGGTGAAGTTCTTGTTCAGAATGAAGTTGACCACGCCGCTGACCGCGTCTGAACCGTACGCAGCCGACGCACCGCCGGTGACGACGTCCACGCGCTCGACGAGCGCGCTCGGCAGATTGTTGATGTCTACGGCACCGTTCAGGGCCGAGGAAATCACACGCTGCCCATCGAGCAGCACCAGGGTGCGATTGGCCCCCAGCGAACGAAGGTTGAGATTGTTGAGGCCGTTGAAACCCGTGCTGGTGTTGCCGTTGCCCACACGCGGCGTCGCACTCGAGCTCAACTGCGGTAACTCATTGACATAGTCGGCGATGTTGACCGGTGCCGCCTTCTGGATCTCCTCCACTCCAATAGACGTCGTCGGTGTCGGAGCATCGAAACCAGGACGCGCGATGCGCGAGCCGCTGATGATGACCTGCTCGAGTGGGTCTTCGGTGGGCGCGGCAGGGGATTCCTGCGCGTGAACCGCGGTCGTGCCAAGCGTGCTGATACTCAGAAGAGACCAGGCCACTGCGCGCGTATTCATAGTTATCGTGCCCCCTTTTTAGCGTCAGAAGATGCTAGAGGCGGGCTTTCGGCAGGTCCAAGTCAAAGGCGGCATCGAACGATGCGTTTCTTGATTCGATCAGCGTTCGCCGTTCAGCAGTCTGGAAATCCCGAGTGGATTGGCGCTCTTCAGGCTCTCGGGGAGAAGTGAGTCGGGCACATCCTGATAGGCGACCGGTCGCAGGAAACGCCGTATCGCGAGCGAGCCGACGGACGTCGTGCGCGCATCGGAAGTCGCAGGATACGGGCCCCCATGCACCATCGCATGACCGACTTCGACGCCCGTGCCGAAGCCGTTGAACACGACGCGGCCGGCTTTCAGCTCGAGTAGCGGCAACAGTTGGCGCGCTTCGTGGAGATCTGAATCACTCACGTGGACGGAGACCGTCAGCTGGCCCTCCAGCTCTCGCAGGATCGCGTGCAGCTCATCCAGGTTGCGACAACGCACCACGAGGGCGGCGGCGCCAAAGACTTCTTCGCTCAGCTCGCGATGCTGGCGGAACGATTCGCCATCCGTCGTGAACAGCGTCGCCCGGCCGTGGCAGGCGCCGCCGGCTCCACCCGTACCGAGAACCCGAACATTCGGATGTCGGGCAAATTGAAGTACACCGGACGAATACGCCGCATGAATGTCTCGCGTCAGCATCGGAGCCGCAGGCACGCCTGCGAGGGTACGAGCCGCTTCCTGCATGAAGCCCGAAAGCTCTGCGCTCTCGATTGCAAGAACCAGCCCTGGATTCGTGCAGAATTGACCCGCACCCAGCGTCAGCGCGGACACGAACGCGGCGGCGATGTCATGGGATCGGCTCGCCAGCGCACCGGGAAGCAGGACGACCGGATTGACGCTGCTCATCTCAGCGTAGAACGGAATGGGCTCGGATCGGCTCTGCGCGATCGAAAGAAGTGCGAGGCCTCCCTTGCGTGAGCCGGTAAAGCCGGCCGCCTTGATGCGCGCGTCAGCGACCAGGCGAGTACCGACGACATTTCCGCTGCCGAACAATAGTGAGAACACACCTTCCGGCAATCGCTCGTCCTTGACGGCTTTCTGCACGGCGCGTCCGACCAGTTCCGACGTGCCAGGGTGTGCGGAGTGCGCCTTCACGATCACCGGGCATCCTGCGGCCAGCGCAGAAGCTGTGTCGCCCCCTGCTACGGAGAAGGCGAGCGGAAAATTGCTGGCGCCGAACACCGCGACGGGGCCAAGCCCGATCTGGCGCAGGCGAATGTCCGGGCGACGGTTCGGCTTGCGGTCTTCCATCGCCGGGTCGATGCGCGCGTCGAGAAACTCGCCCTTGCTGACGACGTCCGCAAACAGGCGAAGCTGACCCATCGTGCGGGCGCGCTCCCCTTCGACGCGCGCGCGAGGCAAGCCGGTCTCGGCACACGTTCTGTCGATGAGCTCTTCACCGAGCGCGCCGATGTTGTCGGCGATTGCATGGAGGAAGCGTGATCGGGTCGCGAGTGGCGTGTCGCGGAAGGCGTCGAAGGCGTCGGCGGCCAGCCGGCAGGCCTCTTCCAGATTCTCCGCGGTCGCGGTCCCGAATGGCGGATCGAGCCGCTTTCCTCTTGCGGGATCGAACCCTTGAATCGGCTCACCGGCTCCGCGAACCGCTCGCGCGCCGATGAGCATTTCACCCCTGAGCAGCACGACGCGGTTCCCCACTCCCGCCTCGCGACTGAACCTTCTCGATCAGAGCTCGCAACTCGCTGACCTCGGTGGGCGAGAGATCGGTGAGTGGCGGCCGTACCGGCCCGGCATGACGACCGACGACGGTGCAACCGGCCTTCACGATCGAGACGGCGTACCCGCGCCCACGATTGCGGATCTCGATGTAGGGCAACACGAACTCCTTGAGCTCACGGAGTACGGTTGCGTGATCGCGAGCACGCACGGCGCGATAGAAGGAAAGCGCCCAATCCGGCAGGAAGTTGAATATTGCCGAGGAATACGTGGTCACGCCCATCTCCAGGTACGGCATGGCGAACGTCTCGGCCGTGGGCAGTCCACCGATGTATACGAGTCGATCCCCGAGGCGCGAGTACACGCGCATCATCAGCTCGACGTCCCCGACTCCGTCCTTGTACCCGACGAGGTTCGGGCACTGCTCGCACAGCTGTGCCAGCGTGTTTTCGTCAGCGATGGAGTTGTCGCGGTTATAGACGATGACGCCAATCGACGTCGCGCGGCACACCGCGCGGATATGGGCGGCAAGCCCGGCTTGCGAGGGTGTCATCAGATACGGAGGTAAGAGCAGGATGCCATTCGCCCCGGCTTTCTCCGCAGCCTGCGCCATCTCGATGGCGATGGCTGTTCCGTAGCCGCAACCGGCAATCACGGGCACTCGTCCGCGGGTTTCCTCGACGGCGGCGCGGCAGACGCTCGCCACTTCCCGCGGCGTCAATGCGAAGAACTCGCCGGTGCCGCCAGCGGCGAACAGCCCTGTGACGCCGTGCTGTAGCAACCAGTCGCAGTGTTCGCGGTATCGCGGCTCGTCGAAGCTCAGGTCACCTTTGAAGTGAGTGACCGGGAAAGAGAGCAGGCCCGCACTCATCGTTCTGGCCATTTCCGCGGGCGTCATCGTGCTCATGTCCTGTACCTGGCGCACAACGCGCCCTCATCGATCGCCCGGCGATGATAGCAGCGGCTCGAAGACGGTCTAACTCAAAGGCGCAATCGTTCGATGCTCGATTTGAATCGACCTTCAGCGCGCGTCGACCGGGCGACAGTAATCGCGGCACTTCTCGAGGAACTTGTGGAGCACCGGGTTCTCGTTGTCGCGCTTCCAGGCCATGAAGAGCTCGACGGGCCGCGGCGGACGAAGCTTCTCCACCGAACGGAATACGACGCCTTCGAAGCGCAGGCTCATGGCCGCTTCCGGAATCAGCGCCGCGCCGAGTCCGGCTCTTACCATCGCCAGAATCGAGTGAATCTGCGTGACGTACTGAGTGTAGTCCGGATGCACTCCGGCACGGGAAAAAGTGCCGGCCACCAGATCGTGGAAGTATCGTGCTTCCAATGGTGAGTAGGTGAGAAACGGTGCGTGATCGAAATCCTCGAGCGTCGGGGAGCGACCGGTGGCGAGCACATGGTTCTGCGGAAGCGCGACAACCAGCGGCTCCCGAACGACGCATCGCGTCTCGAAGTCGGCCGTTGCCGCGCTCGGGCGCAGTAACGCGACGTCGAGCCTGCCGGAGGCGAGGGCCTCCACCTGTTCCATGGTTACCATTTCCTTGAGAACCAGCTCGACTCCGGGCAGCCGCTCCCGGCAGACGACGATCAGGCCCGGCAGAAATCGATAGCCGGACGAGGCGGTGAAGCCAATGGCCAGTGAGCCGGCTTCACCCCGCGAAATGCGTTGCGCCGACAGCGATGCCGATTCCGCGAGACGCAATATTGCGCGCGCTTCGGGCAGAAAGCCGCGTCCCGCCGGCGTCAGACGTACGTTGCGGCTACTCCGCTCGAGCAGTTGTGCGCCTATCTGATGCTCGAGCAGTTGAATCTGGCGACTGAGTGGCGGCTGTGTGAGATGCAGTCGCGCGGCGGCGCGCCCGAAGTGCAGTTCTTCAGCGACGACGACGAAGCTGCGGAGTTGGCTGAGCTCGAACACTGATGCGCTTCTTATATCGATCCATGCCGACTTTGGTTTGGACTCGAATCGTTTCACTTTACTAGCATGCTTCACTGGCGCGCAAATCGAAGGGGGCACGCGATGAGTCGATTCACCACCGGTGCCGCCGCATTGCTCGCGGCATTTGCAGCTTCCATTGCGTCGGCAGCCGACGCGCCGCAGCCTGACGTGGCTGCCGTTCGCGCTCATCTTGCTAAAGCGCGCGCATTGGCGGGAGGGGAGCTGTACACCACCTATATACAGCGTTGCATCACGACTCAGGCGTATCCCCAGATGGTGAACGACCTGCAGCGAAAGGCTCCGCTTCCCGCCACACGGGTGTTCGACCAGCTCTACTTCGTCGGCCAGAACGACGTCAGCTCGTGGGCACTCGACACGCCGGAAGGAATCGTCCTGTTCGATGCGTTGAATACGCCGGAAGAAGTGTCAGGCACCATCGTGCCCGGATTGAAAAAGTTCGGGCTGGATCCCGCTCGCATCCGCTACATCGTCGTTACACATGCTCACGGCGACCACTTCGGGGGCGTGAATGCCGTGAAGGCGTTGTCCGGCGCGCATGTCATTTCGACGGACGCGGACTGGAAGGAACTCGACCGGCAGAGAACGCAACCGCCGCGCGACGGCATGCCGGCCGCGTGGGGGAAGCTTGCGCCGGAGCGCGACATGACCGTCGCAGAGGGCGACACCCTTAAGCTTGGCGCAACGACGCTGCATTTCTACGTTACGCCAGGCCACACGCCTGGAACGCTGACCACTGTGTTCGACGTTACCGATGGCGCTACGCCTCACCGGGTCGCTCTTTACGGAGGCCTTGGGTTGCCGCGCACGGCCGAGCCCTTGCGCCAGTACAGTGACTCGCTCGATCGGTTCGCGAAGATCGCCAGCACACAGAAGGTCGACACCGTTATCGCGAACCATCAGACGCAGGACGACAGTCGAGTAAAGATAGAAGAACTTCGATGGCGAGCGGCAGGGCAGCCGCATCCCTACGTGCTGGGCCCGACCGTGGTGCCCCGTTTCTTCGAGGTTCAGGCCGAATGCGGGCGGGCCGCGCTCGGACGGATGGGGCTGGCGCAATGAACGGAGCCCACATCCGTATGGTCTTGCTGGCGGCCGCACTGGCTTCCGCATCGCCACTCGCCGTGGAGGCACAAGCCATTCCAGGCGTTATATCGGATACGGAGGGTATGTACGTCCACCTGAGGAAAGCACGCGAGATCGCAGGCGCGGATCTGTTTCCGTACTACGCCCATCGTTGCATCATCGATCAAACCTATCGCCGCACACTGTCACGAGGCGTTCAGGCGCCGGGAAAGATCGAAGCCATGAAGGTCTTCGACAACCTGTACTTTGTCGGTGCCAACGAGGTGTCCTCATGGGCGCTCGATACGGGGGCGGGAATCCTGCTGTTCGATGCGATGAACAGTGCGGATGACATCCGCAACGTCGTGGAGCCAGGCCTGCGCAAGTACGGCCTCGACCCACGCAACATCAAATATCTCCTGATCACGCATGCTCACGGCGATCACTACGGTGGAGCACGGTACCTCCGCGATACCTATCAGGCGCGCGTGCTGGCCTCGGGCGTCGACTGGGATGTCATGGCGAAGACCAAAACGACCCCGAACGCCCCGTGGGCCGCGCTCGTTCCGGATCGGGACATGACCGTGACCGACGGGCAGGTCATGACCCTCGGAAAGGTCACCCTGAGTTTCTATATCACTCCCGGCCACACGCCGGGAACGGTGTCCACGATTTTCCCGACCACCGACAACGGCGCTCCGCATGTCGTGGGGTTCTTTGGCGGAATGGGAACTCCTGCGTCAGCAGCAGACAAGAAATCGCTGATTGCCTCGGCGGATCGTTTCGCCGGTCTGGCTGCGAAAGCCGGCGTGGACGTATTGATCGCCAACCATCAAACGCAGGACCAGTCGATTCCCAAGCTCGAAGAACTGCGGCTTCGCCATGCTGGAGATCCGAATCCTTACGTGATCGGTACTGACCGATTCAGGCGGTTTCTCGAGATCCAGAAGGAATGCACGCTTTTCGCGTTGGCGCAGCAGGGGCAAAAGTAGCGTCAGTCGCTGAACGGAATGCTTCGATCGGGCTTCTGCAGGGCGCCTGGCTGCACGAGCTTTCCGCAGTTCGACGGCGGTTCGTGGCCCGAGAGCACGGTTCGCGCAAAGGCGACAGCATCCTCGAGCGCTCGATTGGACGTCGCGCTGTGCGTCACGCCATCGTACGTTCTCCATTGCACGTGATCGCCGAGTCGGCATAGCTCGACGACAGCGTCGTACTGTTGGCCGGGCGGGATCACAGAGTCCGCCAGTCCGGTGCCCACGAACAGCGGGACGCTCAGCTTCACCTTCTCGACGGCGAGCGATTGAGGCATGTGGGCCAGTCGCTCGGGCGTTACGCTGAAAGCGTTGCGCGCTGTAATGCCGTGCTCGCGCGCTACCGGAATCAGGTCGCGCGAGCAGGAGGTGCGCGCGGCGGCGAGCAGCAGCTTGCCCTTGCTGGTCAGCAACTCATCAGGTGTGGGAGTCCCGGGGCGGAAACCGCCTCCAAGCAGACGCATCACGAGGTATCGCGCCGAGTCGTCGCCTAGCACGTCACCCGCCACGTCGAGGCGATCCGCAGCGCGTTGAACGAGCGCTGTCGCTACGGTGCCCAGGAGCCTGAGTTCCGGCGCGTAGCGAGGCGCGAGCACGGTAGCGCTCAGCACGGCACCGGAGCCCTGCGATTGTCCGGTGAGGATGACGCGGTTGGCGATTCGGTCCGGGTAGGCGGCAAGTGCCGCGCGCGCCGCGTCGAGGACGGAATAGCCTTCGGGTTTGGCTTGCGTGTACGGATGCACGCCGCGTGTGCCGAGACCCTGATAATCAGGTGCCACGACCGCGAAGCCCTGCTGCAACCATGCGTCAGCATAGCTGCCGTCACGAGGAGTCGGCTGTTTCCAAGACGGGGCACATATGTCTGCGATGCCGAACGTGCCATGTCCCCACACTGCCAACGGCCACCCGCCCACGGGAGGCGTTCCTTTCGGCAGGTACAGCAGTCCCGAGGATTCGATCACGCCGCGATCGAAGCGTCCATCCGTCGAGCTATAGAGGATGCGCACGGCGAGCGAGGCGTTCGCCGTGTAGAAGCCTTCGCCGACAGGCTCCTGTCGGAGCATTTTGCCCGGCGCATCGAGTGCGCCCTCCCAGCGGTAGAAAGCTGAAGTTCCGCCGTCACCGAAGTACACGTCCAGCGATGTGTTCGCTGGCGCCGTTGCCGCGGCCGAAAGAGCGGCAGACAAGGCGAACACGCGCAATTTTCGGAACCGCATCGAAACGCCCTCCTTCGCAGAGGGCGCCATGTTCCGCGCGACGCTCGCGTCTCGCCAATGCTTGCAGTGGATCGTTCGATTCGATGTGTGCATTGGACTTCGCAAACCCGCTCTCTGACCATGTTGAGAGTTTCGAGGGGGGTAAAGATGAAGACGCTGCAGACGTCGTCCGTACGGCTGGCTGTTTCAACTGCGCTAATGCTTGGCGCGGCCGGTCTCTCGAGTGGCCGAGCCGCTGCGGCAGAAGGTGAATCGCAAGACGGCGCCCTTCAGGAGGTGGTCGTTACCGGCTCGCGCATCGCGCGCCAGGACTACGTTGCGCAGAGTCCAATCGTGACTACGTCGGTGGAGAGCGTACAGAACTCTGGCGTTCCGACGGTCGATGCCTTCCTGCTCCAGTTGCCTCAGTTCCAGCCGGGAAGTGGCGGATTCACGAACGTCAGCTCTGGCGGCCTCGGCGTCGGTCAGGCCACGTTGAATCTGCGAGGGTTGGGATCCGTGCGCACGCTGGTGCTGCTGGACGGACGCCGCTTGCAACCCGGTAACGCGCAGTCCGTGATCGATGTGAACACGATACCGGCCTCGGCGATCTCCGATGTCGAAGTGGTGACCGGTGGCGCATCGGCGACCTATGGATCTGATGCCGTAGCGGGTGTCGTCAACTTCAAACTTCGCAAAACCTATTCTGGCAGCGAGCTCTCCGCGCAGCTCGGGCAAAGCGAAAGAGGCGACGCGACGACTCGCCAGGTCTCCGGCATCGCAGGCACTGACTTCGCCGGTGGAGCCGGCGCGGTGATGTTCGCCGCGGAGTTCGCGGACCGCGAGCCGATCGGCTTCCGCGATCGGGAGTTCTCCACGCCGACCGGCAATCTGGCGGCGTTGCTCGGCAACGGTTATTACGCGCCGGCCGGATCCAACCTGCCGACTCAAGCCGCGGTGAACACGCTGTTTGCCTCGTATGGTGCGGCTGCCGGGGCCGTTCCGCGTACCGCGAACTTCGGCGTCAATGCCGATGGCACGTTGTTCCGCAGCGGCGCCCCGGGTACCAACTATCGCCCTGATGGCGATGTTTGCGTCGAGGCAAATGGCGCCGCAGGGTTCGGCTACGATGGAAATTGCACGAACAACCTGCAGAATGGTCTGCGACGTGGCGCCGGCCTTCTGCGCGCGCAGTATGAGCTTTCTCCGCAGGTGACGCTGTTCGCACAGGGATTGTTCGCGCACAGCTTTGCGCGTGGACAGGGGAGTCATCCGCAGGCCACGCCGTTCGGCGCCGCGGGTCTTACCGTGCCAGCGTCGAACCCGTTCATCCCGGCGGATCTGCGCGCCGTGCTTGCGAGCAGGCCCACGCCCGACGCGAGTTTTACCTACCTCAAGCGCATCGAACAGGATGGTCCGCGGAGCTTCACGTCTTCTACGGATACCTACCAGGCATTGTTGGGAGCCGAAGGGAAGTTGGGCGGTGACTGGGGCTTCGAGGCCTACTACAGCCACGGCAACACCTCTCCCACCGACAAGTCGGTCGCGGGTTCGGTGAGCATCTCGGCGCTCCAGCAGTTGCTGAATGCCCCTGACGGCGGAGCCAGTCTTTGCGCCGGCGGCTACAACATCTTCGGGCCGCAGCCCTCATCGAGCAGCTGCGCGTCCTATATCTCCCGCAGAACGGTAACGACCACGGACATCACACAGGATGAGGTCGCGTTGAACGCGACCGGCACCGTGTGGCACATACCCGCCGGCGACCTCAAGCTCGCATTGAGCGGCAGCGCGCGTCGAAACGAATACTCGACGAAGCCGGATCCTGCGATACAGGCAGGCGACATCGCCGCCGTCGTCGCCGTGCAGCCCACCAAGGGCACGGTGCGCGTGAACGAGGTCGCAGCGGAAGTGCTGGTGCCGTTGTTGTCGGAACGCTTTCTGGTGCGGTCACTGAATCTGAATGGCGGATATCGCTACTCTCACTACAACACCAGTGGCGGCGTGTCGACGTACAAAGTCGGTCTGGACTGGCGTCTCGTTGATCCGCTGCTCATCCGGGGCGGATATCAGAAGGCCGTGCGCGCTCCGAATATCGCAGAGCTGTTTCAGCCCGCGGGTGGCGTCATCGCAAACATCGGCGCGCCGCCGGCATCCGGCGATCCTTGCGACGTGCGCACCGCGCTGCGCACGGGCACCAACGGTGCCGCTATCCGGGCCCTCTGTCTGGCGCAAGGCATACCGAGCACTATCGTCGATACCTACAACCAGGCGAATGTCGGTCAACCCTCGGTCACCCAGGGAAATCCCGATTTGAGCCCGGAGACGGCAAACAGCTACACGATTGGCGCCGTCATCCAACCGGGATTCCTGGGCAGAGCCGTCGAGCGCATGACTCTGTCGATCGACTACTACAACATCAAGATCGAGGACACGATCGCGTCTCTCGGGGTGCAGAACACGCTCAACAAGTGCTTCAACACGGACGGATCGAACCCAGGTTACAGCGCGACGAACTTCTACTGCTCGCTGATCGTCCGCAACACATTGAACGGGCAGATCAGTCAGGCGGCGCAGCCACTGCTCAATCTCGGTGGCTACCGTACAGACGGCGTGGATACGCAAGTCGATTGGCAGGCGCCGTTGGATGCGCTGGGTCTCGCCAGTGCTTCGGGCAGCCTGAAGACGAACCTAACGGTGAGCTATCTGCACCGATTCGAGATTCAGCAGCAGCCTGGCAACCCGTTCCAGGACTTTACGGGAACGATTGCAGGCAGCGACACGTATGCCAAATGGAAGTACTCCGGCTCGCTCGCGTATGAGTGGCAGTGGCTTCAGGTCGGGCTGCGTTGGCGCCATGTCTCCGCGTTCAAGGACAGCAGCGTTGTCACCAACCCCGCTTCGACGATCGCCGGGCCCGACGCTGTCAATTATTTCGATCTCTACGGCCGGGCGGGGATCGGAGATCACGTCGAAGTGCGCGCCGGCGTAACGAACGTCGGGGACACGCAGCCCCGGCAAGTGGGTGCCTTGCGCGGGTTCACGAATCCCGCTGTGTACGACGTCATCGGGCGCGCCTATTACGTTGGCCTGAAAGTCAGCTTCCGATAGGAGCGTCAAGCTCGACGATCCGTGCTCTCAAACCACCATCGATTGCTGGGCGAAGATACCCGCCATGGCGCCCTGCGATGATGCCAGGGTGACCGAGGGCAAGAAGGGCGTGGCGAGGTCGCCGGCGGCGTAGATGCCGGGAATGCTGGTTTGGCGGCGCTCGTCGACCTTGAGGGCGATGCCGACGGGCGTATCCACCGTGGCGAGGCCCAGTGATTCATGCAGGCTTGCGGACGGCTTGTTGCGCGGATGGGCGAACAGGATGTCGACCGCGATATTGCGGCGGGTATCGAGATTGACGGTGGTGATAGGGCCGTTGCGATGGGCGATCTCGACGATCCGGCCATCGACGACAGGGATCTTGCGAAGCGCCAGATCGGCCCGGATATCGGGCTGAATGTCATGACCATCGGCGAAGACAGTCAACTTGTCGGTCCAATCGTGGAACAGCCTGACAGACTGGTGCGACTGCGGGCCGGACCAGACGAGGCCCCAATGCTGGCCGGCGACTTCAAAGCCGTCGCAATAGGGGCAGGGAACGATGGAGGTGCCCCAGCCTTCGGCAAAGCCTGGAACATCAGGCATCTGGTCGACGACGCCATAGCTCAGGATCAGGCGGCGCGCCCCGAGGTTTTCGCCATCGCCAGTAAGGACGGAGAAATGGTCGATGGCGCCGGAGACGCTGTCGGCCCGGGCACTGACCAGCCTGATCGTGGGATAGCGCGCCAGCTGCTGCCGCGCCTCGGCCAGGATGTCCAGCGGTGGCTTGTGATCGTGGCCGAGCAGGCCATGCGAGTGGCCGGCGAAGCGATTGCGCGGCAAGCCGGTATCGAGAACGGTGACCTTGCGGCGCGCACGGCCGAGCTGCAGGGCGCCGGCGAGACCGGCAAAGCTGCCGCCGATGATGATGACGTCATCCATGGTGATAGCGGTCTTGCGTGTTCATTGATTTCTCTAGCGGGTCGGGCAGCGGCGAATCGTTCAATGGAACGAGCGCCAAGATGAGCCTAGAACGAACGTTATATAGAGTCAATTGGCGGATTTTGCTTCGGCCTTCGACGTGCGTCGTGTCTTTCCTTTGCGGCGATCGGGAGATTTCGCAGTGGCGAAGAAGGAGGGGGCCAGAAGTGCGGCCTCGGCGAATGCAATGGCCCGAGCCAGCGCCTCGTTTTCATCGCCGCTGTTGCAATCTCCATCGGAAAGGATGCTCAGGCGGCTTTTATCCCAACGGTTCTGATGCGAAAGCTTGATCGTAAAGTGCAAGCGCCAGCAAAGATCGTCATGGGTCAGTTTCGGTAACGCCCTCTGCAGCAGCGCGACTACGCGCCGAAAGCCTGCAACGCCTGCGTCCAACGCATCCTTCACCTCAGGTATGGGCGAAACGAGAGCGAGCGCGTAAAACTGCAGCGATGCTTCGCGGCCCGGCTTTCTCCACTGATTGATCGGCTCGAGGACTGCGCGAAGGATGTCCCGCACGGCGGGTGCCTTCTGTGCCTCGAGCGCCGTGAGTAACCGATCGTACTCACCGCCGATTTCCTCGAAGCGCGCGACGAGGACTGCCCTCAGCAGATTGGTCCTCGATTTGTAGTAGTGATAGATGACGGCAATGCTGACGCCGGCCTCCGCGGCGACATCCCGAATGGAGACAGCCTCTATGCCACGGGTCGCGCACAAGCGTTCGGCCGCATTGAGGATCGATTCAGCCGTGTCCCGCTTGCCGGCTGACAGGTTGGTCTGAGGTGCCACGCGTTTTCCTGATGGAGAGCATTGCTTCCGAAGCTTTCGAGAGCATAACGAATCCGACACCCCCAGGCGTGGTCGCGGTAAGCGCTGTTGACTTGTCTAGAACGATCGTTCTAGGCTGTCACTAACGATCGTTAGTGAGGCGATCGATAAGGGGGAAGAATGTACGAGAAAAATACCGCGCGAGACGCGGACGGGATTCTTTTGTCTACCGATCGCGGCGGCAGAATCATCCGGGCCGTTGCCGGTTTCTGCGCGGCTGTCTTGGTGATTTCCGCGCAGCAGGCACGCAGTCAGTCCCCGGCGGCGCCGACCGAGGCGGCCCCGGGCGGTGACGCGTTGGAGGAGGTCATCGTCACGGCCCAGAAGCGCAGTGAGAATCTGCAGACGACCTCCGTTACCGCAAACGTGCTCAGTGCGGCGGACCTCGCGGACAAGGAAATAAAGAACCTCGACAGTCTGCAGTTCTTCAATCCGGGCATGTCCGTCACTGCGGCAGGTATCACGTCCAACGTGAACATTCGCGGCATCGGGCTGGGCGTAACGACCCCGCAGGTGGTTGCAGGTGTCGCCGTGTATCGGGAAGGCCTGTTCCAGCCGCCGATTCTTTCCACCGAGCCCCTCTATGACCTCGATCATGTGGAGGTGCTCCGTGGACCTCAGGGCACGTTCGTCGGATCGTCTTCGACGGGCGGAGCAATCTTCTATGTGCCGCAAGCCCCGAAGATCGGCGTGAACGAGGGTCGCGTTCAGGTGCAATTCGGCAACTACCAGGACGTGGCGTCGGAGGGCTCGTTCAACCTTGGAGTCAGCGACACGTTCGCGGCTCGACTGGCCTTCAACGTGGAGAGCCGGGATAGCTTCTTCACCCAGGCAGGACCCGTTGCCAATCAGAACCCAACGCACGCGGCCTTTCAGGACGCCGGTGATCTGGACCAGCGCAACCTCCGTTTGGGCTTGCTGTGGGTGCCGAACGATAGCCTGTCGATCAATTCCACCACGACAATTAACCGCAACACGACGGGCGGCCTGGCCCACGTCGCGAGCCAGAACAATCCCTTCTACGTTCCACAGCCGCTCAGCTTCACGCTCGACTACACGATTCCCAACACGCTGTATGACGAGGAGGGCGTTCGTGAGGCGCTCGAAGCGACCTATACGTTTGCCAACGGCGTCGCCCTGCGATCGATCACCGGCGCCAACACCGTTCACGTTCGGTACGTAGACGACTTCTTCTCCACCAGCGCGGTGTCTGGGGAGTTCAACAACAACGTGCACGAGAAACTGAACTCGCAGGAGCTCAACCTCCTGTCCCCTACGGACCAGCGCGTGCAGTGGGTGCTCGGTACCTACTATTTCCATAACCCCGCAGAAGTCGTCGTGCAGATCACGCAACCCACAGCGCCGACGACCATTCAGGCGGGCTCGACGACCTACAAGACGGCGCTTGCAGGCTTTGGTCAGCTGAGTGTCGACCTGGTTTCAGGCCTGCAATTGCAGGTCGGAGCGCGCTACACGTCTTCGCGCGCGCACGTCACAGGCAGCACCACGCTGCTGGGCCTCGCGCCGTTCCCGATCGTCACACCCAATGTCGCATGGGAAGACGATTCCGCGACGAGCGGCAAGGTTGCGTTGAACTGGACGATCTCGCCCAACCAGTACGCCTATGTCTACGCAGCCAAGGGCTACAAGGCCGGTGGTATCAATGGCGGCGCACAGCCGAACTTCGCGCCGGAGATCGTGTACGACTACGAGCTCGGCCTGAAATCCACGCTCGCGGATGGGCACGTCCGCACTCAGATCAACGCGTTCTACATGGACTATCAGGACATGCAGCTCAGCGCGTACATCGTGCCTTCGGGTCCCGGCGGCGGGGTCGGCATCACGAATGCCGGCAAGGCGTCGATATATGGTCTCGAAGCTCAAGCTCAGTCCAGGTTCGGACGCGTCGGCCTGGATTTCAACTTTGGTTACGTTCACACCTCGCTGGGCCAGACGCTCTATGTGAATCCGAATCTTCTGCCCGGCGTCGGCAATATTCCGCTGGGCCCGCAGTGTCCGGCCGGCACCCCGCCTTCGCTGGGTTGCTTTGACTACACTGGCGCGACTTCGAATCTCCAGGGCCGTACGACTCCATATTCCCCGCGGTACACGGTGAGTGCCGGATTCGAATACCGCGCGCCCGTCGGGGGCGGAGAGCTCACGCCGCGCCTCGATTATTCGGTGACCTCGCATCAGTGGCAGAGCATTCAGCAACTGAACGGCGACTACATGAGCGGTCGTCACCTGCTGAACGGAAAGATCACGTACACGCACGGGCCGTGGATGCTCCAGGCATACGGAACGAACCTGCTCGATGAGGTCTATATCGCCGGCTCGACGTACGGCCCGTCCAACTTTCTCGGCAGCCCGCGGCAGTACGGCGTACGGGCCGCCAAGTCCTTTTGAAGTGGAGTTCTCGATGAGACGCATTGAAGACATGCGGAAGGTTCGGTGCATCGCTGCCCTCGCGTTCATGGGCGCGAGTGGCGTGCTCTCTGCACAGGCTCCGACCGCCGCCATCGCCAGGGAACCGCAACTGCGGTGCGAGCAGTTAATCAAATGGCAGGTCCCCGCCAAGGGAATTGGGCTCCCTGCACGCGGCGCCACGATCGAAACAGCCGCGTTGTCCGCTGCGGAAGATCCGAACGGAAGCTACTGCAAGGTCAATGGGTTCATTCAGTCGGTAGACCCGAAGGCTCAACCCATTCGGTTCCAGATCAATCTGCCGAAAGCCTGGAACGGGAAGGCCGTTCACGCGGGCGGCGGCGGATATGACGGCACGGTCGTCGATGGTCTACAGATCAGCTTCGCCGGGGCAGCAGACGCGCGCCCCGTCGCAGCCGGCTACGCGACGTTCGGCAGCGACTCCGGGCATCAAAGTTCAGGCTTCATGGATCCGACGCCGGCGAAGTTTGGATTGAACGACGAGGAGCTCGAGAACTTCGGCGGCGCGCAGCTGAAGAAGACACACGACGTCGCGCTGGCGCTGATCCGTCATTATTACGGTGAGGCGCCGAAGCGCCTGTACTTTTATGGCAACTCTCAGGGCGGCCACGAGGCGCTGATCGTCGCGCAGCGCTGGCCCAAGGACTACGACGGAGTGGTCGCAATCCATCCGGCCTATAACTTCGTGCCGCTGCAGTTGAGCGGCCTGCACGTCAGCAAAGCGCTGTACAGATCGCCTGCGGGCTGGCTCAGTCCCGCAAAAGTACAGCTCATCGCGAGCGCCGTGCTGCGCAAGTGCGATGGCCTTGATGGTCTGGCGGACGGCGTCATCAGCGACGTGTCGGGTTGCCGCCGCGCGTTTAGTGTCGACGCACTCCGGTGTGAAGGAGGCAAGGACACGGGCGATACCTGTCTCTCGGACGAGCAGCTCACGACAGTGCGCGCATTTGACGAGAAGATCGATCTCGGCGTGACTCTGCAGGGAGGCGTCTCGTCTTTTGCGCGTTGGCCATTGCTGACAGGCGCGTTCACTTCCTTCTCGCCGTTTGGACTTGGTATGGCTCCAACGCCAACAGCACCTCCCACGATGCGCGATGGGTTTCTCTTCTTCATGGCCGATCAGCTCGTCCGGTATATGGCTGTGCGAGATCCCGCATACAGCACCCTGAGCTTTGATCCAGCCAGGCACGCTGCCGACCTGAAGCGCGTCTCGAAGTTGATTGACGCGAGCGACGCCAACCTCGACGCGTTTCGTGCACGCGGGGGCAAGCTGATCCTGCTCCATGGAACCGTGGACATGGCCATTGCGCCGGAAAATACCGTCGACTACAACGATCGCCTGCTGAAACGCTACGGCAAGGCTCGACTGCGCGAGTTCAGCCGTTTCTACATGGTTCCGGGTTTTGGTCACGGCGATGGACCGTTCCAGATGCGCTGGGACGGATTGACTGCCCTCGACCGCTGGGTCGACGGTGGCGCGGAGCCGGTGAATCAGATTGCCACCGACAGTGCCCAGGCGACTGCCGGGCGCACTCGACCGTTGTGTGAGTACCCCACCTGGCCGCGGTATCTCGGCACAGGGGATGCGAATACCGCGGCCAGTTTTCTATGCAACTGAAGGGCAGGCTACAGCCCTCGATGCAAGTCAGATCAGAAATAGGGGTAGCGCGCGCGAAGCTCGGTGTCGCTGAGAGCGGCGAGCGCACGGGCGCCACCAATGACTCCGCGAGGACGATAGGGCAGAAGCGTGTCGTCGTAGCCGGCGAACGTGCGATCCATGTGCAGAGAAAGCGTGTGAGTCCTCCGGACAACGCGAATTGCGCTGTGAGCGACGGTTCGAGAGCTGCTCAGCGCGCTCAACGTGATGGCAAGGCCTACCAGCAGTGATCGGCGGGTGAGTGTCATGGTGTGTCTCAACCGAAGGTCAGGTCGGCGTCGTCCGCCCAGATGCCATGCACCTGCACGTTCGAGCGGAAAGGCAGAATCACGCGGGCGATGTCTCCCGCTTCGAGGTTCTGCGCGTCGGCGATGATGAGCTCAGACCGCGCTTCGGCGAGATTGTTGGCAACCCCGATGAGGTAGCCGTCGCCCTCGGCGCCGGTTCGCTTGCGGGGCACGAAGCAGCACTCCTGCAACGTGTGCGTTTCCCCCGCGAAATAGGAGCTCATCTTGCCCGTGGCAAAGTCGAGCCGCGCGTAGCAATTGGCGGCGCGCCCGCGTGTGAGGCCGGTACGTGCCTCGTCGAGTGGACGGGACGCGTCTGCATAGTGCAGGAACCCATACCGCGTCGGCAGAGAAAGGTATCGTGTGTCGACTCGCGCGAGATCGATGACCTTCGTCGGGAACAGCACCTCTTCCGTGAACGTGTCGCTGCGCGAATCGAGATCGAACGTCTGGCGACGAACGGTCGCGCGGCCCTTCTGCGGATCCCATGGCGAGCCGTCGACGTTCGGGAAGAACGGAAACGGATTCGAATCGAAGATCGGCGCGTCGAGAATCACCTTGTTGCCTTCCGTTCGTGCATTGAAGGTATGCACGGTCGCTCGTTCCGGCCCCTTGAACCAGCGGATGTCGCGGGCCTCCCCATCGCGCGGCAGGATGCCGACATAGCTCGGCCGCGAGGAATCCCAGCCCCAGTGGATCTTCCCCGCCTTCAGGCGCTCGAGACTCGTTACGTAGCCGTAGACCGGAATCACGATGTGTCGCTGCGTGATGGCGATGTCATGCACCATGCTGACGTACGGCACCTTCAGGCGAATCTCCCGTTTGACCTTGCCGTGGCGGTCGATCACGTACAGGAACAGGTCATCCGTGCAGAGACCGGTCGCTTCGTAGCCGTACGTGATCATTTCGCCGCTCACCGGATCGATCTTCGAATGCGCGGTGAACGTCTGGCTCTTGTAGTGCCCGTGAAAGTCGTACGGCCCGATGGTCTCGAGCGTCTTCGGATTCAGCTCGGTGGGAAGCCCGTCTTCCTTGGTCGCAAAGAGGCGCCCGGCGTGCACGAGCGGTGCCGTATTCGAAACCGTGCGGCGGTACGGCCGCGCGGGGTCGCGCACGCTGGCATCGTCCGTGAAGGGATTGCGGTAATAGCCGTAGAGCTGCCGCTTTGCCTTCTGGTTGTTGAGGTAGTGCTCGGTGCGAACCCAGCGGGCCTTGTAGTCGACGAGGCCGTTCCTGAAACGGAACAGGCTGACATAGCCGTCCTCGTGGAACGGTGAGTCGTCCCGGAAGTTCGACGGATAGAGCCAGTCGCCGCCCACGCGCACGAAGCCACCGTTCAGGTCTTTCGGGATCTTGCCGATGACATCGCAATCGAAAACGTCGGCCTCGAAGCGCTGAGGCGCGAAATAGCCGCTGGTGACGGCGTTTGCTGAAAACTCGGTCAACTGAGGGCTCTCCTTACTCCGGGTGCTTCGTCCAGGGGGTGCGGGTTCGATAGGCCACGCCGTTGAACACGGCTTCGATCGGCCCCAGCTCGCCGTTCTTCACCTTGAACACTTCCATCACGCTCCAGGTGTGGGGTTCGCGAAAGGGCGAGCGTGCGTCCGTGCCGTCGGTGTGCTGGTAGTGATCGAGCACACCCTTGTGATCGATGAAGGCGCGGCTGAATACGAGCCCACGCTCCTCATCGACGAGGAAGTACTCGCGATCGCGTACCCGCTCGTTGAAGCGGTAGTTGCCGTTCAGGAAGGCCTTGTCGCAGCCATTGGCCGCGAACTCGCGGCCGTTCTCGGTGCGGTGGCAGTCCGCGGCGAACTTGAGCCCGCCGCGAATGCGGCCGTCGTTCTGCGAGAGCGTGGAGAAATAGCCATCTGCCTGGCGGATCATTTCGGCACGCGAGGTGCGCTCGGTGGCCTGCAGAACGCGGCCCATTTCCGGGTCATGGGTGAAATCGCTCACCTCGCCGAACGGTGTAGGCGGGCCGCTTACTCCGCGACGGGTCGAGAGCATGTGCTCGATTTCAACGATGCGGCCGCGTCGGACTTTCAGTCGCACAGCGAGGAAGCCCGGCGTGTCGTTCATCATCACCGCGGTGGTGAAGCCGACATTGCCGGTCTGCGGGTCCGAGAACGTGAGCGCGGTACCCACCTCGGCGGTCACCGCGTCCCAGCTTCCGTCCGGAAACGCCATTTCCACATTGTTTTCGGTGAAGCGCACCGTGCTCGCGATCGGTGCGGCCTTCGTATCGTGCTTGACGTAGGCAGCGCGGTAGCGATTCGCAATTTCTTCCAGACACGCCTTATCGCAACCGCTTCGGGCCAGCACTGGCCACGATACGAGCCAGAGCATCGATGCGGCAGCAATGAGGCATCCACGCGCGCTCGCCTTCATGGAGACACCGGCAGCGCCGACGGCTGCTTGCGCGGCGCTGTCTCAACCAGAAACGCGCTGACACCGATGCCGAGCGCCAGGCCGACGAAAGACACCTGAAAACTGTTCTGAATGCCGTAGCTCTGCGCGACGTGACCGGCGATCGAGGGCACGACGCCGCCACCGATGATCTCGCCGGCTCCTGAGACGAGGCCGATGGCCGAGGCGATGAGTGCAGGGGGGACGCCCTCGGTCGCCACCGGCCCCGTCATCAGGCCGAGAATGCCGAAGCTGAAAAAGCTGGCCGCGAACAGGCCGCCGAACAAAGCCAGCGGCTCCGCACCCGTCTGACGAAACACGTACAGCGAAACGATCGCACCGATGAAGGACAGAACCGCCATGCGTCTGCGCCCGAAATAGTCGGAGGTCGCGCAGACGAGCCACTCGCCTGCGAAGCCACCGAAGCCGAGCCCTGACATCACGAGGCCCATCTGCGCCGGCGACAGCTTCAGGTAGTCCTGAAGGTAGTTGGGAACCATGGAGGCAAGCACGAAGACGCAGCTCATCGCGCAGACGAGCGACAGCATGGCGAGCAGCACGTTGCGCGAGCGCAGGGTCTGCGACCAGCGCACCGGTTCCCGCGTCGCGCCGCGCTCGAGATGCGCGGGTTCGCGGATCACCCGCCACATGAAGAACGCCAGCACGATGCCGGGAATCGCAACCAGAAAGAACACCCAGCGCCAGCTCGGCACGATGTCGAGCAGTTGCGTGGCGACGATCGGTGCGAGCGCCAGGCCGAAGAGGGGGAATGCGCTGAGCATCAGGCCTTGATTCAAACCGCGCCGGCGCGGAACGGACGCTTCGCCGGCCGCCGCTGCGCTGCTTGCGAGGTACGCGCCTTCGGTAGCGCCCATCACCGCACGCAGGCAGAGCAGGGCGATTACGGAACTGACGGCGCCACTGAATCCGGCCATCAGCGAGAACGCGAGCAACGCCGGGATCAGCACGATGCGCCGGCCGCCGCGATCCGAAACACTCCCGAGCACGATGGAGAAGATGCCCCACGTCAGGCCGAGAATGCCGATGATGTTGCCGAGATCTGCGTAGGTGAGGTTCAGGTCCTTCATCATCGCGGGAAACAGCGGCGCAATGATCCAGCGGTCGAGACCCACGAGCCCGAAACCCAAGGCGAGCAGCAGGACGGCTTGCCACTCGTAGCGGCGGTCGACGCCATCATGAGAGGCGGGCATGGTCATGCAGTCGTTCCTTCTGGGATTGGGAGGTGCGAGCGAGTCAGGAGAGCGAAGAAGTCCGCCATATCGCGCTCGCGCTCGAGATGCTCGACGCGCCGGATGATCTCGTCCGCTTGCGCAGCGGAAACGTATCCCGCGAACTGCACCTGCTGGCGAAACTTGGCGACGACATCCGCTTGCGTTGCGGGCTTTTCGAACGGGTGTCGATCCGCCCGCGGACCGTGAGGTTCGCGCACGGTGCGGCCGTCCATGGTACGCACTTCGATCTCGACGCCGAGGTCTTCGCGTTCGAGAGGCGCGAGCGAAGTCTTCTCGACGAGCGTACGCACGGGTGCGCTGCGCAGCGCGGGTTCGGCGTAATGCTCCTGTCGAACCGTTCCGTGCAGGAACGTGTTCGCAACGAGAAACTGAAAGCTGAAGTTGGCATCGGCGTGTGGGAAACGGCGCGCCTCGAAGGGCTTTGCGCAGAAATTGCCGAGGAGCCGCGGCGGCAATCGCACGACTATGTTCGAGATCGCCTCCGGTTGGAGCGCGGCCCGCCTCTGCAACGCCCGCGCGCAATCGATGGCGGGATGCGCCGCCATGCACGCGGGATAGGGTTTGAAGTAAGCCTCGCCGTGGAAGGCACGGCCCAGGCCTTCGGTAATGACTTCCGGATGTGCGCACCCGGCGGTGTACTGCGCGAAGAAACCGAATGGAGCGTGTAACGCGTCTTCCATGCCCGTCCAGCCGCGCGCTGCCAACTCCACGGCGAGAATGGCATTGCGCGCCACGGCGCCCTGCGGGAGTTTGAAATCAGTCGCGCCGTCCCAGATGTTCTGGATGGTGCCGCCGATCTGGTCGACGGCAATTCCCATTGCATCCTGCGTCTGTCGCGGCGTCAGCTTGCGAAAACGCGCGGCAATCGCAACCGCCGCGAGTGCGCTGTACACGGGTGATCCATCCCACCCCTGATCGAAATCGAGACCCGACGCGACGAGCAGTCGCGCAGCGATGTCGTCACCGATGGCGAGTGCGGTGATGAAGTCCCGGCCCGAGGCATGGCCTGCTTCGGCGCACGCCAGCGCCGTCATGCAGGTGGTCGGAGAGTGGTGGGACGCCACAGCTTCCCTGCCGATCACTGCGGTCATCACTTCAAAGTCGTATGAGCGCGCAAAGATGGCATTCACCATGGCGACGTCTGCGACAGTGCCGCGCACGGGGAACCCGATGACGGAGGCGGCATGAGCGCTTCCGGACGCGCTCACGATCTGCGCGAGCGCGGCGTTTCCGCCGGCCCGGGCACCCGCGAGGACGCAGCCCATCAGGTCCAGGATCCGGAGCTTGATCGCCTGCAACGTGTCGGCATCCAGCGTGCTGAAGGCCGTTTGCACGGCGTGCCGCGCAAGCGCCTCCGTTTGCAGCGCCGGGGTCTTGCTCCGATGATCTGCTCGTGATGTCGGTGTCGGGCGCTCCGCCGCGGCTACAACCTCGGGGCGTGCCAAAGGCGCAATCGCGAGGGTTCCTGCCGAGCCCGTCAGCACTCCCGCAGAGCCGGCCAGAAACCTCCTCCGACTGACACGTTCCATCGCCTGGCACCTCGATCAGAAGTCGGCACGGAGGCCGACGACGAACGAGCGACCGCCGACGTCGAAGAGCGCCGTGTTGGTCGGTGCCGCATTCTGATTCGCGTTCCCGAGCACCGGCGGATCCTTGTCCAGCAGGTTCACCACGCGTCCGAACACCTGCAGCCGGTTCACCGTCTGGGTTTCGAATTGATACTGGACAGTCGCATCGAGATACGTGCGCGAGGGGACCCGATTGTCCGCGATTGCAGTTGCCGTGAACGTGTTGTCATACGTTCCGGAATCGACATAACGCGCCTGTCCGAAGAGCGTCCACGGACCGCCTTGCCACGTCGCACTGAGATTCGCGCGCCAGCGTGGCGTGCTGGTGCCGGTTCCGATCTCGCCGGCACGATCTATCCCCAGCACCGTGAGGCGCATGACTTCGGTCGCCAGCAAACGCAGGTTGAGCGTGCCGTGCAGCCAGCGCTCCAGATCCGTGACGTAGCTGACCTCGTAGTCGATTCCGCGCGTGCTCTGCTTCTGGTCGTTGATCGGAAACGTGTTGACTGCCGTAATACGCCCGGTCACGGGATCGCGATTGATGAGCGCACAGTCCGCCGGATTGAGCGCGCTGCCGCTCTGGCCATAGCAGCTGTTCACGATCGCCTGCGCGGTGCGCGCCGTGATCCCATCGTTGAGCGCGATATCGAAGTAGTCCACGGAGCCGCGCAGGCCAGCGATAAAGCCAGGCTGCCAGCTCACACCGAACGTCTTCGTGTCCGCTTTCTCTGGCAGAAGGTTCGGGTTGCCTGTCGTGACTTGCTGAGCGTTGTAGGAGCTCGGCACGCCATTCACGATCAACCCATAGTCCGTTGCCCCGAAGGCAAGTAGTGCGCTCGAGGCATACAGTTCGTTCAGATTCGCTGCGCGGATGTCACGCGACTTCGTGCCGCGAAACATCAGGCTCTCGATTGGCCTGTATGTCAGGCCACCCTTCCACGTCGTAACCTTGCCGCTCGTGCTGTAGTCCGTGCGCCGCGCGGCGGCATTCAGGTCGAGCGAGCGCGACCAGGCTTGCTCGCTCGCAAGCGGCACGATCGTCTCGACGAACGCTTCCTTCACGTTGTACGAGCCCCGAATCGGCTTGGGATTGCCGTACTGAAACCCGCCGATCAGATAGGCGGAGTTACGCAGCTGCGAGGTGGCGTCGCTGTCCCCGTCGATGGACTCCTTTCGGTACTCGAGTCCACCGGCCACGGATACCTTGTCCGCCCACGTCGAGAACGGTTCGCCCTGGATCGAGGCACCGGCGGCATCCTGCTTGTATGTGGCGGAAAAGGACTGCGTGCCGGTCACATAGTCCTTCACGTTCGCCGCAAGGCTTCCGGCGCCGAAGATATTGGCAGGCACGCAGCCGGGTGCCGCACCCTTGCCCGCATACGTCGCGCCGTTGACGATGGTGATGTTGGACGCGACGGTCGAGTTGATGCGGCAGATGATCTGGCCGTTCTCGACCACCGTATCGAGCGCGGCGCGCCAGTTGGGCTCGATCAGATGCTCGAGAATCTTCGAGTCATAGTCCGTCTCGCCGTGCGTTCCGTATGTCTTCCACTGCCAGGTGTCGCCGAAGTCTCCGTCGAGCCCGACGACGAACCGCGTGGAGCGGTTGTCGACGTCATAGATGTTGCGTCCGAGCTCGCTGTTGATCCTGCCGACGTTGAACGAGGTGATGCCGGGATTGGCTGCGAGTGTCGCGCGCAGTGAAGCCAGGCCCGGCAGCGTCTGCAAGTAGCCGTTGTCACGCTGAATGGTGATCGTCGCGTCGGTATTCGGGTTGTAGAGCGGGAAGGTCGGTGCGTTGGAGCTGGAGTCCATCAAGGACGCTTCGAACGTCCCGCGCACGCGCTCGGTAAAGTTGAAAGTGGTGCGGCCGTAGACGTTCTTGCGCTCGACCGGTGCGGACATCAACAGCGTGTCCTGAAACCACGCGCCATCGCCGCCGATCATCGTGGTGTTGCCGACGTTCGTCCCGTAGGCATACGGTTGCACCGCCCCGCCGTCTCCAAACTGGATGCCGCGCAACGGGCTCGTGGCGGGCAACGGTCCGCCGTTCGCGGCGGTGATCACGCCGCCTGCCGTCAGGCCTGACATCGTGAGGCCGTCCACCTGTACGCGGGTGACGTTGACGCCATTGACCTGTCCGGTGACGAAGCCGGTGTGACGATTCGACCAGTCGCGATCCGCCCAGGTCTGGCGGTCTTTCAGTGCGCTGTATTCGCCGGCGATCATGACCTGACCGCGATCGCCCGCGAAACTCGTGCCCCAGGTGAGCGACGCGCTGCGGTCTTCGTTGTCGCCGCGTTCGGAAAGGCCGTACTGGAGCTCGCCGTGCAGGCCTTCGACCCGCTTCTTGAAGATGAAGTTCGCGACACCCGCGACCGCGTCGGAACCCCATGCCGCCGACGCGCCGCCGGTAACGATCTCGACGCGTTCGACGAGCGAGCTGGGCACCACGTTGGAGTCGACTACGCCCGTGATCGTAGTCGGCACGAAACGATGCCCGTCGACCAGCACGAGCGTGCGGGTGCTGCCGTTGTTGGCGCCGTTCAGGCCACGGAGGTTGATGGCCTGTATCCCCGTGTTCTGCGAGGTGAGCGCGGGCGCGGTCGGCCGGATCGAAGGCAGCTCGTTGAGCAGATTCGCCACCGTCGTACTGGCACGCAGTTCGCGATCTTCTGCGCCCAGCGTGGTCGTCGGGGTCGGTGCCGTGAAACCCGAGCGCGAGATGCGTGTGGCGGTAACCTCGATCTCCTGCAGCGGTGCCGGCTCATCGGCGCTGGATGTCGCTTGCGCGTAGGACACCGCGGAAACACCGGACGAAACGAGCACCGACAGCAATCTGCTCTTGCGCCTCATGAAACCCCCTCTGATTTGTTTTGTGCGGGGATTGTGGCGAAGCGCCGTCGGGGGTAGTGGTCGTAAGGCGCATGGCGCCATGCTCCAGAGCGCACTGCCGATTTGCCGGCTTGACAGCCCGGTGTGAGAGCCTTTGGATGACGGGCTAGGGAGGGGGATATGACTTCAAGTGTTTCGAGAACCGGTGCAGTGGCGCTGCTCGCGCTCTGCACGCTCGCGCTGGTCGCATCGAGTCGAGCCGCTGCGGCGGACGGTGCGGAGAAATGCGACCGCGTGTGCCTCTCCGGCTACATCACGAAGTATCTGGATGCGCTGGTCGCGCACGACCCGGCACGCCTGCCCGTCACGCAGAACGTGCGGTTCACCGAGAATGGCGTGTCCGTCCCGTTGGGCGAGGCACTCTGGGTCACGATCGGGGGCCTGGGTCGCTATCGTGTCGACTACCTGGACACCGAAGCGCAGCAGGCCGCTTCTCACGTTGCATTTGTCGAGAATGACAAACCTGGGCTCATGGCCCTGCGGCTGAAGATCGTCGGCGGCAAGATCGCGGAAGTCGAGACCGTGCTGAACCGGAGCTCGCCGATGGCCAGCCACATGCCGCCGATCGAATCGCTATGGAGCGAAACCGAGTCCACGTCGACCCGCCTCACGCGTGCGCAACTGGCGGCAGAAACGGAAAATTATCTGAAGGCGGTCTCGCGCAGCGACGGGACCCTCGTGAAGTTCAACAAGAGCTCCTGCGGGCGCCTCGAAAATGGCAACGTCATGGCCTATGGCCCGAACGACAAGCCCATCGCGCCACTCCGTCCCGTTACCGATCCGGATAGCTGGATGGCGGCAGTTCGCCAGACAATGGGCATGGACTGCGCGGAGCAATTGAGCACGGGCATCTACGCATTCATCACGAGCTACGACCATGCGCGCTTCCCCGTGATCGATGTCGAGCGGCAGGTGGTATTCGGTCACTGGGTGTTCCGCCGGAAGGGCAATGTTCCCGGCGTCACGTTCAAAGGGAAGTTTTATCCCTTCCTCGACTCGATGCGTTTCCCGAACGAGAACCTGCTCGGGCAGGCATTCAAGTTCCGCAACGGCCGCATCACGCGCGTGCAGGGCGTGTTCCTGAACTCGAACGTCTACAAGGCCGGCACGGGCTGGGACGGGAAATGATTCAGCTGTGCGGAATACGTGCGAGTCGGCGCCGCTCGGTCGGCGTCATGCCATACCGCCTGCCGAATGCCTTGCCGAAATGTGAGAGGCTCTTGAAGCCGAACGAGTAAGCGATCTCCGCTATGGAGCTGCCTCGAGTGTCTGCACGGTCTAGCGCTGCGTAGCATTTCTCGAGACGGGCACTCAGGATCAGCTCGGCGATCGTCTGGCTTCTGTCTGCGAAAACTTTGTGCAGGTAGCGTTTGCTGCAGTTCAGGGCGGCCGCAATGCTTGCGACCGAAAGCGCCGGATCGTGCAGATTACGTTCGATGTAGTCGGTCACGCGCTGGCACATCAGCTCGGAGTGGTGCGGACGAAGAGTGGCGGCGGCATTCTCGATCAACGCGAGGCGCGAGAGATGGACGGCCACTGCCGCGAGCTCGACAGCGGCTTCTACCCCGTACACGGACGCCAGTTCGAATGCCGAATCGAGCACGTGTAGCAGTTGCCGGCTGCTCCGGTCCCGTGAGCCAAAGCGGCGGACGGTGAGGGCATCGAGATCGAGCCTGCCGCCCCACAGCTCGACGCCCGGAAGGATGACCATGCGTTGCTCGCACCGCTCGAGGTTGGACAGCGAGAAGGAGCGGGCGCCTTCATACAAGGTCCAGTCGCCTGCGGATAGCAATACTTCGCGACCGGCCTGCCTGAGAACGGACCTGCCCGATACCTGCAACAGGACGCGGAGTAAATTTTCGTCGTTGGAACAGCCATGCTCCACGCACAATGGATTGGCGCGGATGCGCGCCAGGCGCACGCGACCGACATCGCAGACTTCGATGCGCCCGTGAGCGTCGCGATCAATGTGCCACGGAGTGGCCGCACCGACGGTCGCGCGGCGCATCGGCGTGGGCCCCGCCTGCGCCCAGACTTCTTCCGTTGCGAGCTTCGTCAACGAGCCCATGGAGCTCTCCTGCCCGTACGTTCTCCACCTTATATAGAGGGTCGAGCCGAAAGTGCAAACGGGGGCATCGTGCGGGTTATCCGCACTCTATTTCCTGGGCTGACGCCGCGCTTTCCTGCCGCCAGTGGCCGTTTTCTTCTGCGCGCTCGGCAATGGCGCCAAGAAGGCTGCTTCTGCGAAGGCGACACTACGTTCCAGCGCCTCGTCCGCATCGGATCCGTTGCAGTCGCCCTTCGAGAGCACGGACAGCCGAGCGGCATCCCACGCATTCATGTGCGAGAGCTTGATGGTGAAGCACAGCCTCCAGCAGATGTCCTCATGTGTGAGGCGCGGTAACGCACGCTCGAGCAGGGCCACCACCCGATAGAAATTTGCGACGCCCACGTCGAGGGTTTCTTTCACTTCCGGCAATGGGCAAACGAGTGCCAGCGCATAGAACTGCAGCGACGTTTCCCGGCCCGGCCGTCGCCATTGATTTACGGGCTGCAGAACGGCCCGAATGATGTCGCGCAGGGCCGGGGACTCCTGAGCTTCCAGCGCCGTCAGCAGCTGCTGATACTCGCCGCCGATTTCGCTGAAGCGATTGAGGGCGACCATGCGGAGCAGATTGCTCCTCGATCCGTAGTGATGGTAGATCACCGGAAGGCTGACGCCGACTTCGGCGGCGACATCCCGAATGGACATCGCCTCTATGCCGTGTGTCGCACACAGGCGCTCCGCCGCTTCCAGGATCGCCTCCGCCGTGTTCCGTTTGTTGGCTGCTGCTTTGATTCGAGGCGCCACGCTTCTTCCAGAAAATGAGCTGTTCGCAGTGAGGTAACGGCGCGGAGCATAACCCGCCCTGCGCTGGCGCGCTGCCAGCCGCCCGCCGTTGACTGTAACTAACGTTCGTTATACTGTCGGACTCAGAAATACAAACAGCCGAACCATCGGCACCGTCCGATCGAAGACGTCCTCAGGGGGAATTTTCTATGTTCATTCGGCTGTTGGCCGGCACTCTGCTTCTTGCGGGGATCGAGCCGGCACTGGCTGATCCGGCGTGCTCGAGCCTCTCGGCACTCAAGTTGGCGAACACCACGATTGTGTCTGCCGTGAGTGTCCCCGAGGGGCCGGTTCCCGTGCCGGCCATTTTTGGGAATGTGCCTCCGGTCGTCGCTCCCGCGCGCTGCGAAGTGCAGGCCATCACGCGCCCGACGAAAGACTCCGAAATTCGCCTGCAGGTCTGGCTTCCAGTCTCCGGCTGGAACGGGAAGTATCTGCAGGTTGGCAACGGTGGCTGGGCGGGATCGATAGATCACACTGCGATGATAGATCCCCTGCGGCGCGGGTACGCCGTTGCCGGGACCGACGACGGTCATCAGAGCAGTGGCCCGGTGCCGAGCGCGCCTTGGGCGATAGGTCACCCGGAGAAGTTGATCGATTTCGGTTATCGCGCTGTCCACGAGACCAGTGTTCTGGCCAAGGCGATCGTGCGGGCTCATTTTGGCCGCGATGCGGCGCGGAGCTATTTTCACGGTTGCTCCGATGGTGGACGCGAAGCTCTCATGGAAGCCCAGCGATACCCGGAAGCGTTCGACGGCATTATTGCAGGAGCACCTGCCAACAACTGGTCGCATCTGTTCACCGGTTTTGTCTGGAATGAACAGGCCTTGGCGCAAAGCCCGATCCCGGCCGCGAAGCTGCCGGCAATCCAGAATGCCGTGCTCGCCGCGTGTGATGCGCTGGATGGTGTGAAAGATGGCCTCATCGAAGATCCGCGCGCTTGCCACTTCGACCCGGGCGCAATGCTGTGCAAAGCGGGGGACGCGTCTGACTGTCTCAGCGAGGGGCAGGTCACTACCTTGCGCAAGATCTACGGCGGTCCGAAAAATCCTCGCACCGGCACTTTCCAGTTTCCAGCACATTGGGATCCTAAGCTTAGAATTCCACGTGGAC
>JADMIO010871492.1_pt1 | contig 34888 bp, 30 predicted proteins | sample 8958161 | NCBI WGS metagenome assembly JADMIO01 (sample SAMN16585339, study PRJNA669376) | soil metagenome | isolation source: Crop rotation soil | place: USA: Cullars Rotation, Alabama | collected 2011
GTTCCGCCACGCCCGCCGGTGGCGGACACCGTGACGTTGAGCGACGACGCGACCAGGTCTTCCAGGTTCAGAATCGAAGTCGCAGCCCCGCCGTTGGCGCCAGCACCCGTACGGCTGAAGGATTGTCCTCCGTTGCCGCCGACGGTTTTCTGGGAAAGCGTGAGCGCGCCGGTAGTGGAACCGGTGACGGCATTGATCAGCGTTGCGTCGCTGCCCGCCGTGCCCATCTGCCCGCTGCCGCCGAAACCGCCATCCAGCTCGGCCGACGCGGTGACTGCCCCGCCGCCAGTCGACACCGCATTTGCAGTGACATCGCTGGCGCCGGGAGCGCCGCCAATGCCGCCGACCGAAGAGTTGTAAGTTCCCCCTCCACCGGTGGCCTGGGCGCTTGCGGTGACGTTGCCGAAACCGGTGACGTCCGCGGCGGCGCTGGCATCCCCCCCGCTTTCCGCGCCCGTCCCCTGCCCGCCGCGCGCAACGGCGATGGCGGTGATGTCCGGAGAAGCCAGGTCCGGACTCACGCCCGGCGGTAGCGGGGCGGCGGTCTGCTTGATCTTCGAAACCGCCTTTCCACCCTTGGCCCCGGTCGATCCGGTACCGGCCGCTCCGCCCTGCGCGGTCTGGTTGATCGTCACCGCTCCGGTGGTGTGGGCAGTCACAGTCTTATCGATGATCGCATCAGCACCCTTGCCGGCCTTGCCGCCTTGCGCCGACCCGCCGCTGCCGCCGACCTTCTTGGCGGTGATCGTGATTTTCCCGCCGGTATTGGAAGTCGCGGAAAGGGAAGAGAAATCCGCCGCCCCGCCGTCGCCGCCGGTGGGCGCTCCGCTGGCCTGCGCGCCCGCGCCCCCGGTGGACGTAAGAGTCAGATCGATATCGCCACTGGCGATGACGTTCGCGCCGGCGGTGGCATGACCGCCAGGACCCGGCACGCCGGCCGTCGCGACGGAAAGCCCGCCGGTGGCGCTGGAGTTCACCGTCAGCTTTGTCGCGTGCGGCGCGTTGATGTTGATTTCAGAGATCGCCGTTCCACCCAGCGGCGTGCCCGCGCCGCCGCTGCCGGAGTTTCCGCCGACCGCGGTGCTATTGGCCGTGAGATTGGTGATCGCATCGCCGGAAGCATTGATCGTGGAGGTGGCATTGCCGCCATTCCCCCCCTGCTGGCCATTGCCGCCAACACCGCCGGTGGCGGAACTGGTGAGTGAGAGGGTTTTGACGACGTCATCGTTGCGGGTGAGCGTCGAGGTCGCGTCGCCGCCATCAGCGCCGTAGTAAGCGGCCGGGAAGTTTCCGTCGGTAGGTCCGCCATTACCGCCGACCGCGGTCTGTTTCAGCGTGACCGCTCCATTGCCGCTGGTCAGGGCGTCGGCGGCGTTGGACAGACTGATGCTTGCCCCCAGGCCGGTGCCCGGGCCGATGACGCCTCCGCCGTTGCCGCCGGTGGCACTGACGGTTGCCGAGACGTCGCCGCCGCCGGTGGAATGAGCAAAAGCCGAGACGTTGGCATGACCGCCGTTGCCTCCGCTGTTGGTCCCGCCGCCAACCGCGGTAGCGCTGGCCGTGACGCTTCCGACGCCCTGGAGATTGCTGGTTGCCGTGGCGTCGCCTCCGTTGCCGCGCGGCGCGCCGATGCCCCCGGTAGCTGAGGCATTGCCGGTGAGGCTGGAAGCCAAGCCATCGCCCACATTGAGAATCGAAGTTGCCTGCCCCGCCTGACCGGGGAAGTAATTATTTGGACCAGTTCCGCCCGACCCGGCGTTCCCCCCAACGGCGGTTTGATTCAACGTAAGCTTCCCGCTGGTCATGCCGGAAGCGGCGTTGTTGAGAATGGCATCCCCGCCACTGGCGCCCGCTACATTCTGAACGCTGTTGCCGCCTTTGCCAGCCTTCTGCGTGACGGAGACGGTCACCGCGCCGCCGCCATCGGATTGACCAAACGCGCTGGCGAAGGCAGTACCGGGACTGCCGCCGGTGTTTGCGTCGCTGCCCGCGCCCGCAGTTGCCACGGCGGTGGCGGTGACGTCGTGCGCTCCGTGTAACTGCGTATTGGCCGTTGCATTGCCGCCCGGCAGGCCGGCAAACGTGCTGCCGCCGGTCGCGGCGTTAGTGGCGCTGAGCGAAGCGGCCACCAGATCCTGGAGAACCATCGTCGCGCTGGCATTACCAGCGTGCCCAGCACTTGAGAAAGAGCCCGCCGCGCCGCCGTTGCCGCCGATCGCGGTCTGACTAAGCACCAACGCTCCAGTAGTGGTGCCGCTGGCGGCATTGGCCAGAACGGAATCCGCGCCGTCCGCCCCCACCGTGCTCTGGCTGCTTCCGGTTGCCCCGGGAGCGCCGTTACCGCCGCGCTGGGTGAGGTTGACGGTGACCTTTCCTCCGTTCGTGGAGTGCCCATCGCCGCTGGCGCTGGCGACGCCCGCGTGTCCTGCCAAGCCTCCCTGATGGGCCGAGATTCCGCCGTAGGAACTTCCACCCGCTCCGCCATCACCGCCGGTTGCCGAGACGTTGATCGTCACCGCGCCTTTCGATTCGACCGACGCCGAAGCGGTTGCGCTGCCGCCATCGCGGCCGTCGCCGTTTCGCGCGGTGGGATCGGCGCTTCCGTACGTGACGGAGCCAGAACTGCTGCCATAGCCGCCAGCGCCGCCTTTCGCAATCGCGGTGGCGCTGATGGTTGACGCTTCGGTGTTACTGATCGTCAGCGTCGATTGAGCATTTCCCGCAAAGCCGCCATCGCCGCCGCTGCCCGGAACCGCGCCGACCCCGCCGTACCCGCCGCCGCCACCAGCCCCGCCAATGGCTGTCTGGGATATGCTCAGCGCCCCGTGGGTCGTCCCCAGGACCACGTTGCTGAGGAAGACGCTGGCGCCGTTGCCGCCTTTGCCGCCGTCGTTGCCGATGTGACGCGGCTCGCCGTCACCATCGCTGCCGGTGCCGCCCGGACCACCGTTTCCACCGGCCCCGCCGGTTACAGTCCCTGACGCGGTGACCGCTCCGCCGAAGGTGGGATCGGCGTTGGCGGTGACCGATAGCGTAGGCGCGCCGCCGTTTCCGCCGTTGCCGCCTTTGCCGCTGACGATATCGACATATCCGTCCGCCCCCCGCCCGCCCCCGCCGCCCGCGCCGCCGGTGGCGCTGGCGGTGGCGCTTACGGTCGCATTGAGGCTCAAATTGATAAGCGTGAGGTTGCTGGCGGCGCTTCCGCCGTCGGCGCCGGCCTGACCGTCATAGGCATTGCCCATGCGTCCCCCGCCTCCTCCGCTACCGCCAGAGCCGCCCGTGGCGTTGCTGGTGCCGGTCAGCGCGGGCAAGTCAACGCCGATGGTGAAATTGAGGTTCGAACTGGCATTGCCGGCCGCACCGCCGAGACCTCCGACGGGGTTATAACCCGGCACGTCGTAGTTGCCGATTCCGCCGTTGCCGCCGTTTCCGCCGAAGGCGTTTTGCACCAACGTAAGCGCCAGGTGGGATGAACCGCTGGCTGCATTTGCAAGGGTGGAATCGCCGCCGTGCCCGCCATTGCCGGTGTTGCCGGCGTTACCTCCCGGTCCACCGCGCTGCGTGACGGTCGCGGAGGCGTCCCCGCCGTTGGGAGCATTGGCCGACGCGCTGGCGAGGCCAGTTCCACCATTGCTTCCCGACGTTCCATTGAGACCATTAAAGCTCAACGCCCCCGAGCCCCCTGCTCCGCCGGTGGCGGTCGCGGTGGCGACTGCCGTCCCCGCGTCGCTCAGCGAGGTGGCTATCGCCGTCGCATTTCCGGCAGTTCCAGGTTGAGAACCATTGAATGCATCGACCGCGACACCTCCGCCGCCTGCCCCGCCGGTCGCCGCGGCGGTGGAGGAATAGGTGGCGCTGGAACTTCCGGTAGCGCTGCTGGTCGCGGTGGCGCTGGCAGCGCCGCCGCTGCCGCCGGGATTGCCCGCCCCGCCAGCTCCACCCTGCGCGGTTGCCTGGTTTGAGGTATCCGCGCCCCCCGGCGTCGTCGCATTGGCGATGCCGCCATCCTGCCCCGCCGTGGCTGAATCGCCATTGTTGCCGTTAGCGCCAGTCTGGCTGATCGTGGCCGCACGGTTGACCTCCAGGGGAAGAAAGACCAAAAGGGCTGCCAAGGCAACGGCGCTGCGCCGGCGACGGCGCCCGAACGACGTTGCCGATGTGATCGACAAGCACATATCTCCTCCCAACCAAATGAGTGAGGCACGCTGCAGTTGCGTGGACCATCCTCTGTTTAGCCGCCCCGCTTGCGGGGCGCGTTTCCCGATGATCCACCGATCTGCAAACCGCTCCAACGCGACCAAATGAGCGGCAAACCCGCGCATTTTACCAACCCGCGCAAAGCCCCCACAACGGAAATTATTTGATATGGAGATGGAGAGCGAGATCGAAGACATTATCGGTCGTGTCGCGGCGGCGGGCCGACCAGCCATATTTTCGTTCCGCCGATGAGCGCTCGGCCGTCCGGCAACGGACAGGAAACCTGCCCAGCCCCGGGCGCCGCGAAATGGCCGATCACACGCAGGCGGTCGCGCGCATCGAAGACCGTCAGCCCCGGATTGACCCACGCGCCGCGATAGCCGTAAGCAGAGCTGCCGCCGCCGGCGTAGAGCAGGCCGTTTTGCAGCTCCATCGCGCTGTAGTCATTCCGCCCGAATATCCGCTCCAGCAACATCGGCTCGTACCTCGCCGCCACCTCGAAGACCGCTTGCGTGTCGTTCAACGATTTCAGCCGCGATTCGACCAGCGCGCCTTCGATGGACTCGCAGAGCACCTGGCCATCGAACTTCGAAAACCACTGCTTTCGTATCGCCGCCTTCAGACGCTCCATCGGCGGCAGGCCGGGGACGTTCGGCAGCGCCAGCACAATCTCGCTTCCAACGGTGTTTGCCGCGGAAGATGCCTGATTGACGAACCTGAACGAAAACGGCGTGTCGGAAATCACCTTGGGCGAAAGCGGGTCGGCCAAGTCCAGCACGACCAGGTGATCGCCGATCACATACAGGCGGCCTTCCCAGATCACCGACACGGGGAATGAATCATAGCGCTCGTTCGTTCGCTTCTGCTGCCACAATTTGATCGAGCGGCTCACCGGTTCTTTGAATTGGCAGACGTCCAGTTCTCCGTTGATCGTCTCCCCATCCTCCACCTCTGATGCCAGGTACAAAACCTCGGGATCCTGCGGCAGCGCGACGGCGGGTTGCCCGAAATACCGGCTGGCAAACATCTCGTTCCTCGGGTGCGGATTGCCGAGTTCAATGCCCGCCGCCGATACGTTCAACGTGCGATACTGATATTCCGGCTGCACATATTGCTTGCCGGATCGGTCTTGGGTGAGCCGCTCCCACTTCATCGTCAGCACGTAGCTGCCGCGGTCATCCCAGATGAATTTTGCCACCATCTCCCGTTCCGGCAAATCGACCTGACCAAGGATCGGAAGGTTCGTTCCAAGTTGAAACGCCGCCGAGCTGAAGAGGATCAAGAACGCCGCCGACACCGCCCCGTACATCATCTTTCGCCCGGATTCGACCCGCCATTCCCGCGCCGCTGCCAGCAGCGAAAACGCCAGCCCCGCCAATGCCGCGCACGACCAGCCGGCGGCAAACTGCATCTCGGCTCTGCCCAGCGGAATTCGCCACGATTCCGGATCGCTCCAAGGTTCGAGGATCGACGTGGTGCTCAGCGGCGCCAGCGGCGGCAGGACCATCGGCAGAAAATAGACCAGCAGCATCGCCGCCAGCCCCAGCATCGCGGCGTGCGCCGTTCGCCGCACCAGGCAACCAGCCAGGAATGCCAGGCTGTAAATCGCGCTCCACAAAAATGGGAACCACGCGACCAGGCGCAGCGCGCTCTTGTCTCTTGCGAAGGCAAGTTCCGCCGCCAGCGGCACGATGCACCCGGCCAGCACGATCGACAGCCCGACGACGTATTTGACCAGAAGCCACCCGACGATGCTCACGGGGCGCGACCGCCAGAAATTTTCCAATCGAATCTCAAAGTCGCGGCAAGTCGCGCCCACCCCAACCAGCAGCGCCAGCATGCCCCCGCAAGTGATCACCCACGGCGTTGCCTGAATCTCAAAGCGATGGGAGTATTGCGCAAGTCCCTCAAGACCGGCGATGATCGGCAAGCCAAGAAACACCCCAAGCGCGATCCACAAAAAGGCCCGCTCCTCGCTCCATTCTTTCCAGAACATTGATCGAATTGCGCCCACGGCTCATTCCTCCTCGACGTTCTGAACCTGCCGGACGCTCCACGTAAACAAAGCAAGCCCGACCAGCGCGTGCATGACTGGGGCAATCACGTCCGAGCCCTCGCGATCGTAAAAATCATGGAAAACCGGCGCCATCGGCGAAATCGCCCAGGCAAACGTCGGAATGTACTTTTCTTCCAGCGCCAGCGTACCGGTGATCATGATCCACAAGATCAGGATCCCCACGCTCAACATCGCGGCCCGCGCCTCGCTGGGCAGCCGGATCGTCAGCGCCATCATCCATATGAAAAGCGACAGCGCCGTTAACGTCGACCGCGCAAACAGCGACAGCATCTCGCTGGTCGTCACTTCCCTGTCTCCGGCCAGCAGCAAGCTGGCCAGCGCCGCTACGATCAGAGGCGCCGCGCACAGCAGCGCCCCCACGATCAGTTTCGCCAGCAGGATTTGGCGCGGCCGCACCGGCAATGACAGCAGCGATTCCAGGCTTCCCTCGCTGCGCTCGGCCGGGACGAAACCGGTGGCCGACAAGATCGGCAGCAGCCCGATGCCCAGAGAGCAAACCCACATCGCCATCACTTTGTCGGCCAGGATGCGCGAATGCGTCCCGATCAGCGCCATCGCCCCCAGCACTACGCAACCGAACCCGAGCTTCCAGGCTTGCTCATGCCACTCTTTCCAAAGCAGGCTCCGCATGCTCCTTTCCCTCCTTTCGCCGGTCGATCACGTACGCCTCGAAAATCTCGTCCAGATTCAGGTCCAACTCCTGCCCCGCCACCCCCGCCTTCGCCAGAAACTCCCGCGCCGCCGCCACGTCCTCCACCACCAACGCGATCTGCCGGTGCGACCGGCTCATGTCCAGCACGCCGGGAACGCGGTGCAGGACCTCTTCCGCCTCCGCCGGCACGATCAGCCGTTTCACGCTCTCCCGCAAATCTTCCGTCCCCGCCTGCCGCACCACCCGCCCGTGATCCAATATCACCACCGAATCCGCCACCGGTTCAATCTCGTAAAGCAGGTGCGAACTGAAAAACACGCTCACGCGCTGCCCCTGCAAATACTCCACCAGGTCCCGCAGAAATTCCTTGCGCATGATCGGGTCCAGCCCCAGCGTCGGGTCGTCCAGAATCACCAGCTCCGGCCGATGCGCCAGCGCCAACAGCAGCGCCACCCGAACCCCCTGCCCCTTGGACAAATGCTTCACCCGCGTCTTCATCGGTAATTCGAAGCGCTCGCCCAGTTCCTTCGCCCAAACCGCGTCCCAAGTCGGGTAAAACGGCGCGACGAACGACAAAAGCTGCCCCACCCGCATCCAACCGAACATCACCTGGTCCTCGGCCACGTACCCCACGCGCCGTCTGATCTCCAGCGCCTGCCGCTGCGGATCCAGTCCCAGCACGCGAATCATCCCTGCATCCGCGTGCAGTAATCCCAGCAGCGACCGGATCGTCGTCGTCTTCCCCGCCCCGTTTCTCCCGAGGAACGCAAATGTCTGCCCCGCCGGCACCGTCATGTCCACCCCGCGAAGCACCTGGCTGCGCCCAAACGACTTTCGCACCCCGCGCATTTCGATGACTGGCTGTTCATTCACGGCTGTCGTCCTTTCTTTTCGCTGCGCTCGCCCGCCGCCGCCCGCTCCTTTTCAATCCGCGCCCAGGATTCGTCCAGCAATTGGTGCGTCTCGTCCGCACCCACCGCCAGGTCGGCCGCGTGATGCGCCACCCGATCCATCTCCGCAACCAGCAATTCCCGCTGCGCCTTCGCCCGCCCGCGCGGCAGCGTGGCCGACACGTACGTCCCATCCCCCTGCCGCCGCTCCAGCAATTCGTCGGCCGTCAGCCGCTCGTAAACCCGCAGCACCGTGTTCTGGTTGACCGCAAGTTCCTTGGCCAGTTGCCGCACGCTGGGCAACTTATCTCCCGGCAAAAGCGTTCCGCTGGCGATGTGGTTCCGAATCTGGTCCACCACCTGCCGCGTGATCGGCACCCCCGAGGATGATTCAATGCGAATAAACAAGTGACTACAGAACTATAACAGTATTCAGTTTCCCCGTCAAGTATTTTTTGCATTGAATTCCGTGGATCAAACGGTTGGCGGGGCAGGCGCGACGTCGCTAGACGCCGCCGGCGCAGGAGGAGTCGGCGCCGGCGGAGTTTCCGAAAACTCTTCCTCAAACTCCTCCAGATATACGTCGTCCATCTCCGTCGCATCCACCTCCCGCCGCATCAGGTAGTAGACGATCGTGCTCGACGAAAAATAAAAGCTGATCACGTACGCCCCCACCATCGCGATCGCCAGGTAAACCCAGAACGAGATCATTCCCGCCCCGGCGCGCTGCATGGCGTTGAGGGACGAAAACTTCACGTAGTACGGCAAACGGTCCGCCACCGGCGCCGGCCACAGCGCGTTCCACCGCAACGTCGCATCCTGCCCCATGAACCACGCGATGAAATAATGCGTCAGCGTCAGCATCAACCACACGAAGAACCGCACGAACAGGTACGTCACCGCCCCGTACAGCAGCGACATCAGCATGTACAGCACCATCCGCCACGGCCGCGCGTAGATGTAACTGAACGCCCGGCTGAAGGCATCGAAGCTATCCGATCCTTCCACCGCAATGGTCGGATACATCAGCCCGAATCCAACCAGCGTGCCGATCAGCAGCAGCGTCAGCAGGAAGCCGATGATCAGCGCCAGGAAGAAGAAGAACCCCACCACTGGCGGCCCGATCGATTTTCCGATCGGCCCCAGCGCGATCAGGACCCAACCCGGGACCGCCAGCACTGCCGCCAAGCCGAAGAAAAGCATCAGTGGGATCAGCGGGGCAAAGATGAACGAGAGCACCTTGCCTACGGAAAAGCGCAGGGCCTGGCGCACCGCGATCTTCTCATCGCGCGCCACGTGCACCGCGGCGATGCGCGAGATCGCCCCGCCGAAGATCGACCAGATCACCAGGAACCATGCGGAGAACAGCGCGCCATATGCGGCGTGGCGCGTGAAGAGCCAGTAAGGCCCGAGGTAAAAGAAGTTCGTCAGCGGCGCTTCGATTTTCAGGATATCCAGGTTGACCATCGCCGCCGCGACCCGGTTGACCTGCTCCACCTCATGACAAAAGAACGTGATGAACACCCCCTGCGGCTCGTCGTAACTCGCCCCCGGCAGGTACACCATCAGGTCCCCGTTGTGCGCCGCGTGCTGCGGCAGCCACTTCAGCCAGACCGCATCCATGAACCGCCCCCCGAAATACAACGCCAGCAGCAGGATCAGCGCCAGCATTAGCTTCGACAAATGCGTGGCGATGCGAAACGACCGGAACACCTGCGTGAACGGCAGCACCGAACGCCAGTCAACATTGCGGAGTGTGTGCCCATCATCGGCCATCTGAGCAAGTGCTCCTTTCCCTTCAAACCGTTCCAAGCGCCCCGTAGGGTGTGCTTCAGCACACCGCGGTTATTCAACGATGGTGTGCTGAAGCACACCCTACGGATGCGTCACAATGCGGCGGCGGATTATATGAGACATGGTGAATTCAATCACGCGCCGTAGTCCGTATCCAAGCCTTCGTCGGAGCGTTTGGCGCCACCGCCCTCCGCGTGCTCGTCATCGGACGTCACCGGAATCTGGTATTTCCCCCCCAGCCACCGCCCCAGGTCAATGAGCTTGCAGCGTTCTGAACAAAACGGGAAATACTTGTTCCCCGCCTCGCGCTCCTCGACGTTTTTTTTACAGATGGGGCAGAGCATGATCGGACAAACGACATGACTATGAACCGGACTTCTTTTTCGCCGCCGAAGACGACGCCTTGTTTTCCGGCTTTGACGGAGTTGCCGCCGCAGGCTTTGATTCGGGCTTCGTCGGCGCCGCTGCATCAGCCGCCTTCGCCGCCGACGGCTTGGCTTCCGTCTTCGCCCCATCCGATTTTGCATCCGTCGACGCCGGCGCGCCGCTGTCTGCCTTCGCCTTCTCGTTATAACTCTTGTCCCGATAATCCGTGATATAAAAACCGGACCCCTTAAAGATCAACCCCGCGCCCGTCCCGATCAGCCGTTTGACCTTGTTCTTCCCGCACTTCGGGCATTTCCTGATCGGCGCAGCCGACATCGACTGAAACTTCTCAAACGTGTTCCCGCACGCCTCGCATTTGTATTCGTACGTTGGCATGTGTGTTCAAAACCTGAATCCGCACGAATGACTGCTTTCGCGTCATTCGGACTTCGTCATTGATTCGTCATTCGAATTTCGAGCTTCGTCATTCCCCTCATGCTCCCTTGCTCACGATGACCCCCGCCGGCCGCAGCGTCCGCCCGTGCATCGCATATCCCTTTTGCAGCGTCTGGATGATCGTGTGATCCGGATGCTTGTCGCTCGGCTGCTGCATCAGCGCTTCATGCTGAATCGCGTTGAACGCCTCGCCCGGCTGCGGTGCGATCGCTTCGACGTGATGCTGCTTGAGGATCTTCCCAAGCTGGTCCTGCACGATCTGCATCCCCTTCAGCAGCGTCGGCACATCCGCCTTGGCCGGGTCCACCGACAACGCCCGTTCAAAATTGTCGATCACCGGCAGCAGCGCCTTGATCAGGTTGGAATTGGCGTACTGCACCGCCTGTTCCTTGTCCTGCTCCAGCCGCTTCTGCGAATTCTTGAACTCCGCCGTCGCGCGCGCCAAGCGCTGGAAGAGATCATCGCGCTCTTTGGTCAGGCGCTCCATCTCCTGGACATCCTGCGCCTTGGTCGTCGGCTGAGCGCCTTCGCCGGCTTCGCTGTCCGAATCCTCCGGCCGTTCGGAACGATCATCGTTGTCTTCAATGTCGATGCGGGTCATAGTTCACTTCATTCTGTACTATTCTGCGAAATCTGTTCACGTCCAAACTTCAGGGTTCATCAGCCTTTTTCATCCCCTTTAATGATGTCCTTCAACTTATCCATAAACCCCTTCCGTTGCGGCGTCTGCGACCCATCCTCATGGCTGGCGAATTCCTGTAGAAGCTGCTTCTGCCGATCCGTCAGCTTGCGGGGGATTTCGATCATCACCTGCACCAATTCATCACCCGACCGATGCGAGCGGATGTCGGGCAATCCCTTGCCTTTGAGCTTGAACACTTCGCCGTGCTGGGTACCGCCTGGGATCTCGAGTTTTTCGTAACCCTTTAGGGTCGGCACTTCCAGCTTCGCCCCCAAGGCAGCTTGCGTGAAGGTGATCGGAATCTGGCAGACCAGGTCGTTGTTATGCCGGCTGAACAGCGGATGCGCCTGCACGCTGATGTAGCAATGCAGGTCCCCGTTCGGCCCGCCGTTCTCGCCAGGTTCCCCTTCGCCGGCGATTCGCACGGCCTGACCTTCATGAACCCCCGGCGGAATCTTCACCGTCACCGTGCGCTTCTTAAGCTGCTTTCCCGACCCGCCGCACGATGGACAGAAATCCTTCACCACGGTCCCGCGCCCGCGGCAATTGGGGCAGGTCGTCACCATCCGGAACATCCCGCCGAACCCCTGCTGCGCCACCCGCCCCTGCCCGCCGCACTGCGGGCAAACCGTCGGCGACGAACCCGGTTTCGCGCCCGATCCCTTGCATGTCGCGCACGCGTCCTGCCGTTCAAACTCGATCGTCTTCTCACAGCCGTTGGCGACCTCGTGCAGCGACAGTTCGACCTGCGTCTCCAGGTCATACCCCCTGCTCGACCGATTCCCCGTCGCCGGCCCGCGCCCGCCGCGACCGCCGCGACCACCGCCGCCCATCCCGCCGCCAAAGATGTCGTTGAACATCGAAAAGATGTCGCCGACGTCCATGTGCGAAAAATCATGCTGCCCTGCGACCCCTTGATGGCCGAACTGATCGTAGCGCTGGCGCTTGGACGGATCGGAGAGGATTTCGTACGCCTCGGCGCACTCCTTGAATTTCACTTCCGCCTCGGCGTTCCCCTGGTTGCGGTCCGGGTGATACTTCATCGCCAGGCGGCGATAAGCGCGCTTGATCTCCTCGCCGTCGGCCGTCTTCACGACCCCCAGGACTTCGTAATAATCGCGTTTCACCGAAGCCATCTAACTAACACCTCAAAGCAGGCTGACGCGCGCGGCCGGCGCGCACGCTACGCGTAGCTCACCACATGATAGATGATGTCACTGCCTACAAACAACGCGAAGACACAAAGGGGCCTTCCCGTTGTGTCTTCGCGCTTTAAAGGTTTGTGCCGGAGTGCAAAGCCACCGGATAACCAAGTTACGACACCGCCCCCGTCACTGCCTTGGTCTCTTCACCTTTCTTTTCCTTCAGCTCCGTCAGTAGCACGTCCGTCGTCAGCGCCAATCCCGCGACGCTCGCCGCGTTCAGCAGCGCCGTGCGCGCGACCTTCGCCGGGTCGATGATGCCCGCCTTGAACATGTCCACGTATTCGCCGGTAGCGGCGTTGTAGCCGTAACTGGCGTTCTTGTTATCCAGGATGCTGGCCACGACGACCTCGCCATCTTCACCGGCGTTGTCCGCGATCTGCCGCGCCGGCGAACGCAATGCCTCGGCCACGATGTCGAATCCGATCTTCTCGTCGCCCTTCGCCTTGCCCTTGCCAATTTCCACCGCTTCAATGGCACGGAGGAATGCAACGCCGCCGCCGGGGACGATACCCTCTTCCGCCGCCGCCTTGGTGGCGTGCAGCGCGTCGTCGATCAGGTCCTTGCGCTCCTTCATTTCCGTTTCCGTAGCAGCGCCGGCCTTGATGACGGCAACGCCGCCGGTCAATTTCGCCAGCCGTTCCTGCAACTTCTCGCGATCGTAATCGCTGGTCGTCGTCTCGATCTGCTTGCGGATCTGCTCCGCCCGCGCCTGAATTTCCTTCTTCGAACCGGCCCCTTCGACGATCAACGTGTTGTCCTTATCGACCGTCACCTTCTTGGCCTGCCCGAGGTTCTCCACTTCGACGCTTTCCAGCTTTAGCCCCAGGTCCTCGCTGATGAACTGCCCGCCGGTCACGACGGCCAAATCGCCCATCAACGCCTTGCGCCGATCGCCGAAGCCCGGCGCCTTGACCGCGCAGATGTTCAGCACGCCGCGGAGCTTATTGACGACCAGCGCCGCAAGCGCCTCCGCCTCCACGTCTTCGGCGACGATCAGCAGCGGCCGGCCGCTCGTGACGATCTTGTTCAGCAGCGGCAGCAGTTCCGCCAGGTTCGCGATCTTCTTCTCGTGCAGCAGGATGTATGGATTCTCCAGTTCTGCCGTCAGCGTCGCCGGATTGGTCAGGAAGTACGGCGACAAGTAACCCTTGTCGAACTGCATCCCTTCCTTGTATTCCAGCTCGCTGTCCACGCTCTTGCCTTCGTCAACCGTGATGACCCCTTCCTTGCCCACCTTCTCCATCGCGTCGGCCATCAGTTGCCCGATATGCTCGTCGCCGTTGGCGCTGATCGTCGCGATCTTCTTGTAATCATCCTTGCCCTTCACGGGCTTGCTCATCTTCGAGATCGCGTCGGCCGCGGCCTCCGCCGCCTTCAAAATCCCGCGCTGGATCACCACCGGGTTCGCCCCGCCCGCCGTGACGTACTTCAGGCCTTCGGTCATGATCGCCGCGGCCAGCACCGTCGCGGTCGTCGTGCCGTCGCCAGCCACATCACCGGTCTTCGACGCCACCGACATCACCAGCTTCGCCCCCATGTTCTGGAACGGCTGGCTAAGCTCGATCTCCTTGGCCACCGTCACCCCGTCCTTGGTGATGCGAGGGCTACCATAGCTCTTCTGCAACACCACGTTCTTCCCGCGCGGGCCGAGCGTCGCCTTCACCGCCCGCGCCAATTGCGACATCCCGGACACCAGTTCCGCCCGCGCGTCCGTCTCAAATTTCATCTGCTTCGCTGCCATGATTTATGCTCCAATTGAATCAATGAATCATCGGATCATTGAATCATTGCATCGATCCGTCTCATGGCGCTCGCCAATGATCCGATGATTCAATGACTCAATGATTCAATCTTTTACTCAAGCACTCCCAGGATGTCCGTCTCGCGCAAGATCACAAACTTCTGCCCATCCACTTCCACGTCCGTCCCGGAATACTTCCCATAATAAACGGTGTCGCCGGCCCGCACGCCCAGCTCCATCCGCTTGCCATTGTCGTCAAACTTGCCCGGCCCAACTGAGATCACCTTCCCCTTGGTCGGCTTCTCCTTGGCCGAATCCGGAAGCAGAATCCCGCTGGCGGTCTTCTCTTCCGCATCAGATTGTTTCACGATCACACGATCCGCCAGGGGACGCAGTTTAATAGCCATAATGGTTTTTACCTCTCTTATTTCATTTAGCGGACTCCGCTCCGCCGACTTCACTTTGTTTGATTTACCAAACCAGCGCTCGTACTTGTCCTTCGTAATGTTCGCCGGAGCAAGATAGACGCGGCGGCTCGCCATAGTTTTGCTCAATCGTTCACTTCTTCGCCGGTAGCGACCACAGCATCCATCCCGAATAACACAAGCCGATGATCGCTACCGCCAGCATTGCCAGGATCACCAGCGCTTTCACCAGCGTCTTTTGCGGGTCCGGTTGACTGTTCACTCCATTCATGCTGACTTTCGTCGTCGTGATTGCCCAAGTGCGGCCGGTTCCACGGATGCAACGTGCAACAGGGAAATCATTGTCCAATCGTCGGCATATCCGGTTTTATCGGGGTCCAAACCCAGCATGAGTTTTGTCCGCATTAAGAACGCCATCTCCGGATGTCGAACTTCGTAGGATTGACCGCTAGACATTTGCACCCGAAAAGGTTGAAACGGCCGATTCTTGAGAAGCTTTTCGAAATCCTGAAGCGTCATAGCATCTCCATCACATCATGCCATCCATCCCGCCCATGCCGCCCATACCACCCATGCCGCCGCCACCATGATCGTGGCCATGGCCGGCATGGTCATCCTTTTCCTTGGGCTTCTCAACCACAATGCAATCCGTCGTCAGCAGCAGAATCGCGACCTCCGCCGCGTTCTGCAGCGCCGTGCGCTCCACCTTCGTCGGCGTCAAAATCCCGGCCTTGAACATGTCGGTGAACTCGCCGGTCAGCGCGTTCCAACCTTCGTTGTCGCGCGATTCCATCACCCGCCGCACCACCACCGCGCCGCTCGTGCCGGCGTTCTCGGCGATCTGCTTCAACGGTGCCATCAGCGCGTTCCGCACGATCTTCACCCCGGTCGATTCGTCACCTTCGGTCTTCAAGCTCGACCCGCCGTTCAGCGCCTTCATCGCTCGGATCATGGCTACGCCACCGCCGGCGACGACGCCTTCTTCGATCGCCGCACGCGTGGCGTGCAGTGCATCCTCGATGCGTGCCTTTTTCTCCTTCAGTTCCGCTTCGGTGGCGGCGCCGACATTGATCTGGGCCACACCGCCGGCGAGCTTCGCCAGCCGCTCTTGGAGCTTTTCCTTGTCGTAATCGCTGGTGGTAACGCCGATTTCGCGCCGAATTTGCTCGATGCGTCCCTGGATCGCTTTCGACTCACCAGCGCCTTCGATGATCGTCGTGTTATCGTTATCGATCCGAACCTTCTTGGCCTGCCCAAGCTGCGTGATCTCCACTTTGTCCAGTTCGACCCCCAGGTCCTTCATGATCGCTTCGCCCCCGGTCAGGATCGCAATGTCTTCCAACATCGCCTTGCGACGATCGCCATACCCCGGCGCCTTCACCGCGCACACGTTCAAAATGCCGCGCAGCTTGTTCACCACCAGCGTAGCCAAAGCTTCGCCTTCGACATCTTCCGCGATGATCAGCAGTGGCCGCTTGGCCTTCTGGATCTTCTCCAGCAGCGGGATCAGCTTGGTCGCAGCACTGATCTTGTCCTCGTAAACCAGGATGAACGGCTTATCCAACTCCACCACCATCTCATCCGCGTCGGTAATGAAGTTCGGCGACAAGAACCCCCGGTCAAACTGCATCCCCTCCACCACATCGATCTCGGTATTCAGCGATTTGCCTTCTTCGACCGTGATCACCCCATCCTTGCCCACGCGATCAAATGCGTCGGCCATAATCTCTCCGATCGCCCGATCGTTGTTCGCGCTGATCGATGCAACGTTAGCGATATCACCTTTTCCGCTGACCGCTTTCGACTGCTTCTTCAAATTCTCCATCACCGCATCGACCGCCTTGCGAATCCCCCGCGCGATCGCCATCGCATCGCTGCCGGCCGTAAGGGTTCGATACCCCTCCTTAAAAATCGCCTCGGCCAACACCGTCGCCGTCGTTGTCCCATCCCCGGCCACATCCGACGTCTTGCTGGCTGCTTCCTTCACCAGCTTCGCGCCGATGTTTTCATACTTGTCCGAAAGCTCCACCTCTTCGGCTACCGTTACGCCGTCCTTGGTGATGTTCGGGCTGCCCCACCCCTTGTCGATGACCGCATTCCTTCCGCGCGGGCCGAGCGTGACTTTCACCGCTCGTGCCAGCTTGCTCACCCCTTCCAACAACGACTTCCTCGCCTCCACGTCAAAGCTCAGCATCTTAGCGGCCATCTCTAATGTCTCCTCTTTAAGCGTCCCAGCCAATAGTTAAAGCTCGCCGCCGAAGCGGCAATCGCCAATAACAAGTCATATGCCGTCTATTGCGCGCTTGCCGGACGACTCGTAAGCCTCTATTTTAACAATGGATACATGCCTCTTCGCTCCGCTCTCTCCCCCCGGGTCGCAACTGTCAGGGTGGCAGTTATCCAATGCGATGCCCAAATCGATTGCCAATCTGGCAGCCGCAATTTTACGCGTTGAGGTGGTTTATGCCGGTTGTTAAAAGGGTACCGTCGTAAACCCGCCCGGATCGCGTACCCCGCAGAGGAGAGGAAACCCATGACAAAGTATCCCCGCATCGCTCTTGCTGCCGTTGCGCTGGCCGCAGGCTTGGCAGCAGCACGTAACTCAGCCTATGCAACTTCCTACACCTGGCTCGGCAACTTCGACGGCAACTGGAACACCACCAACGGCAACGTCACCAATTGGGGGAACAGTGGCAACGTCCTGCCCGCCCCGGCTGCCACCACCGACCTGATTTTTGGCGCCGATTCCTTCAACACGCTGAACCAGAACCTCTTCAACCCCTTTGACCTCAACTCCATCACTTTTATCTCGGGCGCTCTTGCCTACACCCTCAACGGCAGCCCCCTGCGCTTCGACGTCGATGGCGGCAGTCCTCCAACCATCACGGAAGATGCCAACACCAATCAAACCATCAACGAAAACCTCATCCTCACCAACGCCCTCAACCTCAAAGGAGGTGGAACCGGCACCGTCAGCCTCAACGGCATCCTCTCCAGCTCCGGCGGATTGGTTCTAAGCTCGGGGAAATACACGATCGCCGGCGCCAGCGCCAACACGTTCACGGGACCTTCCACCATCACCGGCGGAACCCTCACGCTCAGCAAGGCCGGCTCGATTACCGGCGACTTCAACATCAACGGCGGCACCACCAACATCAATGCCGACGCTTTCGGCTCCAATACCACCCTTACCATCAGTAATGGCTCGGTCGTTATCAATCCCGGCGCCTCCGCCTTGACCTTCGGGCGCTTCGTCTTAACAGGAGGGTCCGTCACCGGGACTCTGGGCACATATACCCTTACCGGAACGGCCCAATACGCGTTGGATTTCGGCCCGGGCATTGGCTACACCGCGCTGGTCTCGCTGACCGGCGCATCCGGCGGAGGCGTACGTTTAGGCAACAGCGACTCGCTCGGCGGCACGATCAACCTCGGTGGCATCGCCCGCGAGGTCAACGTCTCTTCCGGCACCGCCACCCTCAGCGCCGCACTTTCCAACGGCAGCATCACCACCACTGGACCGGGCACCCTCATTCTCAGCGGCGGATCCAAAATCTCCCCCATGGTTCTCGGCCACCTCGACGCCGAATCCGGCCCCGTAATCCTTGATGGCTCCAGCGGCGGCGCATTGACCGTCACCGACACCGGACAGACCGGCTTCGTAGGACAATTCAGCTCGATCTTCTCGCAGAACTCCAGCGCCCCCATCACCATCCGCAATGGTTTCACCCTGCATACCGCCGGCACGCCGGCGATTCACAATGATGGTTCGATCACCATCGATGGCCCCGCCACAAGCTGGACAAATCTCGACGGTTCCGGAAAGCCGGCGGGCTCAGGTGAAATCCGCGTCGGATTCTTCACCGGCGCGACCGGCAGCACGATGAGCGTTCAAAACGGAGCTTCCGTCTATTCTCCCATGTTTCGCGTTGGCGCCGCCAATCAGGGCTTCGGTCAGCTCAACATCACCGGAGCCGGTTCCAATACCGTTACTGGCATCCTGACGATCGCCGACAGCCGCAGCAGCATCAACGTCAGCGGCGGCGGAACCCTGACCGCCGGTATGATCGCAATCGAATCCGGCACCCCCACCATCAAGATCAGCGACGCGCCCGGCGAGCCGGCGCCGCTCACGGTCGGCAATAACACCACCTGGGCCCTGGGCGCCCCAATTACCGATGGCCCCTCCGGACCCGGCAGTCTCGTCAAAACCGCCAACGGGTCCGTCATCCTCACGTCCACCTCGTACACCGGCTCCACCACCGTCAACGCCGGCCTCCTCGACGTCAATTCCCCCACCTTTGCCTCTCCCCTGGTCGTCGTTGGCAGCGGCGGAACGTTCGTCTTCGATGCAACGCGCTACAACCCCGTCTTCGGCCAGATTCGAGCCGACGGCAACTCCCTGGTCATTTACGACAACCGCGCCGTCATCAACAACGCGCAGCTTTTTGGCCCGGGCATCCATGTTTCGAACTATGGTGGCGCTACGTTCAGGAATGTCACGGTCCTCAATGGCGCCGCGCTAACGGTTAGCGATACCACCACCCTCAGCAGCGTCACCGTGGCCGGTCGGTTGAACAACGATGCAGGCATCAGCCTGGTCTGGGACGGCGGTTCGCTGGCCAGTTCCGGTAACTTCGACATCTCCGGCAACGCCCAGGTCTCCAGCTTCAACTCCGATGGCGTCATCAACGTTCATGCTCAGGGCTTGCTGAACAATTCTCTCTCTGACCTGGTCCTGGGAGGCGGTTCCCGCACGACCGTTTTTCCCGGTAGCACCCCTGGCACGATCAACCTGCTAAGCGGCACTAGCCTGCAACTCAACGGCGGTCTGCTGGTCAACGACGGCAAAATCAATGGGCCTGCCGTCATTAACTTCGGCGGCCTCGCCGAAGGCGCCGGCTCTTACCAGGACGTCACCATCACCGAAGGCGGCAAGCTACTCACCGGCCCGCGCGGAAACGGTCCGGTGACCACCGTCACCTCCCTCGCACTCTACGGCTCCGGCACGGCCGACGTCGGCGCGTCGTCCTTGATCATCGACTATAGCGGCTTGCTTCTCGGCCAGTTCGCCGCGGGCTACATCGTCGCCGCCTACGACAAGGGACGTTGGGACGACCCGGGCATCACTTCCGCCTCCGCCCGCACGCACTTCGGCACTGCCGTCGGCTATCTCGACACGGCCACCCATCCGATCGCCGGTCTGGATTCCACCTCCATCCTCATCAAGTTCACCTGGCTCGGCGATGCCAACCTCGATGGCGTCGTCAACTCCGCCGACCTGGCGATGATCGACCCCAACGGAACTACCTGGCAGCAAGGCGACTTCAACTACGACGGCCACGTCTCCGCAGACGACTATGCCCTTTACAACGTTGGTCTGGCGTTTTCCGCTGGCGCCAACATCGGCACGCTCAGCGTCCCCGAACCCGCCGCCGCTTTCGCGCTGTTTTCCCTCGTCCCGCTGGCAACGCGTCGTCCCCTTCACCGCCGCTGTCGTCGTTACTTGCCTTGAAGCGACAATTCCCGCAGCACGCTATTGAGCTTATCCAGGTTGATGGGTTTGGTTAGGTGGTGGGTGAAGCCGGCTTTTAAACTGTTGGTTATGTCTTCTTCCATACCGTAGCCACTCACGCAGATGCCTTTTAGGTGGTATTTGGAATGTAGCTCGCGCATCAGTTCAAGGCCGCTCTGATCGGGTAGACCGACGTCGCTGATGACCAGATCGAAGGGTTCGATGCTAGCCAGGTGGAGGGCTTCGTTGGCGGAGGCGGCGGTTTTGACTTTGTGGCGGAAGGTTTCCAACAGGCGCTGCATGCCGCGGCGGGTGTCGGGATGGTCTTCGACGATGAGGATGCGCAACTGCTGAGCGTCGCCATCGACGCCGGGGGGAGTCAAGACCGTGGCTTGGCCAGTCGTGCCCACGTCGGTCGAGACCGGAAGTTCCACGGTGAACGTTGCCCCGCGGTAAGGACCATCGCTGTGGGCACCCAGGCTTCCCCCGTGCAGCGCAATGATCGATTTGCTGATCGCAAGCCCCAACCCCAGCCCTCCGAATTGCCGCGTGATCCGGCGGTCGCCTTGTTCGAAAGCCTGGAAGATCTTGTCGGTAATGGCAGGGTCAAAACCGATGCCCGTGTCCGAGACTTCAAGTCGAAACGTGCCTTCCGCGTCGTTTTCGCTGCGGACCGTGATCGTCCCGCCTTCGGGCGTGAACTTGACGGCGTTGCGGATCAGGTTCCAGAACGCCTGCTGCAACCTCACGGCGTCGGCGGCAGCGCGGGTACGGGTGGCGTTGAGTTCCAGGTTCAGCGTCTGCTGCTTGGCGTCGACCTCGCCTTGGCAGATTTCCACCGCCTGGTGCAACGCGGCGTGAAGGTCGCTGGCGGCCAGGTTCAATTCGAGCTTTCCGCGGGCGATGCGCGTGAGGTCCAGCAGGTCATCGATCAGCCGGGCCTCCAGTTCGATGTTCCGGCGGATCATCGACAGCGCCTGACGCGTCAGGTCCGGCAGGGTTGCATCGCCGGCCAGCGAAGCGGCGGCGATCAGCGCGGGGGTCAGCGGCGTGCGCAGTTCGTGGCTCAACGCCGCAAGAAAGTTGTCCTTCTCGATGTTCGCCTTTTCCGCCAGCTCCTTGGCGACCTGAAGCTGCATGCGCTCCTTGTGCTGCGTCAAGTCGGTGACGACCAGGCAAAGCAGCGACTCGTTTTCCGTCGGGAGGTTGCTGGCCGCGACGTGCACGGGAAGCGTTGCCCCGGCGGGCGCGACGAAGGTGCACTCGTGCTTGATGGCGGCGGTGTCGGAGTTGGCGGAGCGAACTTCCAGGAGCTTTTCCCAATCCGCGCCGGCAAGGTAGTTGGTGATGCGCGAGCTGATGGCGCGTTCCAGTGGGACGCCGGTCATTTCCGCAAAGCGGCGGTTGCAATAGAGGATCACCCCGTCTGCCGTCACGGTGGCGGCGCCCTCCTGCATCTGCTCGACGTAGACGCGGTAAGGCTGCTCAGCGCCCACCAGGCTGTAGACCTGGCTTCCCGCCGGACCGCTGACCACCACGGCGTCGGCGGCGCCCGAGCGAATCGCGTCAAGGGTTTCCTGCGCTTCGATGAGCGTGGCCTGGAGCTGGCGAAAACTGCTCGTGCGGATCAACTGCCACCCCGCCGGCATTTTTGACGGCTTGGCGGGTTTTCTCTTCCCCCTCTTTTTTTTCGGGGGAGTAGATTTCCTGGCGGCCGCTTCACGACGAGTTTTGCGCGGCTGTGCCCCGGGCTTCTTCATAGCGCAACCCATCGTGTGTCTTGAGCATCCGCGGCCGAACAGTCTGAAAACTTAGGATGCAGGTCGAGCCCGACCAACACGCGGTCGCGGTTGGCCAGGTCGCCTATCATTCGCCGCGCCGGCAGAGGTAGCTCTTTAACCAGTGTCGGGGCGGCGATGATCTGCTGACCCACGGCTGCGTCTGGCTGTTGGTAAATGTCGATGACGTCCAGATCGTAGCGGCCGGGCAGAAACTCATCGCACAGCGAGCGGATGTTCGTGATCGCCTGCCCCGAGCGCTGCGTGCTTCCGGTCACGTAAAGGCGAAGGACGTAACGCCGGTCCCCGGCCGTCTTGATGAATTGCGTAAATTCTTCGGCCGTGCTCAGGGATAGTTCCTCTGCCCGCGGCACGGCCCGCTCGGACGCCGATGCCGCCGCCGCCGGTCTGCCGGCGCTCGGACGCGTCCGCCGCGCCTTGCCTTTTGTCTTTTTAATGGACTTTTTCTGGCGGGAATTATTCATGCCTGCTCACGACTGCTTTCTTGCCTCCCTCGACCTCTACTTTTCGATGCGGCGAATGTCCATTCCAATCATGACGCGCTCGAAGTTCGACAAATCCCCGATGATTCGTTTGATCGGCTCGGGCAACTTGCGCACCAGCGTGGGAATCGCGACGATTTGATCTCCCACCGCACGCTGCGGTTCCTTGAGCAAATCGATCACCTCCAGTTCATACCTCCCCGCCAGGTGTTCTTCGCACAGGCGCGACAGGTTGGCAAAAGCGGTCAGGGACTTTGGCGTTTGGCCGGCAACGTACAGCCGCAAGCGCCAATCCTCCCCGACCATTGTCGACGGCTCCGCCGTTTCCCCACGAGCAGTCATCGGCCGCCTGGACTTTACCCGCGTCCGGCCCACGCGACGTTTGGTCGGAGTCGCTTTCATGGGTTCACCCTGGCCTGTCTGACCTTTTTGCCGTTTGAGCCCGCCGAACCGCTTGCATGCGTCGGCTGGGCTCTGAGGCTATTGACCCGGCGGCTGACGGCGAGTTGGTCCCGCGCCGACGCCGCCTGCTGACCGAGCTGCCCGTGGTCGGCCAGCGCCCGGGCAAACTCCTCTTCGTCGGCGGCAAACTCAGACCGCAGCGATTGGATTTGGGCCTCGATCGCCTTGCGGCGGTGCTCGATCGCCAGACGCTTGCGCTGGATTTCCTGCTCTGCAAGGACGGCACCGGCCTTCTCGCTGGCCTCCTGATTCACTCGCGCCGATCCGGTGAGCACGGTGCCGCCTCCCAAATAAGCCGGAACCAGTTTGACGCCCTTACCGGTGATGATGAACTCGCGAATCTGGTTGGAGTGGGCCATGCCGCGGGATTTGAGGATGTACAGCCCGCGGTTGCGCTCACCACCGTATTCGATGTCGCGCAGCAGCAACCAGGTATCGACCATGGAACTCATCCCCTCGTCGGTCGACTCGACCGCCTTTCCGCCGGTGGTGAGGCTGATGAGGAAGCAGGTGGTCTGGCGGAGGCGGAGAAAGTCGATGAGTCGGATGAGGAGGTTGGTGGAATCGTCGAGGTTGCCGGCGCTGGAGAGGTTGGAGATGGGGTCGACGATGACCAGGGAAGGGTCGAAGTCTTCGATCAACTTGTGCATCCGGACCAGGTGCATTTCCAGGCCGAAGACTGTCGGGCGGGTGGAATGGAAATGAAGGAGCCCCTTGCGGACGTGGGGCGCCAGGTCCAGGCCGATCGACTTCATGTTGCGGATGATCTGCGCGGGGGACTCTTCAAAGGAGAAGTACAGGCATTTTTCCCCGCGCCGGCACGCGGCGTCGGCATGAAAGGCGGCGACGCACGTCTTGCCCGTGCCCGCCGTGCCGGAGAGCAACACCGTGGACCCGCGATAAAGGCCTTCACCTCCGAGCATTTCGTCCAGTTCGGCGATACCCGTCGAGATGCGCTCGTTGGAAACGGCGTAGTCCATCCCCGATGCGGTGATGGGCAGAACGGTGATTCCCTTTTCATCGATGAGGAACGGGTACTCGTTGGTGCCGTGGGTCGACCCGCGATACTTCACCACGCGCAGGCGGCGGGTGGAAATCTGCCCGGAAACCCGGTGGTCCAGCAGCACCACGCAGTCCGACACGTATTCTTCCAGGCCTTGGCGGGTGAGTTGTCCTTCGCCGCGCTCCCCCGTGATGACGGTGGTCATTCCGCGCTCCTTGAGCCAGCCGAACAGCCGGCGAAGCTCCGCGCGGAGGATGCCCTGGTTGGTCAGTCCGGAAAACAGCGTTTCGATGGTGTCCAGGACGACGCGTTTAGCGCCGATCTTTTCGATCGCGTACGCCAAGCGGATGAACAGGCCTTCCAAGTCGTACTCGCCGTTTTCCTCGATCTCGCTGCGCTCGACGTGGACGTGGTCGATGATGAGTTTTTTAGAGGCGATGAGTTGGTTGAGGTTAAACCCCAGTGAGGCGACGTTCTTGGTGATGTCGCTGGCGGTTTCCTCGAAGGTCATCAGGACGCCAGGCTCGTTGAACTCCGTAATACCGCGGACCAGGAACTCCGTTGCAAATAAGGACTTACCGCAACCCGCCGCCCCGCACACCAGCGTCGGGCGACCTTTGGGAACCCCGCCCCCGGTAATCTCGTCAAACCCGGTAATCCCCGTAGCCGCCTTTTCCAGGCGGGGCTCGTCAACCGTCACTTCCTTGGTCGTCGTCTTTGCCATAGCCATTGCCCATCGCTCATACTTAAGGCATCCATTTCCGTCAAGATGAGAAATTTGGAGAACCTTAAAGTAACGAACGCCCGCGCTAGATCAGCGGCCTGATCCAGCGCGGGCATTATGAATGTCGCCAAATGTAGTGGCCGAAGGAGTTTACCGACGCGCCTGGACGTTAACTGCTTTTTTTGCAATATCGGTCAGCTTCTTGTCAGCGGCTTCCTCTTCATCCAATGTCTGCGCCAACAAACGCGCCGATTCCTGATCGCCAAGCAATTTGGCGAAAGTTACGCATGAGCCGTAGCCGGCAATCTCGTAATGCTCAACTTTCTGCAATCCAACGATAAGCCCGGCGTCCAACACTTCGGGCTCAGGCTTTTCGCTGATCAGCTCGTCATTTTCGCTGATGAGGCCTTCCATCCCCTTGCACTTCTTGCCCCGCGTGGACTCGCCGAACTTTTCGAGCACTTGCTCCAGCCGCTGAACTTGCTGCTCCGTCTCTTCGACATGCATTTCCAGAGCTTCGCGAAGTTCATCGTTTTCCACCTTTTTCGCCACTTTCGGCAACGATTTAAGGATTTGCTTCTCCGCGCTATACAAGTCCTTGAGTTCTTCGACGAAGAGGTCTTGAAGGCTTTGCAGTTCCATGATGTTGGTGCTCCTTTGCAGAGGTTTAGGTGTATCGAGACCCGGACTAGGGAGGAGGCGGAGGAGCAACGGATATGCCTTTGGCGGGGACAGGAGCGAGGTGAACTTGTGAATACGTTGGGCGTATCTGTGTGGAAAAGGGTCGGAATGAACGGACAGGACGATGGTTGCAATCAACGATAACATCTCGGCTAGCAATGGGGATCTGACGGCGTGCCCCAGCGAGCGTGCGTCAAAACCGGCTGAGTTGGCTGCCAAGTCGCGCCAGCGCGTCGTGCTGCTGGTGGACGATCATGTCGATTCGCTGCGCCCGATGACGCTCTTGCTCCGGATGGAAGGGTTTACCGTGTTGCCCGCCGGATCGTTCGACGATGCAATGACGCTGGCACAGAAGGCAGGCAGCGTGGACGTGCTGGTGAGCGACGTGGGACTGCGGGATCGGTCGGGATTGGAATTATTGGTGCGGGTGCGGGCCATGCACCCGGCAACACGCGGCGTGACGATCAGCGGACACGATGACCCGGAACTGCGGCGGGCCAGCGCGATGGCGGGGTATCTGGGGCATTTGGTGAAACCCATTTCGATTGAAAAACTGACGAAGCTGCTGCGGGCGATATTTGAGCCGCAGGCCGTATAATCGAACGGGTATGAATGCACGACGACGACGACGACGACGACTGATCGCGCCGGCGGTTATCTGGGGAATGACAGCGGGGACTTTGGCGGCCAGCGGCTGGGGGCAAAGCGTACAACCTGCAACGACCACACCGACGACGGAGAGCACCGTTGCCACGTCGACGACAGCGGCGCGTCAGGATAATCCTTACCTCAAGTTTGAGCAGTACCCGAACGGGACGGGGCGGTTGATGTCGTCGATCGTGACGATGCAGGACCAGGCCGGGCGGGAGGTGGCACTGGTGTCGGCGGTGCATGTGGGGGATTTGGCGTATTACCGAAAGCTGTCGGCGGCATTAAAAACGTATGACGCGGTGTTGTATGAACTGGTTGCGCCGGACGGGGCGATCCCGCACGCGGGGGATACGAACCATGGCGGGGTGTCGATGCTGCAGCACATGCTGAAGAACGTGCTGGGGTTGTCGTTTCAGTTGGACGCGATCGATTATTCGGCCGGCAATTTCGTGCATGCCGATCTGGATGCGGACACGTTTGCACAGATGCAGGAGGCGCGGGGGGAATCACTGATGGGGTTGATGCTGCAATCGGTGATCGACCAGATGTTGAACCCGTCGAGCGACGAGCCGCCGGAGTTGCAGTCGGCCAGGCTGTTTGCGGCGCTGGTTTCGCCGGATCGGCCGAGGCAATTGAAGTTGCTGCTGGCGGGGCAGTTTGAGGATTTGGATGCGAAGATCGAGAACTTGCAGGGGCCGGATGGATCGGTGTTGTTGACGGAGCGGAACAAGCGGGCGATTGAAACGCTGACCAAAGAACTGGCCGGCGGGAAGAAGAAACTGGCGATCTTTTACGGGGCGGCGCATATGCGCGACATGCAGAAGCGGGTGGAGGAGTTGGGGTTTCACGTGGTTGAAGGGAAATGGCTGACGGCGTGGGACATGACGCAGTTGCCGGCGACGCGGGCGACGACGTTGTCGGCGCCGTGAGGTGGACAAGGTTGCCATCGGTTATGTTCGTCAATCCATGCATCGGCTGAGGTTCATGCACATCCCTAAGACCGCCGGGAGCACGTTTAACACGTGCCTGGAGAATCAGTATCGCGGGCGGCGGCTTTTTGTTTTTACCGGGGGGTTTGATCAGGATGTCCAGAGGTTTAACGGCCTGTCGGCTGAGCAGCGATCGAAGGTGGTCCTGTTTCTTGGCCACGCGCCGATTGCCACGGGGATTGAGGAAATCGACAGCGTGCCGATCATCACGTTCCTTCGCGATCCGGTGGCGCGGGTGCAGTCGTTCATTCAACACGTGGCCGAGGGCAAGGCGCCGGAGTACCTCAGCGGCCCGTTCGACCTTGATCGCTTCCTGGCCAGCGGGTTTATCGACTTGGCGAACTTGCAGACGCGGGGGCTGGTCACCACCGGCTATTTCCGTTCGGCCGAACCATTGCAATCCATGTCCGCGTCGGCCGCACGGGATGCGGCGCTGGACAACCTGTTCAACCGCGTCAGCGTTTTTGGCCTGCAGGAATACTTTGACCAGAGCCTGATCCTCTTCGCCCGGCACCTGGATTGGTCCATCCCCTTCTACACCAACTCCAACCGGAAGAACGCGTCGCGATTGCTGGAGTTCAAGCAACACCACATCGACCGGATCGCGGAACTGAATGCGATCGATATCGAAGTCTACAACGCGGCGAAGTCACGCTTCCTGAGCCAGATCCAGCCGCCGGACTTTCCGGGCGAGCAGTTGGAGCGGTTGGTCCGCCTGAACTCTGCCGGGTCGGCCCGCAAGTGTGTCTGGTATGCGCTACATCGGCTGAATCGGCTGCGGCGAAGGGCGCGGCGGTTTTTGGGGGATCGGTCGGAGGGGTAGAGGTTTGCACGGGGGAGAGAAAAAAGATGTTTAGAGACGTTGTGGTTTTGGCGTTAGTGATTGTCCTGAATGAACTTATCGATTTGGCGTTATTTTCAAACCGGGTCCCGTTTGGTACCAAAGCGGGTCCGATTTGGTACCAAATCGGTTCCTGGCGGGAAGGAGATAGTAGTCAGTAGACAGTAGTCAGTAGGGCAAAAGGATGAACTGAGAGGGAAACGGGGAGGGGCCCGGCGGGGGCTGGTATTCGATTGAGAAAGAGCGGTATGAGGTTGTGGGGAATTATACTTGGTCTGTTAGGGATTTGTCAAGGGGTCGAATTTTTCTAGTTTGGGCGGCAAGCCGCCGTCGTTGCGGATGCGCTTGGCCCGAGGCGCGGATCTAGGTGATGGGGCTTTCTGCTCCCGTGAGGAAGCATGTTCGCGCAAACAGCGTGTTGAGCTTTCCCCGGGGAGATATAAAGGTCCGTGTCCTTTGGTCCCCTCCCACATGCCGTGCTACCTATGTGTATTGCGTCATTGAGTAGCCTTCGCTTCTGCGCAACACCATGCGGCTAGTTTCGGAATCGCTGCTCGCGCCATTGTGAAATAATTGGGATCTACTTCGACGCCGATGCTTCTAAGCTCGAGGCTCTTAGCTGCCGCTATTGTTGATCCCGAACCCATGAATGGGTCCAGTATGACGCCTTCTCCCATTGGCAATGAGGCTCGCACCAAATGTCGCATAAGGGACTGAGGCTTCAAAGAAGGATGGTCCGCAAGCCCTCGCTCGCCATTTCGAGCCGGTGATGCATAAATCAGGTCCGGGAATGGTGTATCCTCATGTGGTCGTCGTAGACCGCCAGTGCCGAAGCGGCGAAGGTTTTGCGTCACCCGTCCAATACAAGGCTTCCGGAAGAGAAGCCAAGGTTCAAAACACGATCGTGGTATCACCGAGACTTCGCGGTAGGTTTGGTGTCCAAATTTGGGCCGGTCTCCGCCCCGCAATGTCTTGACCACCCTAATAATCTGTCCGCGCACCTCGAAGCCGGCCATGCTAAATGCATTTGCCACCAAGTGAGTGATCAGGACCTGCGAAGCCAAGATTACATGAGCGCCTGGCACCAATACCCTGAATAGCTCCGGCGCCAGCTGCAGATGAAACGCATAGACGCCCATCTTGTCATGGTCTGTGAGAATGGTAAATCGCGGAGTAGGTGCCCGCTTTGCCCCATCAAACGCATTGGGAATGCGCCAAATTCCACCTTGGCTGATGCGGCGCTTCCGCAATTCTTTCGCCGTGTATTCCAGCACGCCAAAAGGCGGATCGGTCACAACGGCGTGAAAGGACTTCGCCTTTTGTGTTCGCAGCCATGGTAACGCGTTTGCGTTATATATAGTGTACGCGGAGTTATGGTACACCTTACGCATTACTTCTCCACCATGAGCGGTGCAATGATCTCCAGTAAGTGTTCGTGCCGGTCCGCGCGACGAGCCTTGTCGTTTGAGCCCTTCTCTATTGCCCTAGCATAGGCTCTCGCCGATTCGCTTGCATTGGAGCCCGGATTTTCGAGGCATCGATCGACGTCAGCCCCGAATTTGGTCAATTCTCTGCGCAGGGTCTTGAGATGCTTGCTTGGCAGGCGATTCTCCTCAAGTTGGTGCGCCAGTGCTACGAACAGACTGTAGAAATCAGCTCGGTTTCCCCATCGCTCTTCCGAAATCTCAGGAAAAAGCAGCTCTATTACCTCTCGTGTCTTATTGAACAGCCTCTCGACTCGCCCTTGGCCCGGGAATGCATCCTCATATATCTCGTACTTGTCGTAGTATTCGTCAATAATCTTTGCAGAGCCACCCTGAGGGCCATGCAAGAGTCCGATTAGTAGATCGCTCATCATTTCGATATCAGCCATTCGCCTGATGGCGGCAGGACTAACGATACGATTGACCGCCCAGTATTCGTCATCCGCGAGTCTTTCTGAGAGCTTAACGAAGGGCCCGTGATACTGCGCGTTCCGCAGTTCTTGCGCCTTCAGTGGCATTGAGAACTTATTCAGGCGAATGAACGCATCTTCCACCTCCTTCACGTTCTCTGTGTACAGGAACCTCACACAGATTTCATATTGGTAAAACCGTTTGCGAGCGTCTCCGACGATGTCTGCGAACGCTTTGTCCTTGTATTTCGAGGTTTCTCGTAGAGACTCAAGAGCAAAATTGTTGTTGTCGTCATCGTGTTGATCTTGCTCTTTCTCCAAACCAATGAACTGCAGAATAGTACGTAATCTCTGCTGGCCATCGACAACGTCGTATTCTTCAGTACCGTCGTCTCCCTGCGTGACCTGTACATAGACTTCTGGAATCGGGACATCCATTAGAATGGACTCGATGAGCGAGCACCGCTGTTTGTCATTCCACACTGGCTTGCGCTGAAACGGTGGACGAAGCGCGAGACGGCCAGCCTTGTAGTGCTCCTGGAACCAAGAGATAGATTGTGGTCGCGACGAGTGCTTCATGGTGGCTCCTTATCCTCGCAAGGCTCGGCGTAGAGCCGCGAGGCTATGCAGATGATACAACTCGGCATGTCTCCACGACCGGTAGAGTCTGGACGAAATATCCTCATGCCTCCGAGGCGGATGTCGGCTCGCCCTTTTGAAGGTGTCAAACCAGTTGGCGTTGAAATCCAGCAACGGTCGTACGCGCTTCCCAAAAATGCGCACATCTAGGCGGATGTCCAGCGGGCTTAGCCAGCCAGTGTAAAGCTCGTTTCGCCTTTCCTTTAGCCAGCCGCCAAGTTGGTCACTAAGCGGTGGTCGCGGGTAGACGGCATCCAACAGCTGATACCAGACATAGTCGAAGAGAGCAGCGTTCACAACGACCACATCGATATCGGATTTGTCCCGGAAGGCTCGAAAATTGTTGCCAGGCTTCAGGCTGAATCCGAAGCGTCCGCTCCCGACGACGGCAATGTCTGCGACTTCAACCGAGAGTGCGCGGCCAATATCTTGACGAAATGAATCCCAAGCCAACGGCTGCGGCTCGAAAACCCATGGCACCCCGGCATCGCGCAGACATGGACCCAAAAGGTCGCTATCTGCTTTCGCTTGCAGGAGCTGCTCGAATTCTTCCTTAACCATAGCCGCATTGATAGCTTACCCCACAATGGCAACGTGTACACACGATGGCCCCCTCCCCTACCTCCCACCTTCGGTGGGAACCGGCGGCAACCCTTCGACAAGCTCAGGCCAAGCCCCTTCGGACACATTTACCGCGGAGCCGGAGTGTTGGCAGTATGAAGGGAGATGGTTGCGGGTTTGAGCGATGGGCATAGGCGGCCGGGAAGTTTTGGAGAAGGAAAAAGTGATGATGCCTATTTTGCAGACGGAGCGGTTGATACTTCGGCCGTTTAGACGTGAGGATGCGGCGGACGTGTTCGCGTATGCGTGCAACCCCAATGTGTCGAGATTCACCACGTGGCAGACGCACGGATCAGTAGCCGATGCCGAGGCGTATATTGAGATGGTGCTGGGACGACAGGAGGACGAGCAGACGTGGGCGATTTGTTTGCGGGAGGAGGGGCGGGCGATCGGGGCCATTGAGTTTGGAGTGAAAGGGGGCGGGGTGGCTGAGTTTCATTATGTTTTGAGGGAGGAGTCGTGGAACAAGGGGTTGATGACCGAGGCGGCGCGAGCGGTGCTGGCGTGGGGGTTTGAGAACTATCCGGAGGTGAACCGCGTGGTGACGCGGGCGCTGACGGAGAATGTGGCGTCGCAACGCGTGATGGCCAAGTGCGGGCTGAAGTTTGAGAAAGTGCGGGTGGAGGTATGGAAGAAGGTGGGAAGGGAAGTCGAGCAGAGCGAATATGGGATGTCGCGGGCGGAGTGGAGTCGATTGGCTGCTGGGCAAGCAGAATAACGGATGGAAGGGAGCGAGGGAGGGGGCGGGAGAAGCGTGTTTGGGATAGAATCCCGGCATCATGGACATCTTCAGGATTCGCAACTTTGAGGTTCGCAACCGGCTGTTTGTCGGGACGGGGAAGTATCAGACGTATGAGCTCATGCAGAAGGCGCTGGAGGCATCTGGGTGCCAGGTGGTGACGGTGGCCGTGCGGCGGGAGCGGCTGATCGACAAGGAGGGGCGGTCGCTTTTGGATTACCTGGATTTGTCGAAATACGTCATTTTGCCGAACACGGCCGGGTGTTTTACGGCGGAGGATGCGATCCGGGTGGCGATGCTGGGGAGGGATTTACTGGAGAAGCAGAAGAACGCCGGGGCCGGGTGGGTGAAGCTGGAGGTGCTGGGGGACAAGAAGACGCTGCTGGCCGACCCGGTGGGGACGATTGAGGCGACGAAGGAATTGGTGAAGGAGGGGTTTACGGTGCTGGCGTACACGTCGGATGACCCGCGGAGCGCGGTGCGCATAAAAGAGGCCGGGGCGGCGGCGGTGATGCCGGCGGGGTCGCCGATTGGGTCGGGACAGGGGATTTTGAATGGGTTGAATATTTCGTTGTGTTTGGAGCTGCTCAAGGAGGGGGACAAGAATTATCCGGTGATCGTGGATGCGGGTGTGGGGACGGCGTCGGACGTGACCATCGCGATGGAGTTGGGGGCGGACGGGGTACTGCTCAATACCGGAATCGCGCATGCGAAGGACCCGGTGAAGATGGCGCTGGCGATGAAGCATGGGTTGGAGGCCGGGCGGCTGGCGTATGAGGCGGGGAGGATTGGGAAAAAGAGGTATGCGACGGCGTCGAGTCCGTTTGAGGGAGTGATCAGTTATATTCCCGGAGAGTGAAGTCAGGACACCCAACGATGAGCGATGAATTTGTACTGGCCGAGCAGACGCACCAGTTTATCCGGGCGCATAAATGGGAAGTGGCGGTGTTGCCTTTCGGGGCGTGCGAGCCCCACAACCTGCACATGCCGTATGGGACGGACATATTGGAGGCCGAGCGGATCGGGCGGCGGGCGTGCCGGTATGCGTATGAGCGGGGGGCGAAGGTGTTGTTGCTGCCGGCGATTCCGTACGGGGTGAACACGAATCACTTCCAGGTGCCGGGGGCGACGACGATCAGTTTTACGCCGACGACGCTGCTCAAGATCATTACGGACGTGGTGGATTCGTTGGAGAGACAGGGGATTCGGAAGCTGGTGCTGCTAAACAGTCATGGCGGAAATGAATTGAAACCCTGGGCGCGGGAGTTGCATCATCGCACCAAAGTGTTCATCGCCATCTGCGACTGGTTCAAGATGATTTCCGATGTGAGCAAGCAGGTGCTGAAAGAGGTGGGGGAACACGCCGATGAATTGGAGACTTCGATTGGGCTGGAGTTGTTTCCGGAGCATATGCGTGCGACTCCAGCGCCGGGGACCGGAAGAGGAAGGAAGACGAAGTTTGAGGCGATCAACAAGGGGTGGATAAGCATTACGCGGCCGTGGCATTTGTTGACGCAGGATACGGGTGTGGGCGATCCCTCGGCGGGGACGGCGGAGAAGGGGAAGAAGTTGCTGGAGGCGGTGGAGCAGCGGCTGGGGACGTTTTTGGTGGAGCTTTCGGCGGCGAAGGTGGACGAGAATTTTCCCTATTGAAAGACAAGGGCCCACAGTCATGCGACGGGAAGCAGGCATCGGAATCATTGCGACGGCGGCGAGTGCGGCATGGGTTGCGGCGCGGCCGCCGAACATCGTGCTGATCCTGGCGGATGACCAGGGGTATAACGACGTGGGGTGTTATGGGTCGCCGCTGATCAAGACGCCGCGGCTGGATCGGATGGCAGCGGAGGGGATTCGGTTTACGGATTTTTATGCGGCGGCGCCGGTGTGTACCCCTTGCCGGGCGGGGTTATTGACGGGGTGTTATCCACAACGAGTGGGGATGATGTTGTTCCACGGAACGGCCGGGGCGCGCATGGGGAAAATCGACCACGTGCTGTTTCCGGGGATGGAGGAGGGGTTGAATCCGGCGGAGGTGATCATTCCGGAGGTGTTGAAATCGAAGGGGTATGCCAGCAAATGTATTGGGAAGTGGCATTTGGGGGACGCGCCGGAGTTTTTGCCGGTGCATCAGGGGTTCGATTCGTATTTCGGGATTCCGTATTCGAACGACATGAAGCCGCTGGTTTACCTGCGGGACGACAAGCCGGCGGGGGAACCGGTGGTGATGGAACAAATCACGCAGCGGTATACGGCCGAGGCGGTGAAGTTCATTCAGGAGAACAAGGATCGGCCGTTCTTCTTGTACCTGGCGCACAACATGCCGCATTTTCCGATCGCGGCGTCAGAGAAGTTCAAGGGTAAATCCGCCGGGGGTTTATATGGCGACGTGATTGAGGAACTGGATGCGAGCACGGGCGTCATCCTGGACACGTTGAAGGACCAGAAGCTGGACGATCAGACGCTGGTGATTTACACGTCGGACAACGGGCCGTGGCACATCAAAGGTGAAGATGGCGGATCGGCGACGCCGCTGCGGGCGGGGAAGGGCACGACGTACGAAGGCGGAATGCGCGAGCCGTGCATCATGCGATATCCGGGGGTTATTCCCGCTGGGAGCGTGTGCCACGAAGTGGCGTCGGTGATCGATTTTCTGCCGACGTTTGCCCATCTGGCGGAGGCGCCGTTATCGGCGGATCGAGTGATTGACGGAAAGGACATGAGCGCGCTGATGCGCGGCGAGGCGCCGGGGACGCCGCTGCACGAGGCGTTTTATTATTTCGCGGATGCCCACCTGAACGCCGTGCGGAGCGGAAAATGGAAATTGAAACTGGAGACGACGCTTCAGGAAGAGACCAAGTACGGCAAGATCGATAACCCCGAGACGAAAATCTCGATGAAGCTGTACAACCTGGAGGTCGATCCGGGCGAGCAGAAGTCGGTATTGGAGAACCATCCGGACGTAGTGGAGCGGTTGAGCAAGCTGGCCAGGGAGGCGCAGGAGGATATGGGGGATGAACGAGCCGGAATCGTCGGGAAGCGGGCGCGGCCGGTGGGAAGGTTGCCGGGGTCATGAGCGAGCTTTGGGCCGAGTTAGGCGCAACCAGCGGGCAGCATGCGGCCTTGTCGCGTTACCTGGACCTGCTCATGGCCGCGAACCAGCGGATGAACCTGACCCGGATCACCGATCGGGCAAGCGCGGAACTGCAGCACATCGCCCTTTCCAGCACATTGGGATCCTAAGCTTAGAATTCCACGTGGACAAGTTGTCGCGGCCGCTTCTATAGTGTCACCTAAATACTAGTGACTCCAGCGTAACTGGACTGGCCACAGTTAGGCCGCAAATGTAATCACACTGGCTCACCT